>Ga0315279_10000618_pt1 | contig 68389 bp, 72 predicted proteins | sample YL17G06_20_MG_FD_203694 | JGI IMG/M metagenome (GOLD analysis project Ga0315279, IMG submission 203694) | Sediment microbial communities from Yellowstone Lake, YNP, Wyoming, USA - YL17G06_20 | ecosystem: Environmental > Aquatic > Freshwater > Lake > Sediment | place: USA: Wyoming | collected...
GAGAATGTCGACGCCAAAAAAGTATTGCTTGTGACTGGAAGGGGGGGTTTCAGGGAGCAGGTTGTCAAAAAAATCCGCAAGCAGCTCAGCAATGTTGAGATAACCGTTTATGACAGGATTGAGCCAAACCCCACCCACCAGAGCGTAGATGAGGGGGCGGAGATCATAGAAAAAAACGGATGCGAGATGGTTATAGCTTTAGGCGGCGGGAGCACCATTGACGCTGGGAAACTTATGGCATCCATTGCAGTGAACAAGGGGAAAGCGTATGAGTATGCTTTTCAGGGAAAGAAAATTGGAAAGAGGGGGCTGCCCCTCATAGCAATACCGACCACGGCAGGCACCGGGAGCGAGGTAACCCCTTTTGCTGTGATATCCGACAAAGAGAAGAAGCTCAAGGCTCCTATAAGAAACAGGCAGCTTTTCCCAAAGGTTGCTGTGGTAGACCCCGAGTTTACTGCCAGCATGCCTGCTGAGCTGACGGCAAATACCGGTGCCGATGCCTTGGCGCATGCGCTTGAGGCCTTATGGACAAAGAAAGCCCAGCCGATAACTGATTACCTTGCCCTCAGGGCTGTGAAGATCATTTTTGAGAATCTTAAAAAAGTCTGCGAGGAGCCCCAGAATATGGAAGCCAGGGAGGAGATGTCCCTGGCAAGCCTGCTGGCGGGAATGGCGATAAGTAATACCGGGACAGGCCCTGCGCATGCGATCTCCTATCCGCTTACAATCCACTTCGGGGTGCCCCATGGCAATGCATGCTCCTTGACGCTGCCCGAGGTTATGGAGTTCAACGCACTGCGCTCTGAGAAGATAAACCGCATCACCCAGCTCTATGGACCCGAAAGGCTTAGGGAGCTTTTCAATGAGGTTAGGCTGAAGACAAGGCTGGGTGAGGCTGGCGTGAAGAAGGAGGATATACCCCTCATTCTAGACGGGGTGGTTGCCTCAACGCTTGAGATGAATATTGTGGAGATGGGAAGGGGCGATATTGAAGCATTGCTGAACAAGATTCTTTGATCAGCCGCTGAGGATACTTGGTACGAAGATGAGCAGCAACCCCAGAAGTAGCAGCACAATTCCGCTCACAAGCTGCGAGAACTTTCCGTATCTCAGCGAGAAGTCAGTTAAGCTGAGAGTAAGCACTGCCATAGTGAATACAATCATATCATCAAGCATGTAAAAGAAGATGTAGATTAAGATGTAGAAGTAATACTCGATTGCAGGCAGGTTGTTTAGGGCAAGTATCCTAGTGAATGTGGTGGGGAAGCCTGCAGAACATGCAAACTCTATTGTATTCACCGTGAATGCGAGTATGATTATCCCCAAGAGAGTTGCCGGCACCGCGCTTGGCTTGGCTATTTCTTCAACCCGTTTCATAACATTGCTCTGGGAGGCTGCGTCGGTAACCTTGCAGACTGCTTTTGGCAGAGTTATGTAATCCTTGAGGTTGATTATGCCCACTGCAACTGCAATGATGCCAATGAGAATGCGGGTGGCATCTGTTAACCCTATGATGTCCCACAGCTTCAGCCATCCACTCAGTATCAGGAAGTACCAGAATGCTGAGGCGAGTATGAAGCTTCCAGCAATGAGTATCATCCTCCTTCTATCTTTTGTAGCTGCCAGCATTGTTAAGAGGTAGATTAGCACCCACATCGCACAGGGGTTGAAGCCATCAAGAAGGCCAAGTAGAAAGCTGAGGAAAGGAAGGGAGAGCGTTCTTACATCTACCCTTCCGATTATGGGATACTCGAATATGTATTCTTCCGTAGTGACAACTGTCTGGTTGCATCCAATCTGGATGCATTCCTTTACCTTATCCTCAATTAGTCTGCCCGTTGTCCCATCATCTACGTAGCCAATCACAACTGAGTTGCCTATGTATGTCTGCGGGACTCCTGCGGTAGATGAGATGTTATGCGCTTGCATGAATTCCTTCATGAGATTTGCATTTGAGGATGAGATGTCCACTGCAAGCCTCTTTATCTCCAAGGAGGGGTATCTGGGTTCAAGCTTTGTCAAGAATATGGATTCGGCATGGCAGTGCGAGCAGCTTGTTGAATAAAAGAAGTACATAGTGACGTTTCCTGCGTTGGCTGTCAAAGATATGAGAAGAATGAATAACAAAAAAATTGATTTCTTCAAATTAACACTGCTGATGAATGGGCATTAATCATTTAAATTCCTTACCTGCATACCCGCATGGGCTTTTAAGAGGACATTCCCGGCAGAGGGGTTTGTCCTTTTTGCAGTACCGACTCGGCTGGCCACCAGTATTGCTTGCCGAAATGCTTGAGAAGTCTCCTATAAATCGAGAGTTGGCCCATACATATCCAGAGAACATTAAAGTATTAAATTCATTTCTCTCCAAATAGGTAGGAGAGGTGAACCATGCCTAGGCCTTCTTGGGACGAATATTTCATGAAGATATGCGATGTTGTTGCGGAGAGGTCAACCTGCAAGAGGCACAACTTCGGCGCAGTCATAGCAAGGGACAAGAGACTGCTTGCAACGGGTTATAACGGTGCTCCGAAGGGAATGCCGCACTGCCTTGAGCTTGGTTGCCTGAGGGATGAGCTCGGCATACCAAGCGGGACGAAACACGAGATATGCAGGGGAGTGCATGCAGAGCAGAACGCAATAATACAGTGCGCACTTCACGGGGTTTCATCAAAGGATGCAACGATGTACGTCAATGGCATACCGTGCAAGATATGCGCAAAAATCATAATAAACGCGGGCATAAGCAGGGTGGTCTACAGCGGGGACTATGCGGACAAGGAGGCCTTTGGGCTTTTCAAGCAGGCCGGGGTTAAGATGGATAAACTTGAATGGAAGAAGAGTTGACATGACGCCGCTGACTGTGCCATCTCTTTCTGTATGCCATACGTAGGTCTAAAACATGAAAGGAATGAAAAGAACAAATGAGGGAGAAGCCGAGTTGGTTCTATCTGAAAAGGTTTTCTTCAACCCTCAGATGGAGCTGTGCAGGGACATCTCGAGCCTAGCTGCAGGAGCTTACTGCGAGGACTTTGGGAAGAGGATGCATCTTGTCGATGGGCTGTGCGCAACCGGCGCAAGAGGGGTAAGGTATGCCAAGGAGAACAGCTGCGTCGGCAGGGTGGAATTTGTCGACGTGAAGGAGGATGCATGCAAGCTGGCAGAGAGAAACGCCAAGCTCAACAAGCTCAAAGATTATGAAGTTCACTGCTGCCACATAAACGATTTCCTCTTTCACAACAGGGGCTTTGACTGGGTTGAGATAGACCCATTTGGCACGCCTCTGCCATACCTCCAGAGCGCACTTGCATCTTTCAGGAAGAAGGGTATGCTGTCGATAACTGCGACTGACACGGCTGTTCTCTGCGGAGCTCATCCAAAAGCATGCCTGAAGAATTATGGGGCAAGGCCGATTGATAACGAGTATTGCCATGAAACCGGGGTGAGGATACTTGCTGGTGCTGTTGTAAGGCATGCATCCAGCCTGAACCTGGGGGCTGAGTTCTGCCTTTCCCTCTCAGCGCAGCATTTCTTCAAGCTTTTTGTCAGGCTCGGGGCAGGAGCTAAGGAAGCTGTTGAGAATGTTAAGAAGCTTGGTTACATTTCGCACTGCCCCAAATGCCTCAACAGGGAGTGGAGATTGAACCCTCCTGTTCTAAAGGAGAAATGCCCCAGATGCGGAGGTAAGTTTGAGCATGCCGGCCCGCTGTTCCTAGGTGAACTTTGGGATGTGAGATTTCTGAGAGAAATGAGGGGGATAAACCAGCAGAGGAACTATGCCAATAAGTGGAAGATTGATGAGCTGCTCGCATTGATGGAAGAGGAATCAGGCATGCCTCCAACATACTTTGACCTCCACAAGGTTGCAGAGAAACTTAGGAAATCCCCCCCGAATTTCGAGAATTTCATAAGCAAGCTGAGGGGGAAGGGATTCAGAGTTTCAAGAACTCATTTCAAGAGGAATTCCGTGAGAAGCAATGCAGGAATAAAGGATGTATCTTCTGCCTTTCAATGAAAGGAGTGAGCATCATCGGGGAATTTTCCGTCTCTAACCTCTTCCCTGAAATCTACAACTGCCTTCTTTATAACATCCGACAGGTTTGCGTACCTCTTAACATATTTCGGCTTGAAGCTCTCGTCCATTCCGAGAATATCATTTACCACAAGCACCTGTCCATCGCAGTATTTCCCAGCCCCTATGCCTATTGTAACGCTCCTGACATTCTCGGTTATCCTCTTCGCGAGCTGCTCGGGTATGCATTCAAGAACCATTGAGAACACCCCAAGCTTGTCAACTACAATTGCATCCCTGAAAATCCCTTCAGCGTCATCTTTATTCTTTCCGACAAGCGCATGCCTATCCGCGGTCTGGGGCAGAAGGCCCATGTGGCCCATGACCGGGATGCTCTCGGATATGAGCGCATCTATGACCTGCTCCACGCGCCCTTCAACCTTCATCCCCACGGCACCTGCTTCCATAAACCTTCTCGCGTTCTTCAGCGCCAGTTGCGGGTTGTCGTAGGAGCCTATGGGCATGTCAGCTATGATTGGCGTATTCTTGGCCCCCCTTGCAACCGCCCGGGTATGATGCAGCATCTCCTCCATGGTAACCTGCTTTGTGCTTGGGTAGCCCAGGACAACCATTCCCAAACTGTCTCCAACTAGCAGCAGGTCAACTCCAGCTGCATCAAGCAGCTTAGCCATCTGGTAGCCATAGGCAGTAAGCATGACAGCCTTCTTATTTCCCTTGAACCCTTCTAGCATTTTTCTCCTCCAGAAACTTTATCATAGAGACAAGCGATTCATTTATTGGAGTGGGTATCCTGTGCTTCTCCCCCATCTCAACAATCTTGCCGTTAAGAAAATCAATCTCAGTTCTTCTCCCCTTCATCAAATCCTGGTGCATTGAGGAGTAATTCTTCAGGCGCAAGATATCCCCGTCTATTGCCTTTCTCAACCCCTTCTCAAACTCCACCCCTTCGGCCTTGGCCACCTCAACGCACTCATCCACTACTGCATCTCTGAAACCGTCAAGCACAGGGACAACTATGCAGTAGTCCCTCACTTCCAGTATTGCGGTGAGGGGATTCAGCATGCAGTTTGTTATCAGCTTCCTCCAAACATCATTCTTCAGATCATCCATCACCCTTGTCTCCAGTCCACTTCCGTTGAACAGCTCTGCAACCTCCCTACCCTTCTCGGTATTGCCCACAACAACCCACCCCGGCACAATCATCACTTCGCCAGGTTTGAGAAAATCTGCTCCAAGGTGAATGACGCCTCTCTCAACATAGCATCTGTCACCAACAACGCTCCTCACAATCTCCTCATTCCCAATCCCGTTCTGCAGTATCAGTATGGTGGTATCCCTTCTGAGAAGCTTGACAACTCCCTCAAGCGCTTTCTTTGAATCGTGAACCTTCGTTGTCAGAATTATGAGCGAGTTTGGGGGGAGCTCGCGGATCTCAGTATCCGCCTTAATGCGGAGGGTCCCTTTCATCTCTCCTGTGACAACCAAGCCGTTCTTGTTTATCGCGTCCGCATGCTCCTTCCTAGCAATAAAGGTCACGTCGTTTTTCTTGGATAGCTTTGCCCCGCAGGCGCTCCCTATCGCGCCTGCCCCCAGGATAAAAATTTTGCTTATTACGAAATCACCCTAAGTTCCAGCGACTAACCCACTCGGATATGAACTTCTCTACATTCATAGCTTCTTTCCCCTTGTCGGTAAGTGAGTAAAGAACCCTTATAGGTCTTTCCTGCTCCAGCACTCTTCTCTTCACTAATCCATTTTTCTCAAGCTCCTTGAGTTTCATTGAGAGGGTTCTGGGGTTTGTTTTAATCATCCGGAGCAGTTCGTTGAAACCCACCGTCTCATTTTCGCTTAGGCTCCCAACAATTACCAAACTCCATTTATTGCCGATAACCTTGCAGAACCGGTACATTGGGCATTCCTTCTCTTCGGCCATAGCATCACCAATACATATTCCACTGGATGGTATATTAATTTAACCCAGAATACGGCGGGGATCAGGCGCTCAGCAGTTCTCCTCAACAACCTGATATGCGGTTTCTGTGCGGTATTTTGTCACGCTCGCGCTTCTTGTCTCATTTCTATACCCCGCAACTGTCCAGTTTTTCGTTAAATCCGTCACTGTCCTGTATTCTGTGAGGGTCTTGTATTTTGTCACGTCACGGCAGACCTGCTTGGTTGCTTCAACATCCCTGCAGACCTCTTTTGTTGAGAGTGGTATTGCATCGCAGAAGCATACATAATGCGGGTTTGAGGCTGGAAGTTCATGCGTGTAATCGAAGGTTCGGGATGAGCCGGGGTAGATGTATACCGTCCTGTTCTCACCGGTTTGGTTTGCGATACTCCAATCCCCGCTGGACCATGGCTTGTCGGCACTGGCAAAGCTAGTGTGTATGATGAAAGAACCTCCCTGGGAATCAAGGTTGTTTACCTTGCATTCTATATTTATCCACTTCTGCAGCCAGCCGGTTATGTAGCATTTTCGGTCTGTTACGGAATAGGCAATGCTCTCCTCGCTGCACTCCCTTCCTATGTAGGGAACTTTAACACACTGCTTCTCTGTATAGGGTTCTTGAATATCATAGGGCTCTTTTTCCGAAGCATACTGCATATGGGTATACGGCACATTTTCATTGTAGTATTCGATGGTCTGGTAAGGGACATTTTCAACATAGGACTTGTTGACCTCGCATTTCGCAAGACCAAGCCCTTTCAAAGGGAACTGCTTTGTCCCGATGCAACCGAAGGAGAGTATGATGAACACTAACAAGCCTGCCAGCAGCAATCTCCTGTCCATCAGTTCACCATGTTGAATTTTGCATTAAGAGCTTTTTATAGTTATTGCGGTTCAGTGCTTCTGCATTACCCCAAAATAACACATTCTGATAAACTTGGCAGTATGCTTAAATACTCAAAATGAGCAATTTTAGATGGTGATACGGTGGCTGAAGCGGAAGAACTCATCAAAAAACTGAGAACAGAGAGATATGGTGGAGAGGGTTATGCTGACGCAATCAAGAAACTTGCTTTCGAGGGAGACAAGGCAGTCGTGCCTTTGTCAAATGCTCTCAAAGACAAGGGACAACCCCCTGAAGTAAGGCGCGGTGCGGCTCTGGTTTTTGTGAGAATGGCGCAGGAGGGCAGGCTGGGGGGAATCCCCCAGGAATCTAGAGAGGTTATGGTTGATGCCCTTCTTCATGGGCTGGCTGACAAGGAGTTCGGCATTGACAAGGAATGCGCGTTCACCCTTTCTGCTGGGGGGCTGATAAACTCCGTGCCAAAGCTCAAAGATAGGGCAGTGAAGGAATTGATATCGAGACGGGAGGAGCTTGGGGAATGGACCTTCAGAGTTTTGCGTGAAATTGATTACTCGGGCATATCGCAGGAAACCCGAGAGCAAAGTATCGAGGCGCTCAACAAGGTTATAGACAAAAACAAAGGCAAACCGGATTTTGATTCTGAAGTTAGGGCAGCTCAGAAAATAATCAAGGAGATTGAGAAGGGAAGGGGAGTTTCAGTAGAGCCTGCTGAGAAAACGCTCAAAAAGGCTTTGGAAAAGAAGAATGTGAATGTGTAACCCCAAAGCCGAAGCAAACTCAGTCAGGAAGCGAGCGTATCTATGGTTTTCCCTGCTCTCTCTTCCTCTCCTCAAGGAGGCTTGCCGCTTTTTGCCTGAACTCGGGCTTCGTGAACCACTTGCCTAAGCCCTTTTCCAGGAATGCGACCCTCTCCTCGCGGTTTTTGAAGGTGCCGTCATTTATCAAGCCCCAGAACAGGGTCGGCTTGTACCTGACCAGCTTGTCTATTTCTGCCACTATGCCTGCAAGGGCGTGTTTCTTGTATTCTTCCGGTTTGTCGTGGACAGAAACTATGAAGGATACTTCTTCGATACAATCTTCCGGGTAGGAGTGCTTTTTGAGTATGCGCCTGGCTATCCCTGCCCCTTGTTCCTGGTGGATTATTTTCCCGGGATTGTCTTCCTTGACATCACCGTAGCTTCCCGGGAGCATATTCTTTGGGACTTTGGACCATCCGCAGTCGTGGAATATCACTGACGGGATTAGGATGCGGTGCGAGGCTTTCAGCTGCGGGTCCAGCTTGAACAGATCCAGGAGGACTTCCAGCGCGTCGAGCGTGTGCCCCAGGTCTACCGCCCTTCCCTCCACCAGGTGGGGCTTGGCGTCATCCAGTATTGCTGGATATCTCCTATCGTATTCCCTGAGCTTTCGCTTCAATTCTTCCTCTTCAGGAATGTTATTCACCCACTTTATTATACAATTCTTTTATATTTAACCTGCTCGGGCAGTAGTGGAATATGAAAGCATACGCAGTAAGGCAGCTCTTCTCTGCTTTCTCAGTTGCAGGCACGTATTTATACATCAAAAGCCAAAAAATGCACATGAATGCTCAGTTAAATAGAGAGGAAACTCCACAACACGATACTTCGTTATTCTTGAAATTTCAGCTGAGGACAGACAAGCCTGAAGCTGAAAGGCTGGAGCTTGCAGGAGTCCGCAGGATAATGATAGAGCTTGAGGGGAAGCCTGAGGTGAAGGAGTTCTGCCGCCGCTACTCCAACCTTGTGGATAGCATATCTGACATCCTGAAGGAGGACCTCAAAATACAGCCGCATGAGGAGCAGAGGTTCATAACTGAAGTATGGGGGATAATAAAGGGGAACCTGAATATAAAAAAGGGGGAAAACAGATTTGGATTCCTCTGGGAATCCCTTGAAACAAAAAAGTGGGACTGCGACAACTCCTCATTCCTGGTTTTTGACGTGGCGAAAAAGCTTGAGATAAACGCAAAAATGGCAAGTCTGCCGGGGCATGTTCTCATAGTGACAGACAACTTCTATTTTGAAACTGCAAAAGGTAAACCTAAATCGGCATGCTATCACCCCATTGATGAACTGAAAACTGCATACCCTGTAGTCTACGGGATAACATCTGACGTTGAAGTCATTCAATCAATAACCTACTTCACCCTCGGGAATGCCTATAGAGCTCAAGGCCTCTACGAAAAAGCGATCTCACACTATACGAAAGCAAGAGACCGGAACCCAAGATACGCAGATGCATACAACAACCAGGGAATTGCACATTATGAGCAAGGTTTCGCCCATTATAAGCAAGGTTTCTACACGGAAGCAGTTGCAGACTACAGAGAAGCACTTGCAGACCTCACAAAGGCAATGGACTTAGGTCTAAAATATGCATGGGTACACAACAACCGCGGGAATGTCTATTTTGAGCTGGGTCTGTATGAAGAAGCAGAAGCAGACCACAGAGATGCAATAGAGCTGGACCGGGAATATGCAGATGCCTACTACAACCGTGGAGTCGACCGCTTAATGTTAGGCAAGGAAAAGGAAGCAAATGAAGACTTCAAAATTGCAGATAGGCTGCGATTAGCAGCCCGGAGTCAGGCTTAAAGACAAATTGGAGCTTCAGCAGGCAACTGCCCGCAATCGCACCCCACTCCTTCAGACGTAAATTTAGAGATGGACCGGGCGGGATTCGAAGCCGCAATAAGAACCCTGCTGGTTCTTATCATTTCCGGCTTTCTTTTAGATTCCTCCATAAGATCACTCAAGCATAAAGTTGGCCAGCAAGATTTAAAAATAGTGGAGATCAAAAAAATATTAAGAAAGAAGCCTGAGATGGCTTATAATTCTCCAACTGGTTTTCCAGTTGAAAGAGACTTGAATAAAGAAGTCCACTCTTTCTTGGCTGATAATTTCAGCCTGAAAAATCAAAAAAAGGGGGTGTTAGAGGAGACTCTGTCTCCATATGGAGGTATAAGTATGGAAAATGAAAAGAATGGATATGAAGAAGAACTTAAGGGAGTTTCCTTAACTTCTTTAAGTTCATCATATGGTAAGGTGGTGTATTGTATCTGCTTTGAGATGAGACCCAGGCAGATAGCTAAGAAATTAGGTATGACTGAAGAAGGACTAAACTACTATCTTAGGAGGTTAAAGGACTGGGAGATTATTATCTCTGGCCCTAGGACAAGCTATAGACCATATTATATAAATCCATCCTTGAAAGGCAAACTTAAAGAGGTTCTCGATGGATTTAATAGAGGGCCTAAAACAGTTAAGAAATTATGTAGGTATCATAGGATATGGGTCAAATTCTCCATAAGAAAGAATGATGGATTTATTCTAAATGAGAAGAGTCAACTGAAGAATACCGATATATATTATGAAACAAGAGGCAATTACAGGATACAAATTACTGATAATTTCTTGATGATCCATATACCTGCTGTCTATTCTGAGGAACCTTCTTTAGCTAAAAGCAGAGCAATTTCGGTGGCTACAATTATTGCAAAAGGGATAGTTGATGAGTCTAAAGGTAAGCTAGAGATAGTGTATGAGCCTATTGTTAGTGGTGAGTTTGCAATAGTTAGTGACCTTGCAACATTATTTACTAAGTATGGGGATACAATGAGAAGAGATGGGGCAATGATGGATGGGTCCCCAAGTACTAGTGGGGGAAAAATAGGTGAGGTGGAATTCTCAGATCCAGATGAGGCTGCTATCTTCATGAATATGTCTAAATACTTAAAATGGATTATGGAGGAGATTGAAGAGATACAGCTCAGAATGAGAAGTGAATTATATTGAGATTGTGGGTACTCCAGACTGTAAGCTGCCTAATGAATAATGGATTAAAAGTGCTAAACTGCAGCAAATCGGTGAGCTGCAATTAATTCTAGAGCTTATATACCACTAATCCCAGTGTCTTGTTACTATATATGAGGTAAAAACCAAAATTGAGAATGAAGATGTGGGCCAAGTGTTTGTTATATATATAAGTAAGGGTTTGGCAGATCAACCCTTACAGAATCCTTACAGTTATGGCCAAAAAGGTTATATATAATATATAATCCTAAGAGAGAGCTTAAGGGGTTTTGAGTATATACTTTATTAGTCTTTTTAGTAACAGACTTATCACTTCTTTATTTTAGTTGCCATCACTTCATAGAAAAATTTACCAACTGCTTCAAGAGTTTTTTGATCAGTAAATGAGAAAGCAGGTGCTTGTTCAACACCTCTCTCATCTTTGTAGGGTATAACTATGCAGGTAAACTTTCTACTGTAGGATGTAATGGGGCCATAACCTGCAAAATAGGCAAGTGCTGTTGTTCTCTGTTTGTATGCAAGGTCCTCTTGGGTAGCATAAGAGATCTTTTTTAGGATGATTTTGCTTATGGGAATCTCAAGTTTCCAACTGTCTCTACCAATTTTTTCAAAAATAAATTGTTTCTCAGTTAATGTAAAATTACCAGCATCCCCTAAGCTATTCGGTGGATGTAGAAGATTACCTCCCCAGTATCCTGCTCTTCCTTTTAGGATTTCTCTGCCCCTCTTCTCTAGTTCTTTTTCCATCTCCTTAGCTTTCAGTTTTTTAAAACAAGGAGCACATATCCAACTGCCATCACTAAACATTTTTTTACTTTCAAAAAATCCTAATGTTTTACCACATCCCGAACACTTAGCCATGAGTTCACCTCAATAATCTTTTGAACATTCTTCAGTTTTTATTATAAATGAAAAGTTTTCATGATTTGAAAAATTCCTGGAGTTCCAACTATACTCTTTGAGAATTAATGTGGTATCAAATTCAGAGACAACTATTGATTGGTTAGAAGCCCATATAGAATCCAGTATGGTAAAAGAACAAGTTGCCCTATCACCCGGTTCTAAATTGTCATCATATAAGCTTTTAGTTGATGGAAAACACATTGCAGTATTATCTCGAAATTCTCTGTTGTAATTATCATTAAGAATCAGCAAATTTCTATCAGTTGCAGAAGGATGAGGGTTATAATAAAGTGTTGTGTTTCCTTTGTTTATAACTTCAAAACTGATGGTGTAATGCATACCTTGTAATTGACTAAAAGACCACTTACTAATACCTTTCAGGGCACAGTAGTATGGCCTAACAGCAATACCCTCCTTGATTAGGGCATTACCTAAGGTATGAGTTCTTGGTTGTGTCCCTGTTTCATTCTGACCTGAATTGGAAGTAGAATTTTTTAGAATTCCAAGATTATAAAGTATTGCCACCATTATATAGAAGGATATAATTGCTATAACAAAATTTCTTAAGTTTCTTGACCTTTTTCTTCCTTCATCAATATTTTCTGTTACTGCCTCTTTCTCCTTATTTTCCTTAGCTGCCATAACCCCACTCAGGATTAATTTTAGAGTTAATGTTTTAAAATAGTATGGTCAAAACTATGGTATGTCATAAGGAGGTGTCTCATGTCTAAGAAAGATATTCCCGATAAGATCTTGGGATTGCTTCACAAGCAAGATTGGCCAGTCACAACTGAGGAAGTTGCCAAACAGTTAAACTTATCCTGGAATACTGCCCAGGTTCATCTATTAAAACTAGTCACAGAAGGAAAAGTTAAGTTTAGGAAGGTAGGTAGGCAAAATCAGTTCTGGTTGGTTAAGAAGTATGAGAAGGAGATGAAATGAAAAAGGCTTATGAGTATTTTCTAGTTGAACCAACACAAGAAAAATATGTAGATAATGATAGCATTGAGCCTCTTTTTATAACTAAAGTAGAAATAAAGAAAAAGATTTATGAAGTAGCACTATTTTCTACTCAAAATAGAATTTATATGTTACGAATAATGATACCTAACTTAGAAAATGAAGTAATGCCAGAAGAAGATGTTTGCCATGTTCAAGAAATAAAGGAGCATATGCTTTCTGTCCTACGAATTACATATAGTAGTAAGGTGAGTATATTCCCAATCTCAATACGATGTTTTGGAGAACAAGGAAATCCACCTGGCCTGAGTATAGATTTTAAAGAAAGTATTAATCCGGATTTCAAAATAGACAAACAGAATATTTTATCTACTTTTATTGCAACTTCTGGGGTAAGACATCAAATTAAGCTTATTTCTGATAGCCAAGATAGGAGGATACCATTGCAATACCAATATCTTTCTCTTTATAAACTACTTGAATTAGAGTTTAAGCAAAGAGGGGGATGGCAAGAACCAGAATTCTCAAAATTTTTATCCAAATTTAAAGATGATTTTTTAAAAGGAGGAGTAACAAAGAAAAATTTAAAAAATTATATTATCGAATTACGAGACAAGTGTGCACATATAAAGAACAAAAAAGAAATTTTTGGTGTTACTGAACTAAATGCGAAATCAACAATAGAAATCGAAAGATTTCTGCCTTTTTTGATTTATATTTGTACATCTTTACTCAATGAAAAATATAAGGACAGAGGTTTTACTCTCATCCGATATCCTAAGTATACAATCCAAAAAACGGGTTAGTGATTATCTACTTCTGGAGATTAAGCCTATTGCACCTGCAACAACAAAAATAATGATTGCAATTGCAAAAAGCCAGTCCCAACCTAAATTCATTGTAGCCGATATCAGTAACCCAGCAACAAGTATTGCAAGTCCACCTATGGCGGTAACCCCAAAAATCTTCAGGACAGAAGACATATTGACACTTTGTATGTTATAGTCACTAACTTATATTAATTTAACTATAGAATATGTTAAGGGAGAACATGACTAATGGAATAAAAGAAAGTGAAATGTCTGAACTACTGGTGGATCTAAGGCAAATAATTGAAGGTTCTGGGTATAGAGTGACTGATTTTACAATTGATAGTATTGAAAAACGATTTGGAGATAAAGGTTATACTAAAGAGTATACCAAAAAATTGTTAGATAAATTAGTAGATGAAAAAAAGCTTATAGTAGAAAAACACCTTGAGATGGATGTGTATATTCCTGCCGATAAAGAAAACTTTTTTTCAGAATATAAGAAATATGAAAGTCCGAATTTAGGGGATGTAATAGGTGCCGGTGCAATTGTTACTGCAATTTTATTTACAATATTGCAGGTAATAGAGATGAATAATATGCAAGCCATGATTAATTCTACATATTCCGTAATGGGTATTTTTATCCTTATAATCGGATTTCTCCAAGTTATTGTGGGCCGATATATAATTAGATTTTTGAATTATATATTTCGGAGTATTTCTTTTATCAGATCACTATTTGGTATATTGGACAGCTATGAGTTAAAAGTATTAGGTGCAATTGTTTTAGTTACATTTATTTTTATTCTGGCATTGGCAGAAGTATTTATAAAAGTAGCAAATCAGCCGGAGATGTCTACTGAGATATTTTTGGTTATCCTCTTTGGCTCTGTGGGTGCAGGAACTTTTATGTGGGAAAAAGGGAGGAAAAAAGAGACTACGAAGGATATATTCGGAATAAAAGCGAATAATAGCAGAGCTTTTGTAACTAAAGAAGCAAGAATCATTAAGCCAGAGAAATTTAAGAGATAACTAAGAAAATGCCTTCTCTATATTTCTATATAATTCCTCTTTTTGCTGATGAACATATCCCATTGTTACATCTGGTTTGGAATGCCTTGCAAAATGACAGGTTTGAAATAAATTGCCATTAACTGCATTGGCAAACCTAGTAATTGCAGTATGTCTCAGGGAATGGGTTGTGAATCTGTGTAATCTTCTGGGTTTTCCATCCTTTCTTCTAACTGGGTTCCTTGAATCACCTGAATTGGCATAAATCTCATCAATGCCAGCTTTTTGCACATACCCCCTGAACACTTTTCTAGCATAATTAGTATCTAGGTATAGCTCTGGATTCCTAGATTTGCCCTCATTTTTAAAGAATAGGTATCCCTGAGCTTTATGTATCTCATTTTTGGCCCCTTTTATATATTCCAAAGTTGCATTAAAGAGAAACTGTGGGATAATAAGATAATCCACAACTTGTGCTTTCTCAGTTGATATCCTAAGCTCTCTAGTCCTAAAATTGATATCATTTAGGTTGATCCTTACTGCTTCTCCTATTCTAAGCCCTAAAGTGGCTTGATATATGAAAAGAAGCCTAAACTTCGGGTTATCAACCACCGAAAAGAACCTCTCAAGCTCCTGATCAGTAAAGCCCTTGTTCATGCTGCCATAGATGGGCTTTCTCTTCTTCCTGAACCTCCTCTCAAATGCACCTGTAACTATGCTTCTTACTTCCACTAGCTGCCACTTGGTCATTTGGTTGCACTCACTCATTAAAAAGTCACAGAATTCCTCAAATCCGAACCAGTTCTCCCCTCAGATATGATTTTGGGAGTGGACCGGGCGGGATTCGAACCCGCAGCCTCTACCTTTTCCGCGGAAGATGCGAAGGTAGCGATCTACCATTGATCTACCAGCCCGTGAGGTAATATTGCGGCACGACTTTTAAAATAGCTTATGGAACAGGGCATTTTTGGACTGCCACCTGAGAGCCTTGGCTGCTCCGGAAATGCCGGAAGAAGCCGGTTTCACTTCATCATTTCGTCTATCTCCTCCAGCGAGTTTGGAGGATTGCGGATTATGAACGCCACTGGATTCCCCTGGATTTTCTTCTCAATGGTATCCAGGAGCACCATCGAGGTAAGCAGCCGCTTATCCCTGTCGGTATTTGTGATGGACATCACCGCCATCATAAGATGTGCCTCAACCCAGTCCGCATAACCAAGCTCGCACATAACCTTACGTTCTATATAGTAGGAAATGCCCTCGTCGCAGATATTCATGGCGTGCGTCCTGTTAAGGTACTGGTTGAGGCGGTCGTCAAGGGTGGCAAACCTTTCCGGATCCTTGTCTTTGATAGTCGCCATCTCCCAGAGGATTCTAGATTCCTCCGCCATACCTTTAAAACCGACTGTTTTCCGTATCTCCGGGCTATTCTTGTCGGTTACCTTGTGCGCCAGCTCATGTGCACAGGCGCTGAGCACTGCATATTTCTCAATTCTCCTGCCCACCGGGCTATCCGGCCCAATGGATTCCGTCTCGCATAACTCCTTGACCTTCTGTTCAATTGCATCGCCTATGAGGAATATGGTGTCCTTTGACTGGCTAAAAAAGGCAGTAGCGTCACGCCCCGTCTTCAGCTCAGCTTCTGCATAACGTTGCTCGATTTTTTCAAGAAATTTTGGGTTGATGGATTCCCTGAGTGCAGAGCGGAGTTCTTCCAACCTTATTTTCAGCCCTTCGTCTGCGGTGACAAGCCTTACCTTCACTTTGCCGTTTTTGAGCCGGTCGTCCACCTCCATTCCGGTTATCCTTTCAATCAGATTCGCGATTGTGGCTATCTCCGCCTTTGAAGGCATGTACTTTGCATACTTATCAGTTACAGAGGCGGATTCTCCTTTAATGATGTCAGGAAACTTTGGCTTCTCTCTTGTTTTAACTGGCACTGTTGAATTATGGCTTTTTGCCTTTTTAAACCTTCGAGAGAGGAGCCTCAGCGGTTCCGTCTGAACCTGCCCAAGGCGTCAGTCCTTTTCTAGTTCCAAGTCTAAGCGTCTAAATTGCATGCGTCTATTAAGTTCCTCGACAAGCTCGCTTTTGAGCGGCTCTTCAAGAATCTGGAATTTGACCCAGTAATCAGGGTGTTGGACAAACTGGTGCGGGATTGGGAGCAGCACTTCTCCGGTCTGGGGGTCCAGCTCCTGCTTGCTTATCTCTATTCCCAAGAGATGCCCTTTTCCGTCCTTCCTTATCTCGAAAACCAATTCAAAGCGCCCGCCGTAAGCGGTACCTTTCAGGGCGAGATTTGGCTTCACCTTATCCATTATCTTGTCGAACTTTTCCCTGTCCATCATCTCCATGATCTTCGCTATGGATATATTCAGGTAATCCTTGTTTTTCACCACTTTTGTCGCTGTCAGGTCAAGCCTTTCCTGCTTCAATGCTAGGGGCATTAGTTAATTTACGCCTTTTCTCGTATTTAAAACCGCAGGACAGCGAGAGAGTTCCACCCTGGTTTCCTTCCCGCGTGCAAGAGGACCTTGAGTTTTAAAATAGCTTATCCCGTTTCCCCATTCTGCCTTCTAAAGGAATTGAAGAAGTGCTTGTTCACAATCGACCTTATCATTTCCAAGGCCTCCTCGCAGGTCTTTATTTCATGAGTCTCGTGCAGTTTGAGCGCATTGCTGCTCAGACCCGATTCTGTGGGGCTTAGACTCCTCTTTATCAAATACTTGTACCCGCTCCTCTCTTTGATTACATCCACGGGATACGTGACTTCATGGCCTCCCATGCAATACGTGATTTCAATATGGCCCCTCATGCGCTCCCTGTCAAAATGCAGCAGCATCCATGGTTCCTGACCCGGCTGTTTTTCCCCCCGCCAGATGCTCACGTCTACAAGCCTATTCATTGCATCTACCTTGACTTCGAATGGGTTGCCGTCTTTTGTTGCCCATATTCTGGCACTCCGTATGTCTGCTGTTATCCTGTCTGCTGTTGTCAAATCCTCAATTTTCTTAAGTTTCTGTGCCACAGATATCAGCACTTAAAATTGCTCATTTTTGATATTTAAAGCCAGTGTCAAAACGAGTATCCTTGCGGTTTAAATACCAAAAAGTGCATAAATCAAGCGGTGACGCGTATGGGCAGGGTAGCAGTCATGCAACCGGGTGGAGAAGCAACTAAGGTAGATGACAAAAAGGCGGATGCGGAGAGGAGCGGTATAGGGAAGGAGATAAGAGGGACAAGTATATTCAAGACAGCAGAGGACAGGAAGAAAGTCCAGGCAGGGGAGACTAAAAAAATCAAGGAAATCCAGGACAAGAAGGAGGAACTACAGAAGCAGATTGACAGCCAGAATGAAACAAAAAAAGAGATGAAGAGACAGGCAAAGTTGGATGGTATTCTTGCCGTGGCGACATTTGGCGTGTCCATAATGTCATTTATTAATAATGACATGACTTTAGCGCTTGTTTCCCTGCTAGGTGGTTTATATATGACTAAGGAGTGTCTTTCTAAGAGGGGGGAAACCTCTGATGTGGATAGCAAGATAAAAGAATTGAAAATGGAAATTTCCATTCAGGATGAATGGGAGGAGAGGGAGAGGAGGAGGCAGAGAGGTTATAGATGAACAGTGGTTTCTTATCTGTGTTATTTCTGTAACTTTCCCAAAAATTTAGTCGGCTATATTGAAAGCAGCCTTAAATACTTACCCTTCCTTTATAATTTAGCCGGGGTTGCTCAGGGGGCAGCAACGTATAATTCCCATTACCGCAAGCAGGTTTAATATACACGCTCTCAAATCTAGAATATGGGGAGGTGTGGATGATGTCGAAATTCAACGCAGAGGAGTTCGCCAAGGCTGCTGACAGAATCTGGAGTAAGGCGAAGGAGGAGAGAAGGCTGCTGGGCAATCCCTCTGACGAAGAGTTGAAGGCGCTTATGGAGAAGGAGCCAGGGGTCAGGAAAACCGTATGCGGGAATCTGGTTGCCGAAAGCGAGCCAACCTCAAGGGCAGCCGCGTTTACCAAGAACAGCGTTGACAGTCCATTCGGGGAGGAGGAGCTGAAGCTTCTGGCACAGTGCGAAAAGGCACTGGCAGGGGAAAGGTTGATATGCATTGACAGGATTGTGGGCAATGCAAGGAGCGAAACAACGGTAAGGTTGGTTATTCCAGAGCGGTTTGCCCATATTGCCTATGGCGGAAGGAACCTCTTTCTACCTGTAGAGGGGGAGGTCAAGGAGCCCACGTACCAGATAGTGTTTTTCTCCGATGGGGCTTTCGAGGCCAACAAGCAAAAGCCGCTTCCCCAGAAGGACATCACCATAAGGCTGGCCATGCTGGAGGATGGGAGAGTTGTCAAGATAATCAGGAACAGCAGCTACACGGGAGAGTACAAAAAGGGGGTTTTCGCCTCTGAGGACTGGGTGGCCAAAGCCAAGAGGGGCGGAATTTTCCTTCATGCGGGCTGCAGGGAGGACTATCTGCAGTCAGCAAAAGGGGATTATAAGACCAGCCGGAGCATTTTTCTGGCCTTGTCAGCCAATGGGAAGACCACTCTTACGTGCAAGATTCTAGCAAGGAAGGAGAGGGAGAAATCCTTGCTTATCCAGGACGACGGAGGATTCCTCATGCCTGACGGCTCTTTCCATGGATTTGAGGGAGGAGGAGTCTATGTCAAAACCGAGAAGGTGAACCCAGGAGAGCAGGTCGAGGTATACTATGGATTGCTGAAGCCCGAGTCCGTGGGAGAGAACATCTGCGTGAAAGATGATGGAGAAATGGACTTCTACAATTTTGAGAGAACATCTAACGGCAGGGCGGTTATCAAGAGAAGGGATTTCATGCATGCTGCCTCTTACATAGATGTCCCGAGGATTGACAACCTCGTTCTCATCACAAGGGGGCCAATCATCCCTGCGATATCAAAGCTGACCTTGAAGGAGGCTGTGGCCCTGATGATTGACGGCAGGGCTATGGAGTCATCGGCCGGCGACCCGACCCAGGCAGGGAAGATCAGGAGCCAGTTCTTCTACGACCCTTTTATGGCAGGGGGCATGGCGGAGCACGCAAACAGGTTCTACGAGATATTGAAGCCCCTCAAGCACATGAACTACTACCTCTTGAACACCAGGGGGGTAGGGGAAGGGGCGAATTACAAGCAGATAAACGTAGGGCGCACGCTTGCAATTCTTGATTTCCTGTTGCGTGGAGGACTTGACAATCCCGGGGATTGGGTGGATTCCCCCACGGGCTTGAAGGTGCCGAAGGCGATAGATGGTGTGGATGAAATTTATGTGCACCCCGAGAGGCTGTACTCAAAGGCTGAATTCGAGATTAAGCAGAAAGAACTCAACAAAAGTCGACAGGAATCCATAGAAAAGGTTGGCAGCAGCCTGCATCCGGATATAAGGAAGGTTTTGGGTGCAGATTGACGGTTTGCCCATAACGTTAGTGATTGAATGAAAATTGCATTGATAGGTTGCGGGTCCATCGGCAAGGTTATCGCTAGGTATATAACTGAAAAAAGAATAAATGCTGAGCTGGAGTGCGTTTACGACATAGACACCGAGAAAGCTGTGGAATTTGCCAAGAAATTCCATACTGAATACAAGGAGTTTGATGAGATTCTGAAACAAGAATTGGACTTGGTGCTGGAGGCAGCCTCGCAGCAGGCAGTCAAAACTCTGATACCGAAAGCTTTGAAGGCAAAAAAGAACGTCATGATAATGAGCACTGGTGCTTTGGTGGATGAGCATTTGCTCAAGAAAATCAGGGAGCTCGCAGAAAAAAACAACCTGAAGGTATACCTGCCATCAGGTGCCATAGCTGGCCTGGATGGAATAAAATCCGCAGGCAGTGAGATAGAGAGGGTGACAATAAGGACGACAAAGCCACCTGAATCGCTGGAGGGCGCTCCGTTCTTCGAGAAGCATCAGGTTAATCTGCATGAAATCAAGAAACCAACGGTCATATACGAAGGCCCTGCCGAAGAGGCTGTCAGGCTGTTCCCCTCCAACGTCAATGTTGCAGCATCCCTGAGCCTGGCTGGCATAGGCCCTAAAAGGACAAAAGTGCAGATAATCGCTGACCCGGATATAAAGTCCAACATCCATGAAATAATAGCTGAAGGAAAATTCGGTGTGCTGAGGATAAGGTCTGAAAACGTCCCAAGCCCGGACAACCCAAAGACGAGCTACCTGGCTGCCTTGTCTGCAGTCGCCACATTGAAAAAAATTACTGAAGCAATACAGGTGGGAACATGACTGAGATGAACTCGACATTAATCAACAAAATCAACACGCTGAAAAAAGAGAAGAATGCGGTTATCCTGGTCCACAACTACCAGCGGCCGGAGATATACGGGGTAGCGGATTTCATTGGCGACTCGCTGGAACTGAGCAAAGAGGCTGCCAAGACTGGTTCCGATATCATCGTCTTCTGCGGAGTGGATTTCATGGCCGAGTCCGCAAAGATACTTAACCCGGACAAGGAAGTGCTGATTCCTGTAAAAGAGGCCCAATGCCCCATGGCTGGGATGGTTACGAGGCAGGAATTGCTGAGCTTGAAAAAGCAGCACCCTGGCGCTGCAGTTGTCTCCTATGTCAACACATCGGCTGAAACAAAGGCTGAGTCGGACATCTGCTGCACCTCTTCGAATTGCATTGAGGTTATCAACTCCCTGCCGGAAAAAGAGGTAATTTTTGTTCCTGACGAGAATCTGGCGAAGTATGCGCAGACGAAGAGCGACAAAAAAATAATTCCGTGGAAGGGGTTCTGCTATGTCCATTCAAAGATTACTGCCAGCCAGGTGAAGGAGGCGAAGAGGCTGCACCCTGACGCAAAAGTCCTGGTCCATCCCGAATGCCCTCTGGATGTGATTGAACTGGCCGATTACGTGTGCAGCACGAGCCAGATGCTGCACTACGCAAAAAAGGATGAGGCAACTGAGTTCATAATCATTACGGAGCATGGAATGGTTGAAAGGCTGAAACTGGAAATGCCGGAAAAGAAGTTCTATGCAATTGTTGCAACGTGCATCCAGCAGAAGAAAATTACCCTGCCTGCTGTGCTGAGGTCTGTCCAGGAGGAGATTTACCCAGTCAGCATAGACGAGGAGGTAATGAGAAGAGCCAGGAGGGCTTTGGATAGGATGCTGACGGTCTCTTGAAGATCTTGTTGATTTTCCCAAAAAGTTTAGAGGGAACGCTTTCGGTGTCCTTGTAATTTAAATATAAAGAATGGCATAATCTATAGTATGGCTCTTGCGACAACTGAAAAACCCGAACCCTTTAAGGAAGTGATAGGGAAAAAAGGAGGAGCTGAGAGGACTACAGATGTAGTTTTCTTCTTTGGTGCCTCCTCATCGCAGAGATTAAGAGAGTTGACCAAAGGCAATGTGCCGGATATCATTGTAGTAGAAACAGAGAAAGACCCTTATTTTCAGAAGATGATTAGGAACGATATTACGGTGGATGAATATTTGCGAATCTGCCCCTATAAATTTTATAACCCTGAGTCTAGTAAGAGAATGTTTGAATTTTTGAAAGAGCTCTATGAAAAGGGAGCTAAGGTAGAACAGCTGAATTCAGAGTGGCAGCCCCTTGGCGGATGGATTCATAAAATGAAAACCAACGAGGTACTAGTTGATAGTATTATGAAGGGAGATTTTGAAAAGGCAGTTTATACGGCAGTTGAATATGCGAAGATAAGCGCAAATTGGTTTAAAGTTGCGGACATTGCGAGAGCTGCTGAGATAGCTGAAAAAATAAAAACTGGAGAGTGGAAAGGATACATACTTGTTGAGGCAGGAACACTTCATACGCTTATGAAGAATACTCTTAGTTACCAATTTCGGAACATGGAGAATGTCACTATAAACTCATTATATGCACGTGAGGAAGATGCAGGGAAGGTATTCGGAACACGTGTGAGCGAGGTTTATGACCCCCGGCACGAGTTGATTAGGATGTATATGTATGGGAAAGAACCCGCGAATGAGAAGGAGCTTAAAGAGAGGGAAAACCTTCTCGGCGCCCGTTTTGTGATTCTCTGTGAAGTAGTACCCAAGAATTTGAAGGATACTGATATATTCGAAGCAACAAAACTCGTGAACCAGCTGAGCTACGAGGCGTGCAAGAAGCTATTCGATAAGATGCATTCTAACAAAATGAATGAAGAAACAGCACGCACGTATCTTAAGAACCATTTGAAAAAGAAAGACGATTTATACTCTGTTTAAAATGGTTTAAGGAAAACCCAGAGGGAAATCTCTCGGTTGTCCCGTATTAGTAAATACTCTTCTGGGATTGGTTCATATTGAATGTTTATAAACAATTCATTACAATAACTATCCAGGTGGGACAATGGGATGGAGAGAGATAATTCTCGACATAATGAGAGAGGATGTAGGCTGCAGGGATATCACTACTGCTGCGGTTATCCCGAAGAACCTGGAGCTGAGGGCGGAGATAGTCGCAGGAGAGGACGGCATATGCGCAGGGGTTGAGGAAGCCGCGCATATATTGAAGAGCAACACCCTGCAGGTCAGGGAGATGATGAAGGAGGGCACCAGGATGAAGGAAGGAGATGTCATTCTTGAAGTCAGCGGCAACAGCAGGAGATTGTTTGAGGCTGAAAGGACAGCCCTGAACATCGTGCAGAGGATGAGCGGCATAGCAACCATGACTGACAAGGCAACAAGGCTTGCCAGGGAAGTCAACCCGAAGGTCAAGATAACTTGCACAAGGAAAACAATTCTTGGGTATCTTGACAAGAAGTCGGTGGAGATAGGAGGGGGGGATCCTGAGAGATGGAGGCTGGACGACGAGATAATAATAAAGAGGAACCACCTCAGAGTAGTGGGCAGCGTTGAGGAATGCCTTGTGAGAGCAAGGGCGCATGTGAGCTTCACCAAGAAGATATGCATAGAAGTGAACAATGCGGATGATGCACTTGAGGCTGCCAGAAATGGTGCCGACATAATAATGTTCGATAACATGAAGCCTGAGGAAATCGACAAATCGATAAGGGTGCTGAAGGACAACGGCTTGAGGGACAAGGTGCTGGTTGAGGTATCCGGCGGCATAACTCTTGAGAAAGTGAAGGACTATGCAAAGTATGATGTGGATTACATATCAATGGGCTGCCTGACTCATTCTGTAAAGGCAATTGACGTAAGCCTGAGGCTTCTGCTGAGGGAGTGATTCTAAAGTGTATGGTGTTTTTCAAGAATCTCCTTTTGCTATTTATTGCTTTCTATCTAGCTCGGGTTCTTCCTTATTCTTGAATATGTAGCCGCGTATTTCGAGTGAAAGGATACTACTTAGTATAGTGGACGGCTTCATCCCAGTCTTTGCAGCGATTTCTGTAGTACGAAGCCGAATGTATCCGCCGGTGTCAGGGTCGAAGCACGCGTTCAGGACTTTCGCTTGTGATTCCGTAATCGGGCTCCTGTTTGTAGTGTAAGAGCCAACCACGCCTTCGTGTAAAAACATGTGCTTTCCCTCTTTCTCAAGCGCTTTTAAGGTGTATGAGAGAGTGGGAAATTTTTCCTTTGTTTCGCCGAGGTCTTTGTAGAAGTTCCTCGGGAGTCTCACTACTTTGATTTCTCCGAAGCGCTCATCCGGGACTTTCAAAACCCTCTCTGGATGCTCGTCTATATATTGGAGTATTTCCTGCTTGTTTCTATCTGATATTGGTAACATTTTCTCTTCCATAGATTCGTTCAAGGCGACGTGTTTCAAGAGTAATTTCCTTTCTTGTACTACTGCACCTCTTCCTACTTCTATTCCCCTCAGTTTCAAATCTATCCTAGCGAGGTTCTTGATGTTTTCTTCATCGGCTTCTGTCAGCTCTTTAACGCTCTTCTTGCCGAGTATCGCAAGAGTTTCGTTGAGCAACTCGCCCCGTTTCTTCCTCGTCTTGATTCTCCCGCTCTTGATTCCAACTGGGGGTTTAATGCTCTTTCCCCACTCTTCTATGGATGGCCAGATTTTCTTCATTTCTTCTTTGTTCCGCCAGGTGATGTTCATGGGTTCTCTGTAAAAGTCATAGCCAAAGCCGATATAAAGTGCGGGGGATCGCTCGATTAACCCAAGCTCGTCCATGATGGGGAAGATAATGATATTGGTAGTCTTACTCGCTCCTGCTCTTTCGAGCAGTTCGTTCATGGTTATTTCCTTTTCCTCAAAGGAGTAGATCTCGTGCAGGAGCCTCTTGGCGAGGTATGAGGGGTTCTCCCTCAAAACTTTCTGAACAACATAAAAATGCTTCTGACTGATTTCCATCGCTTCTGCTCTTTTCGGGTTTCTTATGGTCCAGTTTGAGAGTTCCTCCCGCACCTTTCCTATAGTCTCGGAGTTTATGCTCTCCACTCCTGCAGATTTCTTGATGTGCTCTAGAATTTTCTTTACAGGATTTTTTTGATGCTTTCTTGACCTCCTTCGTATACTCTTAATGATGCTCTCTTCCAGGTCCTGCGTTTTTTCACTGAGGAATGGGATGAGTTGGGAGGGGGGGACATCATATTCTTCCAGAATCTCCAGGTTTTTCCGAAGCGTGTCGGATGGAACTTCTCTTAGAAGTTTATTCAAGGTTTTGAATGGTGCTTCTGGAAGCTCCTCTCTCAGCATCCTGATTAGCTCTTTCTGTTCGGAGGTGGAGGAAAACGCCCAATATCCCGCATCGCCCGCCGACATTCCGAACTCATTCATCAGCCAGCTTACAATCTCCTTATTTTGTATCTTAAGCTCCCCTGGCTTTCGGGCATATGTTATGGGCATGCTAAAATTAGGTATTTATTATATTTAAACAATATCTTGCCAGCCTTATGTCTCCTCTGTAACTGTATTCCTCCGGCTTGTCGTGGACTGAGACTATTCAATTATCTCAACAATGGCTTTCTGTTTTTTCTCGCTGGCGGATACCCAAATCCACTTTTTTCTCTACCGCAAATATCATCTATCAAATTGCTCATTTATGATATTTAAACCCCAAAGAAACCGAGTCTGTTGCATCCGGCGTTATGTAACCAGGGTTACAATCTGATGTTAAATTGAGACGACAACAACCTGGAAAGTTACCCCCCTTCCGACTGTTTAAATACCCGCAAAACCACCTCTTTAGCGTAAGAGGTGGTTAAGATGAAAATGGATATCGCACAAATGAAGCTTGAAGAGGTCGAGGCTCTCGTCGAGAGGCTCAGGGTGAATCATGTTTCCACCGTCATAGAGAGGGTAGGGGACAGGCTGGTGCTGAATGTAAGCTAGATGGGATTAGCGGTGGAAAGGAGGAGTGGCCGGACTGGGGTTCTGATCGCCCCTTGTGGAGCTGCCGGCTAAGGAAACTCGCCGGCACCTCCTAACCCTTAAAAAAAAGATCTAACCAAATAGGGCTGAGAGTCCTGCCGCGGCTTCCTCTGGTGATGCTTTCTTTTCCTCTTTCTTCTCCTCTTTCTTTGCTTCTGGAGCTGCTGCCTGGGCTGGAGCTGCGACTGGCATTGCTGCCTGCTTTATCGCCTCATCTATGTTGACTCCCTGCAGGGAGGATACCAGAGCCTTCACTTTGGACTGGTCAACCTGCATGCCAGATGCGCCAAGTATCTTAGCAACATTCTCCTCGCTTACGGGCTGTTTTGCTGCGTTCAGCAACAGGGCTGCATACACGTATTCCATAAAATTACCTCCTGGTTTAAGCACCAACTCTTGATTTCAAGGCATTTGCCTGGGCATTTGCCTTGGCTAGCATCAAATCCATAACTTCCTTCTCATAAATATTCGCGCTCATCGCAAGGTTCCTCGAATTCATGTGCGCCTTCTGAAGCAGCATTGCTATGTTCTGCTTTGTCGGGTAGGCAACAGCACATGAGAGGTTGAATGCCTCGGAAGCGCCCCTTCTCAGGTCACCCATCAGCTTCTCCTCATCAACATCCAGCACATCCTTGCTGTACACCAGCTTGTTCTCCCAGATTGAGCGTATGTTCAACATGACATCGAAGGGCTCAATGCCGAGCTTCTGCAGCGCCTTTGCAGATGCATCTGTTATCTTCTGCCCGGCTTTTGCGACTATTGAGTCGGTTGCAATGACAACTTTCCCGGCCTTTATCTGGGCGTTCACCCCTCCCTGCTTGAGCTCCGAGAGAACTGGTCCTGGAGGCAGGGATGTCTCGCCTGCAGGCACCATTATCTCGTAGGGTGCAACCTGGCCTGGCTTTGCAGCAGCCTTTCCCTTGCTCTGCTTCACAAGCTTGTAGAGCTGGAATGGGTTCATGTCTGTAAGTATGAGCACACTAGGACCTGTCATCATGCTTGAGAGCTCGGACCCCTTGCCCGCCTTCTCCAAAGCTCTTGATATAAGCGAGTTCTTTGCGACAATCATATCGGCCTTTCCTCTGAGCTTCTTTCTTACGGCCTGCAAGTGCTTGTCTGGGTAGTTGCGTATATCAGCCAGCGCAATGACATTGAATTTCTTTACCCTCTCAGCTAGTTCTGAGACGAATTCCTGCTTGCGCTTAATGCTTTTCTCGCTCATCCTCACTCACCAATCTTCTGGGGTTTGCCCATAGTAAGCTTCAAATAAACTGATTTTATCCTCTGCTCGCCTGCCTTTGCCTTAACTGCGTCAAGCACAGCCTCTATATTCTCAGCGAGCTCTTCCAAGCCCATGTTCTCGGTCCCGACAAGACAGTGCGCAACCGGGAGGTACTTGCCCTTGCTCTTTATCTTGACAACCTTCTTGGCTCTCTCAACAGCTTCGCCCAGCTTTGCTCCGAGAAGCGGCTTTGGCAGTTTTCCCCTTGTGCCGAGAACCTGCCCCAGGTGCTTTGCCACCACTGCCATGAGGTTTGGCTGCGCCAGAAATTCGAAATCAAGCATACTTCCCAATCTGGCTTTGTCAGCGGCAAGCTTTGGCAGCTCATCGCTGCCTATGACATCAAGACCAAGCTTCTTTGCGTCCATAGCGAGCTGCCCATCTGCAAAAACGGCAACCTTCTGTTCCCTGCCCTTGCCCTTTGGCAGGACTATCTCTAGGTTGAGCCTGTTCTCCTGCTTGTTGAAGTCTATATCCCTGAAGTTGATTGCAAGCTCAACGCTCTGCGTAAACTTTCTCTTGCCCTTGTCTTCTAGAGCCTTTTTCAATGCGTCAAGTATTTTTTCTCTATCCACTTTACCCCTCCTGCTTTAAGCAGTAAACGGGAAAATGAGCGGAATGATTATGCCGGCTAAGGAATATAAAGCTTTCTGGTTAGTGACGTTGGGCTTTTGCCGGAAGGAAGAATGTCACAGCTTGAGGATAGGCGCTCTGCCGATAAGCCCCAGCTTGGCGAACATGGTTATGGGAATCAAGAACCAGGTTATTGAGTGCTTGCCAACCACACGGGTTTTCCCCTTCTTGATGGCTTTCCTGAACTCTTCCGTGTCGCCAGCATCACTCTCTGTGAAGGCATTGCCTACTTCCCAGCGGATATGGGCATCACTGCCGCCAGTCATTGCCAGCCTGTTCTTCTCGGCAAACTCGAAAGCCAGTTTATTTCCGTGGGGGGTGCGCATCCGCGAATTGAAAACCTCGACGCCGTCGACAACCCTCGCGAATTCTTCCGGATTTTTAAAGGATTTTCTGTACTTGTCGAAGGGATGCGGAAGAATGGCAATGCCATCCTGCCCGTGAATCTCATCCACGACTTCTGAGGGTTCTCTGGATTTTATCTCCTCTTTGAGGAACAAGCCGAGAATCTCGCCCCTCTTTGTCTTGACTTCCTCCCCCAGAATAACCGGAAAATCGGCATTTTTGAAACTCTCCCACGCTTTGGTGGTGTTGTGGTCTGTGACAGCGATTCCATCCAGAAGGCCCCTCTCCCTTTTATCCTGAACTGTCTTTATTATTTTTTCCGGTGGTGAAACTCCGTCTTTGGAATACCACGTGTGAACGTGAAGGTCTATCCGCATCCACTTCCCCCCCTGATGAATATAGCGAGGACTTTTTTCTTGTCCATGCTGGACAGGTTTGCCTGTTCCAGTCTTTTCGCGCCTTCTGCTAGTTGCATCAAGTCCGCTGTTGCCAGGTCCGCTCCCTCCTGGATGAGTTCTTCCTTGGAAAGCATGCCCTCTTCCGGTCTCCCGGCCTTTCCTACAGTGATGACTTTTTCGCTGCTCAGCTGCATATCGTAGGGAGAGTCTCCTACGAAGACTATAAGTTGCGGGTTGAACTCGTTCATCACTGCTTTTATGTGCTCTTCCTTCAGGCCGGCCTCGCTTCCGTAAACTCTTTTGAAGCATCCATCAAGATTACTTTTTCCCAGGAATTTGTGTATCAGCTGTCCCTCGTTTCCGGAGGAAACCATGAGAGGATAGCCTTCCTTGAGCCGGTCCAGCGTTTCCCTTATTTCCGGGAAAGGTTCCGCCAACTCGAAAACTTCCTTTATCCTCCTGTCCTTGTACTCCCGTATGCACGCTTCACGTTTTTCTTTCGGTTTCCCCGGGAACAGCTTTTCTATTTGCTTTGGGAAGGAAATGCCAGAGGTTGATAGATAATCTCTCTTTGCCTCTTCGAGCGGTATGCCGAAGTGCTTGTGGATTACCTCCGCTGCAAGTTTTGCATGCAAGTGCATGGTCTTGAAGAGTGTGCCATCAAAGTCGAACATGAAGATTATCTTGGGCTTCTCCGCTCTGGAATGGGAGGGTCTTTTCTCATTTCTTGCCGTCTCTTTCAGGGACATCACGTATAAAAGTATTCCTATATCTATATAATAGTGGAGGGACACGGGGGGTGAGTCAATGCTCGACAAGGAGTCTAGGAAAGCCGTCAGAGGCTATAGCAGGCGTATTGGCAAGTTGTTCGGCAGGATCTCAACTCCAAACCAGATGACCCTCATCACGCTGATTCTCGGTCTGGCGGCCGCGGCTATGGTTTTTTACAATCAGTTTTTGGCGGCAGTGCTGTTCTTCCTGCTCTCAGGGCTTTCAGACTGGATTGACGGGGCGATAGCGAAAGCAACGAACAGGGTCACGGACTTCGGGGGGGTGCTCGATTCCATAGTCGACAAGACAACCGAGATAGCTATCTACATCGCGCTCGCGGTTGTGCAACCCGCGCTTGCAATCCCTTCAATGCTCGCCGCGACAATGATGATGTGGTCAAGCTATGCGAACCAGCGCTGCAAGGCTATAGGCCTTGAAAAGGGCAGGGGTTTAATGCAGAGAAAGGAGCGGGCTCTCCTCTTGATCGTGGTCCTGCTCATGCTAAATTTCGCGACAGCTTTTGTAACTGTGCCCATTCTGGTAGCAGCAAGTTGTGTTCTGTACTTAATAGCGTTCCTCTCCTTCATCACAGGAGTGCAGCGAGTCTACCTTGCGTACAGCAAGCTTGGAAAGGGTGGTTAAATGGAGACTTGGTATATCTATGGGATAATAGCAGCTCTCCTCTACGGGCTGTCAGCAGTCACAGCAAAGTACGCCACGAGCAGCAACTACATTGGGCTGGACATCCAGACAGCCGCCTTTCTGATGCTCATAGGCATTGGAATAGTTTTCTTGGCATATGCGTTCTCGGGAGGAATGCCAAGCCTGACAAACAACACTACCGCCCTGTCAGTAGGGATACTCGCCGGCGCGCTCTGGGCGGCGGGCATGGTAGTCACGTTCTTCGCCCTCAAAAGCGGAGCAGAGATATCCAAGCTCGCTCCCTTATACAACACTAACACGCTGGTAGCAGTCACTCTGGGCATAGTCCTACTCAAGGAACTGCCCGCTGGAACCGAAAAAATCAAAGTTATCATAGGGGCTATTCTCATAGTCATCGGCGGAATACTGCTAAGCTAGGGGGTTTAATGAAAGCCATTGGAGTCTTCAGGGAACGGACACTCGCAGGAAAGCCGGAAAGCGATGAGAGGATCCTCAAGCTAGTAGGCATGGAGCTGGCCGGCAAAGGCTTCGAAGTAGAGCTCAAGAGCGCTGAGGATGTGGAAGGGAGCGAGGAAACTGACCTGGTTTTCACGATGGCGCGAAGCGAGGAAACCAGAGAAAAGATTCAGGAGATTGAGAGGAGGGGAGCAATCGTCGTGAACAGCCCAAAATCAGTTGGCGATTCCTTGAACAGGGAGCTATCGTACAAAAGGCTCGCTGAAGCTGGTGCGGATATACCAAAAACAAATGTCAAGCCAATCGGGAGGATAAGCTTCAAAGACCTCCAGGGAAGGAACATCCTGAAGAGAGCTGACCGGCACGAGGAGTGGTTCGTCATAAGCGATGAGAAAGAGCTTGAGGCTGCAGTTAAATTCTACAAGAACCGGGATGCCAAGAGGATAGCAATCCAGGAGTTCGTTCACGGCGAGCACGTGAAATACTATGTAATTGGAAGGAAGGTTATCTTACCAGAGGGCACTGAAAGATTTGTCAAAGAGATGAAGAGACACGCATTAATCGCTGGCAAGGCAACCGGGCTGGAAATTTACGGCGGCGACTTCATCCTTGCTGAAAAGCCTTTCCTAGTCGACGTGAATGACTGGCCCAGCTTCGGCTCGGTGAAAGGGTATACGCAGGAAGAGGCTGCAAAAGAGATTTGCAGGTATCTTGCGGCAAAGGCTGTGAAGCTGGCAAAACATGCCGGGAGGAAGACGGTTACTGCTGAGGACTAAGGCTTGCGAGATAGCTCGGCTTAAATAGTTGGGATGAAAGGGATCTTTATGGAAAAGAAGGCAGAAAGGCATTATTTCAAGGAAGAGTGGAAAAGGTCATTAGCCAAGGCATTAAGCTACAGGATTCTGATTATCATACTGGACTTCACTGTCATATACCTGTTCACGAAAAGGGTTGAAATTGCATTCTGGTTCATGGTCGTAAGCAATGTTTACACAACCATAGGGTACTATGCCCATGAAAGGGTTTGGAATAAAATTAAGTGGGGCAAGAACCGGAAATGAATATATCCCGATTTCACTTGAGATTTTGGGTATAAACCTACTGTTTCCTGCCGTTTAGTTTTTTCAGAATGAAGTAAGCCAATGGCACCAATACTATGAGAGGCACTATGATGCTTGCCACCATGTAAGGTACTATGTCAACCATCTTCACCACTTTTATACTAAGCTCGTTTGTCGGTGGCCCATAACCTTCTTTGTATACAGTGAAGTTGAACTCACCATCCCTGTCGAATTTTATCGGGTTGCCATTCTCGTCCTTCTCCACAACTCCTTTCTCATCCCCGGTGTAGGTTTTCCCAAGAATGGTAATCTGGGGGTTTGGCACAGGATTGCCATCTGAGTCCTTCACCTCGAACCTCACTCCAATCCCGGTTATTGCGACATCGGGGAAGGATACTACAAGCCCCTTCATGGAAATCTTCTTTTTGAAGTCGACAACCGCGCCTGCATAGGGCGGCAATTCGTAGTTGCCATTGGCATCAATGCTCCTGGCCTCAAGGGAGTACTGCCCATCCTCCAGCGAGGAGGTGCCCCAGGAGTAGCTCCAGTCGCCGGTTCCCTGAGCCTTGACCCAGAGGCTGTTGTTCACCCTCACCTCCACAGATTTCAGTCCGCTGTCAGCAGAGGACTGCCCTCCGATGACGATCGGCGAACTGTCCAGGTCAAGATGAGAGGCTGAGAATGCGGTGTATATGGTTGATATGGCGTATAAATTGCCATCATAGGAGCCAACATAGAGCATGCCATTCCTGGTGCTGGGAGTCGATATGACCCAGTTGCCGGTTGAGTATTTCCATACTATTTTTCCTGCTTTGTCTGCAGCATACACATTGTAGTCGGTTGTGCCGAAATAGACTAGCCCTGTCTCCTCGCTGTAGTGGACTGAAGATTGCGCTTCTGTGCCTGTCGCTATGCTCCAGAGCTCGCTCCCATCCCCTGCGTATACCGCATATATATTGCCATCCTTGCAGGGGAAGTAGAGCACATTCTCCGGTGAGATGGATAAGCTCGACTGGATTTTGCCGGGGAACTTCTGGCTCCACAGCACAGTTCCGCTGAAGGCATTGAAAGCATAAAGCGTGTCTTCATCAGACCCCACGTAGATTATCCAGTTTGATGCAATGGGAGTGGATGAGAAAGCAGAGAAGCCGGAGTAGTTCCACAGCATATTTCCTGTAGCAGCATTGAATGCGTAGAAGTTTCCGTCAGTTGAGCCAATGTATACGACGTCATACGCAAATGCCGGCGAGGAAAGTATCCTGTCATGCGTCTTGTAGCTCCATGCAAGGGTGCCGTTCATCCAGAGTGCGTAGAGTGTGCCGTCATTTGAACCAAAGAATACCATGTTGTCTGAAAGTGCGGGGGTTGAAGTTACTTTGTCATGCGTCTTGTAGCTCCATGCAAGGGTGCCGTTCATCCACAGTGCGTAGAGTGTGCCGTCATTTGAACCAAAGAATACCATGTTGTCTGAAAGTGAAGCTGAGGATTCTATCCTGCCCACTTTCCCGTACTTCCATATCTGGTTTCCGATTGTTGAGTTTATTGCGTACAGATTGCCGCTTGCAGAGCCTATGAATACCACATCATCGTGGATTGCGGGAGATCCCACTATGTAATCGCCAGTTCTGAATAGCCATTTGGCACTCCTTTCACTGCTCTGGGCTGCTGCCAATGAAACAAACATGAGAAGCAAGAGAAGCTTCCTCATTCATTCACCGAGTAGTAGTTAGTAATAGGGGTATTTTAAGATTGCTTTGGCTTAAGAATGGCTTGCCTTTTTTGACGTCGCAGTACGTACCCTTATATACTACGGACCGCAATATAACTACGTAACTTCTTTTCTATTTCTTGAAATCTAGTTGCGGTTGGTGGAAACAATGAGGTTACTTTATTCTCCTCGTCAGATGGGAATGTTACTGGATATAGACAAAAATTCGAAGCGAGACGAGGTTGCTGAGGAAGAGCAGGACCAGTCCGAGTAGAGCTAAGACGGGTGGAAACAATTAGGCTATTAGTGAACATAGGAATCACATAAATGGAACACATCGGCAGTTTGGTTGAAAAGTTGTAAAGAAGGTAGAAAGACTAAAGGTTCAGGAGAGCAGCTTGTCGTGTTTCCCTTCCTTCACTTCTTTCATCACTTCCTTTGCGCTCTTTCCCTCGCATGTCACTCCCATGCTGACGCAGGTTCCAAGCACCTCGCTGGCTGTGGCTTTCATTCCCTTGGCAAGGCTTACGCCACCCTTCATCTTCGCAACCTTGACGACCTGCTCCATGGTGAGGTTTCCGACAACTTCCCCCTTGGCCTTCGCACCTGTCTCTACGCCCAGCTCCTTCTTTATCAGAGCGCTTGCAGGAGGAGTCCCTACTTCCACCTCGAATGTCTTGCTCCCCTTGTCCACAATCACTTTTACCGGTATCTTCAGCCCCTCAAAGTTCTTGGTTTTCTCGTTTATGGTGGCGATTATCTGCCCTATGTTCACACCAAGAGGTCCCAGAGCTGGACCCAGAGGCGCGCCTGGGGTGGCCTTTCCGCCCTCAACAAGTGCTTGAACAGTGATTTTCAATTCTAACACCTCACTCGGCTTTCCTGTATATTTTCACGATATTGATCTTTATCGTGACTGGAATCGGGACTGCAACTTCAAGCAGCTCGACTGTTACCTCGTCCTTCGATTCGTCTATCTTGATTATCTTTGCCTTCTCTCCCTTGAATGGACCGCTGATGAGCTCAACCACATCCCCCTTCGCTATCTGGAGCTTTGCAGTCCTCATCTCAATTAGCGGAGCTATCTCACTTACATCCATGCTCCTATCGAGGACACCCTTTATGTGGGGTATCTTCATGGCTGCCTGGCGTGCAACAACCTCGTCCTCTGCCTCTATGATGAGGTAACCGCGCATGTCCACAAGGAGCGCTATGGAGTATATCGGCAGTTTGTCCTTGGTGACCTTATGCCTTAGGACGTCAACTACAACTTTCTCCTGCCCTGCAGTCACTCTATATACGAATATCAAGATTTCACCCTTCCTTCGACAGAATGCTGAATATGAAGTTTATTATGAAGCCCACAAGGCCTATCAGCACCATCCCCAGGCTCGTGACTTTTATGGTTTCGTAGAACTCATCCTGGGTAGGCCTGTAGGAGACTCTCAGGACCCTGAGAGATTTCTGTATGAATTCACCAATCTTGGGTAATACGACCATGGAAGCATACCTCATATTATCGAGTCCAGATCTATCTCCGGAGGCTCCTGTTTGAACTCGACTTTCTCATAGTTTGGGAGCTTTGCGCCCGCAATTACCACAAGCACCTTCATGACTGATTTGCCCAGATCTGGCTCTATCCTGGCACCCCATATGATGTGGGAGTTTGGATGTATCCTCTTGGAAATCTCCTCAATCACGAGTTCAGCCTCCCTCAGGGTCATGTCCCCTCCACCTGTGACATTGACCAGCGCCTTGTCCGCCTCGGATATGTCACTGTCAAGCAGAGGGCTGTTCAAAGCGTTCTCAACTGCAGTGATGGCCATCTCGTCAGGTTTGACGTTGGCGTTGGACTCACCAAATCCAATCACGGCGCATCCGGCATCCTTCAATATGGTTCTGAGATCTGCGAAATCCAGGTTCACAAGGCCGACCTTTGTCACCAGCTCGGTTATTCCTTTGACAGAGCTTGCAAGAACCTCGTCCGCAACCTTGAATGCAGTATTGAGCGGCAAGTCTGGGACTATGGCGAGCAGCTTGTCGTTCGGTATGACTATGACTGTATCAGCTTGCCTCTTGAGCTTGTTTAATCCCTCTAGGGCATTTGCCCTCCTCACCTTCCCCTCTGAGAGGAATGGAAGTGTGACTACGGCTATTGTAAGCGCACCATCGTTCTTCGCCTGCTCAGCAATGATGTGGGCGCTTCCGGTCCCGGTTCCTCCCCCAAGGCCACAGGTAACAAACACCATTTGGGAGTTGGCAATGACTTTCTCTATCTCGCCTTTGCTCTCCTTTGCAGCCTCTTCCCCAACTGTTGGGTTGCTGCCTGCCCCAAGCCCCTTTGTGGTGTTCCTCCCCAGGAGAAGCTTCTTGTCCGCCCTTGTTCTTACCAGATGATGAGCATCGGTATTCATGGCTATGACTGAAGCTCCCTCGACACCTACTTCAAATATTCTGTTCAGCGTGTTACAGCCGCCCCCTCCTGTGCCAACAATATATATCTTGGGAGCAGAACTCTCGATGAACTTCAAAAGCTCCTCATCATCCTTAGAGACAAATGCTTGCTCAATCAAAGTATCCCCTCTTTGCGATACACAGTTTTAATCTATCAAGCTTTTTATGCTTTCGGTTTATATTCCTGTAGCCCACACACGTTTTAGAGTCGATTTTCGTTTTGGACGTTAGTTTAATATTCTGCGGTGAGTAGGTATTCCATGGGTTCTGAAAGGGAGTTCAAGGCATGCCCCAGATGCGGCAGTTTGAGGATAAGAGCTCCTTCACTTCGGGAAGGGGGCATTCCAGGCACATCCGAGATTGCGGGCATATACTACTGCGAGAACTGCCGGAAGAAAATCGTGCCGTTGGTCTTTGATGATGAGAGGCAGTATAAGAAATTCCTGAAAGAAAGGTAGGGCAAACTCCTCATTTTTAACCGAGTGAGCGGGAAATTCCGCATCTTTGGGGGTGGGATGAGAGCGAACCTGGAAAGTTACCCCTTACAGAGGTTTATAAATGGAAAAATAGACGTAAATAACTTCTATGAGAGCCTACAAATTCAGGATATATCCGTCAAAGAAACAGGAGGAACTCTTGAATCATCACCTATGGCTAGCTAAGAACCTCTGGAATGAACTGCTTGAGGAATGCAAGCGGATGTATGAAAATTTCAGTTATTTTCCAACAAAGAACACTCTTCAGTTGATGGTGAAAGACTACGGCTTGTACTCTCAGACTCAACAGGAGGTTGCTCACAGAGTTCATAATTCAGTGATGAGAGTTTTTATTCTGAAAAAGAAAGGACTAAAATGCGGTTTTCCGCGCTTCAAGTCTTTTGACAGGATGAAGAGCCTACATTACCCCCAGTATGAGTTTGGCTTTTCTCTGGATAAAAAACTCAAAGTCACTCCTTTTGGTGAAATTCCAATAAAGAAGCACAGGAAGATAAAAGGTGAAATAAAAACTCTGACCCTTAAAAAGGAAGCATCTGGGAAGTGGTTTGCTATTTTCTGCGTTGAGACACCTGAAGAAATTCCAAAAGAAAACAGAGGAGAAAAAATTGGGATTGACCTAGGCTTGATGAGATTTGCAACCTTATCAAATGGAATGAAAATAGACAACCCAAGGTATTTCAAAAAATATGAGGACAGATTGGCTTTCATACAAAGAAAGTCCAGTTTCCACAAGAAAAGAACCAAGAATTACAAAAAAGCAAAAATAAGAGTTGCTAAACTGCATGAGAAGATTTCAGATTGCAGAAGGGATTTCCTGCATAAGATTTCAACTGAATTGGTGAATAATTATTCCTTCATTGCATTGGAGAAGCTTGCCTCACAGGAGATGGCAGAGGAGAATTATGGCAAGCAGATAAATGATGCAGGATGGAATATGTTTGCAAACATGCTTGCATACAAGGCGGAGGGAGCTGGATGCATGGTTGTGTTTGTGAACCCTGGAAATACTTCAAAGATGTGCAGCGGATGCGGAAACATCAAGGATAATTTAACTCTCTGCGACAGAATATACAGCTGTCCTAAATGCGGGTTATCAACAGACAGAGATTTAAATTCTGCACATAATATACTCATAAGAGCTACCCCTGGGCAAGGGGGAAGTAACGCCTGCAATTCCTTACATAAGGAGAGAGATGTTGCAGTAGCAACGTCTGTGAAGCAGGAAGCCCGCACCTATTTATAGGTGGAGCATGTCACATAGTTCTTACAAAACTGTTTATGTTAATGGTGGTAATTTGCGGAGAGGGGTCGAGAGGATAAGGGAGGACATAAAGAAGCTCAGGATACAGGGAGCCAGGAACGTGGCAAAGGCTGCAATTGGCGCTATGGGCCTGATAGCCCGCAAGTCCAAGGCAAAGAACAGGGATGAGCTAATCAATGAGCTTCTTGTGGCAGCAGACGAACTGGCTTCAACGAGGCCTACCGAACCCATGCTAAGGAATGCCCTGAGGGCGCTTTTTGTGGATATCAAAAAAAACACTGGCGATGTTGAAGAGCTTAGGAGGCTTGTGGAGAAGAATGAAGTGGAGTATTTCAGGAAGGTAAAGGAGAACGAGGAGAAGATAGCTGAGTACGGCGGGAGGGAGTTCTCCCACAGCTCGGTTATTCTGACCCACTGCCACAGCAGCTCGGTTGTCGCAATATTGAAGAGGGCGAATGAGCTTTCAAACGGGATTTCTGTGATATGCACTGAGACAAGGCCCAAGCTTCAGGGGTTGATTACCGCCAGGCAGCTCAGCAGCGCAGGCTTGAAGGTCACTCTCATAGTCGACTCTGCAGTGAGCTATTTCATAAGAGGTGTCGATTCGGTTGTTGTTGGAGCCGATGCCATAACCGGCAAGGGGGATTTGGTGAACAAGGTAGGGACGGCAGGCATAGCTGTCATAGCGCATGAGAATGGGGTGAACATGTATTCGGCTGCGGAGACATTCAAGTTCGACCCTCTGACTTTGTGGGGCGGAGTAGAGGAGATAGAGGAAAGGAGCCCGGAGGAGATAATAAATCCGAACAAACTCAAGGGAGTGGGGATAAGAAACCCTGCCTTTGATGTTACTCCTGCCAGGTATCTGACTGCATACATAACCGAGATGGGAGTGATACCCCCCCAGAGTCTGCTGAATGTTGTGCTCAGGGGAGGGTTTGAGAGTTTATATTAGGTGGTTTTATGGTAGAGAAACCTGATTACATGCTTAAAGCCAAGATATTCGATATTGAGACTGGAAAGAACATAGTTGTACTCAACGAGGATGAAGCACGTGAAATGGACATGTTGATAGGCGACAGGGTTCTGCTTACCAAGGGTGGCAAGAAGTGCATTGCAATAGTTGACTTGAGCACAACGCTTGTCAAGCGAGGGGAGATAGCCCTTTTCTCGGATACCTCCTGCGGGATTGGAGCTAGACACGGGGAAATGATTGGGGTGAGTATCACAAGCAACCCGGCATCTGTGGAGATAATAAAGAAGAAGATGGATGGGGGGAACTTGAGGAATGATGAGATAAAAAATGTCATAGACGAGATAATGGAGAATAAGCTCAGCGAGACAGAGCTTGCTTCATTCGTTGTCTCGTTGTACATAAGGGGCCTGAGCAATGATGAGACGGTTTACCTGACAAATGCCATTGTAGGTTCAGGAAGCACCCTGGACCTTGGGGTGCACCCGGTTGTGGACAAGCACTGCTCGGGCGGAGTTGCTGGCAACAGGACGACAATGGTGCTGGTTCCGATAATAGCTGCTGCTGGATTGTATATACCCAAGACATCCGCAAGGTCGATAACATCGCCAGCGGGAACCGCAGACACCATGGAGGTGCTTGCGCCTGTAACCGTCAAGCTGGATGAGATGAAGGATATCGTGCTCAAGACCCATGGATGCGTGGTATGGGGAGGGGCAATGGACCTGGCGGCAGCTGACGACAAGCTGATAAGGATAAGAAACTCCATGAGGCTGGACCCGAAAGGCGTTTTACTTGCGAGCATACTTGCGAAGAAGAAGTCTGTTGGCGCCGAGTATGTGATGATAGATATACCTGTTGGGAGAGGCGCGAAGATAGAGGATGGCAGAGTGGCAAACGACCTTGCCAAGGACTTCCTGGAGATTGGTGAGAAACTGGGAATGAAGGCTGAGTGCTACGTGACTGTCGGGAACGGGCCCATAGGCGAGGGGATAGGGCCTGCCCTTGAGGCAAGGGACGTGCTGAAAGTGCTGCAGGGCCAAGGGCCGTATGACCTCACGGAGAAATCGCTCGTTCTTGCAGGGGCTTTGCTTGAGCTTTGCGGCAAGGTTGAGAAGGGAAGGGGGTATGCAGTTGCGGGTGACCTGCTGAAATCCGGAAAGGCGCTTGAAAAGATGAGGGAGATAATCGGGGCGCAGGGAGGCAATTCAAAGGTTAAAGTGGAGGATATACCGATAGGAAGCTACAAAGAGGGAGTAAAGGCAGTGCGGGAGGGGAGAATACACCATGTTGATAACAAGATAATATCCAAGATTGCAAGGGCCGCTGGAGCTCCCAAGAGCAAGGGAGCAGGAGTGCTCATGCATGTGAGACAGGGTGACAAGGTGAAAGTCGGGGATGTGCTGTTTGATATCATTTCGGAGAGCGAAACTAAGCTAAGCATTGCACTCGACATAGCAGCAAAATCCGAAGCGGTTGAGATGGAGAAGGTAGTACTTACAAGATACGTGTAAGTGATAGCATGAAACTTGTGAAGAAAAAAGTCAGGGATATGAAACTAAAGGAGAATATGGGAGTGGGGGAGCTGGTTGGCGAGATGCTGAATGCGGGCGGCTTCACTGCCCGCCACCTTGCTGTCGGGGTGGGCATACTCGAGAGGATGCTGGGTGACAAGGAATGCACGAATTTCCTCTCTTTCCCGGCATGCGTTGTTGCAACAGGGCTAAGGGGAGCACTGGCGCAGTTCATCAAGGAGTTTGATGTTGTCATAACAACTGGCGGAACATTCGACCATGACTTGGCGAGGGCCTGGGGCGGGGAGTATTTCCACGGCAGCTTCGAGCTTGATGACGAGATGCTGCACAAAATGGGTGTGAACAGGCTGGGGAACGTGCTGATTCCAAATTCCAGCTATGGGGTGCTGCTTGAAAGGAAGATGCTTCCAATTCTGAAGGAACTTTCGAAGCAGAAGGAGGAGTGGAGCAGCAGGGAGCTTGCGTATGAATTCGGCAAGAGAATTGATGATGAGAATTCCATCCTGTACCAGGCTGCAAAGCATAAAATTCCGGTCTACTGCCCCGGCATACTTGATGCCGCCTTTGGAACAAATCTGGTGATATTCTCGCAGGACAACAAATTCAGGCTAAACCTCATAAAAGATGAGAAAGAGCTAAGTGACATTGTTTTTGACAGCAAGAGGAGAGGTGCGCTGATGATCGGGGGGGGAATCTCAAAGCACCACACGATATGGTGGAACCAGTTCAAGGGAGGGCTGGATTATGCGGTATACATAACTACCGCCACTGCCTATGACGGAAGTTTAAGCGGCGCAAGGCTCAGGGAGGCAATCTCCTGGGGAAAGGTGAAGGAGAAGGCCAAGCAGGTAACAATAGATGGGGATGCGACGGTGATGCTCCCAATCATGCTCGCTGCTTTGAGAAAAAAGAAATTATAAAATTTAGTGCACACTTCGCTAAACTCTAGTCAGCTTTGTAGTTTTACGGTTAGTATTGCCACAAGCTCCAGCTAAAAAGCTCATGGGGAAGTTGCAGAATGAAAGACGGATTTAGGTAAGATTTGGGTAGAAATTCGGAAATCGCTTATATACTCCTTTAGTTTATTTACTAGTCTGTTCTTGGCATACGGATACCAGCAGGATAATACTGTTTCGTGGCTACCGCGTGTCCACCACCCACTGCTGCTGTTCGGCCAAAAAAATGTCTGCATGCGCTGAGATGAGTGGATTGGTAGAGACTGATGAGAATAAGAGAAGGTTCTACGAGCATAGTTTCATGATTGTGGAAACCATGCTTAGAGGTGATACGAGAAGGATAAATGCTGTGAGATGAGGGGATTTGGCTAGGGAGCAATCTTAATATATGGTAAGAGATAATAAATTCAAGTACCGCAGTGATGTGAACACATGGAACCTACAAAGAGGTTGCTCTTCTGGCTTTTGGAGGGCACGAAGGGAGGCCCTACCAGGATTCAGCTTCTTTCACTGCTCGCCAAAAAGCCGATGAACATGAGGCAGCTAGCGCTTGCGGCAAATCTCGACTACAAGACGGTTGAGCACCATGTGCGGCTCCTGGAAAAAAATCTCATCATAGAGCCCATGGGTTCTGGATATGGGAAGATGTATTTCGTAAGCGACCTGCTTGTTGGGGATAAGGATGTTATGAGTAAGATAAGGGGTGATGGGTATGAAAGAAAAAAAAGTGCAGGAAAAAAACAAAGGCGCAAAAACTGAAAGCCGTGCTGCACTTTACACCATGATTCTTATCATCGCGGCATTTGCAGTGATCATTGTTTCTTCGTTCCTGCTGCCTAGCGTCCAATTCGTTGGGATGAGGGAGGCAGAAGGCAGACCGGACATTAATCACCCGGACTTTGCGAATAACCCCGCGTCCATAGACCTGAACAGCTACCTCACGCTTCGGCTGGTGCTCTCGGTCTTCAACACGCTGATTGCGGTATACCTGTTGTTCGTGTACGTGAGGAGCTATCTCGTACTCAAGTCGAGTTTCACACTCGGTCTCATTGCATTCCTCTTCTCATTCCTTCTATATGCACTATCCTCTATCCCTGTTGTGCACACTCTGTTCGGCCCATTTGGGATTGGAGGAGTTTTTTCATTTGTGCCAATGCTCTTCAGCGCAATAGGGCTGATCATATTCGCAAAACTGAGCAATGAGTAAATTCCTCAGATCTGAAAACGGAATGTCTGAGGCGCGAGGCAAGGATGAGGCTAATTAGGGTGAGATTTGGGTAGAAATTCGGAAATCGCTTATATACCTCGGTCAGTTTATTACAATGCGCTAATGGTGGGGGAACATGAAGAAACCGGTACTTAGATTAGTAAATGTGTCAAAGGAATACGACGGCGCTACCCCATTCCAGGCGCTGAGAGGCTTAAGTCTGGAGATTGAGGAAGGCGGGTTCATCTCAATCGTAGGCCCCTCGGGAAGCGGGAAGAGCACACTTCTGCATATCCTGGGGTGCCTGGACAAGCCGACAGAGGGGGAGATGTACATAGACGGGGTGAAAGTATCGGCGCTTGATGATGACGCCCTTGCGGATATACGGCGGGATAAGATTGGCTTCGTCTTTCAGGCATTCAACCTAGCCGCCACATTAAATGTGTTCAAAAACGTAGAACTGCCGCTCATGATACGCGATATGGATGCTGGGGAGAGGAAAAAAATCGTGGATAGACTCCTCCGGATTGTCGACCTGCAGAACAAGGCGCAGAACATGGCGCCGCAGCTCAGCGGGGGGGAAAAACAGCGCGTCGCGATTGCCAGGTCGCTTGCGAATGACCCGAGCATACTTCTTGCAGACGAGCCTACTGGAAATTTGGATTCAAAATCAGGCAAGGATGTCATGGACCTGTTCTCGAGATTGTGGAATGAGGAGGGAATCACCGTGGTTCTGATAACTCACGAGCCGCAGGTTGCTGCTTACGGTAACCGGATACTTTACTTGAGGGATGGGCAGATTGAACGGGATTTGCCCAACAAACCCAAGAAAGTTGATGGAATAAAACTAAAGGATAAGGGTGATTGAATGCAAACTTGGAAATTGTTGGCGCTTCTAGCGCTTATAGCGATATTTGCGGGCGGCACAGCCTCTGCGGCGTCTACTAATTCAAGCAATGTGGTGTTGCAAGTAACTGACTACTCAATAATCCCGCCAGCAGTCTATCTTGGGAGTTCAGGGTATGTGAAACTTACAGTGACAAACACTGGGCAGGATGCCGCGAGCGGTGTCACAGTTTACTATACCTATTCGCAGAGCAGCACGCAGTTATTCCTCTCTGCCGGTGATATAAGCCCCAGCTCCAGCGAGCAGCTCACAATCCCGTTCAAGATTCCGCAGCAGGTCCCGAATGGAATTTACCTGATAAATGTAGATATATACTATACTCCTTCCTCAAGCACTCAACAGAGAAGAACTTCCATCTCTATACCGATCATTGTTTCACAGCATGGGGCGCTCGAGGTGACGACGCTCGGGAGCGGGAGGAGTGTAATCGCACCCGGCGAAACGATTCAGCTTCAGCTGGCGGTAAGTAACACCGGCGGAGTGGTAAACAACCTTATTATAACTACACCGGAAAACGCATCTTTCTCAATAGAAGGCACAACGCAGAAATCCATAGGGAACATTCCTTCAGGGTCAAGCACCAATGCAACACTCAGTCTCATATCCTCCTCAACGGTACCGCTCGGCCAGTATACGATTCCGCTCATCTTCACATACCAGGATGCGTCTGGGAACACCACCACCCAGACGCTGTATGTGGGGCCTGTGAGCATACTTGCGCCCTCAACGCAGTTCAGGCTCAGCATGGACCCGCTCACTCCAACTGAAGTGGGCTTCCAGGCAACTTTCCAGCTCACGCTCGAAAACGCAGGCACGAGCCCGCTTACGGCTATTGTGGATCTCAACTCAACAACTGCCTTCACCCCTCTTGGAATCACGCGCCTTTACTTTGAGTCCATTGAGCCCAACCAGAAAGTTTCAAAGAACATAACGCTCGGCATTTCGAACAGTGTTACAGCCGGATACTACAGCCTGCCAATTCAGGTGACTCTGGGCTCGGGGACAACAACCACCCAAACTGTCGGTATATTCGTATCCGCGACACCCGATGTCACCATCACTGCAGGGAGCAGTAGCGGGAATGTTGTGATGCAGATCTCGAACACGGGCAATGCGCCTATCAGGAGCGTGTATGTAACAGCAGAGCCGCAGGGCTTCACAGTAAGCGGGTCAACAGATAGGTTCGTAGGCACGCTGAATGTGGATGATTTTGCAACCCTCTCTCTAACGCCGGGGGTGAGCACTACTGCGCAGGGGAATTCTGGCAAGCGTTCAGTTCTGGTGACTGTCAGCTTTAAGGATAGCAACAACCTGCCCCATGTAGTGAAAAAAAGCGTGGATGTGGAGTATAGCGGAAGCGCGGCAGCATTCCAAGCGAGTGGGAACAGATCGACGAACCGGGGGGTCATTTTCGGTCTGGGCTGGGTAGAGCTGATAGGGGGGGCGGTTATCCTGGTGATTGCTTACTTTGTGTACAGGCACTTTAGGAAGAGGAGGAGTGTAAAAGCATGAAAACACTGGATACAGCGACGCTTGCAGTCAATGCCCTGCAGCACAGGAATTTGCGCAGCTGGCTGGCTATTCTTGGCATTATAGTTGGAGTCGCCGCCATCGTCAGCCTCATCTCCATAAGCTTTGGGATGAGCGCACAGATAAGCAGCAGGCTGAACACACTTGGGTCCAATATTATCACCATCAGCCCCGGCGGCCAGGGAGCTGGGCGGTTTGGCATAGGCGGTTTCGCAGCACCGGCGGCAGAACAGCGGGGATTGGCTGGGGGAGGAATGCCTAACAGGGAGACTGGCAAGATCACATTCCAGGAAGCCAATGCATTGCGTAGCCTCCCAGGTGTGGAATTCCTGGATGCGGAAGTGCAGGACAGGGCAAGGGTGGAGTACAAGGACAAAAACACTTCCCTCACTATTACAGGTAGCGAGCCAGAGGCGTTCACCGCAACGGTCGGAGTGGATACGCTCTACGGCAGGCCACTGAGTACCAATGACCAGTACTCGGCGGTTCTCGGCTACTCGGTTGCCAACTCCACCTTCAGCGATCTGGACATGCTGAACAAGCAGATAAAAATCAATAATGTATCTTTCAAGGTTGTGGGAATTCTGGAGTCATCGGGAGCCAGCTTCGGCGGAACGGATTCAAGGATCTTCATCCCGCAAAAGATAGCGCAGAATATGTTCAACCAGACCACCTCGGTAAGTCAAGTCGTGGTTGTCGTATCATCGGACCACGACACGGATGCGGTGGCAGCGGAGATTGAGGATGAGCTCCTCTCGCTGCATCACGTTACGAAAGATCAGGAGGATTTCACGGTGCAAACGGCAACAACCCTTGAATCCGCCGTTGCAAGCGTGACTGAAACACTCTCGATTTTCTTGGGAGGAATTGCCTCCATTTCCCTACTCGTCGGGGGGATTGGAGTCGCGAATACTATGTTCATGAGCGTGCTTGAACAAACAAAATATATAGGACTACTGAAAGCACTTGGGATGAGAAACAGGAATATACTCACACTCTTTCTCTTCGAGGCAGGAATTATTGGTCTTATTGGCGGTGTGTTTGGCGTGGCTCTGAGCATAGTGGTCTCGGCCATTCTGGGCAGCTTTGGAATCCCTTCGGTGATCACAATTGATCTGGTGCTTCTGGGGCTTGGCTTCTCGGTTCTTGTGGGCCTTGTTTCAGGTCTCGTACCTGCGAGAAACGCAGCATACCTTCAGCCTATCGATGCGCTGCGTTATGAATAGTAGCTCATTGCCGTAGCTTATGCCCCTTTATAGATTTTAATGAAGGACGCCCAGGCAGCCCTCTCCAGTTTGTCCCATTCATCACCAAAGCAGAGCAGCAGCATATCCCCTTCTCTGAAGTTGAACCTTGAGCATATCTCGGAAAGAGCGGGGAGGTAGTCTCTCTGCAGCTCATCACCCGAGTCAACGAAGTAAAATCTCCCCCTTCTGAAGGATAGCAGGGTTATCCCGCTTGCGCCCATCCTGACAGCCTCGTCTCTCACATCAAGAACCCGGGCAGGCTTCCTAGCTCTAACAACAACCCAGACACTTCTTTTATCTGATGTTAGGGGAGTTGAAGGGAAGGCATTCATGCCTACCGCATACCTTCTAAGTTCTCCCAGAAGCCCGAAACCTTTCTTGGTCAGCTTATATCCCATGGGGGTTGCATCAACAACCTCCTCTTTCTCTAGGAATTTCAGGATGCTCCTTGTGCTCCATTCGCCTATGCCGAGCTCTCTGCTTAGCCTGCCTCTCCCTTTCCTGCGCTCAAGCTTCCAGATGGCTCTCAACACGTCAAGACTAGAAAAGGAAGGGTAGGGACCGAACTTCTTCTTTTTCATTCCTTCAATCAGTTTTAGAGCTTTCATTCTCTACCTCGCTTTATTTAAAAGGTTGGATGAATTCACCAAGTTATATAGAGTTGGATGAATTAAAGCTTTTGCTTTGGAGGTGAGCTTGTGAAAAGATGGGTTTTGGTACTTCTCTTGATCTCAAGCACAGTTATCGCAGATAAAGCTGGTTTGGTGGTGCAGTTCGATAATTCGACTGTCATCAAGAAATGCATTGAATTCCAGAGCAACGCTAGCGCATTTGATGTCCTTATGAATTCCGGATTGCAGGTTGTTACCAATGATTACGGACCAGGGCTTGGAATGGCCCTATGCAAGATAAGGGATGTGGGATGCAGCGCTGATAACTGCTTCTGCCAGTCGCAGTATTGGGGATTCTACTATGCAACTGGGGGGAGTTGGGAGTACGCTCCTGTTGGGATAAGCGGGTATAACGTTAACAATGGCGATGTGCTTGGTTTCAGGTGGGGGGCATACGGAGATACACCTGAACTGCATTCTTTCAGCGAGATATGCTCTTCTTCAACCAGTCAGGGCGGAGGAGGAATACCAACTAGGTACTTCGCGATAGCTGTGGATGGAAACTGCAGCAAGAAGCCGTTTATGATTAATGTGAAGGAAAAGATGGGAGGGACTATCTGGGAGCCTACAGCATTTATCTTATCAGGTAATCTGGGGGACATAAGATCTGAAAATGGGGTGGGAGTCAAGGTTCTTCTGCACCAGACTTATTCCGGCAAGGATACAGGTTTTGAAAAAATAGCAATGCTCTTCACAGACAAGGAAGGAAACACGAGTTTCATTCCTGAAAAACCCGGCAGGTATAGACTGGAGTTCGGGAGGGAGGGCTTTCTGGGAGAGGAGAGGGAGATTGAGATTAATGAATGCACTGAGACTCCGGCAGTCAACAAATCAGTTGAGGAATTTAAGTCCGAGAATAGAGAGGTGGAACCGAATATCACAAGAGTCGACATAATATCCCCGCCAACTGCAATGGTTAACAGCACGGTTGTTTTGAGATTGGTATCGGAGGCAGGGAAGCCGCTTGCCTATGAGAGCATAGTTGTGGAGTTTTCAGGGGGCAGGAAAGAGCTGGTAACGAACGATAGCGGAGAGGCAGCATTCTCTGCTGGGAGAGAAGGAGTTTACAGCTACAGCTCACCAAATCACACCCTGAGCGCATATAGGGTTACCAATGTCATAGAACCAACCAAAATTGAATTTAAGAATGAGTTAATGCCGCCAGTTATCCGGATTGAGGAGACAGCTTCATCTGTGGGAATGGCAGTTGCGAATCCTTTGCAGAACACCCTACTCGCTCTGGTTGGCGGAGTGATTGCTTTAGTTTTGCTGTTTGCAATAAGAAAAGCGAGAAAGTGAAAAAATTGGAGTAAGCAGTTAATGTGCTCTGGGAAACCATAAATTTTGTTAACAACCTGTCCACAAAATATAAAAATTAGTAAGTCTAATAAAGAAGGGAGAGGTGAAGAGATGAAAATTTCAGAGCTCAAACCAGGAACGGGTAATGCTAATATCGAAGTTGCGGAAGTCACTGCAATAGAGGAGCCCAGAGATGTGCTCACGAGGTTTGGGAAGAGGACCAGGGTGGCGAATGCTACAATAAAGGACGAGACTGGTGAGATAACTCTTTCTCTGTGGGGAGATGACATAAACAGAGTAGCAATTGGGGATAAGATAAAGATAGAGAACGGCTGGGTTTCTGAGTTCAGGGGGAATTCACAGCTCTCTGCAGGCAAATTCGGCAAAATAATAAAGATAGAGTAGACGGCGAAGTATTAAATATCAAGTTAAACTAACTAGTTAGTACCATAGGTCTCTAGGTGAAGAAAGGATGGTAAACAGGAAACTGTTATCAGGCGACTTAATGACCGCGTATGCATGGGTTATATGGCTAGTTATCATGGTACTTGCAGTTCTCTACTACTTCGGGTTTTTTGCGGGTTTTATAGAAAAATACAAACCTTGCGTCCCAGAAACTGAGGGGTGGGACGTGGATTACTACACGGTATGCACGAACAGAACGATACTGATGAATGGCAGTATCACCATAAAATACGGAGGCTCGCTCACGCTCAAAAACACCACGCTCATAGTGAACGGAAGCAAAGATAGCAATTTGGTTGTAGAAGTCCTTGATGGAGGGGAGATGATAGTGCTTGATGGAGATAACAACTATGCTACACCTGATGATAGGAGCATAATAAAGAACGGCGATAATAAGTCTGCAAACTTCATCTTCTTAGTCCATAAGAATGCAAAGTTCGAGATGAGGAACTCCCAGGTTTCCAATGTAGGCTCGACTAGGTATAACTCAACGGGAGGATTGCGCGTAGAAGCGCGGGGTGCACATATAGAGGGCAATGTAATCAGCGGAAACCTCTTTGGGCTGCTTTTGAATGGCGAGGGGATTACGGTTGTTAACAACACCATAACAAACAGCCTCAACGGGGTGTATGTCGGAGACCTTGCGTTCGGTGACATGGTTGAGAAGAATATTATAACTGGCAACACAAACGGAATATACCTCGCAAAGGGCTCCTTCAGCAACACACTTTCTGGGAACATTATATACGGGAACTATGAAAATGGGATTGTAGTGTCAAATTCCTCGGGCAACTCGATAACAAAGAATCTGGATTATGGAAATTACAGGGGGGTGTACCTCAACTATTCGGAATCAAACACGATAGACGGGAATACAATCGCCGGTAATGATGAGGGGATAGTTGCGCAGTCATCTTCCGGCAATACCATAAAGAACAACAACCTGAGCTCTAATCTAATCTACACCATATCCCTCACCTCTTCAGACAATAACGATGTATCTTCAAACTACTTGACTGACTGCTATCAGTGCATATTGCTGCAGTGGTCTAACAATAGCACAATTTACGGCAATGACGTGATAGGCGGCAAGAATGCTTTGAGCGTTTTCTACTCCAACCTGAGTAACATAGTCTCGAATAACATCAGAAACAATCTGCAGGGCATGCTGCTGCAGGATTCGGAGAACAGTACAGTGTCAGGTAACACCTTGACGGGAAATAGCAATGGAATAAGCCTGATCAACTCAAATTCAAGCTACCTGGTATCCAACAGTGTCTCTGACAGCAGCTATGGGATATGGCTCTACTCATCAGACTTAAACTCCATTCGGTTTAACGAGTTGAGCAACAATTCGCAGGGGATATGGCTCCATTTCTCGTATAAAAACAGCGCAAGCGATAACAGGGTGAGCAAGAACAATGCAAGCATTTCGCTCAGTTCATCCGTCGAAAACACCATTGCAAACAACACCATAACTGAAAATGAGCATAATGGAATGGATATATACAACTCCACCTACAACACCATTTCAGGCAATGACATAGAATCGAATAGCGGTGGTGGTTTGAGGATAAGCAACTCCGGTTACAATGAGTTCATAAATAACGTGATTAGAAATAACGGGATAAACGGCGTGTATATTGAATCCTCGAATGGAAACACGGTCAGCGAGAACAAGATAAATGGCCATACGCAGTTTGGGGTTTACTGCTATAATGCCAACCCCACATTCCTTGGGAACGATATTAGCGAGAATGGGAATAACTGCGACGGCTGCAGCGGATGCAGCTGATGCTTACCATGGAACTTTTTTTAGACCAAGTCTATTTGCAACTATATTGCTGAGAACATGGAGCAGATAGGTCAGCACGACTAGGAAAACTACGGAATCCACTGCTAGAAGGCCATCAGGCAGGTAAGGAAGGGATAGCAGCGTTGCAAAGAGGAGGAATGAGAGCTGGTCAAGAATGAGTGAAGGATGCCCTCTCTTCATTCCCATTCTTCTCTTAACAAAACTCCCAGCCAAGTCTCCAAGCATTGTTCCGAGAGAGAGGACAAAACCAAGAGCGGTGAAGTTCATGCAGAGAGAGGAGGGTATAACCGCGGAGTAGCACAGCTGGGCCTCCAGCAAACCGGTCAGGCTTCCAAAACAGAGCCCTGCAACGAGGCCCCTCCATGTTTTCCCGTCTCCAAGTATCCTCTTACCATCTATGAATCTCATGTTGAGGTCAACAGGCGGGCCACCGCCGAATATGACAGGTGTTGAATTTGCAACGTATGCTGGGAGTATGAAAAGCAGTATCTGGAGAATATTCATCAGTACCACAATATTTATAAGGTGAGAAAGGTATTTATTAGGGTATGAAGAGCAATGAGATCTTGGTATTATTCGCGCTGGTTCTTATCGGAGCTATGATGTTCATAGCCGCGATTCTTGCAATATACGCGGTGTATGTCCTGGCAACCCCCCGTGAATGCGTGGGTTTGATTGAAGTTGACGGAGAAATAAGCACAAAGAGCCAGAGTGGCGGGCTTTTCGGAACCCCCACAATTGGCTCAGAGGACATTGTGAAGCAGATAGAGGATGCTGAGAGCAGGAGTGATGTGAAGGCAGTAGTGTTTGAAGTGAACTCTCCCGGTGGCTCGGTTGTTGCAAGCAAGGAGATATACGAAGCTGTAAGGAGCATGAAGAAACCCAAAGTAGCTTATTTCAGGGAGTTGGCGGCCTCTGGCGGTTATTACATATCCGCACCTGCGGATTATATCGTTTCAGAGCCTGATGCGCTGACCGGCAGCATAGGGGTTGTTGCAACTTTTGAGGACATGAGCGGCCTGTTCAGCAAGCTTGGGGTGAACTACACGATAATGAAGTCTGGTGAGCTGAAGGATATGGGAAGCCCTACTAGACCTATGACCGAGAAGGAGAAAGAGATCATGCAGGGGATAATAAATGATATTTTCGGTGAGTTCAGGATGGTTGTTGAGGAGGGCAGGGGGGACAGGCTGAACAAAACTAGATTCGAGGAAATTCTTGATGCCAGAGTCCTGACAGGCAGACAGGCAAAGGATGTGGGGCTTGTTGATGAGTTGGGCGATGAGAAAGAGGCTATCAGAGTTGCAGCTCAATTCGGAAATGTTAAATTCACCAAGGAACCAGATGTGTGCGACATTAGGAGCGGCAATCTAATCGGGGATATCTTCTCAAGTCTTGGGCAGGGCATCAGCTATACGGTAAGGGAGCTAGTCGGTGTTAATAACGTCAGGCAGGTTGGGGTCAGTTATACCTAATTTTAGGATTATTCATACCTTAATGCCTCAACTGGCAGGAGCTGCGATGCTCTCCTTGCCGGGAAGAAGCCTGCGATGACTCCAACTACCATGGAGAAGAGCAGTCCAAAGGCTGCGAGTTCAGGTGATATGTCAGTTGGAACTCCGAAATAGTTGAGTATGAGGGTTGCAATTGCCGCAAGCACAAGCCCCAAAGCTCCGCCTACAAGGCCTATGATGCCCGCCTCGAGGAGGAACATCTCCAGCACAACATTATCGGTGGCTCCTATTGCTTTGAGCACCCCTATCTCCTTTGTCCTCTCCATCACTGACATGAACATCGTGTTGGCAATGCCTATGCCTCCAACGAGCAGAGCTATCCCGGATATGCCTGCTAGGAAGAGGCTCAGTGTTCCTGTTATGGTGTTTACTGTCTGCGCGATAGATGCTGGGGTTGCCACTGTGAAATCCTCCTCGCCTTCCTTCACATGATGCAACTGCCTGAGTTTTGCGCTTATCTGGCTGCCAATTACTTCAGGATCATATCCCTGTGCAGTCTGCACCAAAATCTCATCAACCTGGTTGGGAAGCTTCTGACCCGCGAACACCGATGTGGCATCCTCCAACGGCATGGCCATCACGCTACCGGTAGCTGCTGACAAACCCCCGCCTTTCTTGAATATCCCGATGACTCTAAAGCTCATTCCCTTTATCTGTATGACTTGGTTGACCGTGATGTTATTCTTGAATACGCCGTTCGCTATTGTATCGCCTATTACCACTACATGTCTCTCACCACTCTTGTACAGCCTGCCCTTGTCAACTTCGTAGTATGAGATATTTTTCATAGCTTCCGCATCAATTCCTGCTAGTAAAACTCTAGCCGTCTCATTCTTGAACTGGATTATGGCCCTATCCTGAAGCGATGGGAACACTTTCTCAACCCCGGGAATAGCTCTTAAAGCATTTGCATCATTTGTGGTTAGCGTTGCCGAAACAGCTGAGAGGACGGAACCGAGTGTCGCCTGCTTAGGACTTCCGGGAGCTATCTGCACCCAGTTCCCCCCAAGAGCCCCGAGCTGGTCCATTATGAAATTATTCACTCCCTGCGCAACAGATATTAGGATGACTATTGCGGCTATGCCTATCACTATGCCTAGTATTGTTAGGTAACTCCTCAACTTCCTGTTGAAGAGGTTGTTGACTGCGTAATTCAGCAGGTCCAGGTGGTACAACTACTTCGCCTTCTCTTTCTTTTTGAAGTATCGCGTATAGACCAAGTAACCGGCTGCACCAACCACAATCAGTATGATGAATATTGAGGTTAGGCTCATACCGGCCGGCTTCTGAGTCAGACTGATGATGTCAGGAGAAACAACTTCCAGAAGAACATCTTGGGTGACATTGTGCGGGGTATTGTATGCATCCCTGAATGTCATCATCACATGAATTGGGTATGAACCAGGCTTCAGGCCATTCTTTGAGTGTATTGTATACTGAACTGTGCTGTAATCATCCAAGTTAAGGTTGCCGATGTAGTTATCCGGGGAGCTGAGCATTTCAAAATCATCGCTTGAGGCGCGCATGCTGAGCGCTCTGATATTTATGTTTCCAGTATTTGAGAACTGCAGCGAGAGCGCGTATGTTCCTCCGGCTGCGATTGGTGATGGGTTGGTGCTTGGGGTTATTTCTATCTGCGGTACGTCTCCAACCTCGACTCCAACCTGCTTCTGAACTGGAGTCTGAGTCTCTCCATTGACATTGAGGTAGTTCACGGTTATGGTCAATGGATAGTATCCTGCGGGCGCGCTCCCACTCACGCCAATTTCAAACTCCATCTCATCTGTGGAGCTTGGGCTGATGCTATCAAAGTACCTTTCAGAAGAGCCAAGTGTGGTGAAGTACTGGGAAGCGGATGAAACCGAAACTTTTGCCGAGTAAGCCTTGCTGTTACCATCATTTGTGATGTTCACGGAGAATTTCGTCTTACCCCCAGGCGATACTGGTTTTTTGTCAGGTTGCGCATCAACCAGGAAGTCAACCGAGCTCTTCGCCACCTGGACGGGGTTTATGTTTATTGTTGTCTGCTGCAATGCTCCCTGCGGGTCCTGGTATGCCACGGTTAATGGTATTGACTGAACTCCTGAGCTTATCGACGCACTTGCAACAATTGGGATGGTGAAAGATGCGTTGCTGCCGCTTGGGAGGTCTCCCAGAGAAAGCTGGGATATTCCATCCAGAAAGAATGATGCTGAGTTCACAGTTATCACTATCTTTGACACGTCACCTCCCCCATTCTCTAGCTGCCCGGTTACTACGAAACTCTGCCCGGGCGTTATCTGATTAAGCGGTGCGAAAGAGAAGCGGAATATGGGCGGGTTCGTCACGTTTATAGGTATTGAGAATGTCTTGGTATGGGTCTCGCTGCCCTCTGTCCAGAATGCATCCAGCCTCAGGTTGTATATTCCCGGGGTTACGCCTTCCTTTATCGTGAATGGGATTGTTATGAGTGTCGAGCCCAGGGCACCAAGGTCTCCGAGCTGCACCCTGTTTGAATTGAATGTGAACTGCTCCCCGCCCTGGTATATCACAACTCCGGCTAAAGTTGTCGTTGAGGGGTTAGAGACAGTTATGGTTGCCGAGCCGGTCACCCCAGGCTTAAGAGTACTGGGCAGCACGGAGTATGACGTTATCTGCGCGTCTGCCGATACGAATGCTACCATCGCAAGCAGCACCATAAACAAAGCTTCTTTTCTCATTTGACCACCTCGGTCTTTTCTATAAGCCCATCTTTAACATGAATTATTCTTCTCGCATGCCTTGCTATTTCGGGGTCATGCGATACCATTACGATGGTGTAACCTTTCTTATTAAGCTTCATCAACAGGTGTATTATCTCCTGGCCGGATTTCGAGTCAAGGTTGCCTGTAGGTTCATCTGCAAAAATTATTTGGGGGTCGTTTGCCAGAGCCCTTGCGATTGCAACCCTCTGCCTTTCACCCCCGCTGAGCTCTGATGGCCTGTGGTCCGCTCTTTCCGCAAGCCCCACAAGTTCGAGGAGCTCATGCGCCTTCTTATGCCTTTCCTCATGCGATAATCCGTTGAAAATCATTGGCAACTCAACGTTGTCCACGGAAGTGAGGGTCGAAATGAGGTAGAAGAACTGGAAGACGAAGCCTATCTTCTTGCCCCTTATCTCTGCAAGCTGGTCGGCATTCATGGTTGAAGTGTCAGTTCCGTCTATGTAAAGCTTACCGCTCGTTGGGATGTCAAGGCATCCCATTATCTGAAGCAGGGTGCTCTTCCCACTGCCTGAAGGGCCCATTATTGAGATGGCATCACCTTTCTTCACTGTTAGGTCTATGCCTCTGAGCACCTCTAGCTCATACTCACCCATCAGGTACTTTTTCTTGAGATTCTCCACTTTTACTACTTCTTCCATATTACTCCCTTTAACTTCATGTGTTAAGATTACCTTGTTTCTTTGCTATACAGATAATCCGGGATAATATTTAAGGATTTAGTTGCTAATACGATTTTATGGAATTCTTGGGGAAATTATTTACTAAAAATCTTTTCTGTGGGGCACTGCTGTTCCCATTGTTAGGATAATTTAATATAGGTGAAATGTCAAAATGGTAGATATGAAAAAGAGAGGGAAGGGAATATCCCTGAAAGACAGGTTAGGCCTTTTTCTCAGCAATTATAAGCAGCTCCATCATGCTGCAACCACCGATGATAACGAAGAGGTAAGCAGGACTGCGGCGGACATTATTGCCGGCAGCAAGATGCTCTCGGAATGGGATAAGAGCCAGTACTTCGGGGATACTGCGATATTTGCACCAAGCCTCACAGTCGCAGAGGAGGCGTGGGGCAGGATGGAGAACAGCGGTATGCCGGAATTGAGCAAAGTTGACAGGGCGAAGTTTATAGCCAGTTTCTCAAAGCACGAGCCGGTTGCCATAGATGCTCTTGACTACATGGAAAAAAGCAATATTGACGAGAGGGATAAGGTGAAAAATGCCGATTACATCGGAGCGCACACCGACCACCTCTCCATCGCAAAGAGAACCCTGAATTTCATCGTGAGAAGCCCTGTAGGAAACGAGGAGAAAATACAGTACATTAGAGAGCTTTCCAACCGCTCAAAACACAGCTCTATAAAGAAGAAGGCAAGGGAATGGTTGAAAGGATACAGGATTATAAAGGCCTAGTTACTCAGAGAAAGAAATCTTCTGCTTAGTTCTGCCTCTTGCAAACCTCTTGCTTCCGCCGCCTGTGCCCCCGAATTTTGAGTAGAGTTTGGCAAGGAGCTGGCTTGCATCCAACCCCGAACTCTCTGGAGTCACAGCGACAAGATCGTTGTCCTGATTGGCCAGAACAGCGACGACATCTTTCTTGGACAGACGCAGGGCAATCTTTTCAAGGAGCTTTGCATCAAGGTTAAGCACCTTTCTCACAGCATTGTCCTTCGCTTCCTCGAGCAGCTTATTCGCCTCAAGCTCAGCGAGGCGCTCCTCAAGCTCATCAAGCCTCTTCCCCCTGTCCTTCCACTCATTGAAGAAGCGCTCCTCCGCAGAAGCAAGCTGTTCAGGGGCAACTTTCAGCCTTTCTGAAGCGGCTCTAAGCAGCTCATCCTCCTTCTGCGCGTACTTCAAAGCTTCCTCGCCAGCAACGAACTCTATCCTGCTGATTCCGTCCTGTATTCTGTCCTCCTTTATTATCTTTATCATGCCAATCTTCCCGGTGCTGGGAAGGTGCAAGCCTGCACATGCCTCTGCGTCAACTCCGCCGTCAACTTCTACCACCCTTATCATCTTGCCTGGTGATGCGCCTCCCTGGTATATAGTGAAGCCGTACTTCCTCTCGGCCTCTCCCCTCTCCATGTTCATTATGTTGATCTTCCTGTCTTCCAGCACAATCCTATTAGCCGCAATTTCTATCTGCTTTAGCTGCTCTGGTGAAATTCTCTCATAGTGGGTTATGTCCAGGTGGGCTCTCTCCTTTTCTTTCCTGGCACCTGCCTGCCAGACATGTTTTCCGAGGACCTTCCTGCAGGCATAATTCAGTATGTGGGTGGCGCTGTGATGCCTCATCAGGGCCTTCCTCCTCTCCCCGTCAACATGAAGGTGGACTCTCTGGCCATCCTTGGGATCGGGCTTCTCGAGGACATGGAACACGACTCCGGCAACTTTCTGCACATCCAGAACCTTTATGCCGTTTATTGTGCCGAGGTCCGCAGCCTGCCCTCCTCCCTCCGGATAGAATATTGTCGCATCTAGGACAACGGCACCATTCCTCAATGCAATGACTGTGGAATCAAGCTCCAACTTTTCCGCATCCTCGTAGTAGACCGCCCTGGTCTCCGGCAAACCAGTTGCGTCAAAAGGAGGTTTCTCTTCTTTTGCAGCTATGTGGGTCCTGGTGAGCGCGTCATAGAAATCCGAGGGTATCCGCACGTCCAATTTCTCCTCCCGGGCAATCTTCTCTATCAGCTCGGGGGTTATACCCTGCGATTCGTACAGTTTTGCAAGCTCTTCTGATGAGAATTTCCTTCCCTCTCCGAGAATGTCAGCAACAATCCTCCTTGATTTCCTTATTGTAGAGCCATACCTGTCTTCCTCAATTTCTATTATCTTCTGCATCTGGGGCATGTTCTCAAGCAGCTCAGGGAAGAGCGGTTTCAGCTCCCTGCAGTTCAGCTCCATCACTTCGTCGATGTGGAAGGGGAAGCTGAACTGCTCTATGAAGCTCAGGGCCCTCCTGAGGACTACTCTCAGGTTATAGCCCCCGCCGGTATTGCTTGGCAGGGCCCCGTCTGTTATTGCATAGGCCAGAGTTCTTGCATGGTCGCAGATTGCGTAGAGTGCCTCAAGAGGGGCTATCTCGGACTCCAGCTTATCGACAGTTATCCCGACAGTTTTTGCAATTTCTTTTCTTACGGTTGCAACATCACCTGCAACATCCATGTCAAGCGAGCCGCTTATCTTTGCATACCTTGAGAAAAGCTCCTCGTCAAAGCTAATCCCAGAGTCCTTCTTCATCTTCTCGATTACTGGGCCGAACACTGCATCGTAACTTGTGGGCGTACCCTGGGTTATCCAGGTGAACCTCTCAAGCCCCGCACCCATGTCAATTATCTTCTCATCCATCTCCTTGTAGTTGTCAATATTACCCAGGAATTGGGTGAAGACAGCATTGCCCAGCTCCAGCCCTCTGACATAGTATTCAAGCGAGAAGCCGAAAGCTCCATACCCGACCCAGGCATCCTCCACAAAAACTATCTCATCCTTGGGTATGCCGAAGACTTTGTTCAGCAACTCGAAATCCAGTTCTATGCACCTGTCCTTCCAGTAGCCTTTCTCGTTAGCAATTGCATGCTGGCCTACCATGACGAACGAGCTGTAATGCCTTCCGGTAACCCCTATGTTCGGTATATCAGAGAACCGCATGCATACCTGCGGAACAATGAGGGGGTTGGCCGGAAGCTCGAAAGCAGTCTGCCCCTTCTCTATCCTCTGGAAGTCTATGATGGATGCCACTGTGAAGAATAAATCAGGCCTCCAGCGTGAGACAACCGGGTATCTCCGCACTGAGGTATGTCCCTTTGAAACAAAAAACTTGTCAATCTCCTTCCAGGTTTCTGCATAGTTGAATCTCTTGTCTGTCGGTGGATTTCCTATGAAGGTGTAGGTGGTGCAGGAAGCATCGGGGCAGGTTTCTCTTTCTGTGGCAGCCCAGAAGAATTTTCCGCATTTGGGGCATTGTTTCCTGAAGAAGCCCTCCCTTTCGAAAAGCTCAACCTTCCAGTATTTGTCATGGTCTTTCTGGAATTTCTGTATGAGCTCCTTTTTTCCCATGGTAACCAGAAGAATTTGATGAAGGGGATATTAAAGCCTTTTTGGTCAGTGTCTTGTCTCCTTATTGTACTCAAGGTAGGAGTAGATGGCAGTGTAAGCAGCAACCGATATTATCGGGACAACTATGATGAGAAAAGCGTAGGATGGGAAGAATATTCCCAAAAGCGCAATGACTCCCACCGCCTTGAACAGCTTCCCGCCGAGTTTGTGCGTCTTATTCCAGACCTTTTCGCTGCTCATGGTCCAGGGGGTCCGTATCCCGATAAACCAGTTCTTTTTTGAATTCTCTATCATAACTCCGGTGTAGTAGAACAGCACCGCAAAAGCAGGTGCCATAAGTTGCATCATGCTGAATTTCATCCCAACATTCCAGAGTATGGTTAGGATGTAGAGGTAAAAAAAGAACAAAGCGAGTATCACTGAGAAGGCATCATAATGGCGCCTGAACTTCTCGATGTTTGCTTTGAGAGGATCTAATTTCGGTATCAAAACGATGCACAACATAGATACGGTAATGACAAACGGCATTAGGAACAGACTCCAGAACTTGGGCAGATAACCATCAACCTCGCCCACGGCGTTCCAATGCGAGGCAATATTATCCGGCATTGCAGGGTAGAAATAGGCGCCTATGATGAAGGATAGGAGGATTACTGCAGTGATTATTAGTTCATTTGCCCTCATGATCTACCCTTCTCTTAGGATGTTTAAGAATGTATGCCAGCGATTAGTAGGATTTATTAAGTGTTTTTGCATTAAATTAAGGAGGGGCTCGTAGTCGAGTGGTAAGACGTCAGTCTCACACACTGAAGATCCCCGGTTCGATCCCGGGCGGGCCCATTCTGCTAAGCATTTTAAATGTTAGATTTGATAATAAACAAACCGAGCTCCGATCGTCTAGTCCGGTTAAGGATTCAGGCCTCTCGAGCCTGCGACCCGGGTTCAAATCCCGGTCGGAGCATTGAGCCATAGGCTCAGTTCCCCACCTGCCCAAGCAATCTTGTCTTGTTCCCGTCTCTGGTTCTGAGTGGCAAGGTTTAAATAGACTGCTACGACTGCATTCTGGTTTGTGGAAAAAACGATCGTACTCCGTGGGGCAGGTAGTTTCCGAAGAAATGAGGTGTGCCGCAGACCTGAGATTAATGTCGAGCAAGTGAAATCACTGACATCACCTGCAGACTCGAGCAAGGTTTAAATAGCAGGACGGAGAACATTCATTATGCTGGGCGACTGTTATGCTATTTCGCAAGATTTGAAAGATTATGTTTCTAGCAGCCCAAGCAAGCTGCACAGTATCTGCAGTTATATGGCTATGTTTCCACCATCAGTACCAAGCTACTTTATTGAGCGATATACTGATGAAGGGGACGTTGTTCTCGACCCGTTTTCTGGAAGAGGGACTACGGCTTTGGAAGCTTGCATACACAGCAGGATAGGAATTGGAAATGACAAAAACCCACTCGCGTATGTACTTACTTTTGCAAAAGTTATGACTCCTTCTTTAGGAAGAATTTATTCAAAGATTGAAGAACTCCAATCAGAATATGAAAATGGAAAGGGTGATATTGATATTTCATCAGAAAGTTGGGAAATAAGGATGCTATTCAGCAACTATACGTTGCGTCAGCTTCTTTTCCTGAAAGAAAACTTAGATTGGGAAACTAGGAGTATTGATGCATTTATAACTGCAATGACACTTGGGATTTTACATGGTGATTCAAAGGGTTATCTTTCAATAAGCATGCCAAACACATTTTCAATGTCTCCGAATTATGTGCGGAACTATATCAAAAAGCACGGTCTGATTAAGCCTAAGAGGGATGTATTTGAGCTGCTTAGGAAAAAGGTTGAAAGATGTTACGACAAACCATCTGCTAGAGGAAAAGCTTACCGCAGCGATGCGAGAAGTCTATCAAAAATAAGATCGGAGTCAGTTAGATTGCTTATGACATCGCCGCCGTATACTCGTGTAATCCGATACGGTGCTTTCAATTGGATACGCCTTTGGTTCCTTGGTAAAAACGCTAAGGAAGTTGACAAGAAACTGCTGTGTAGTCAATCTCTTCGTATTTACCAGGAATTTATGACTGGGGTTCTTGAAGAAACGATGAGGGTTCTTAGGTCAGATGGGACAGCTGTATTTGTAATTGGGGATGTTAGGAAAAGAGAAACTGAACAGATAGATAATCTTGCTGAATTTGTATGGGAAAATTGTGCAAAACCACTAGGTTTCGAATTGAAAGAACCTATTCGTGAGGATGTAATTAGAGATAATGAAAAAGTTTCAAAAATCTGGGGAGAAACAAAGGGGAGAGCTACCAAGATAGATAGGATTCTCGTTCTTTCTAAAAATTAATTTTCTTGATCTTCTTCTTGGTTGAGATCCTGCGTCCGTATTTCTTGAGATGCGAACAAAGCAGACAGCGTAGCGACTCGGCATCTCTCTTTGCGCTCATATTCCTCCGCAGATGTCGATGAATCTTCCTGTTGCTGCTGTGCGCCTTGATTTGGTATTTCAGACCCATGCTCTTGGTTTAAGAGTAGTGAATGTACGGCTAGCCACACTTCATATCTCTTTACAAAAGAATTAACAAGGCTTGAATTCCGTTGTTCAATTGCTGCTTTTTTATCAGCGTATTTTGGATAAACGGTAGAGTAGTATATCTTGAGTATACCCTGATCCGTAAATGCGGAAGAGGCTATATCGGAAGGTTCAGCCGGCCATTCAAGATTATTCCACATTTCGTCCCCTGGTGAAACGGGTATTACTTCAAACGGAGGCAGTGACAATTGCCTTCCTGTTGGATGCACTGGCGGTTTTTCAACTATTGTGAATATACGTTCGTCAGATAATGTTGGTAGGCCTTGACGCATCAATTCGATACGAATTGTTCCACTAGAGCCTATTGCTGACTGAGCATTACCCTCGAATATCGCACGCATCCTACCTTCGTGTAATGATGTTGAGCCACGACAAGAAACACCTTCACCTAAGACTATTATGTTTATTTTAGAAGAGGAAGGGTCGTTCGGGTTATGATAACTACTGTTTGCATCTGTTTGAATTCTCAGGTATCTGCGTTGTTCAGAATAGAAACTAATTGGTTTTTCTTCGTCCCATAATAACTTGATATAAGTAGGCGGATCATGCAATTCAATCGGTTGAACTGGCTGTCTGCCACGTGGAGATGCTAGTCCATCTGAAGTTTCATCTCCCCCTCTAGCTACTGCGCCGATGGAATCTACAACATCGAATCCTTGAACTCTCAGTATGCGCGCTACTTCGTTTCGCATTTGCTGTACAGCTGCTTCGTCTCTTGTTTGCATATTCTGTGCTCTGGCTTCATTATTTAGTCCAGTAAGATTATCATCGGACTTCAAAGCCTTGACAAACTCTTGCTGTATTAAGTCGTATATAGCACCTCTTCTAACATCTTCTCTATTAGAAACAAAAAAAGCTCTTTTCGCAGCTGGAGATAGAGAATTGCAGTCAATATGGCCGATTAGGCGGGATGATAAGTACGTTAGCTCAGCATCTTTTTTTATGAGTTGGCGGGACAATTCAGCATGGGATTGCCCGTTTAGAGTTAAGATTATTGGTTTGCTGGGATTCACAAATGCTGCGGAAGGTTTAGATCTGTTTTCATCATGGGGTCTTTCGAGCACCCAATATTCGATACCGACTCTACCAAAATCGCCTAAGCCCGCGTAAAACATGGGTATATGATGAGATAGGGTAGGACCACGTCTGTTTTCATCTTCATCATCTACAGCTCCGTTCAATGCGTTTCTGGAGCCTTTTATAACACGACGATAGTCAAGTATCCCATTGTCTAGCCATATTGGAAGAATCGGATCAAAAAGGATGCAGTTGAGTAGGCCGTAAATACTATTCGGACCTAAGGGGGATGGATAACTACTCAAATCATATCCGAAATGTTTTACCTGAGTTCCGGTTTCAAATTCGTTTTGATCAATCTCTACTTGCAGCACAAGACCATTTAGAGTGAGATATACGTAGTGTCCTGTCTTATACTCATCGGGAGGGAGGTCTAGGTAGCGAACGATTGTAAATCCTACGATCGGACTGCCATTAAATCGAGATGCAATGAGTGTGTATTTGGAAACTGCAAAAGTGCTTGAACCTCCTTGACCGTAAACACCCGCTACGTAATGTTTTTTGAGTTTGTTCCCTTCGTTTAAACTAAGGATTGTGTTTGGCATCTGTTCGGGTGTTATCCCAATACCATTATCCCGAACTTCGACCGTTCTAGCATCTTTTCCGCCCCCCGCGGATAGTTTAAGTTGGGTCCTTTGCGCCAATCTTCTTCTTTGCGCCACATCTAAATTGCTTAATCCTTCCACCGGAACATTAAGCCAAGCGCTAGCTGCTTCTTTTGGACTCCGACAATCCGGAGTTCCATGATGTACCTGGTATTCTGACTCAAGAATGGCATCTATGGCATTGGTTACTCGTTCTACCAAAGAGCGTCCAGGATCAGCCGAAGAATCGATAGCACCGCGATTATTTTCGCGATTGCCAAATGGAACCCACTTCATATCATTGGGGTAGGATGTCCCAAATGCGCTTAGGGAGCGTTCGACTTCTTCAACACCACTAGCAACCTGAAGTGCTCTGAAAAATTCATGGATATTCAAATAATCACCCTTTTCTCTCCAACGAAAATTCGGTTTTTGGTTTATCAAACAAAGATTTCACTCGTTTTAGCTCCTTATCCAATGTAGAGAAAATCTTGTTAGCATCTTCTTCATTATAGCTGTAGGTACTCAGATTTGAGCAGTTACCAAGCAACCTCAAATCCTGCAAAATTCGGAGCGTTCTCGCAGTGGCTATCCGTTTGAACTTCTCCTCTTTTGTTTCTCCCTCGAAATGCGGTTTTACTATCCAATCACCGTATTATTTATGCCATATAGTATTTAAATACTAATGCTTATGACATATGAAATTGTCTAAAGCCATAAGTTAAACCAAAAAAGACTGTTCCAGCTGAAAATAGAGTTGATTTTGGTATACTTACTAAAGCTGACATTGTTTCTGCGGAAGATAGGCACTTTCGTGCCTGATTCTGCATCAAAACATATTACCACTACCTAGCCCAAGCCTCGTATGAAATCCAAAAGCCTCATAATCATTGGCGATGCAAGGCGGATGCCCGAGCTTGAGGATGAGTCAATTCACCTAATCGTTACCTCGCCCCCTTATTTTAATGTAAAGGACTACGGGTCAAGCAGGGGCAACATCGGTGGATTTGGCGATTACTATGAATACCTGAAAGCACTCCACCAGGTCTTTTCCGAGTGCTACCGCGTTCTGGATGAGGGAAGGTGCATCTGCGTCAACGTGAGCGATGTAATCTCATCGGACCAGAAATACCCGATTCCGTTCCATATCCTCCCAATTCTCGAGCGGGCAGGCTTCAGGTACCGGGACGACATAATCTGGAAGAAGCCTAGCGGGGTCGGGCAGAACGCAGGCGGCGGTGCTGCGAAAAGGTTCGGGGTGTTCCTGCAGAATCCCTACCCGATGTATTACTACCCAAACAACATTTACGAGCACGTGCTGATTTTCAGGAAGGGGGAATTTGACTACAAAAAGATTCCGAAGGAGAAGAAAACACAGGCAAAGTTCGACCTGGAGCAGGCAAGGCAGTACCTGAACTGCGACGTGTGGGAGATAGCACCGGCAACAAACAACCAGTTCACGAAAGATGCACATCCCGCGATGTTCCCGGAGATACTTCCTGCAACGCTCATTTCGCTTTTTACCTATGTTGGGGAAACGGTTCTCGACCCTTTTCTTGGCAGCGGCACAACGCTCAGGGCGGCAAGGAGGTTAGGCCGGCTCGGGGTAGGCTACGATGTGAACAAGGCCTACTTGCCGCTGATCAAGAGGAAAGTCGGTTTCTCCGAGGAAGATTGTGAGATAATAACACGTGGAGGTGAGAGGGATGAATAGGTTTGGATTGGCGCATGCGATGTTTGTGGTTGGGCTGTTTGCCGGCATCGTGCTGGCCCAGGCTCCACTCCAGATACCGCCAGATCAGCCGATATGCAGGCTTTACGGGATGATCCAGGTGCTCGGAACGGTTGCCGGAGTGCTGGTTGCGGCATACGCGGGCTTCATCCTGGCGAGCTCGAACGAGATAGAGGAGAGGAACAAGGCAAAGCACCTGATAGCCGGTGTGATAACCGGACTGATCATCATCTGGATAGCCCCGCTCATTGTGAAGAGCCTTGTTGGAGCAACGGATGTGTGCGGGTGGTAAGACGGCCGCAATTGATTTCAGCGGGATTGCCTTATCGCTCAAGGCACTGGCAGTTTTCCTAAGCGTGATTGTATGCGCGTACGCCGGTTTTGTGCTGATGACGAGCGAGAACCCGGAAACAAGGAACGAGTGGAAGGAGATCATTGCAGGAGTGATCATAGGGCTGTGCATCCTGTTCCTGGCACCAATCATGGCAGGCCTGCTCACAGGAGGCTCTTACTGCGGGAGTTGATTGCATGAAGTGGATTATCATTGCGGCATTGGTCATCGGGTTGGTTTCTGCCATGCCTACCTGCGGGAATTACCAGTACCATGACTTTGTCTGGGAGGAGAATTATCTTGCTCCGACAAGGCCCCCGGACACTCTTCTGGATAATTGCAGGAATATCGGGATTGACAAGTCAATATGCGATGCGATAGCAAACCAGAGCTTGACGGACTTGCAAAAGAGGAGGCTGGTACTCGATGGGTTGTTAGAGAATAGTTCATTTCCAGATTTTGGGACTACGAGAGCATGGAATAACGTAATCCAGTTCACCAATTATCCTCCTGACGGGGTTGCAACAAGGAGCTCGAGAAACATACGCGATGCATGGTTAAAGATAGTGTCGATAGATCCTTCATTGTACGGCAGGAACGGCAGCGGGCTTCTCGTCAACGGGAGCAGCGTAATCAACTCAAAGTATGGGTTCAGTTTTGTGGTCGCAAGAGAGCAGTTTCCGGGTGACTGCACTACGTCATATGGGGTTTGCGGCTACAATTCTGTCCTTCAGAATTGGTTCAGCAATGGGAAAGCAAATTCAAAGCTGGTTATAAACTCGCAGTACCTCATCCACCATTACGTCGAAGTCACACACTGCTATTCCTCAGGTGATGAAACAATCTGCTATACCACCTGCGAGTATTCCTACAGCGAGGACAGGAGGGATGCGCTGACGCTTACCGACAAGGTGGGCGTAAAAAATGAGACGGCTGGGAGTTTTGCTTTCTCATTTATAGAATCGCAGGAGAATGGGCTGGTTGACGGATGGCTTGTTTTCATCTCAACCTCTGATTTCAACTACGCGGAATTCGCAATGCAGAACTCGTACATAAAATTCATGGAGAGCGCATACAGGATTGCCTCGAATTTCACGCCTTATAACACCATAACTCCAGAAGCACTTGATTCGCCAAATGATTTCGGGTTCTATGGCGCTGCCATTCTCTCAAGAGAGAAAGCTGAGATGAATGGAAGCAAACTCATGGACTATTTGGCCGGGAATGATTCCGCAGTGCTTTCGAGGATGTCGGAGAATGGAGTAGTGCTTAATGGCACTGCTGGTTATAGGTATGAGAAGATCCATTTCCTGGTCCCTGCGGAGGAGTTGAATTGCAGCTTTGATTTCTATAGCCATTTTTCCTATACACATTTGGACAACTTCTGCAACCTGAGCGGGCAGGAACCGGTAATAAACCTGACAGTTACAAACAGGACCGATGAAAACTTTGGAGTGAAAGTCAGGTTTTACGACAACAGGACAGGAGAGGCTTTTGCGAATAAGACTATTGAGTTGGGATACGGGAACCAAACGGTTTATGCGGTAACTGATGGCAACGGTGAGGCAGAGGCTGGATTCAATTATTCGCCATACTCGTCGATTGTTTATGCCGAATTCCAGACCGATTTTAAGGTCAAGAGCACCCGAGCGCAGATTATCCTGCCATCTGAATTGCCGCCCCTCTTGCTGGATATTCTCTACCTGCTCCTGATCCTTCTGGCGCTTTACATCCTGTACAAGCTCTCAAGGAGGGTTTGGCAGGTAAATCCTAGTCTCGTTATTTTTTTGCTGCTGCTTCCCGCAATAGTCCACGCTGGGAATAGCACTGTAAGCATCCAGGTGACGCAAAGCTCCTGCAATACTTCCGGCGACCTGATTGCCATGATACAGAGCCTGCCGGTGTGCATCGCGGAGGCGTTCTTCAGCCTCATTTTCAGCGGGCTGACCCTTGCCGTACAGATGTTCATGAATGGGACATTTACTCTTATCTTAGCGGTTCCTGATGCCAATTGGTTCTGCGGCCCTTATTCCCTTGTGATGGGCATCATCGAATCGCTCTACACGCTGCTCCTGATGGGGCTCGGCATGTATTACATAATACGCTCGACCGATGTGGAGGGGAGGATCACCGCGAAGAAATGGCTGAAGAATATGTTTCTTATGATTATAGTGCTGACATTCTCCTTTTACATTTTCCAGGCCATCCTGGGAGTGAACCAGGCAATAGCTTCCAACCTGCTTGAGCAGGCATCCATGGATTTCTTCAGTGTGCAAACTACACTTTCGGATTTCGTCTTTGCGGTATCCATACTCCTGTTCGCCAATTCCCTCGCGATGCTCACCTTCTTCACCCTCCTTATGCGATACCTCATGCTGCCGTTCCTGCTCCTGCTTTTCCCCTTTGCAATCTTCTTTTACTTTATCCCTATCACGGAGGGCTTCGGGAAGTTCCTGCTCAAGCTCATCCTTCTTGTCGTATTCATGACTAGCGTTGATGCCCTGCTGATCCGAGGGTTCTTCACTCTGTTTAATACGGCTGACCCGACACTAGCTGACGAGTTCATACGGGCAATGGCGGCAATCATGGCGTTTGGCGCGATAGGGATGGTGAACCTCGCGATATACGCGATAGCACTTCTTGACGCGATACAGCAGGGATTGAAGATTGCCAGCCAGATCATCGCACAGGCAGTCAGAATAGCGATATTGGCAGCTTTGTTGTGATTTCATGAGCTACGACATTCCGGACAAGGTCAGATACAGGGAGAAGATAGTGTTCGGGCTGGATGGGAAGCAGCTCATCTATGCATTGCTGTTTGGAATCGCGGCAGTCTTCTTATATGGCCTGCCTTTGCGGGGCGATCTTAGGCTTGTTGCTCCCGGGATAACAGGGCTGACCGGAATTGGGTTCATATTCCTGGGCTTTGAGGACAAGGCAAGGGCGCGCTGGTCGTATGTAAGGGCGGTTTTGCTGAAAGACAACAAGGAAAGATTTGCAAGAAAGGTAATACAAGTGGATGAGATTGCGGAGGACACATTTGTACTGTCCAATGGGGAGATGAGGGCGGTCCTGGAAGTCAGGCCTCTGAATTTTGCGCTTTTTGACGAGGACAGGAAGAAGTCGCTTATCAGCAACTACCGGGATTTCCTTAACCACTTGACTTACCATGTTCAGATACTGGTGAGAACCATGAGCCTCAGCCTTGATGAGTACTACTCGGCTTATGAAAGCAGGGCAAAGGGGATTGAGAACGAGGCTCTGAAGGAGCTATATTTGGACTTTAAGGGATATGAAACCGAATTTCTGAAACTGAATGATGTGAAGGAAAGGAGCTATTTCTTGATAATCTGCCTCAGACCAGACTCAAAGGACAAGGAAGAAGCAGTAAGGAAGCTTAGTGAACGGGTGGTGATTATACGGGAAAAGCTGGCTGATTGCGGGATTGAAAGCAGGAGGTTGGGAAAGGGCGAGCTCTTCCCGTTCATAGCTTCATATTTCGCCGCAGGTGAGCAGGGAGGTGCGGGTAATGGATAGTACTAGGCAGCTTGTCCCCAGAAGCATAGAGCTGTTCCCTGCTGCGGTGAGGATAAACAATACATACCACAGCATAATCAAGGCTGGAGGCTACCCGAGGATGGTTGATGACGGCTGGCTCCAGGCCTTCATGAGCAAGAATGATGGGTACGACATTTCGATCCATGTAGAGCCTTCCAGCATCAATGAAACGCTTGTCTTCCTGCACAACCAGATAATGAGGCAGACTTCCGACCTTGTCGCTTCCACAGCAAGGGGAACTCCGAATCCCTCACTTGAGATAAAGCTTGCCGACACGAAAAGGCTGCATGATGCTCTTTACAAGGGCGAGGAGAAGCTGTTCAAGGTATCGCTTTACATAAACAACAAGGCAAGGGGAAAGAAGGAGCTGAACCTGCTTCTG
>Ga0315279_10000620_pt1 | contig 68291 bp, 51 predicted proteins | sample YL17G06_20_MG_FD_203694 | JGI IMG/M metagenome (GOLD analysis project Ga0315279, IMG submission 203694) | Sediment microbial communities from Yellowstone Lake, YNP, Wyoming, USA - YL17G06_20 | ecosystem: Environmental > Aquatic > Freshwater > Lake > Sediment | place: USA: Wyoming | collected...
GCTCTATAGATTTATTTAGATTCTGTTGTAGAGTTTTTTTACCGCCTCCCCGCAGATGTCTCTACCCATAGTGGTGGCATACTTTTATTCTGCTGAGAATGGACTACTTCGAAACCGCTGCTGACATAACTTTCTCGTGCACTTTCAGCAGCCCGAAAACACGGGCGAGAAATTCGTGCTCCAAGCGATTGCGCGAGGTCTCGTGCGTCTACATCAGGGCGTCGGGTGGGATGTGGAGGATAGCTTTATTGAATCTCTATTAGAAAGGATCATTGCCGATCAGGGAATGCGCGTCTTGCACTTATATCAAACGCATTACCCAATTGAGCGTCTTTTAGTACAGCAAGGGACTAGGCCCACCTTCGTCGCCCAGGAAGACTTTGTCTTCGCGAAACTGAGGCTTGCCAGCGGTTGCACCCAGGGAAAGCCTGGAGAGTTTCTCGAGACCAAATCCGAATGCAATGACTTCCTGCACAAGGTAGTCGATAAGGTTTGGAGACGGATTCACGACTTACTCCAGCAATTCGACAGGACCTCGGTCGTTCGACGGGCGCTTGCCGTTCATGAGGCAGTCATCCAGGACCGCGACCACTGGCGCCGGACTGCGCAGGCAATCATTGCTCTGTACTCCACGGGGGAAGATGTCTTCGCTGTCGCCCAGAAACGAGAACACGACCGCAGTCGTGTCGGACTTGCGGCACGGACGATCCTCGAGATGGCAATCTGCGAGTGCCCCGTTTCAGGCGGCAGAGAGCTATCGGGATGGGACCTCGATGAGTTGCTCGCGAAGGCTGCGTTACTTGTTGAAGCCGCTACCGATTCCGACGCAATACAAAGCGACTTGGTCAAACCGAGGATTCAACTGCACCCCAATGGCGAGTACACACTCGATCGAAGCTTTCACGATACCGTGATTCGTCCCTTTTTCGCCAACTACTTGCGCGAGGAGTTTGAAGATGCCGCTGGTGACTATAGCAAACTCTACCATCGAAAACGCCAGACCCGAAGAACGCGAATGGAAGAGATTTACTCGAGGGATTTCATCAGCGCATTTGGCGCAGAGTTCGGGCTGACTCCTGATGAGGCAATCGATGGGATGGCAGAGTTAATGGACTTGGCGGTCGAGATCGGCAGTGTTTTGATTGAAACAACTGTTGGTGCGCTACGTGAGCGACTGACTATAGTACGCGGCCTATCGCTTGAGCCTTACCGAGCATTCGTTAGGACTTTTGGCCTATTCCATCGTCCAGCCTGGGATCAGCCCCCAGGAGGGTTTAACATCAAGGATCTTTCTCCATGGAGGTTTAGTCGCAGGCTTTCCGTAACGGTCCGTCCAATGTTAGTCTTCGGCGAGCGGGATGACGACAAGGTGTTCTATGGTGCCGGGGCTTTGCGCGAGACCTTGGGATATCTGGTGGCGCGGACGGAACGGGGACAGCTTCCGAGCACTTTCTTCACTTCTGAGGAGATGAAGAGTTACTGGGGAGCGGTGAATCACGAAAGGGGTCACGCCTTTTCGAAGTCTGTTGCCGACGACTTTCGTAATAAGGGATGGCGAGCGCGAGATGAAGTGCAGATGACACAGTTGGGAGGCCCGTCTGAGCTTGGCGACCTCGACGTATTAGCCTGGATGCCAACCGGCGAGGTGTTGCTTATCGAATGCAAGCGATTGCAGCTTGCCCGGACTGTCGCGGAGATCGCGGAAATCTGCCGTCGCTTCCGTGGAGAAGCTAAGGATGAGCTGAACAAACATATGAGGCGTGTCGCTTGGGTAATGCAGCATCCTTCGAGTCTTGAAAGCATTGTGGGATTTGTGCCTGATCTGTGCCGAATTGAGGCACGGCTCGTGACTAGCACGCACGTGCCGATGATGTACTTGAAGTCGCTGCCTATTCCGGTTGATAAGATTCGGCCCTTTGGGGAGTGAAGGTGCATGTTGGACCTCAGCCCTATTACCAAACTGATCGCTTTGCAGGATTTGACGCCTGCATTCCAGAGACCCTGAGCTGCTCATAAAGCGCCGCTGCCAGATTGGTTCCGTATCCCTTTCCTTGCTCTTTCTGTCTTAAGTACGGACATTCTGAGTCACGCATTCGCGCCGGATCGCGGAGGAGAATGGAGATGAGTCTGGGTATTCCAAAGCATGAATCTTGTTTTAGGTCGGCTCACATCAAACGACAGCGCCCATCCGCGATCTGAATGATTTCCGTCACGAAAGGCAGTCTACCCGGATGTATAACGCGCTATCCGCCGATGTGATCTTGGGCTCCGCTGGGCAGACCAGTTTTCCGGTTTGCCGACTATACATTCATGTGGCCCGGATTATTGGTGGCGTGGCCCGCAAGTTGGCGCTCTAGAGCAAGAGCAATCTATAATCCAGCAGGATTCTTTCCCATATCGCGACTTCGGGACAATAATCCCCCTCGTTCGTCAGAGGGCTCGGATCTCTTATAAGACGCGAGGAGCGCGGTCGGTCGTTTTCACTCTATTTCGTTGGGGACGATGCGCCTGAGTTCCTCGAACCCGTCAAGAAGGACGTTCGGGCCCGTGACCTCGACAGGCTTGGTCCCATGCGGACACGACATCAAGAAGCGCTGGCCCATCGGGCGTGATTTGATCGTCCCGCAGAGGACTTCTGGCTTCAGGAGGTCTCAGCTATTCATCGTGCCTCTGTAGCCGCTGCAGAGTGTTCTGCTAGAAAAATCCTAAGACTATTGATGAACTCAGGATTGGCTAAAGCCATCAGATGATTGGCCTTTGGAATCACCACAATCTTTAGATTAGGCATCAATCCATCCAGTCGATCCACGCCGGATTTTCGAGGATCCATTTCGCCGATTAATGCCAGCACCGGAACCTTGTTGGCGCGGAGAAGGGCTTCGGGGGGTGGGGAAGCAAAGTTGCGCTGCAGCGCAGCCAACGCCAACGCATCATTACGCGAGAGAAACATCTTGTTCAAAAAGGCCATTTGTTCTGGAGTGGGCTGAGGTGCACCAATTGGGTTGAGGGATACGATCAGCGGCTCAATCCCTTTTCCCTGCTCCAAGGAATCCGCCAGCTGCTTTCGAATGGCAGGTAAGGGATCTTCTTCGGGTGGGTACCACCCGGCGCCTCCAATCACCGCTGATAGTAACCGTTCCGGATGGTATCCTACCATCGCGCAGGCGATCATCCCGCCCATCGAGTATCCCACGACATGTGCCTTTTGAATCTTCAAATGATCGAGAAGACGGATAGGATCATTCACAAGCTCCATTCCATAAGCACCGGGATCGTGAGGTTTGCCGCTTCGCCCGTGGCCGCGGCTGTCCATAGCGATAACCTTGTAGCTATTTGAAAGCTCCTTGATTACTCCCCCAGCGGACCAGTCTGTCTGGATGTCTCCGCCGATACCATGGAGCAGCAGAACTGCCTCTCCCTTGCCATCCATAGTGTAGTGGATCTTTATTCCGGCTGACTCAAAGAAGAAGTCATCAGCGTTTAAGACTGGAATGAGGAAAACAAGAAGAACTGAAAGCAGAATGGTTCTTTTGACCATTGCCATAGGATGCTGCATTGTGTGCCGCCTTATCTCACAGTGCCCAAAACAGCAGCCCTTATTCTATTTCGGGCCGGTGCTAACCGGGTTTTCCGTGCATCTTTCGCCCAGCAGCTTCTGTTCATCATTGCTCAATTGCATGCGAAGGTTGGTGGGTATCTCCTGTGCGATTTCTTCCTTTACCCCGGATAGATCGGCTCAGTTCGAACCAAACCAACATCTCACGATCATCTGCGCACACCATGCAGCGACTTGCGGACAAGACCGCGATTGACGGTGGGGCCTTAAGGACAACTTCGCCCCATTCCGCCCTGGCCCAGCTTTTCGATGATTTGGTAGTGCGAGACAGTCCTTCCAATCATGGAGAACGCCTCCATCGGTAATTCGCGCACTGCAATCTGCCTGCGATTATAGTCGACTCGGTTCAGCCCTGGGTAGCTGAATCCGCAACACTTATCGGGATATCGAAGGCCTGCGAACAGGTCAGTTGGCAAGATACGGTGATGTGAGAAGTTGGATTGAAGACCAGCCACTTTGACGTATTACGCGCTTATCGGAAACTTACACATTCCCAGACGGCTCTCGCCAACAGCCCTTGCCTGTATAACCAATAGTAATTCGCTTTTCTGGGTGGGGGTAGGACCGCAGCAATAATCATCCGGAATTGTCCAGGTAACTGGGTGAGATGGAGGGATTTTCTATCGCTTTGAGACAAACGGTGGAAACTGAGCGGAAAAAGGTGAGGAGAAGCCTCCCCCGACGTCGGGGGACGCTTCTCCTCAGAAGCGGGAGCCGGTGCCAGGGCACACTTTCCCCCTTTCAGCTCAGTTCCATCGTGTGATGGCAATCGGCGAGATCTGCGGCCGGCTTCGGGTTCAGCCGATCCCATCGAACAGCCGACCGGCAGCCTCGGCGGTGAGGAAACGCCGCGTCTCCGGTTTATTGCACGGCGTTGCGGCTTGCGCGGTCCATTGGGACAGACCCCCACCCGCGGATGAATCTCCAGTCAGCCTATGATCTGAGAGTGGCAGAACTCGCATAGTCGAAATCCATCGCCGCCAATGTGCGGCCTAGCAACCTAAGGTGACCGGCCGGCGAGAGTAGCGAGGATTGAAGATGGATCAGATGTAGCGCCCGACCTTGTGGGGGCATGCCCCGTGTGATGCCTGGCGCTACTTTGTTTTTGTGCCCTTGCCTTCCATGATCGTTTCCCAGGGGCCGCTGTCAACGGAATTTTCGAATTTGAACGTCAAGGAAGTGGGCGACTCTTCCTTAATGATGTAATGGCCTTTGATGTTCTTCCCGCCCATGTTCATCTCGTTCGACCACGTCCAGGTGCCGTTCTCATAGGTGCCCGTGGCGCTTTCGTGACTACCCATGTTGTTGTAAGCGTCGTATGTGTAAACCTTCTTTTGCGGATCGTAGCCCATCACCGACAGAGACTTTTCCTCGCCCATCGGGCCTTTCGCGGTCGCTTTGGCCACGACGAAGAATCCTCCCGACCACCATTCGTCTGTTTCGTCGCCGCCGAACTTGCCCGCGGGACCGAAGACGCTCTGTTTTGAGTCGCCTTCCAAGTGCCACGTGCCGATGAAATAGCCGAGCCGCTTCTGTTCAAGGCCGGGCTTCATCATCCCTCCCTGGGCGGGCGCGGATGGTTTGCCAGCCTCCTTCTTCGGGCTTGGCTTCGATTGCTGATTAGCGGCCTGACCCAAAACCACGGACGCGCAAATCAAGATTGCCGCCCACACTACAAGTGTGCGCTTCATTGTTACGCCTCCTGAAAGAAGTTGTACTCCTGTATTGCCCTAATCTTCCAGCATTTCCTGGAGCCGTGCAAGTCTTTGATGACCCACTCCGAATCCTCGGCCCAATACTTCTTCCCATTTTCATTCCCGGTGGTGAGCAGCAGGTTCATGAAAACTCGGTGGTGTCGTATAAAGAGCTTCACCACGAAGACACCAAGAGCACACAAAGCGCTCCTGCTTCACGGTGAGGACCGCGCCGGCGGAATAGGCACTGAACTCCGGCGCATACATCGATTGGAGCGTCGCCGGGCTCGAGCTCCATGAGCGTCCTGAGCGCGAAGGCGTACGTCTCGATGGTGTCATTTTACCAGAGCCAGGAACTGTCTTGCGGCGCCCAGAACGTACCCTCATCCTGGGTAGACCTGGCGAAATCCATCGCGCCTGCAAATACGAGCGACGCGTCGCGCGGCCGCCCCATCCGCTTCAGCGTCAGGGCAAGCCGGCTCTTGAGGTAAGGTGAGTGCTGCTTCCAGTGCTTGAAGCTGTGATCGAGAATGTCCCTGCGTTCCTGCGCAGTCAGCGCGTTCCCCATCCACGAGGGATCGGGATAGCAGGAAGCGGTGTAGTTGAGGAACGTGAGGAACTCCCAGCAGCAGTCCTCCTTGAGCATTCTCTTCGCGTACTCTTCCCGGAAGTGCTGGGCGAGGTAGGCCCAGCCGCGCTGAACCATGTCCTTCGGGACATCCACGCCGAACTCGGCAGCCTTGGCAAAGCCATGCATGATGTAAAGCGGGAAAGAGCCGATCGAGGAACCGCCGCACCCATAATATTTCAGGACACGGATTTGCGTGGATTTTCACAGATTTGACGGGGACACAATACTCATCTTACGGCTTGAATTGGAGGATATAGACCGGCCTGTCTGGAAGATGAGCATTGTGTCCCCGGATCTCGACGCAACCAAGATCAACGAGGCAGGACCTGAAAGCCCATTTGGCGGAAGTGGTCATCCGTAGTGAGAGCTTGGCTGATTTTCAGCTCGCGCATCACCACGAAGCTGGTGCAGTCGGTAAACGAATACTCCTTGTCGCGGTGACGGAAGAACAACCCGCGGGCCTTCTCCGCCCGGGGAACGCCAATCCATTCCCAGCGCAATCGGGAGCTTGCCTCGATCTGCTGCCACCATTTTTCCGCGGCCCGGAGCCCAATTCGTTTCCGGATCAGAGTCAGGGTCTCGTCGACGATGTAATCGGTTGTAACGAGAACAATGCCCTGCTCGAGAGCGGTGTCGCGAGCCGCGCGTGACCTTTCGTGTGCCGGGTCGACGGCATCGGCACAGGCCATCCATCCGGCCGTATCGACGAAAAGCGCCTTCATTGGGGATAGAGTACCTCGTCATGGTCTGCAGGGGCGCGTCCGTCACCCGACCGCCCGACGGCGGATGCATGATACAACGAGTCGTCCGCCAGAGCCCCCTCGGCCTCTCCCGCATCATCCACGGGGACTATCTGGAAGGCGGGCCGGCTCCGGTAAATCACGGTGAACTTCGCCCCTTTGCGGACGCGCCGCACGACCTCAGGCAGAGACGCACGCAGCTGTTTGGCGTTGATGTTTATAGTCATGTCAGTCTCTCAAGTTCATCTCAAGTTAATCTTTTTGGGGAGATTGGTCAAGAACCTCCTATGAAAAAGAGACGGGCAACGAAATAAAGTTAAAGTGGATATTCCACTTTCTGATGTCCTCGTGCTCTTGGCGCCTTCGTGTTGTCTTTTTGGTGTCGCGGGCAGCTGCCGGCAGGACCAAACCGATCCGAAGGACCCTGAGCTGCGACAGCTGCTGACCGGCGAGATCAACGCCGCTGTCGAAGGGTTTCTTGCCGGCGGAGCCGACGAAGTCGTCGCCCGCGGCGCGCGAGCTTATCCGCGAGCGCGCCCAGCGCAATGCAAAAGATCGGCAAGATCAAGCCCTACAAGATCGAGGGTCCGGTCACGATCGAATACGAGTACACCACACGAAACTCGCTCCCGGTTGACGCTAATCACCGCACCGGAGCGGAACTGGTCAACGACCGGACCATTCGCTACAAGGGCAAGGACTTCATGGAAGCCTGGATTCGCTCGCAGGTGCGCTAACTGGGATCGTAATCCAGTTCTAGAGTCCTTTAAGTTCTTGGAGCCTAAGAGGTGTCATTTAAAAGCAACCTCTAAGGCTCCAAGAACTCGAGGGACTCAAAGGCCTACTTCACGGTGAGGACCGCGCCGGCGGAATAGGCACTGAACTCCGGCGCATACATCGATTGAAGCGTCGCCGGGGCGACTTTGAAAGTACCGGCCATGTTTGCCCGCAGCCGGTACTTAAAAGTGTATTCGCCCTGGGGAAGCCACTCGAAGAAGAAGCTTGTCCCCGAGTCGCGCACCTCCTCGTACCAGCCGATTCCCATGTCCCACTTGAAACGCGACACAGCGTTCTCAGGCTCGAGTCCCGCCGCGCGAGGGTCGCGGAGGTGAACATACTCGCAGGGGTGCTTCGCCCTTATAGAAAGATGGATCTCCACCTCGTCCCCAGGCTGAAGCGCCGCGCCCTCGGCCAGCGGCTTGAGGACAAATTCGCGTCCGATGTTCTCCCGCTTGAAGTAAGTTCTTGAGACAGCCAGGAAATCTCCGCGTCCCTCCTCGGGAAGCTTTTCCGTGGAAAATTGCCATGTCGCAGAAGCAAAGACGAATCCAGGACTCTCCTTTTCCACCACGACGGTAGCGTAACTCGCGTCGACCTTATCGCCCGGAATTATAGTCTGATTCTTCTTGCCTGTGTACTTGTCAGGCTCGAAAACGTAGTGCACAGTCTGGCCGCCTGCGCGCACTGTGGCGTCCTCGCGGGTCGCAAGCGCGCCTTCTGTCTTCAGGTAGTGCACAAGCGAGTAGATGACTTCCGCCGTAGCGCGCGTGGACTTCCAGTGGTTCAGCTTTTTGTTGAGGAAGAGCCACTGCACCAGGCCGTCTTTCCTGGCGTCGCCGGGCTCGAGCTCCATGAGCGTCCTGAGCGCAAAGGCGTGCGTCTCGATGGTGTCGTTGTACCAGAGCCAGGAACGGTCTTCCGGCGCCCAGAACGTACCCTCGTCTTGCGTGGACTTGGCGGAATCCATCACACTGGCGAAGACGAGCGCTGCGTCGCGCGGCCGCCCCATCCGCTTCAGCGTCAGGGCGAGCTGGCCCTTGAGGTAAGGTGAGTGCTGTCTCCAATGCTTGAAGCAGTGATCGAGAATGTCCCTGCGTTCCTGCGCAGTCAGCGCGTTCCCCATCCATGAGGGATCGGGATAGCAGGAAGCAGTGTAGTTGAGAAAGGTGAGGAACTCCCAGCAGCAATCCTCCTTGAGCATCTTCTTCGCATACTCTTCCCGGAAGTGTTGGGCAAGGTAAGCCCAGCCGCGCTGAATCATGTCCTTCGGGACATCCACGCCGAACTCGGAAGCTTTCGCAAATCCATACATGATGTATAGCGTCATGTAGGGTGATGGCGGCCCCCCCGGCCACCACGGGAATGCGCCAATCGCGGTCTGCGCCTTGCGCAGCTTGGCGAGTGCAGTTTCCCGTTCGGCATTGGCGATGCGCGGGTCGAGCACGTTCGCCATGCCGAAGCCGGCATCCTTGCCTCCCTTGGCTTCTGTCAGCCACGGAGTTTCCTCGAGCGCCATCTTCCGGTTGGGATCGGCCGAATCCCAGGTCTCGAGCTGCGTGTCGCGCTTCGCGAACTCTTCGGCCATTTTTGCTACTGCCGGGTAGTTCTTGTAGAGGCTCGAGAGGATACCCGTAGAGACGAAGCGGTTTAGCGTTTGCTCTGTGCACTCATAGGGATAATTCACGAGATACGGCAAGGCAGACAGGACTGAGTAGAAGAGCTGGGCATCCAGCGTGACCACCATCTGCTCGCTCACTCGTGTGGGATCGTCGAGCTTTTTGAGATCCTCGAAAGTCATCTCGCGCCGATCTTTGTTCTTGAGCGTCACGAAGCGGGACTGGGCGAGATGCATTCTCCCGGGCAAAACTGGCAGTGGACGGAGTTCTCCGTCGCTGATATCTCCCGCGGCGGCCGTGACCTTGAAGGCAGCGAGCCCAACCTTTGCAGGCGCGCTGATCGGGAAAGTTAGATTCGTCCCTTTTCCCGCGGCGACGCTGAAGGGCTGGAGCGCTGCCGCGTCTTGCAGTCCGAAGCTTTTCAACAGGCTTTCGTTCGAATCCGGATCCAAGATGTCTAGAGTGACCTTCCCCGTGAACTCACGCTCCGAGGCGTTGTTGACAACAACCTTGAGTTCGGCTTTGTCCCCCTCGCGCAGGAACCTGGGTAGGTAGGGTCGCACCATTAGATCTTTGACGCTGCGTGCCTCCTTGTGCAGCGAGCCCCCTTTGAGATCGCGCGTCACGGCGTGCACCCACACGTTCCACGCGGTGACGGAGTCGGGCACGATGAACTCGATAGCGACCGAGCCGTCGGGTCCCGTCAGAAGCTGCGGGCGCCAGAAAGCCGTTTCGGCAAATTCTGTGCGGAGCGGGACCGGCGCCTCCTGCGTAGCTGCTTCACTGGTCGCTTTTGTTTCCTCCTTTCCCAGCCTGTCCATGGCCATTGGGGCGGCAGGTGCACGTTCAGCCTGAACCATAACCGCTTGAGCCACTCGCCCTATTCCCCCTCCCGTGACATATGGTCCGTAGCGCCGCATTCCCGGTCCACCAATGCCGTAGTTGTCGTAGAACTTGAGATGGTCGCCGGAGAGCGTGGGATAGGAAGGAGGACTAAACAGCTTGTCGATTATGAATTGACGCAGGGCTTGGCCCAGATTGCTTTGAAAGCTGGAAGGGTAACTCTGTCGCAAGTATATCCTGAGCGGATCGGGAGGCTGGTGAGGCGCAAAGATGTCGAGACTCCGGTCGTACATGTAGGCGAGCAGTTCCGCCGCACCAGCCTCTACGTTTGCACCCGAGGGGCCCTTCACGGTGACGCGCCAGGTCTCTTTGGCGCCCGGACGCAGCTTGTCGCGGAAGGTAGCGAACTCCACTTTAAGTTGCTTGTTGTCCCATGGGACAGAAATGGAGGAGTTGAAGTCCATAAGTTGGTAGTCCCGGAGCACCAAGAGCCTCGCTCCGAAGCCGCCGCGATCTTCATCGCGGATCGGGATTTCGATCAGCGTGGCGTCCCGTCCCGAAAGCAGCTTTCTCCTCTCCAATAAGCGCCCATCGCGCCAGACTTCGAAAAAGAGAGGCTGATCGCTGAGACCGGAGAGTGCCAGGAAGCGCGCCTTCCCTCCCACCGGTTCAGAGCGTCTCTCAGCGAGGAGGATTGCGGGGAGCGCAAGAGGCGTTTTCTGACCAGCGACGATGAATTCTTTTGAAGTCTCGTATGGAGAGCCAAAATCGTCTACGGTGTTGTAATAAACGCGATAGGCCCCGGGCGGCAGGGCTGGGAGGGCCAGTTTCGCTTCGCCCTTCTCGCCATGCACGAGGTTTCCACGTCCACGTTCAACTCCTTCGGGCCAACTGCGTAGCACGGACTCGTAGTTGTACTGCGGGTTCCAGCGCGGACGAAGTGAATCTCCGGGAGTGCGGTACTCATTGGCAGCGGTTTTGTCCTGACGCGGGCCTGTCAGAGGCAAATCAGCGGGAAGCGGAGTGGTCTCCGGTTGCTGTAGCGACACCAGTCGCCACGAGCCTTTGCCGACCCGCGCTGCGCCGTTGAGATCGGTGCGCACGATTTCGAACGCGCTGGGGACTCCCTCCCGGAAAAAGCCAGCATCGGTGTTTATGCCGGCCTCGACTGAGACAAAGCCGAGTCGAAATGTCTTCGCTGCGGAACGTGTTTCGCCCCCCTCGTCCGTCACGTCGGCTGTTACGCGGTAGCGGTAGGTGATGTCTTTCGATTCTGCGGTATTCCGCTCGTCGGCCTCAGGCGTAAATGTGATCTTAAAGGTGCCGTCTTCTTTGAGTGCCGCGGTGCCAACGGCGACGGTTTGAGTTCCCGGAGAACCGACGTTGTGCCACCCGTACCAGCCCCACCACCGGGGATAGACAGGCTCTCTGGTTGCGCGCCATTTTACGGAACCGTTGGTCACGGGCAAACCGAAGTAATACTTGACCTCGCCCGACAGGGTGGCCGGCCGGTTCAAACGCAGTGGAGACTCCGAATCTTTGATGGTCACCTCAAAGGTGGGCCGCTTGTATTCTTCCACTTTCACGAAGGCATTGCCATTCAGTGAGCTCTGGATGCGCCAGTTGCCCAGCAGGCGCCCAGCCGGAATGGTGAACTCTCCTGCCGCGCTCCCGAAACCGCTGGTCGTGGCAATGCGCTCATCCACTTTCTGGCCGTTGGGATCGATAAGCGAGATGCTAAGCGGCGCTGCGGGGAGTGTGTCGAAGCGCGCCTTGTCGGTCCGGCCTTTGTACGCTAGAACCTTCCAGAATATTTTCTGCAGCGGCCGGTAAACACTCCTGTCGGTGTAAACAAGTGAGGCCGTTGTTTCCAGTGGTTCTTCGGGGCGACCGAAAAAGAGGTAGTTGGAAACCCATGCGATGTCCGATCCCTTCCGGGCAAACAGAAAGTGAGGGGCGTTCTCACGACCTGCGGCATAAGGGAAGCGCGCGATTCCATCCTCATCGCTGACTCGCTCGTCGACTTTCTGATGATGGTTTTGCCAGTCGTACTTGTAGAGGCTGACTGTTACACCCGCAAGAGCCTGGCCGCTCTCACCTGATAAGGTTCGAACTTCGAGTGTGCCTGTGCTCTCGCGCGAGGAAAGCACGACGAGATTGCCAATAATTGACATCACCGTCGTGATTCGGTTGCCCTCACTTTTCGAAAAGTCCTTTTTGGCCGAAGCCACTACTGTGTAGCAGCCGGCATTTTTCATTGGAGGCGTGACGTATGTGCGATGCATCTCGAAATCAGGGGTTGCCGGCAGATTCACGCTCCACTCTGCCGCCGCCGTCTGCGCGCGGAGGATAGCCTCCTGTTCTGCTGAAGAGGGCAGGAGAGTGTAATCACGGGCTGTTTGCAGGCGTGTTTCGAGATCCACCGAGTAGGCGCGAAAATAGAGGGAGGGCAGGTTTTTGTGATTGATCTCGATGGACCGCTTCTGGAAGCCGTCGGCGGCCATGGAAGCAATCATGAAGTCGGGCGCCTCGATGGATTTGAGGATAGAGAAGCAGCGCTTTCCTCCCACGGAATCGGGATAGGCTTTCCATCCTTCTTCTGCCATCGCGCGCACCCGCACGAGCTTGCTCGGTTGATCACCTTCGCGGACGAACTCGGCCTGTTTGGCTTTGCCCATTGCCCACCACGACACATCGCGGTATTCGGGCAGAAGCTTTGCTAAGTCCGCAGCAACCACAGCCCGGTCGCTAGCTCCAGCAAACGCAGCATGCAGGCGCTCCAGGCGTTCCAGGCGGGCCTCCAGGGCGGCCTCGCGCCGGCGATTCTGTGCGTGCCAGCGTTCCAAGTCCCCGAGTATGAAGCAGGCTTTGGTCAAAGGATGAATAGCGGCGTCCAGGAGCGGCACATCCCTCTGGATGGAAGCAAGAAGAGTTTTCAGATCCAGGCGGTAGATTTCATTAGATTCCTGCGCCGTCCACAGCGAAGTGTCCGCCAGAAGCTCGACATACAAGTAGGAAATTGCATCGCGCAGCGTCGCACGGATCCCTTCGGGGTAGTTGTTGCGGTCCAGGAACTCGCCGAAGCGCGAAACAGGCTCTGTGCCTAGTGCTACGCGCTGCTTCCAGACCTCTTCGTATGCCTTTTGCGCTTCGGCATAAATCTGGTCTTTCGTCCAGGCCTTCAGATCGACAGTGCCCCGGGACTCCACCTTTTCCCGCTGGTTAATCTCCCACGAATAGGACTGGTAATAGTTCACAAGTGAGCGGGCGTAGAAAAGGTTCAATGTCGCCCGGTTGAGCAGCCCGTCGGGCCACGGCTGCTCTTTCAGGAATCGCACGGCTGTTTCGTAACCGTGGAGACCGGTGCGCAGCTGGACTTCCTTGATAAGAGCTCGCGCCCACTCCCCCTGGTTGCCTGCTTTCTGAGCCGCCAGGCGCAGCTTTTCCGCCGCACTCGCAGCCTCTTCGAATTTCTGCTCTGAGACCAACCGATCCACCTGCGCCCAGTCGGGCGGCTGTTGCGTTTCGCTACTCACTTGCTTTTCCTCGGTTCTTGCTTTTGTCTGAGTGAGCGACAAAGAGGCAAGCGCAAAGAGGCCGAACCCAATGGCGAGTGCAACCCACCACGTTATTCGGATGCGTCGTATACGGGGAAATTGGTTGGCCATATTTTCCTCCACTCGCGTTTGTGCTCTTGGTTCGACGCCGCGTTGCCGTCACAGGGTTCAGCAGCAATCCTCCCAGCTATCTTAGAACGTCAGGACGTCCGATGACTCCTGTTATTTAATGGACGCAGTCGCCCGGCTTACTTGCAAGCCCAATCGTCTTTTGAGGCTGTGTCTGCAGCGGGACGGCAACTGGGACAGTCACAGTGACTGTCGCGAATGGCACTTAGATAAGGGGTTATTGTGCCCGCCTGTGCGGTCGAAGTGGGCGCCGGCTGCCAGACGGCGCTCAGAACGTCCCAATGAGCAACAATCGGGTCCCGTCCGGCAGCCGGGACCCACTGAGGGAAATGGGGACATTCCGGTTTTCCGGTGCCGGACGCATCTTACGGGACGTCTCTACCTCCGAGTCGGCCAGTCGGAATCCGGGAGGTAGGAGTGGAAAACTGGAATGTCCCCATTTTCATCAGAGAACCTACGGCTTGTGGTAATTCGGGTACGGCGGCCGCTTGGGCTTCGGAAGCGGACTTTTCGCGAGTTCCGCCATCACGACCTCGACAGCCTTCTCGAGTTGTGGGTCCTTGCCCTGGCGGGCGATTTCCGGATCCAGCTCGACTTCGATGTCCGGAGCTATGCCGATGTTCTCGACCTCCCATTGGCCGGACATCGGGTTGAAAACGCCGGAACTGGGTGAGGTTACGAACCCGCCATCCATCAACTGCGGGGCGAAGGCTCGGCCGACCAGGCCGCCCCAGGTGCGCTTGCCGATCAACTTCCCCACACCGGCGCGCTTGAAGTACCAGGGCATCGCGTCGCCGCCTTCGCGGGGAACAATCCACAAGTCACCCGCAAAGACGAATACGATCTGTGTCTTGCTGAGGCTCGGGCTGCGAAGGATCAGCGGCCCGTTGGAATCTGCCGCGAAGAGCGCAGGCATGAAAAAAGCGAAGATCGCAATGGCAAGTCGATACATGGGGGCCCTCCTGGTTCGTTGGCATTCTATCATCGAACGCATCATCGACATGTATTCCAAGCCGTGGATCCGCGCTATTTCTTGTTGGCCTTTGATTCACACGTCGTAAGTCCGAGGATTCTTCTGTCACAATTGCAAATTGCGGATTGCGGATTGAAAAAGCGAATGTGTAATCTACAATCCGCAATCCGCAATGAGCTAGTGGACGCCGGCGGGCGCCTCGCCAGGCTCGGCCTTTTTCATAAGGAACATCAAGGGCACCATGGCGATAAAGATCATGCCCATTAGCCAGAAGGAATCAGAAAAAGCGAGCATGGCCGCGTGGCGCTGTACCATGCCGTAGAAGAGCCCTTGCGCCTGGTTTGCCGCGCGCACAGGATCAGATCCGCGTAAGATCAGCGTCTGAGCAGTGCCGGTCAGAGCCGCCTGATAGCGGCCGTCGAGCGGAGTCAGGTGCGTGATGAGTATGTTTTGGTGGAATTGAGCGCGGCGAGCCAGCATTGTGGTCACCTGGGCGATGCCAAAGCTCCCCCCGATGTTTCTCGCCAGGTTCATGATGCCGGTGGCATTGTTGATCTTCGCCTTGGGGATGTAATAGAAGGCAGCAGTGCTGATGGGCACAAAAAGAAACGCCAGGCCCATGCTTTGCCAGACCCGTGCCATCATCGCCGTCCTGAAATCGATATCGAGGTTGAAGTGTGCCATATGAAAAAGCGAAAGCGAGACGACTGTCACGCCGAACACAACCAGCCAGCGCGCCTCGATCTTCTGAATGAGTCGCCCCACGATCGGCATCATCAGCACCACCATGAACCCTCCAGGCGACAGCACCAGTCCGCTCAACAGCGCCGTATAGCCCATAAGCGTCTGGAGATAGATGGGAAACAACACCGTGCTGCCATAGAGCGTAAAGCCCACCATGAATATGGTGAGAGTCGCCAGCCCGAAGTTTCTGTTCTTCAACAAGCGCAGGTCGACCATGGGTTCCTTCTGCAGCAACTCCCAGACTACAGCGCCGATCAGGCCAATTGCGGCAAGAACAACTGTCACAATGATGAAGTTGGACCCAAACCAGTCCTCCTGTTGCCCCTTGTCAAGCGTGACCTGGAGAAAGCCCAGTCCCAGGCAGATAAGTCCCAGGCCGATGTAGTCGATTTTCAAACCCTGCTTCAGGCTCTTGCGAACCAGAAAAGGCGGATCAAATATGAAGATGGACGTGAGCAGGAGCGAAACAATTCCGACCGGAATGTTAATCAAAAAGATCCAACGCCAGGTGTAATTGTCGGTAATCCACCCGCCCAGTGTGGGTCCGATGATGGGCGCCAGCACCACACCCATGCCAAACATGGCCATGGCCATGCCCGTCTTGTTACGCGGGAAACTCTCCACGAGTACGGCTTGGGAAATGGGCTGTAACGCGCCACCGCCCGCGCCTTGCAGAATTCGAAAAAAAATCAGAAGGCCGAGACTGGGCGCCAGTCCGCACATGAAAGAGCTGATGGTAAACAGAAACACGCAGACCATGTAGAAGCGTTTCCGGCCGAACAATGTGGAGAACCAGCCGGTCAAAGGTAAGACAATCGCGTTCGAGACCAGGTAAGACGTTAGAACCCAGGTACTCTCTTCAATGCTGGCTGAAAGGTTTCCCGCGATATGCGGCAGGGAGACATTCACAATCGTACTGTCGAGCACCTCCATGAAGGTAGCCAGCAACACCGTCGCGGCAATAACCCACGGATTGATATCGCGCTTGTAATTCGCTTCGGCCGGAGTGTCCACGGGATGTCTCTGTCTAATGCCTCGAACCACAAAATATTGTGAGGTGCCCAATGAAAAAAGTGGGGCAGCCACCTAACTGGGGTTAAAAATGACGAATGAAGAATGAAGAATGACGAATAAAAACAACCGCTGCGGTATTCGTCATTCGTCATTCATTGTCCCTGCCTGCTGTAATACGGCCCTTCCCATTCTCATTCTCGGTGGTGAGCCGCAGGTTCACGGGTAAGTATGGTAGCTACTACATTCATGCCGAGGCGAAGCACCTCGTCCCCCTGAGATGGGTCAACCACAATCTTTACCGGAATCCTCTGTACCACCTTCACATAGTTTCCTGTGGCGTTCTCCGGGGGCAAGAGACTGAGCCGGGTGCCCGTCGCCCCTGCAATCGAGTCCACCCGTCCGGCAAAAATCTTTCCATACATGTCGACCTTGATCTCAGCCTTCATTCCCGGCCGAACCTTGGCCAACTGCGTTTCCTTGAAATTCGCCGTCACCCAAACCTTGTGCAGGGGCACGATTATGAGCAAACCCTGACCGGGTTGAACGATCTGTCCGGCCTCCACCATCTTTTTTGTAACCACGCCATCCTCGGGCGCCACGATGGCCGCGTAGCTCAGCTGCAGCTCGGCGGTTTGCAGATTGGCACGAGCCTGGGCGACCGCCGCAGCGGCGGATGCCGCGTCTGCGGCGCTAATATCGGTCTTCCTCAGGTTCGCCTTTGAGCCCTGCAAGGCTGCTTGCGCCTGCTCCACATGGGCCTTGGCTGCCAGCAGCGCGACTTTTTTCATTTCTGAATCCTTGATCGCACTAGACAGCTTTTCCTGGGCTGCTTTCAGCTCGCTTGCGGCCACACGCGCAGCCGCTTCATAGGCGTCGAGTTGCTGCATGGAAATCTCGGCCTTAGCCGCAAGCGGTTTCATACGGGTGAGATCTGCCTGGGCCCGGTCGTTGCTGGCCCTGCGCGCGTCAGCGGTGGCTTGAGAAGCAGCCAGGTCGGAAGTGGAAGCCAGCTGATAAGCCAGCTTTGCACGTTCGTACTCGGCTTCAGCTGCGGCCAGCTGCGCCTCGGAGCTCGAGGTTCCACTCTGAGTTGTTTCCCGGGTCAGCGGAACGCCAACGATCGCCGCTTGCGACTGAGCCTCCGCCAGGGCGAGCGCAGCTTTCGCTTGGTCCACTTTCGCTTGATAATCCCGTGCGTCGATACGGACCAGCACCTGCCCGGCACGAATCGGCTGATTGTCGCTTACCAGCACCTCCGCCACATTTCCATATATCTTCGAAGCCACTGGCACGATGTGTCCGTCGACCTGAGCATCGTCCGTTGTTTCCCGGTCTTGGTAATAGGCCATCCAGGCAAAGGTGGCTATTGCCAAAGCCACCGCAAAAGCAGCAAGGAGCAACCACCAAAGTCTTGGCCGTGAGGAGGTATTCCTGGGCTTCTTCCCGGTAACCGGCATTTGATACTCCGGTTGTCTGTTCTTCAACTCATGATCGCGCTCGGTCAATTCGGTTGGCATGCTCCCGCTCCTTCATCTGCTGCAAAGAAGTTCCGTCTGGCCGCTCGTGAGCGCCAGCTCATTGAAAGCACATGTCGGACCATTGTGCTTATCTGTATCCTAAAGCCAAAGCAGTACTTCCAGCCAGTCGAAACGGGACCCTACATGTCTGAAATGCGTGAGGCCACCCACTGTGCGAAAAATGGCCCAATGGCAGCGTTATGCCTTCCAGCGTTATGCGATGAAGGACAACACGAAGACACTAGCCAATTTCGGATTGCGGATTGTAGATTGCGCGCTGCCCATTTGATTTTTCAATTTGGAATCCGCGATTGTGAGAGACAAATCCTCAGACTCACGACTTCGAAACCTTCCTTGGGAGCTTGCTGGAGGGGCGATTCTGAACGGACATAATCTGCGATGGTTCGGATGCGTATCTTGGCTTCTTTGACAGGCCGGGGCAAAATTCACGAGCACTACTGGACACACCGGAATCCCGAGGTGTTGAGGCAGCTCTCGGGATTGGCCCTGTACCGATACACCGATCGGAGGTACCTCGGATAGTTGTGCCAGGAGCCGCCGCGAAGAACGCGGGAAGAAGCGATCGTAGTGAATGGCGACAGTAGCGCACAACGGTGAGTTGCCGTCGCCGAACTCATAAACCCGTCCGGGACAGACGATCTCCAGATGGCCGCTGCGCAGACCCTGGAATGATTTCAAGAAGAGTCTCTTTGACTGCTTTGTCGTCCAATGGTTCATGTCAGCGTCCTTCCGGACCGGAAACTTCGGTGGGCCGGGGTATCCGAGCCGGATGGGTGAACACCGGCACTTTTTTGAGGTAGAGTTTCAAAGCCTCCCAATGAATCGCTCCGATGGCCTTCGCCGTCATCCAGCGGTGCGCCAGCAGCGCGCGATGCAGCTCCCTGGCGCACCATTCCCTGCGTTCAAGTTTGAGGGTTGCGCCGAAAAATGAGCGTTCGCCATCCAGGGTGCACATGTGGGCAATCAGGCGAGGCCCCGGGGGCGTGAAGGTGAAAGCGTAGTCGAGCTCCATCCGCATGAAGGGTCAAACGATGTCGCGCCGCCGTACGCTCCCGCCGGGGCTGCCCTGATTTCTGCTGCCGTCATCGAGGATCGTGGACTTTCCGGAGAGGCGCTGGCAAGCGCGGTAATTGACCAGGTCGCAGCCCGGTTTGGACCGCAGGTACGCCGCTGGCGGCAGCTGCGGGCGCATCGCATCGAGCACGCGCAACCCGCAGAAATTACGCTTGCATTGAGCGCGCCCAAACGGTCGCCAAGGATTCGGGCCGGCCTGTATGTGTGTGGCGACCATCTGGAGATGGCTTCGATCCAGGGAGCGTGGATTTCCGAAAGGCGCGCCGCACGGTTATCGCCGCGTCGGGAAGGCCCGCTGCACCGCCCTGGTAGTGACTGTCCCTTGAGACAGAACCGCGAATAAGGGAGCAACTCGCCTTGCCGCTGTGCCGGCTCATACGTGGTTGCGGAGTGCGAGCTCCTTGGGGTGCGGGCTCAGATAGACCTGTCCCGCCAGATAGGGGATATCGAACCTGCGGACATAATGCTTCAGCAGTGTCAACGGCACCACCAAAGGAACTTCTCCGGTCCGATAGTCATCGATGAGGCTTGACAGTTCGCGGCGCGAGTCTTCATCGAGCTGCTTCTTGAGGTAGCCAGCCATATGCTGGAGCACGTTCGCGTGACGTCCCCGTGTTGCCAGGATAGCCAACGTACTCATGAACTGCTCGTGATATCTCCGGCGAAGCTCCGCTCGCGGCACATTTTTGGCTCCTGCAACCAGGCGGCCGAGATCCTTAAGGGCTTTGGGTGAGTGTGCCAGAATAACCAGCTTGTGCGCCGTATGGAAGGCAATGAGGCTTTGCACCGTCCACCGGCTGCCCCAGAGCGACTGAAGACGGCGGTAGGCGAAGACGCGCTCGATCCAGTTTTCTCGCAGGCGCGGATCGCACAAGCGCCCCTCTTCTTCGATCGGGAGATAAGGAAAACGGTTTGCCAGGGCCTCGGCAAAAAGGCCTCGCCCGGCGCGATTGGGCATGCCGCTCGGGCCGTAGACACGGACGCGCATCAGCCCGCAGCTCGGCGAGTCGCTTTTAAGGATGTAGCCGCCCAAATCCTCCAGCACCAGTTTCTCCGCACGCTCGCCGGCATATTCGCGCATAGGCCGGGTTAGATCGCGGCCGCTCTTGGGCATGACCATCCGGATTCCATCCCCGGCCTGCTCCAGACGCATGGTCTCTCGCGGAGTGCCCAGTCCCATTTCGACCTCCGGGCAAATGGGTACCCATTCGAAATACTGACCGAGAGTGTGTGTCAGATAGCGGTCATGCTTGTGTCCGCCGTCGAAGCGCACTTTTTCTCCGAGCAGGCAGGCAGAAATGCCGATTCGAATCGGATCACAGGTTGGGTCAGAACTGATGAGAGAATCCTGACTCTTCATGGCTGAGCTCCACTGCCATCCCATTTCGTAGGCCAAAGCAGTATACGCTCGCCCAAGCTGGCTTGGCTAAAGATCCTGGATTGAAGGAATCCGCCGCGATACGGACCAGGTCCGAATCGAGCTTCACCATAAAATGAAAAGAACACAGCAATCGCACAATCGTCCCTCCGCGGTTGCTGTGTTCTTGAAAAGGCTTGCGAACGGGGGCCTACTCGTTAGCTGCCGGACCCGATCACAATCGATGCACGGAACTCAATCACCTCAGCCCCGGATGCACGAAGGATCTCCCCCGCTTCCCGACGGCTGCGCAGGTGCGGCGAGAGCGGACCGGAGCTGTCTGCGAGTCCGCCCAGGTAGCCGACCCGGTCCGCTGTGCTGCTGGGTTGCCCAATTGCGATGCGCTGGCAATTGACTATTGATTGATTCTGCTCCTGATCGGCGCTTTTTACCGGCATGGGTCACGATGTTTCTAAAGATTCAATCAGACATGAAAACGTCTGAGGCGTCAGATGATCGGCAGCTTGCCCCAAACCCGGATGCGCTCATCCGCTGTCATCAGATGCAGGCCGTGGAGGCGGGCAGTAGCCACAATGAGTTGGTCGGCAGGATCGTTATGGAAGTCGGGTCCGAGCCGGACGCTCTCCGCTGCAATGCGTGCCGTCAAAGGCAGTACAACAACCAGGGGATGGCTCTCTATCTCCTCGAGCCATCCGCTAAGCGGTTCCCCGATTTCGATGCGACTGTGCGCCGCCAGCATCGCCATCTCCCAGAGCGTGATCGCGCTGATCGCGACGGGCTGGCCCCGGTTCTCCAAATCCTGCAGCAGCCCAATCTGGTTCTGGCTCAACCGCCTAGAATCCAGCCGCCACCAGATGAGAATATGCGTATCGAGCAAGATCGTGGGCATTCAGCGGTTGCTCTCCCAATCCGGACTGGTGTCAAAGTGAACAATGTCGCCTTTGATTTTGACCATCCCCTTCCAGCTCCCGCGCAGAGACCGTTTGGGAAGCGACACCGGCACAACCTTGGCGACCGGCCGGCCTCGTTTGGTGATCACAAGAGTATCTCCGTCTTCCTCAACTTGGCTTAGAAGCCGGAGGCATTTGGCTTTGAATTCGCTGACGGCAAGAATGGTTTGTTTCATATTTGTAGTGTAATCTGACCTAATTGACCAGTCAAGTGGTCATAAACTGTGTCGTAAGCTCCAGAAAAGCGCATAGGGTTAAAATAGACGGTATCAGGTCTACAAAATCCAAATCCTGGCTCACAGCCACCCATCGAGAATTGGCAGAGGTCGAAATCTGGAAATTGCAAACCTGACACCGATCTCAGCGGCGTTGCGACTTCAACTGGCAGATTCCAACGGAATAAAGACCATCGCCGGACCTGAAATACGTATAAAATAACTTTTCATAGGTAGGGAGCGTAAAATGAAAACGGAGCCGAAACGTAAGAACTTCTACCTGGATCAGAAGAAGATACTGCGTGCCAAAAGGCTTCTGGGTGCTCGATCCGAAACCGAAGCGATTTCATGTTGTTGAGACAGCTGCGGCGCTTTTCCTTGGTCGTGGTGAATATCTGACGGCTTTCCCGTCCATCGATTCGGCCGCGTGCTCAAAATTGTGCCCGGACTCGAGGGAACCCAACTCCCAAATTGAGTTCTCTCGAATTCCGAGATTGAACAACCTGTCCCCCGATCTGAGAAAAATGTGGATATCTCTTGTTCGCACTGCGAAAGTGACGAATCTACGGTTTGCGGTTGTCTTTATGTTCCTATTGTTGGCCCCTTCGTTGGGGCAGGCGCAGATTGTCTCGTTTGGGCTGAGCGCCGGGACGCCGCTGAACCATCTGCTGACGGCCGATAATAGCCAGGTGGCGACAACCGGGTGGTATACATTCGGACCGGCATTGCGAGTTCGTCTGCCACATGGTCTCGGTTTTGATGTCGATTTCCTGTATAAGCGGCTCGACTTTGGCTTTGTGTCAGACCCGGCCCGCGCCGTGGTTCATCGTTTAGAGCTGCCGCTGCTGCTCCGATACGTTTTCTCCGGGCTACCCGTCCGTCCATGGGTACACGCAGGCATGTCATTCAATCGCGTGATTGCAGTGGACGGCGCGAACGTCTGCGCGCGAGGAATTTTCGGCGAGGAGTTTTATTGCACCGGAGGCAAACGAGTGGCCGAACTTCGACACCGGCATACACATGGACCTGTCCTGGGGGCTGGCCTGGACTTTGGGTGGGGAAGAGTTCGCCTGGCTCCTGAACTCCGGGTTACCCGCTGGGTGGATCGGAACTTCGGGACGCGGGAATCATCGCTCCGCTCGAATCTTACACAGGTCGAACTTCTGCTCGGATTCCAATTCTAAACCAAAGCCCTGGGATCAGGCCGCGCAGAATCGCCGACTTTCCGCATCCTATTCTCTTAGAGGAGAATATGCAAAAGGGTTTGTCGCCGTTTGGGGATAATCGCCTCGTTCACTCGTCCCTTCTTGGAAAAAGCAGTGCCGAGCGGGTTATGGGCTTCTGCATCGGCAGGCTGGAGTTCTGATGCCATTCTGTAATGTGAGACGGCTTGGTCCACCTGTCCCTTCCGCAGCAGGACGTTGCCAAGATTTATGTGGGCCATCGCGAAGTCAGGTTGCAGTCCCAGTGCCTTAAGGAAGCGGCAGACCGTTTTTCGGATGGGGATAATAAGCTGTCAGACTATGCCTCCTGCCTTGAAATCCTGGATCTCGGTGTCGGAATACCCGAGGCCGGCCAGTATCTCTTCCGTATGGGCCGAGAGCCGCGGAGGAGGAGAGCCGATGTCGCCGGGAGTTTTCTCGAATTTCGCGGTCAGGCTGAACAACTTCAACTCCCCGATCTCATCTTCCCGGACGGTCTTGATCGTTCCCCGATGCTCAATCTGCGGGGAATTCAAAGCCTCCTCCAATCCGAGGATCTCGCCTGCGGGTATACCCCGTTTGTTCAGTGCCTCAACCCAGTAAGCCGTGTTCTTTTCCTTCAGCCTGGCATCGAGAAGTGGTGTGAGGATCTTCCGGTTCTTTTTCCGCGTGTCGCGCAGCTGAAAGCGCGGGTCGACCTTCAACTCGGGGACTCCAAGAACCTCGGTGAGCGCTTCCCATTGATCCTGCTGGTTAGCGGCAATGTTGATGTAGCCATCACCGGTGGCGAAGGTTCCAGAGGGAGCGGCCGTGAGGTTGTCGTTTCCCATGAGTTGCGGCTGCTGATGTCCGATCAGCAGGTTGGCGGCCACCCATCCCATGAGCGGCATGATGGAGTCGAGGAGTGCGACGTCGATAAACTGGCCTTCGCCAGTCTTCTGCCGGTAATAGAGCGCAGCCATGATGGCGAATGCAGCGTTCAATCCGCCTACGGTGTCGCAGACAGGGAAGCCGCAGCGCAAAGGATTGAGACGCTCATCTCCGTTAATGGCCATCACCCCGCTCAATCCCTGGATGATCTGGTCATACGCCGGTTTGAAGGCATCCGGTCCGGTCTGCCCAAAGCCTGAGATGGCGCAATAGATCAGCTTCGGGTTGATCTCGCAGAGTCCGGCATAGGAAAGCCCAAGCCGGTCCATCACGCCGGGCCGGAAGTTTTCCACCAATATGTCCGCAATCTGCACCAGCCTGCGGAAGATCTCTCTTGCCTTCTCCTCTTTCAAGTTCAGGGTCAGAGATTTCTTGTTGGCATTTTGGGCCAGGAAACTGGTGCCCATGAGCTTGGCATTCAACTCAGGGACATTGCCGAGCCTGCGGGCAAGGTCGCCGCCTACAGGGATTTCGATCTTGATGACTTCGGCGCCGAGAAGAGCCAAATGCACGGTGGCAAAGGGTCCAGCCAGAACGTTTGTTAAGTCCAGCACTCGTACGCCTGACAACAGTTTCATGATCGCTCACTCCTTATAACAATCACCACAGACACAAAGGACGCGGAGACTCAATGACCCAATTCGGGAATAGGACCGGTTTTGTGGATTTTCCCCGGCATTTCGCGGTTGAAGAAGCGCGCAACCTGCCCGGCAAGCTCGATCAAGGAACTCAGTTGGATATCACGGCGCAGGTTCATGCGCTGCAGAAGGTGAACCAGGTCTTCGGTGCAGACATTTCCTCCGGTCACGGCGGTGAACGGACAGCCGCCCAGCTCGGCGACGGCGCATTCGAAGTACTTTACCCCGGCGGTGAGCGCCGCATAGCAGTTGGCAAGTCCGAGGCCGTAAGTATCGTGAAAGTGGCAGGCACAATCCACGGAAGGGTCCAGCGCTCGAACGGCGCCGAAAAGCTCTTCTACTTGCCGGGGATTCGCGTGTCCTGCAGTGTCCGCCAAGCTGATGGTTCTCAGCCCGGCATCCAGAAACCGCTGCACGATGTTCAGGACCCTTACTTTTGGAACCCGGCCTTCATACCCGCAGCCGAAAGCAGATTGAACGGAGACCTGCACAGTCTTCTTCGCTTCCAGGGCTTTCCGCGCCATGGGGATGATGCGGCCGATCGCCTCCTGCGTGCTCATGCCGGTGTTTTTGCGGCTGTGGGTATCGCTGGCGGAGACACCCATGCAGAACTGCTCGACCCCGCATGCCAGGCCGCGCTCGAGACCCTTCTCGTTCAGCACTAGGCCCGAGAGCACGACCGGCCTGGCTTTTCGGCCCGGTTGCGAAAAGTGTGCGAAGAGCCGGTCGGTGTCGGCCATTTGGGGAACCTTCTCTGGGTGCACGAAGGAGCCCAACTGGATGATGTCGATTCCCGTGTCGATCAGTGCTTCGATCCAGGCGATTTTTTGCTCGGTAGGAACGACCTGTTTTTCGATCTGTAGTCCGTCGCGCGGACCCACTTCATGAATGATAACCTCGACCATGGCCTATGCCTCCCGCACGACTCCCTGGATCGCCGGGGGTGCGCGGGACAGATTGTAGAACAGATTTGAGCTCGGGTGTTTTCAGTTTCGCTGTAAAAAATCACGCCGAAGCCTACTGTTCCCTTCCCTCGTCTCGCATCTGGAGGTTTATACTCTGCTCGGCATGGGGTGATGTTCGGCTCAATTATCAATGGCTATTGAGGATCTGCCATTGGTCGCCGACATAATCAAATGCTGCAGCTGCAGATTTTGTGACCTCCGTCACAATCTAACAGTCACGTTCTTCCGATAAAAATGAGGGATATTTGTGTTTCGAGTTATTTTAGGAAGGCACAACGGGCGCTTTCCGATCCGCGCAGAAAAGGAGGCAACCACAATGGCCCAAAGGAGCTTGCGAGTCACGGGCAATATTCTGTTCGTGCTTTTTATCCTGCTTACAACGACGTGTCCCTGGATCTCAGCCGCCGACATCCGAGGAGAGTTCTCCTTCTTGACCACGGTGGACAAGATCGAGACAGACGGAGAGACAGTAATCGCCATCACGGGGAAAGTCCTTGATCTACCCGTTCGTATCCTGTTGAACGGCGACACGCTCGTGCAGTACGCATCCGGTTTGCCGCTGGAACCGGACGCCATCCCCGCCGGATCAACCATTCAAGTAAGAGCCGAATGGACGTCAGATGGATTCGTCGCGAAGGCGATCTCCCTCAACGACGCGGCGCAGGTACTGGTTACAGGCTTGGTTGATGACATCTCCTTAGACCGGATTGTGGTTGCCAACCTTGAAATCAGACTCGGAGACCAAACTTCAGTCGATGCCGTGCCGGAATTGGGCCAGTTGGTCCTCGTCCAGTGTCGTTACCTCGACGGTGGGATTCTGATGGCCACCTCGGTTGAGTCTCAATCCCATTTGAAACTGTTCGGAAAAATCGAGGATATCAACGCCGCGGATCAATCACTGTTGGTTTCATCCAAGACGGTCTACGTGACCGACAAGACCGTCATCAAAGGAGCCGACAAGACCAAGCTCACCTTTAGGGATTTGGAAGTCGGACAGCTCGTAGAAGTCGAGGGCGATCTCGCAAACGGAAAGTTTGTTGCCAAGACTCTCGTGGTCGCGGATCCCAAGAAGGTGACCATAGACGGAACCGTGACCGCTTACGACAAGGAGAAGTCCATCTCCGTCAAGGTTGCGCTAGAGACCGTTGAGATTGCAATCGATGGGAAGACCGAAATCCGCGGCACGCCGGCCGTCGGGGCCACGGTTCACATCGAGGCTGCGTTGCAAGAGAACGGGTCTCTTCTAGCGTTGACCATTACGGTCAAGGGTTCGAACGTCGACAAGACAAAGGTCGCGACCGTCCACGGGACTATCGAACAAATTGGCAGTTCTTCTTTTGCCGTTGCGGGCGTCACCGTCAAGGTTGACGACAAGACGGAGATCAAGTCGAGGGGTCAAACCATCAGCTTCTCAAACCTGAAGGTCGGCGACAAGGTCGTCGTCCTCGGAACCAGGCAATCCGACGGCTCTATCCTTGCCAGGAAGATCGAAGTCATGCTCAAGGTCGAGCCACCCGCCACCATTCAAGGAACGATTCAGACTATTGGTAGTTCTTCTTTTGCTGTCGCGGGCGTCACTGTCAAGGTTGACGACAAGACGGAGATCAAATCGAAGGGTCAGACCATTAGCTTCTCAAACCTGAAGATCGGCGACAAGGTCGTCGTCGTCGGAACCAGGCAATCCGACGGCTCTATCCTTGCCAGGAAGATCGAAGTCATGCTCAAGGTCGAGACACCCGCCCATGTTGAAGGCACCATTCACAGTACTGCCTCATCCTCCTTTGTCGTGGGCGGCGTTACTGTCCAAGTCGATACCAAGACGGAGATCAAGTCCGTCGGTCGAACATTGAAGTTCTCGGATCTCAAAGTCGGCGACAAGGTCGTCGTCCTCGGAACCAGGCAATCCGACGGCTCTATCCTTGCCAAGAAGATCGAAGTCATGCCCAAGGTCGAGCCACCCGCCCATGTTGAGGGAACTATTCAGAGCATTGGAGCCTCCTCCTTTGTTGTCAGCGGCACGACGGTCGTCGTCAACGACAAGACCGAGATCAAGTACAAGGGCAGCACAATGAAGTTTGCGGATCTGAAGGTCGGTTTCCGCGTCAATGTCGAGGGCACCAAGCAGTCCGACGGTTCCATCCTCGCTTTGAAGATTGAAGTCACAGGCAAATGATCACCTGTCCACTGCTGCAGGGCGCGGCGTCCCGCCGTGCCCTGCAGCCCTTCCAACCATCGCCCGTTTGATCGAAGTCTTATGATCGCACTGTGTCTTTTTGGAGCCTTGAGCTCCTGACAGCGCTTAAAGACCTGCACGAATCAGTCCCGGCGTGTTAAATTCATCCCATCTCATCTAGACGGTGTTTTGAATCATGGCTTCTCTTGAGCGAGGGGCATCGATGCTCGTTAAATTCAAGCAGCGCCTGATCATGGTTGGGGCTCTCTTCCTGATCGCCGCGGCCGGAGATCATTTCGTTCAAAGCTCCGGCGCACAGGCGACGAAGCCTGCGGTGGCGAGTGGCAAACGCTACCCACGCCTAGTCATCCGCAATGCGACCGTGATCGATGGCAATGGCACGCCTGCCTCCGGACCAAAGGATATCGTGATTGAAGGGAATGTGATCAGCCAGGTCGTGCCGCTCGATCCCGTGGTGCTCAAGCGCGGCGAGCAGAAACGGCCGGCAGCCGAGGCTGAGATCGATGCCGCCGGGAAGTATGTCATGCCTGGTCTGATCAACGCGCACGGCCACGTCCATGAAGAGCGAGGCGGCATTCCTCAGCCGCTTGATTACGAGCTGAAGATCTGGCTTGCCTGCGGGATCACGACGGTGCGGGATGTTGGGAGCGAGACTAAAAAAACGCTCGCTCTGCGTGATAAAAGCAACGCCGGCGAGGTGGCGGCGCCACGCCTGTTCGTCTATGCGCGCTTCGGATACAATCCTGCGCCGCGCAACGCCGAGGAGGCCCGCGCGGCAGATTCCGGCAGCCACAAATGAAGACAGATAAAAACCGATGGAATCTGTGTGCATCGGCCTTCATCGGTCAAAAGGGTTCGGTTCTATCAACCGACCTGCCTCGATCACTGTATAATGGTGATTCTCCCAATCCGATCTCGTCTAGGCCAACAGGCGGGATTCGCGGTTAACACGGCAGATCAGAAGCGGTTCATCCTTTTTACGTCACCATCCGGGAGATAGCCATGCGTATCTGTCAAAACAAGCGCACCTTGGTTGTTGTCTGTCTGATGCTAAGATTTCTCGTTCTCTTCGTGATGAGTCGCACTTCCTTCGGCATCATCACCGGTTTGAGAGATGCGCATCGTCCCTGCGACGAGCAGTAAGTTAAAGAGTATGTCCGCTTCCTGTGGCACCCCAGAAGCTCACGGAGCGCTCTTCCGATGCTTGTCGAAGAAATCGAAAACCGCCCCAAAGTTCGGTTGCACAACATTGATGTGGTCGCCCCCTGGCACCTCGATGTACCGATAATCCGCGCCGAACTTTTTTAATGCCTCTACCATGGCCCTCGACCCGCCAACAGCGACCGTAGGATCGGCATCGCCATGAACGACAATCGCCGGGATGCTTTTCATCTTCTCGACGGTTGAAGGGTTGCCATAGCCGGCAAAAGGTGCGATCGCAGCCCATATGTCCGGATATTTGGCGGCCAGGAACCATGTTCCAATCGCGCCCATGGAATGGCCGGTTAGATAGATTCGTTTCTCGTCGATTTTATAATTTTGCTTCATAAGATCGAGCACCCGGAGAACATCCTTCTCGCTGTATTCCGCTTTGCGGATTTGCGCGAGATCTTCCGAGGAACGGAACAAGCTGAAACCGTAACCGCCGTCGACCCGATATCCAAGCGGGGCTGCGACGATGTAACCGCGCTGCTCCGCCAGCCTGGGAAATTCCTTGCCGTAGAAATCGAAAAACGAGTCCTGTCTTGCACCGAGCCCGTGCAGGGCAATGATCAAGGGAAACGGCTGTTTATCGTCGTACCCAGTTGGGACGTAAACCCGATATGGCATGATCTCCCCGGCACCCTCGAGAAGATAGTGCCGTTCCATGTCTCCTGTGCGCCCGGCATATGGGTTCTTCCCGGACTTCAGCGATCTGAGAATGTCCTCGGAGCGAGACAGCTCCTTCTCCAAGTCAAAACTGGCCATCTCTATCCGGCCGCGGTTGGTATTTCGTATGTAATCCAAAGGATAAAGGACGTCGGCACGCAGTTCTTCGAAGCCGCGGACCTCCTTGAGATCGCTCTCGATCCTGGCGAGACGCTGGTCCAAACCTCGCTCGAGGCCCATGGAAAGCGTCGGATCTCCCAAGAGCGTGTCTTTCTGGCGCAGTTCCACTTTGATCACATACGAGCCGTCTTCGATCCCGGAGAGGTCGATTTCAATCCGCAGCGGATCGTCCAGGAAATCACGTCCGACGCCCTCGAGGGCTGAGAAGTCTTTGACCTTGTCGCCAATCGCTGTCGTCGGGCCACGACGTTCCATTTTGTAAAGGGAAGCAATGGCGGTCAGTGAGCTGCTGAGCTCGATTTTTGGTTGATAGATTTGCTCGACCCGTGTCGAGTAGGGCTTGCTCGAGTCGACCCAGACGGCTTCAGCGCGCAAGACCAGAGAATTGGAAAACTCCTGCGTGCTGTCCCATTCCTTTCCGGAAAGTAGCGTAATGCCCTTGGCCAGAAGATGACGCACCTCGCCTGTTCTACCCAGCCGGGACATCTCGGCGAGCTCCCTATCGATGGCGTCGATCTTATCCTTGAGCTCTCCCTGCGGTTTCATGATCGCCTTGCGAGTGTTGTAGGTGACCCTCGCAAGCGCGATATTCCGCCGGGCTTGAGCCAAGGCCGGCAAAGAAGCGAGACACAGCAAAACCACGCCAATCAAGCATGAAAGCAGAGTCCTCAGCTTTTTCATTTTTCCCCCAGGTCTTCCTTCTCGGACTCCATTGTGGATCAAGAGTGGCAGGTTTATACCACATCGACTGCCGGGAAAAGTCAGCAAACCGCAAACCAGATCCGACGGACCAGCTGGCTGGACATTGAGACTTGTCCGAGATAGATTGGGCACGGGATGGGTGAATAAAGAACTAACTCGAGAAGGACATCTCCACGCCTTGCCCTCGAGGCTCTCTCATCATGACAAGGATGCTCTCGATATCTCGATATGGCGCTCTGTTGATTTTTCCGATCGTTGCCGGAACGGTCGCTGCGACGACTACATACCTCATCTCCGCACAATTCACCGGAGGAATCGCGATCTGCCTGTCAGCGACTCTTGCGCTATTTCTGCTCATTGTGTACGCCCTCGCTCGACAGCGTTCGGATTCCTTCGCACCGAAGCATCCAAACTTCTTGGCTGCTGCGATCAGCGGGCTTAGCGCGGCTGCACTCACAATTGCGTTTGCATACCCCAGCCTGGCAGAGCTGTTCATCCGGGTGTCGGAGAGCCCGAGTGAGGCAATCGTGGAATCCCTTCGGACCGTCGCGATTCCGCTAAAGAGCGTCGATACCGGCACTGGGTTTGTCGACCTCGAGCCATTGCGCCTCGTCCTGAAGGACGCGCGGATTGTTGCGCTCGGTGAGGCGACACATGGGACGAGTGAGTTCTTCAGAGCGAAGCACAGGATGCTCGAGTTTCTCGTGTCCGAGTTGGGATTCGAACATTTCGGCATGGAAACAAACGACAAGGTTGGCAGTGCCATAAACGCCTATGTTCGGGGTGGTAAGGTAAAACCCTGGAGTGCGCTGTACTGGCCATGGGCAACGGTGGAAGTAGCCGGGATGATCGATTGGATGCGCGCCTATAACCTGGATCCCAAGTGTGCTCGACAAATCGTCTTCCATGGCATCGATCCCGGATTCGGAGCAAGGGATCGCGCTATGGCCGAGAATACTTCTCAGATTCTCGCCGCGGGTGGTGAGGAGAGCAAGATCGTGCTCTGGGCCCACAACGGCCACATTTCAAACGCCGCAGGCCAGCTGGGAAACTACCTCAAGCACGAGTTCGGGGACCAGGTCTATCTTTGCGGCTTCGAATTTAATCGTGGAGCATTCACCTCGCGTATGGGTGCGATTCACACTTACGAGGTCGGACCTGCCTCGTGCGCATATTACGCATACGCGCTGGCCAAGCTCAGAGAACCAATGCTGTTCCTTGATTTCAAGGGCATGTCTCGCAATCCGGACCTTTACCAGTGGCTGGCGAAAGATCTGAGTTCGCATGATTTCGCGGAGCTCTATGCGATCTTTCGCCTCAGGCCATCATGGCACACAGTGCGCGTGTCCTGGCTGCGTCTCTATGATGGACTCATCTTTATCGAGAACAGCACACCTGCCATCGGTTTAAAGTGAGTTCATTGTGGATCGAACCACGGCCATTTGATGGCAGTCCAGGCCACGAAACCCTACTTCCTTTTAGCAACGAATGTGCCGTTGGGCTGGAACACGACAGCCTCGACGATTTGGCCGGAGTCGCTCTTCTTGAACTCAACGCTGAAGCCGGACAGGCCCTTGACGTCAAAGGCCAGTCCCTTCGTCGGCACCAACTCGTAAAGCGGCTGGCCGGGAACCAGGAGCCTTAACGTGGATTCGCCTTCAAGCGAAACCGTCACCGTCATTGCGCCGAGGATATACTCGCCGATGAGGGTTTGTGTTGCTTTAAAAGCTCACCACCCAGACACCAATTCGCAGACGTTGACATCTCGAGCCAAAAGGCAGTAGCGTCGAGGAGGGGAATGTCCGGCGGACGACGAATTAAACGCCGGTTTGGAACACAACACCGCGACAGGAGATCGTGATGGCCGTGAACACTCCGGGATCACTTTTTAATATCGAAGGCCTCAATACTTACACTCTTACCCGCAAGATAGCCGATGGCGGAATGGGATCCGTCTACGAGGCCGTGCTGCACGGACCGGAAGGATTCCGGAAGGTCGTAGCCATCAAGATGATCCTCGAGAAATATTCAGCGGATCCTGACTTCATCCAGATGTTCATCGGCGAAGCAAAACTGGTGGCTGACCTTGTGCATCAGAACATCGTGCAGATCTATCAACTCGGCACGTTGGGCAATCTGTACTACATGGCGATGGAGTATATCAACGGGATTAATCTCCAACAGTTCATCTCGCGCCATCGAGAACTGGGTCGGGAGGTTCCCCTCGAGATCGGCGTCTTTATCATCAGCCGTGTGTGCCGGGGGCTGGAATACGCGCACAAAAAGAGGGATAAAAGCGGGAACCTCCTCGGCGTCGTACACCGCGACATCAGTCCCAAGAATTTAATGATCAGCTCGGAAGGAGAGGTAAAGATCACGGACTTCGGGATTGCAAAGGCGCGCAATCTGATGCTCGATCGGGAAGGAGAGGTTCTGCTGGGGAAATTGGCCTACATGTCCCCCGAGCAGTTCCAATATCTGCCAACCGATCGCCGCAGCGACATATACTCGCTCTCGTTAGTGCTGTTTGAGTTGCTGACCGGGGCCAACCCCTCGAGTTTCAAAAGGCTGGGTGCGGTCCCTGGGCAGCGGATACAACCGGAGATACCGCCCCCGCGCAGCATCAACCCAAAGATTCCGGCGCAACTCGAATGCATCATTAGTAAAGGATTGGAGCAGAACTTGGCCAAGCGATACCAGAGGGCTGGAGAGATGGCCTACGATCTTGAGTATTTCATGTATCACAAAGGGTATGGTCCTACGATCAAAACCCTCGAGGAATACATGGCAGTTTTATTGCCTGATATGTACGGCCTGGAGCCTGAAGAGTCGCGAGATGCCGACTTGACGCTCTCGCCCCAGGTGGACGAGGAAGGGAAAACCTTCTGAGGGTCCAGGAGCGGTTTGGAAACGCCTGCAACAACAAGACCTCGTAAAACGCTGCTATGCGGGCACTCCAAAAGAAATCAGAGTTGCGAACATGAGGGAGCGGCCGATCACCGCTTGCTTACCGCGAAGGCCCCAAAGCAATCTCTTCACCGGAGACCTTTCACTTGGGTTTGTCGTGCAGGCCGATTAACCTGGTAGACACCCCATAGAATCAAACCGCCACCCAGTAGCGAAGCCATCGTCACAGCCTCCCCCAACATCGCAGCCGCTACGACAACCGCAACCGGCGGTTCCAAGTATAGGAACGCACCGACCTGTGCAGCAGGCAGATGTTGAAGCGCGTCGTACCATGCAATGTATGCCAGGCCGGAGCCGAACACACCCAGGAAAGCGATTCCCAGCCATCCCGCGGGAGTCAGGCGGGAAACCTCTCTCAAGCCGGGACCAGCAAAAAACAGAACGGAAGTAAACAACCAGCCGGCAGTCATGACAAAGAACATCATGCGTGCTGCTGGGTGTGCCTGAAGTCCGCGTCGCGAAAGTGTGGAAAAAAGAGCCCAGTTCGGCGCACTGATCAGGATTAGGATATCTCCTTCGGCAACGAATCTGCCCGCGGACAGGGCTTTGAAGTCGCCCTTGCTTACAACCAGAAGTACGCCGACGGCTGCCAGGAAAATGCCGCAGGCGCGCTGCCAGTGCAAGCTCTCTCCAAGTAACGGCCACGCGAGCAGGGCAATGAAAACTGGCGTCGTGGCAATAATCCAGGCCGACGTGCCGGCTTGTGCAGTGACCAATCCGTTCGATTGCAGCCATTGATGAAAGGTGATCCCGACAAAGCCCAGCAGGGCGAAGTAGCCCATTTCACGCCTGGATGGCAGGCTCCACTCCTTGCGGGCCAGAACAGCGGCACCGAGAACCGTAACTCCCATGGCAAAGCGCAGCCACACCACGGTGACAGGCGAAACCTCCCGCAGGGCAACCTTCGTGGCAATGAAGGACGCCCCCCACACCATTACTGCGAAAAAAACTTCAATATAGAAAAGGGTCTTACGGCGTTGATCCATCGAGTTTCACCTGGGATACCGATCTCAACACTACTTCAGGATCGCACGCGCGAAAAGAATCTTCCTTGTTGTCTCTGCGACCTCTGCGTCTCTGGGATCAAGACTGGAGAAAGCCGCGAAGAAAGGAGGATAGCCAGCTCAGGGAAAGGCACCGCGAGGATGCTTCAATAATTCTTCGTGTCCTTTGTGTCTTCGTGTTGTCCTTTCAGAGCCGGCACGAGGCTTACAAATAGTTCTTTAATGAACCCCGAGGAGCTAAACTACATCCATCATAGTAATCGAGGAGGCCTCATGCGCAGGAAGGTACCTGCCCTTGCTTTGGTCTTTGGCCTCCTAGGTTTCACGGGCTTGCCTCTGCGTGCCCGGGTAGGAGCCGAAACCAGATCCATTGCCGTCAAACCCGGCGATACGCTCCACATCAACGACGATCACGGGAAAATCCGAATCCGGCCGTGGGTAGGCACCACCGTCGAGGTAAAGATCACGAAGACTTCGCGCGGTCAGGTGCGAATGAGCTCCTCTGGGGTCTATTTCCGAAGGAGTGGTGACTCGGTCATCCTCCACGCGTTCTTCTCCGGGCTTCCGGGTGAAGCCGTCGATTTCGAGATAAGGGCGCCCAAGTTCATGAACGTGACGATTTCGGGTGCGAATCCAGACATCAACATCAGCGGCATCCGTGGAGCCGTGCGCATTCAAGATTCCGCCGGGCTTATCAAGGATTTGAAATTGTTTATTCGAGGTATTTGAGGTCTTGTGCTTTGTCCTTTTGGGCTCCGGCTGAATCTCCCCTTTTTCACCGCACCCCATCTCCCAATCCCCTATAATAGGGCGACGAAAATCATTACAGGCTCAGTCTGAATAGCAGCCCAATGGAAGAGATGGTTGGCCGACTGATCGGCCGCTACAGAATTATCCGGCATCTGGGAAGCGGTGGGATGGGTGCGGTGTACCTGGCCGAGCGCGCCGACGAGCAGTTCAGGAAACAGGTAGCCATCAAGCTGGTCCAGCCGGGAAAAGCCGACAGCACGATGCTCGAGCGCTTCAGGCTGGAGCGGCAGACGCTGGCGACACTGGATCACCCCAACATTGTGAAGCTGTTGGATGCCGGTACCACGGAAGACGGCATTCCCTACGTGATAATGGATTACGTCGACGGAGTGCCGATCTCAGAATATTGTGAAGCCCACGGCTTGACAACTGCGGAGCGGCTTAAGCTTTTCCAGGAAGTCTGCGCTGCAGTCCATTGTGCCCATCAACATCTGCTGATCCATCGGGACATCAAACCCAGCAATATCCTGGTGACAGAGGAATGCACCCCCAAGCTCCTGGATTTCGGCATTGCGAAATTGCTGTCCACGGATCTCCACCCCGAATTACGGGACATTACGGGAATCGGGCCTCCGCCCATGACCCTCAAGTACGCAAGCCCCGAGCAGCTGCGAGGGGAACCGATCACCATCGCGAGTGACATTTATTCGCTGGGCGTGCTGCTCTACGAACTCCTCACCGGCCGATATCCTTACTCGCAAGATGAGGCCTCCTGGGCTCTGGTTCATGCCATCTGCGAGGCAGAGCCGGAAAAACCGAGTGCCTCCCTGATGCCCGTGGAGAAGCCGAAGCTCCTGGACACGCTTGATGCGCCTACCCTGGTCGACGCAGCCCTTCCACACCGGGAGCGGCCCCAAACGCTGAAGCGCCGCCTTGAGGGAGACCTGGATGCGATCGTGCTGAAGGCCATGCACAAGGATGCGCGTCAACGCTACGCTTCCGTGGATCATCTCTCCGAGGATATAAAACGGCACTTCAAGTATCTTCCGGTTCACGCGCGACAGGCAAGTGTCCTTTATACGTCTGGAAGGTTTCTCCTGCGGCACAAGCTGGTGGTGGCTGTCTCGGCCCTGCTCGTCCTATCGCTGGCAGGGGGCATGGCGGCGACCGCCTGGCAGGCACACATCGCTGAAAGAGAAAGAGCCAAGGCCGAGCGGCGCTTCAACGATGTGCGCCAGCTTGCCAACTCGATCCTGTTTGATTTTCACGAGGCGATCCGGGACCTGCCGGGTTCGACACAGGCCCAGAAGATGCTGGTCAGCAAGGCGTCGGATTACCTCGACAAGCTCGCGCGCGAAGCGGGCAGCGATCCAGCGCTGGAACTGGAGCTGGCCGAAGCCTATGTGAAGCTCGGCGACGTTCAAGGAAATCCATATAGCCAAAATCTCGGAGATACCCGAGGCGCGGTGGCCAGCTACCAGAACGCGCTACAAAACGCCAGGGCTGCACTGAGCGCCCAGCCGAGCAGCCGCGAAGCCCGACACGCGCTCGCGAATGCATATCAGCAGCTGTCCGACGTTTTGCCAATCGTGGGGAACATCTCCGATGCCGCGACCGATCTGCGCAAAGCGCTCGAGATCTTCGAATCACTTTCGGCTGAGAAACCCGCGGACAGCCAGGCTCGAGCGGACTTGGCTCGATGCTATGAGTCGCTTGGCGACCTTCTGGGAGGTCGAAGCCAGTCGAGCTTGGGCGACAGCGCGGGGGCCCTGGAAAGCTACCAGAAGTCGCTCGCCCACTTGGAAACCGTTCTGGCAAGCGACACAGCCAATCGGCGGGCCCGCCGCGGTGTAGCCGTTCTGAGCATGAAGATAGCCAATAATCTATCAGACAGAGGGGACCGGGCCGCAGCGCATGAGAAGTATCTCAAAGCAGTGGAGATCTTGCAGGACCTCTCCAAAAGCGACCCGACGAACGTTTCGACAAGGCGCATCCTTGCCACGGTCTATCGGAGGATGGCAGCCAGCCAGGCTGAGGGTGGGAATCTGCCGGGAGCGCTAAAGGCGTGTCGCGCAGCTCTGGCAATATACGAAGACCTTTTGGCCGCTGATCCCAGCAATGCTCAAGCCCGGTACGATAGAGCCGTGGCCCTTAAAAGCCTTGGCGAAATGCAGCAGGAGGGCGGCGACATCGCAGGAGCCCTGGCCAGCTATAGCGGCGTTCTGGAAACCGTCGAGGCGCTTTCCGAAGCCGATCCCGACAATTTGCTTCGACGAGCACAACTCTCCGAAATGCTCCTCACGATAGCGAGCCTGCGGACGCAAAGCGGAGAAAGTGCGGAAGCGCACCGGCTCGCGGCAAAGGGCCTGGCTATTGCCAGGTCGCTGGCGGAAAGACGTGATGCCACCCCGAAAGAGTTGAGGCAATTCGCGTCGACCTTAACAACCTGCAAACCCGCCGATCTGCGCGATCCCGCCACAGCGCTTCGCTTGGCACGCCGGGCGGTCGAACTTACCAAAGGCGCCGACGCAGGCGCCCTTGACACGCTGGCGGAGGTTTATTTCGCGATGGGCGATAGACCTCGTGCCATCGAGGCGGTGGAAAAGGCTCTCAGCCTCTTGCCGGTAGTCAGCCAGGGTGATAGTGAATCAGAGATGCGTAAGGTCATCGAAGGACATCTTGCACGCTTCAAAGGGAGAGAGCGATAGACGTTTGAAAGAATTCTTTGTGAGACTTTGTGTCATAGTGCCTTGGGCTTAACATGGGCGAGGCAATGCGCGGTAATGTCGGCACCGGAGATAACCAATCCTTCACCATCGTGGGCGACACCGTAAATGTGGCATTCCGCCTGGAAGCTCTGACCAAAAGGCCTCAGCAGTCCTGACCAGCCGCAGCATCACCGACAATGCTTCCAGTCAATTCCGTTTTCGCGACCTGGGCACGGCCCAGGTCAAAGGACGCAAAGAACCTGTTTCCATATGCGCGCTCGAGCTCCAACCCGAAACCGAGGTTTAGCCTGCACGGGGCATTACTCCAGCAAAGGTCAACAGCTGTACGGCGAATGAAAGATTGCTAGTTATTTGTTCCTCCATCCCCTGACCGGTCCAGGATGGAAGAAACCCTCCGGGACCATCACGCCGTCGCGCTTGAAAACCATCCCGTTCTTCATCACAAACTGAACACTGCGCAATGCGTCCATATCCACCAGGGGGTCACCCTGCACTGCTATCAAGTCGGCGAACATTCCCGCCTTGATCGGCCCCCGCTCCTTGTCCACATCGGCTGCCTTGAAGCCGTTGACGGTGATCGCCCGGAGGAAGTCCGGCGCCGGGATCCCCGCCGCCTTCCAGGTCTCGAGGAAGTTGATCGTGAGTTCGCCACGCGTCAGCCACCGTCCGGTTTTCTCATCCTTCATGCGTTCGTTCCAATAGTCGAAGTCCGTAGAGAAGGTCAACGGCACCTTGTTCGCATAGGCGCTCTTCAGCTTGCCCACAGTGCGATCGAACGCTTCCTTCGTGCCGCGGTAGGGTGTGAAGGGCGTATCGGTGCCGGCCAGGAAAATGCCCTTCTGCGCCATCGCCTTGTGATGATCTTCGGTCAACGCGTTTCCGTGCGCGATGATGTAAATGCCCGCCTCGATCGCGCGCCGTGCGCCGTCCGGGGTCTGCACGTGGCCTTCCACCTTGCAGCCGCCGGCCGCTGCCTCCTTGATAGCCAGCTTGATGTCGTCGACCGAGTAGCCCCATGGCTTGCAATCGATGCACAGCTTGATGGTCTTCGCCCCGAACAGCATGTTCTCCCGGACGGCACGCACGATCTCATCCGGGCTGTTGGCATCGATGTACTCCGGGAACATGATGTTGTGGTACTTGTACATCTCCGGCGTCGGCCAGAACTGCCCGCCGGTGCTGCCGATCATCGGGCCCGAAGGGATGACGGTCGGGCCCGGCAGCCACCCCTGCTCAATCGCTTGCCTTAGGGCGGCGTCCGCATACAGGGCATTGTTCCCGACATCGCGAACGACGGTGAAGCCGGAGCTAAGCAGCTGAATGCCGTTCGAGGCGGCCTGGATCGCCCGGAGCGAGGTCGAGTCCATGATGTAGGTCAGATAGTAATAATTGTTCTCAGGGACCTCTTTGTAGGTCATTGCCATGTGTGTGTGGGCGTCGACCAGGCCCGGCAGCACGGCCAGTTTCGACAGATCGATCACCGTCGCTCCGGACGGAATCTGGACGCTGGGACCAACTTCCTTGATCTTCTCGCCTTGGATCAAGATGATCTGGTTCAACGATGCTGTGCCGGTTTCCGGGTCGATGAGCCGGCCGGCCTTAATAGCAGTGATTTCTGTTTGCGCCACAAGCGGAAAGGCCAGCAACATCATTGCACTCGTGAGAATGATTCGTTTCAACATGGCAACTCCTTTCGTGAGGAAGGATCGGATCGTGCGATATTGGGCATTTGTAGCGCGGGTCTGCTTGAAGATGCAAGCGCAAATGCGGTCTTCGGAGACGATGCGCGCAAAGCCAGACGGAATCGCTGAGTTGTGAGTGCTCGGCCTCTCGGCGCTTGGGGTCGGACCGGTCCGATCCCGATTTCCCCCGATTCCCGATTAAACTCGGTTCTAGCGAGAGTTCCTTGGTGCGCATGCCGTTGAAAAGCTTATGCTTCCTTCTGCGCCAGTAACGTTACAAGAATCCAGGCGTAAACCAGCAAATCTGCCAGGATCTCTGTGCTGTGCGTTACTTTCAGGACCCGCGCAAAAATAACTTGGTATTTTGCTGCCAGCGCTCAGGCTTCATCTCGCTTCCCATGCTTCAGCTCCCGGAGCAACCAGACTTTGGCCAGCCTCCAGTCACGAAAAACTGTGTCCGGCGAGACTTTCAGTACCTCTGCTGTTTCCTCCGGAGTCAATCCGCCAAAGAACCGCAACTCCACAACCTTGGCTTTTCTGGGATCAACGGCCGCCAGCGCACTCAGAGCGTCGTCGAGCTCGACCAGATCTGCATCCGGTACGGGGCTGAGCACGGCAGCCTCATCGAGCGACACTTTCCGGACATCGCCTCCCCGCTTCTGATAGCCACGTGAACGAGCGAAGTCCACCAGAATGCGGCGCATCAGCTGGGCTGAGATGGCGAAAAAATGAGCGCGGTTTTGCCACTGCACCGTCTTGGCATCGATGAGCCGGAGGTAGGCTTCGTTGACAAGTGCCGTGGTCTGAAGGGTGTGACCGATGCGCTCGCGCATCATGTAGCGGCGAGCCAGCCGGTGCAGCTCGCTGTAAACCAGCGGCATCAGCTTTTCGAGAGCCGACTCGTCGCCCCGGCACCAGGCTTGTAAGAGGAGCGAGACTTCCTGTGGCGCGGGCTTTGACAGAGGGCCTCCGTCTGCGGTGAAGAGCGATTTTTGGGCAGCCACGATTATACACCCGCTTCTATCCCACTCCCCGCACAAGGATTTACAGAGCCGCGACCGTCAGGGAGCGGAACCGCGCTTCATGAGGGCTAGACGCTTCCCTTATCCTGCCGCTTCCCGTCAATGTTTGGGGAGGCAGCGAATCTTGTAGAGCGATCCCGCTATCTACGTGAGTTACTCGACCGAAAAGATCCGGCCATCTACCACGCCGGCACGTTCGCGGTCGAGAAGTCGGGCCCTGCGGGACAGAATCAAATCGCCGTGCTCCGGCTCTACCTGTGGATTATCGATGAGGCTTCCGTGGGAAGGGAAGTCGCCCGTCCGGACGGATTCATACCGTTCAAGGGATTGGGCAAGAACGAGCGCTACGCCCAGGTCGTCGGACATGAGTTAGCGCATGCGGCCCTGATCCTGGAGGATGCCAACTATGCGCACCAGTATCAGGAGCTGGACAGGGAAGCAGCCAATTTTCTCCTCTTGCGCCAAAAGAGCCGGATCGGGGACGCCTACGATCAGGCGACAGAGCAGGCCCTATCACGATTGCAGTCATTAACGATGGAAGTCGAGAAGCCCGCCCAGGCAGCCGAAGTGGAGATCGGGCGCGAGTTGCTCGACGGCCAACGCACAAAAGCGGTCGTCAGGTCCTACTAGTAGGAGGCGGGCTGCACGGACGAGACTCCATAGTTTTCGAGAGGAGGCAACGCCGCCCTCTTGGTCGTTCAACCAAGAGGGCATAGTCCGCTCTTTTGCTTGACGGCTCACATGGTGTCACATAAAAAGTGTGACAAAAGGTGTGATGTGAAGGCAAAGAGCCGCCCACAAACAGTTCGCCGCAGCGGCACACGCCCCAATCTATTTCTTCTCGGTAAGGTCGAGGTAGATGACTTCGACGAGGCTCATAAACCGTCGGCCGCCGGGCGCCGCGGCACGATCCTCCACACCGAAAGCCTTTTTGATATCATCCAGGGACTTGCCTTCCTGAATCAGGGTCTTGATCTTCGCCTGCTTGTCCTCGATGCTTTTCATCAATGTCTCGATGTCGCCTTTCGAGAGGATCTCGGTGTGACCGGCAACATATCGATCGGCTCCGAGCTCAAGTAGGGCTTTGAGGGTCTTCACCAATCCCAGAGAGGTTCCGCCTTTCTGATGATGGATCAGAGGATCGCGCCCGATAAAGACGAGGTCGCCGACGAACGCGACTTTCTCCGCGGGGAAAAAGACAACGATGTCGCCGCTGGTGTGGGCAGGGCCGAAATGAAGCAGTTGAATGCGCTCGGCACCTAGCCGCAGGTCCATCTTGTCCGTAAAAGTGCGATTGGGCAGGTAGGGCTGGAGAGCCTGAAAGTTCGGCTCCTTGAACGCCTCCGCCATGTCCTTTTTTGTCTGGGCGTGCGAGATGATTTCCAGCCCTTGCGGGAAACCTCCGAGGCCGTTGACGTGGTCGCCGTCACTGTGCGTTATTATCAGCTTCGTGATCGGATGGGGTGTCAGTTTTTTGATTTCCTCGATCATCTGTCTCGCGGCATCCGCTGTCATCTTAGCGTCGATCGCGAGGACTTCTTTTTCACCGATAAAGAATCCTGTGTTGGCGCCGCTTCCGCCTTTGACTATATAGATGTTGCCCGTAACCTTTTCCACGGTCATTGCCTGCGGTTGCTGGGAAAGGCCGACGCACAGCGCCACTAAGCAGAAGCAAATAAGAAGAACCACCCTCAGGTATGTATTCATTGCGGTCTCCTTGGTCGAGTTTTGGCGAATATTGAGAATTGCACAATGGGGGTATGCACATGACTCCAGTAACTATCGATGTTGCGATCCCAGCCTGGGCTGAAAGGAATCCTTGGTGATTCTTGGCGTCTTTGAGCCTTTGCGGTAGCTTTTTATAACCCCACCGCAGAAACGCAAAGGCGCGAAGATTCGCAAAGGCTCGTCTGGCTCAGACCGGACCGTTCAGGCGGTCCTTACTGGAGTCAAATGCATAGCCCCATTGCACAATATGGTGTCACCCAACATTTCGGGTAGGGGCGCGGCGCGCCGTGCCCCTACCTTCGGTTGTCAGGAACGTCTCCCGTTTTCTCTTGCCGGCCAGTTCGCGCAGCAGGTCAGAGTGTGATTACCTTGTTCGCCTCCCACTGGGCCAGCACGATGTCGTGCATGCCGCCCACGATCCCAACAGCCACCCTATCCACCAAGGCGAAGTAATGGAGACATGTGCTGCAGATGATCAGGTGAACCCCCTTCGCTTCCAGTTCGCGCAGCAGGTCGAGGACCGGGGAACCTTCCACCACCATTTTGACTCCCTCGGCATAGAAGCAGATCGCGCCCGGGAGGAGGTTGTTCTCCAGGAGCATCGTTAAGTAGATGCGCAGGAGTTTGTGCCGCAGCGTCTCTTCCGCCGACCCCATGCCATTGCTATTGACAAGAACCACGGTCGACGCGCTGCTAGCGCTGAGTTCCGCCAAGCTGCTCATCGTACGCGGACCTACTGTTTGACCGGCAATACGTGGATGGCTTTGATGACCAGTTCTACTTCATCACCAACCTTGAGGCTCATCGCCTCCACTGATTCCGTCGTCAGGACGGACGCCATCAGGTGGGGAGCCGCGACCTCAAACTTCACCAGCGACATGATCTCATCGCTTTTCACGGACGTAACTTTCGCAGTGATCCTGTTTCTCGCTCCGTAGCTCATCCCGGCTCTCCTTGTCTTGTGTGCTGCGGCCCCGATCATAACACAAGAAACTCGGAAGAAAGCGCAGTCGGGGAGCCCAAAATGCAGACCGCGAAGACTAGAAAGATCTCGAAGAAATTGCCTGAGATTCTCTGCAGTCCTCGAGGTCTCCATTTAATCGCGAATTGACCTGGGCGGACACTGTATCTATTGTAATTCGGGAGTAAGGGTGAAGTGATTGAGACGGTCAAACTTCTAGGTGAACTCCGCTATGCAAAACGATCAGGTATCGGATGAGCAACTCGGGCGGCGGCTCATTCTCGATGAGCTGTTCGATCTTTCTCTATACCGGAAGCTGCGAACAATCACCGGGCCGCAACTGCAGAGAACGCTCAATGATCTCGTGGTGGTGGAAGAGAGGCATTTTGCTTTCTGGCAGGAATTTTTCAAGGTCAAGATCCCGACGCTCAATTTCGCGCGGCGGCTCAAGTTCTGGTTGATAATTCTCGTCTGCAGGATATTTGGCGCTCCCGCGGTGGACCTTGTCCTGGAGGCGATCGAAGTTTATGGCGTTCGCAAGTACCTGACGCTCTGGGAGCGTTACAGGAATGAGCCGGTGGCTGAGGCAGTTCGCGGCATCCTGCAGGATGAGTTCAAGCACGAGGACGCGGCCGTGACCCGGCTGAAGGAACGCATCATCAATCCCGATCGCGTGCGGAACATCTTTCTCGGCCTCAACGACGGCATGGTTGAGATACTCGGCGCGGTGAGCGGGTTCTTTGCCAGCCTCGGGCAGAACGCCCTCGTGCTGATCGCGGGACTCACGACTGCTGTGGCGGGATCGCTCTCAATGGCAGCCGGCGCCTATGTCGCTACGAGCTCGGAGAATGAGGTGCGGAGGACGCAGGATGAGAAAATGCGCTTCCTTGGAGAAGAAAAAGGTCCGACCGAGCAAGGGGAGTCGGCCCTCATTTCCGCCGTGATCGTCGGCGTCAGCTACTTTGTCGGGGCGGCGTTCCCCCTCCTCCCTGTTCTCTTTGGCGCAAGAACTCCCCTCTTATCGATTTTCACCGGTGGGAGCATGATCCTCCTGGTCTCCTTGACGCTGGCGTTTCTCTCGGGAATGGAGATGAAGAAGCGGACCCTCACCAACCTTATTCTTATTGCTTTGGCCGTCGGGGTCACCTACCTGATCGGCCTGCTGGTCCGTACCCTCCTGGGCATCCAAATCTAACCTTACCGAGCAGAGGGATGGTGCGATCTTCGCGGTTTGCAGTTGAGAGCAAACCGCGAAGATCCCGAAGAGCAAGAACCAGCCTTCAGGGCTGCGGCACCTCACTTCATCGTCGCGACAACTGTCTCCGCGGAGCGCAAACCATCCGAAGTGGCGGCGATACGGATGGAGCCCGGCTGGCCGCGTTGGGAGCGGACGATCAGCAGGCACAGTCCGCTGAAAGCCTTGCGGTAATCAGCCTGGAAGGGCTCGACGGTTGCCGCGTTGCCGTTGTCGACTGCCGCGATGCGCCCGGCCCCTTCCACTTTGAACCGCACCAGGTTGCCGGCCAGCGGACACAAGTTGCCGTCCTTGTCTTCAATCCGCACGGTTACATAGGAAAGATCTTCACCGTCGGCGTGGATCTTAGCCCGATCCGGGATCAGGATAATCCTTGCGGGCACGCCTGCAGTGCGGATCTCATCTGTGACCGCCTGCTTGCCGTTCTTATAGGCAACTGCCCTGAGCGTCCCCGGCCCATAGGGCACTTCCCACAACAGGCGATATTTGCTTGTGAATTTCCCGTCCTTACTTACGTTGGGTCCGGCCGGCAGTACCACCGGCTCGGACCAGTGCTTCTTCCGGCCGAGCGACTTGCCGTTCAAAAACAACTCCACCTCGTCGCAGTTGGTGTAGGCCATCACAGGGATCTTTTGCCCTTCGCGCCCCGCCCAGTTCCAGTGCGGCAGCACGTGAACCATCGGCTCGCTGGTCCAGACGCTCTTGTAGAGGTAGTAGCGATCTTTCGGGAAGCCCGCCAGATCGACGATGCCGAAATATGAGCTACGCGAAGGCCAGTCGCTCTCGCTCGACCCTCCCCTTCCCTGGAAGTAAGGAGTGGGCTCGCCCATGTAATCAAAGCCGGTCCACACAAACTCGCCCAGCACGCTCGGGTTTTTCTCCTGCGCGTCAAATTCAGGGTCGGGCAAATATGCCCAGGGAGGAGAAATGACATCATAACTTGTCAGTTGAAGGGACGGGTGCTTCTGGTACTTTTCAATCGGCAGGTGATACACGCCGCGGGAGCTGACGCACGAGCTGGTCTCCGCTCCAACGATAATCCATTTCGGGTGGTCTTTCAAAATTTGTTGGTACTCGGTCGGCTTATAGTTAAAACCCGGTACGTCAACCTGATCGGCGAGGCCATTCTTGATGGCCGCCGCCGAGTTGTTGAATCCGGCGGTGACAGGACGGGTGCGGTCCTCTTCGTGGCAGATTTCGGTCAGGCGTTTCGCCACCTTCCAGCCATCGGGACTCCCCTGTTCTCGGATCTCGTTGCCGATGCTGTACAGGATTACGCTGGGGTGGTTGCGGTCGCGGCGAATCATGTCGCGAAGGTCCGTTTCGCCCCATTCGGCGAAATACTTGCCATGGCCGTTGCGCACCTTGGGCAGGCCCCACATATCGAACGCCTCGTCCATGACCATCAGGCCTAACCTGTCACAAAACTCGAGCAGCTCCGGCGACGGAGGGTTGTGGCTGGTTCGGATGGCATTGACACCCAGGCTTTTCATGATCTGCAGCTGCCGTTCGGTTGCGCGGCGGTTTACAGCCGTGCCCAGCGCGCCCAGGTCATGGTGGTTGCAGACGCCCTGAAGCTTGAGACGCCGCCCGTTCAGCAGGAAGCCCTTCTGCACGTCGAACTCGATCGTGCGGACGCCGAACGGCGTTTCGTACCGGTCGAGCTCACGCTTGCCATCCCGCACCACACTGACTGCCTTGTACAAATATGGCCGGTTGATGTCCCAGCGCTGTGGCTTGGTGATATCAATCTTCTGTTCCGCACTTTGTTTCCCGGCAGCCGGTATGGTTTGATCTGTTGCAACGCGATTAACCGTCTTTCCGTTCGCATCGACGACGGAAGTTTCCAGCGTGACGCGGGCCGGCTGGGAACCGCGGTTCCGGATTTCGGTCTTGATTGCAACGGCGGCCTTGTCGTTGGAAACCTCGGGCGTGGTGATGTAGGTGCCCCATCGCGCCACGTGCACCGGGCCGGTCACATCGAGCCAGACATTGCGGTAGATCCCGGCCCCGGGATACCAGCGCGAGGACTGATCCTCGGGAGCCAGACGCACAGCCAGGACATTTTCCTGTCCGCCAAAACGGAGATGGGGAGTCAGGTCCAACGCGAACCCAATATATCCATACGGGCGTCCGCCCAGTTCCTTGCCGTTCAGCCAAACGCGGGAGTTAGCCATTGCCCCGTCGAACTCAATCGAGTAGAAACGATCCCTCGCTTTCTCCGGGAGGGTGAATGCCTTGCGATACCACGCGACTCCGTAGAAAGGAAGGCCGCCGCAGTGCGGGTTGTATTTCTTGTCGAATGGTCCTTCTATTGCCCAATCGTGAGGCAGTTGGACCTCGCGCCACGCCGAATCGGCAAAGCCGGGCTGTTCCGCACTCTCCGCTTCTCCATTAAAGAAGCGCCAGCCATCGTTAAAACTGATCCGACGTTCGTCGCCGATATTGACTTCAATGCGCGCCCCCGAACTGGCGCCGACGCTCGCGAACAGTGTGAGAACACAAGTAAAAAGCACTTTCCAAAAGCTGTGTGGTTTATTAGTCATAATTGCGCTCCATGAAGGGTGCCCCTAACATACAGCAAACCGCGTGCATCTACATGCAGGATTTTTTGTCCGTCGAAAGCGATCAACAAGCTGCCACGAATTGCACGAATCTTACGAATGGTTCCTTTTGCTATAATTGGCACATGTCCCGCTTTGGCCTGTCGCTGGCAATATGCTGTCTCCTCTCCGCAACTCCGCAATTATGCAGCTTCCAGCAACAACCAACGGGTGGCACCGAAACCTTCAGCCTTCTGAAACTCGGGAACGACTATCTTCAACGCGGCCAGATCGAAGAGGCGATTCGCGAACTCAAGAAGGCCGTTGCGCTCGACCCGCAATCAGCCGCTGGTCACATGCTTCTTGGGCAGGCGTACCTGGCGCAGCGCACGTTGAGCATGGTCGCGGAGGCGAAAGCAGAACTGCAGCAGGCGTTGGATCTAGATCCCGGTCTGATCTGGGCTCGCTTTTATCTCGCCAAGGTGAATATTGATTTGGGTCGCCTTGATAAAGCCAAAGCGGAACTGGAGCACGGGCTCGAAACGCGGCCGAACGTTCCTCACTTCCTCTCTCTCCTCGGCGAGGTGAACCGCAAGCTTGGTAATCCCGAGCTTGCGATCGAGCTTAACAAGCAAGCCCTGAAGGCCGACCCCACGATGACGCCGGCATATTACTACATGGGCCTTGCTTATATGGACCTCAAGAAGCAAGACGAGGCTATTCAAGCACTGGAAAGTTCCCTGAAGTCTCCGTACGTTGCGCCTGAGATGTACCTGACCCTCGGTTCGCTCTATGCGCAAAAGAAGAGATACCAGGAGGGCGAAGAGCTCTGCAAAAAAGCAGTTGCGCTTGATCCGGCCCGTCCAGAAGGGCATCTCAACCTCGCGCAGCTTTATAACATCAAAGGGGCGAGCGATCAGGCGCTCCAAGAGTTGAAACTGGCAATACCCGAGGGTAAGAACTTCCCAACCACGCCTTACTATCAGCAGCTTCAGGCAGACGTGTATTTCGAGATGGGCCGGGCATACAAGGCAAAGAGAAATACGCCGCAGGCCATCCGGGCCTATTCGATGGCCCTGGAGTTCAACCCGAATGAGGGCAAGACGCACGCGCAGCTTGCGGAACTGTGTTTATGGAGTGGAGACTATGCCCGTGCCCTCCAGCATGTAACCATGGCTGAGAAGCTTGGCGTTCGGGTGGAGACTTCCCTTCGTGAGGAGATTGTTCAGCGCCTGAGCGATGCCAAGCCCAAAATCCCGTAAAAGCGACAGTCTTACATTGTGGGTAGGGGCACGGCGCGCCGTTGTCTCAAAACACCCCAAAACAAGCACTTTGTGGGGGCGGGCTTTAGCCCGCGCCCCCATAGCCTCAAGATAGAAACGAGCTTATAAAATGCCGCATCTATTTGAAAAAGTGGCTTTTGCATTTGATGGCTATCCTAACCCATGAAGTCATTCGGACGGGCTGAAGCCCGTCCTCACTGAACTCAAAGCTAGTTCTGAGACGGCCCCTGCACCGTGCCCCTACGTCGAATATCAATTGCGACTCGCGTTTTCCTCGTCTAGGACCAGGGTCTGGTTGGCGGGTATGTCCTGCAGTGTCTGTCTCTTCCCGCTCGACCACTCGATTTCCAGTCGCGTGATCCTGGTCTCAGAACCGAGGCCGAAATAGAGACGGACGTCACTTGTGCTCAGGTAACTGCCGGCGGGATTGATCTCGCGAAGCTGAGTACGGCCGCCGCTCGTAACCCGCACCTTCGCGCCGACACCAAAGCGATTGCTCTCCCTGCCGCGCGCCCGGAGTGCAATCCAGTGATTCCGGTTTCCCCCGTCATTTCGCAACAACAGTGGGAGACCGCCGCAGTCCGCCACCACAATATCCAGGTCGCCATCGTTGTCAAAATCGCCGATCGCAGCGCCGCGTCCGACGTGCTTGACCCGGAATGCAGGGCCGCTTATGGCGGAGACATCGCGAAAGCGGCCGCCGCCTATGTTTTCATATAGCAGGTCCGTCTGCTTATAAGAAACCTGGGGATCGTAAAGCTCCACGTTGTCGGTGACGTGTCCGTTGGTGCAGTAAATATCCAGGTCTCCGTCGTTATCGAAATCGAACAGTTTGGTTCCAAATGCAAGGGTAAGGTAGCCCGACTCGAGCCCAGCCCTCAACGTCACATCCTCGAACCTCAGCTTTCCCAGATTATGAAACAGCGTGTTGTATTCGCGCGAGAATGCGGTCATGAAGATGTCGGGCAATCCGTCGCCGTCGTAATCAGCGATCTCCGTTCCCATGCCGGCCATTGGTTTTCCGTTCATATCGTACCCGACCAAGGCACTGTAAGTGACGTCGGCGAACGTCCCATCCCCCTTGTTGCGGTAGAGGAAATTCCGCACCCCGTCGTTGGTTACGAAGATATCCGGCCAACCGTCCAGATCGAGGTCTCCAACGGTCACTCCCAAACCCTTGCCGGCCGGATTTGCGACCCCCGCTTTGCGGGACACGTCGGTGAAGGTGCCGTCCTTGTTGTTGTGGTAGAGCAGAGCGGGCATGCCATCGAACTGCTGCGGGTCGCAGTACATCCGGTATCCTTCCCGCTTGAATCCGCAGTAAGGGGCATTTTTGATGTCGTAGTCCAGGTAATGCACGACGAACAAGTCGAGCCAACCGTCTTTGTCGTAGTCGAGCCAGGCGGCGCTGCTGCACCAGTTTCCTCCGGCCACGCCTGCCTTGGCCGTCACATCCGTAAAGGTGCCATCCCCATTGTTGTGAAAAAGCTGATTCGATCCGTAGCCGGTAACGTAGATATCGAGGAAGCCATCATTGTCGTAGTCGCCGACGGTAATGCCTGTCGAAAACTGGCCGTGGCCGGCGACTCCGGCTTTGGCCGTGACATCCGCGAACTTTCCGTTTCCCAGATTTTTAAAGAGGGCATTGCCGGGCGACGGCTTCCCCCGCGCGAGGTCCGCCCCGTTTGCGAAGTACAGGTCGATCCAGCCGTCGTTGTCGTAATCGATCCAGGCTACTCCGGAGCCGAAAGTCTCCGGCATGAGCTTCTCTTTCGACGCTCCATTCTCGTGCTTGAACGTCAGGCCGGCATCGGAAGCAACGTTGACAAATTGAACACGTGAGTCCGCAGGAAACGTGGATGCAACCAGGAAGAACACCGCGGAGACACGGAGAGCACAGAAGCGCATTTATCGATTATACAGTGTTGCGGTCCAATCCAGGGAACAGGCAGGAGGAGCACGAAGCTCCTCCTGCCAGATTGCAGCGTTTACCACTCCAGGCGGATCTTGACATCGACCTGCCGGTAGCTCTGCTTCTCAGGATTGTAGTTGGCCACCGTTGAGGTGAACTTCCCTGGATCCGCAGTTGAAATGTTGTTGAGCGGATTGTTGAAATGCGGGTGGTTAAAGAGGTTCGAAAATGCGCCCGTAAGCGCCATCTTGAAGCGCTCCGTGACAGGGAACGTCTTCGCAATGCTCAGGTGGGAAACGTTTATGCCGTTGCTCAGCAGGATGTTACCTCCGCTGTTGCCGAAGTGGCCGTTGGTCGGTACGACAAAAGCCGTCGGATCCCACCACTGTAGCCTTGTCCGCGCATCGGCTGACTTGTTGCCGTTGGCAATCCGGTCGGGCAATCCACCGGAGGTGTTTGTGTTGGACGGATCAGAGCCGCTGAAAGCTGGAGAGAAATATCCGCCGGTGGCGAGGGTTGTAACCCACTGAACTCCCCAGCCGCCCAGCACCTGGTCGACGATTCCAGGTGCGTTGGACAGGAATCGCCGCCCTTTGCCCCATGGCAGTGCCCAGGTAAAGCTGGTCACCCAGTAGTGCCCGCGGTTGACTGTGTCACGTGCCCAGCGGCTGGTCACGTCGTAGGGATTCTCGGTGATGAAATAGTTGTACAGGCTGTTCGACCAGGTCCAATTACTATTGAACATGAACGACCCCATCCTCTTGTGCACCTCAAACTGCATGGAATCGTAGTGCCATAGGCCGTCATTCCGGAACTGGGTGGTGTTGACAAACTGCGGGAAGGGCTTCATGGAATTAGTGAATTTTACCGTGCCCGGCCGCGGTTTGTTGGTATTGAGGCTGTAATTGAAACCCGAGCCGCGCGAACCGATGTAGGAAGCGCGGATGCCCATCCCTTGAAACTCTCTCTCGAGGGTGAGGTTGTATTGCCGGACCACGCCATTGTCAGTCTGCATCGGGTAGGCCGTGACGCTCTGGCCGGGCACGGATGCCGAGGCGGTGCTTGAAGGGAATGGATTTGGAAACGTTAGCACCGGCACCCCGCTGGTAATCACATTCGTGTATGACTCGGTCAACTGGAACGGGCCACCGCCCTGCAGCCGCGCGTTATAGGACCATGTCTCCGTGAACTCGCCATACCCGCCGCGCACCACCATGTTCTTGGCAAGGCGGTATGCCGCTGAGATCCGCGGGCGGAAGTTCGACAGCTTCGGATCCGCCACCACCTGCGCGCTTCCGATGGTGATGGTCTTTGGGTAAAGCGGGTGAATATGGGAGAGCCCCGCCTGAGTGACATTCACGTTCCCGGTCGTGGGATCCCAGTTGAACATCCAGCCGTCATCGAATACCGCCTCCCCGTAGTAGTCCCAGCGGAGTCCCCAATCAATAGTGAGTTTCTGGCTGACCTTGTAGGTATCGTTTACGTAGAATCCCCACTGCTTATTGTGGTTCCTGCGGTTGTAGAGCGGATCCACCCGTGTGGAGGTGTACGGAATCCCCAGCAGAAAGTCCGCAAAACCGTTCCCGGTGAAAGATCCGTTGAAGTTGAAAGCACCGTAAACCTGCGTGCTGATGATGCCGGAGAGCCACCAAAACTGACGGTATTCGCCACCAAACTTCAGGACGTGCTTCCCCTTTGACCACGTGAGGGTGTCAATATAAGTGTTGATGCCGTTATCAGAATCAACGTTGTCTTTGCCTCCGCTCGCAGGCGCATCAATGGTAGTCAAGCCGCTGATGGTCATAGCAGGGAATCCTTCGCTGTTGTAGCCTTTTGGATTAACGCCCTGCAGTCCGATGTTCTTTACAGCCACATCGCCAGTCAGCGGCTTGAATCCCTTCTCTTCCTCGCCGGCGAGCAGGAAGTCGGTCTGGTGGCCGAAGGTGAAGGTATTGACGAGTCTAGGCGAAAACACATGCGTATCAGAAGCGACCATCTGCCGATGATCACGTGCCTGCGTATAGGTTGCCCATTGGAAATTTCTGGGCCGGATGTACGGCGTGTGACGTCGCATCCAGCGGACATACAGGTTGTTTTTGTCAGTGATCTTCTGATCGACGCGGATGTAAGGCCAGTCTCCTTTGTAAAGATCCGAATTGTACGGGAAGTACCAGCCGTAGTTATTGGTCTGCAAACTCGCAGCCCCCTGGTTTGGCGCCGGGATGTAAAGATCCATGACCTTCTTGGAGACATCGCTAAAGCGGCTCGACGGTATGATATTGCCGGTGAAGGCCTGACCGGTCGTCGGGTCCTTAATGACCTTCCCTGGAAGTAATTCCGAGAAGTCCCCGGTTCTCATTTTTGCCGTAGCGACGGAAGCGTTCACCCAGTAGCCGAGCGGAATCGCCTGATGGAACCACGCGAAAAAGAACCAAGTCCGGTCCTTCCAGACCGGTCCGTTTACCTCGGCCTCCCATTCGTGCAGGATGTACGGGGTTTTATATGGGGAGAAATACTCCCGCGCATTCAACCCGGCATTCTCGTGTTTGTAGTACGCGGCGGCGTGCCAGGTGTTGGAGCCGCGTTTGGAGATCATGTTGAAGTTTGCGGCGCGGGCGCTGTCCGCCCCGCCGTTCACCGGGGTTACCTGGACGGCCTCGAAGAAGCTCGGGTTGTCGTTCTGGTCGCCCGCCGTGTCATTGGCGACCCCGTCCATAGCCCACGTCTGTTTGTTGCGGTCCGAGATCCCCGACATCACCAGATTCCAGCCGTTGCCCTGAATGCCCGGCATCGTAGTCATCAGCGCCAGAGGCGACGGATAAACATCGACGAGCGGCCTGTCGAGGAATTTCTTCGAATCCAACTCCCCGGAGATCGTTCCGGTCTCGGTCTGGATGACCGCGGCGCCGGCCTCCACCGTGACGGTTTCAGCCATGGTTCCGATCTGGAGAGCGACGTCGATACGTCGGATCTGCCCGGCGTCGAGTTTCACACCATCCGCGACGAACGGGCGGAACCCGGTCATTTCGACCTTGACACGGTAGGTCCCCGGCTTGAGATCCGGCACCTCGAAGTTTCCGTTGCTGTCGGATATCAATCGTCGTACCTCGAGGTTCGTTGTAAGGTCCGTCACGACGATATCCGCTCCGGGAACGATCAAATTCGACGGGTCGGTTACCGTCCCTCGGAGCGTCGCTCTTTCGGTTTGCGCAAATGCAATCGCTGCTGAAACAATAAAAAAGAAGGCGAGTAAGCGAATCCTCATATGATCCTCCTGAGGTTTGCTGGAGAATACAACTGCGGTAGCACTAATCCTTTCCTTTTTCCTAAAATCCAACGAAGTTCATCCGGCTCGCCGACGAGGATGTTTCTGAGAGAGCTAAAGACCAGCAGTCGGCGGTCACCGGGGTATGTAACCGGCAAGAAACATTGGCTGGGCGCCGGATAGAACAACCCTAATGAAACTCGCACTCAAAATGCAAGTTAATTCTACTGAGACATTCACGTTTCGTGCTGCGAAATGATGTGGGAGGAGCAGGTTGGAGCCAATCTATTGATCTGCCAGTCGATAGCCAGCTAACAAAGAGCAGCCCACCCGGAACACTCCGCACTTCTCGCGTGCTTTCGTTGTAAATAGCGAAACGCAAGTACGCCGTCGTGTTGGTAAGTCCTCGTGAACCGGCTTCGCTTATATCGGTGCGGCACATCAGTGGCTGCCCTATTCATACCTCAGCGCCACCATGGGATCGACTTTGGTTGCGCGTCGTGCCGGAAGGTAGCAGGCAAGCAGCGCGGCTGCGGCCAGAAGCGCCGGGGCAACGGAGAAAATGAGCGGATCGGTAGCGCTCACGCCGTACATGATGCTGTACAACAGACGGGCAACGCCGAGTGCCAGGAGCAGGCCAATACCGACGCCGGCCACAGTCATCGTGATTCCTTCACGCAGGACGAGCCAGAGCACATCCCGAGCGGTTGCTCCCACCGCCATGCGAATGCCGATCTCGCGCGTGCGCCGGGCCACTGCATAGGCTTTGACACCGTAGACACCCACCAGCGCGAGGAAGAGTGCCAGCGCGCCAAGCAGTGAAAATACGGCCGCTCCTGTTTGTACCAGCCACTGGTCCGGGCCGTCCTGAAAATGGCGTCGGAGCGTCTTCAAAGCCAGCACGGGGAGGTTCTCATCGTAAGCCCGGATCTCCTGGCGTATGGTTTTGAGCATCGCGAGTTCGGCTTCGCGTCCTCGGGCAGCAGTTTTCAGGTGAAAGTTTGCTGTACTCGAATAGTCCTGGCCGATTGGGAGCCACACATGCGGCTGCAAGACGTGGTCGGTTATCCTGTCGCGCAACCCGGGCACGATCCCGACGATCTCCATCTCCTTGGGCGGTTGTTTCGGCTTCCTGCCTGCAAATTCGATCCGCTTGCCCAGCGGGTCCTCACCCGGCCAGAGGCGGCTTCCCAGCGCTTGATCGATGACGGCCACGAGAGGTGTCCTGCCTAATTCCGCCTCCGTGCGGTTGAACTCCCGGCCACGCAGCAAAGGTATCCCCAGGACCTTGAAGTAGTCAGTGCCGATCCTGTTGAGACGGGCATAAACAGGCCTTTCTCCGGCAGCCGGTGTCGATTCGTCGTAGAGAATCGCGCTGCCTGCTCTCAGGACATTGCGACCGTTCGTCGTTCCGCTGAAAGGGACCAATTGGGCCAGGCTGACCATCTCGATCCCCGGCAGGGCTCCCAGCCGTTCAACCAGGGCACGATTGATTTCGCGGCCGCGCATCTCGTCGTATCCTGCCAGTCCCGGATCTACTTCGATCACCACGCCATTTTCGAGGCTAAAGCCAGGGTCCAGCTGAGCGGCCTTCAGCGCGCCACGAATAAACAGGCCACCTGCAGTCAACAGTGTTAAGGAGAGCGCAATTTGAGAAATCACGAGCAGATTGCGCACCGCGAGAAGGCCCTGCTTTCGACCACCGGTTGCACTCTCCCCTACCTGTTCCTTGAGGTCGGAGACCACATCCGGCCGCGAGATCTTCCAGCCCGGACCCAGTCCGGAGATAACGGTGCTGAGAACGCAGAAGCCCAGAGTCGCGGAGAGCACGCGGATGTCCGGACCTCCTTCGAAAACGATGGTCAAGAACGGCAAAGCTCGGGCCAGCGAAGCGACCAGCAGGTTCGTAGCCCAGTAGGCCAGTACCAGGCCGGCCGCGCCGCCCAGAATCGACAACACCAGTCCCTCCGTGAGCAACTGGCGCAGGATGCGCCCCCGCCGAGCCCCGAGCGAAAGGCGGATTGCAATTTCCTTACGCCTGGCCGTCCCGCGGGCGAGCAGCATGTTCGCCAGGTTGAGGCATGCGATGAGCAGAACCACGCCGGCCATGCTCATCAGAAGGACCGCGATCGTCATCAGATCTTTGCCCGTTTCCGGGCCGGAGCTGATGGATAGACGCGGCAGGTCATCCAGGGTGAAAGTCTCCTCCTTGTTTTCCGCCGGAAAGGCTTTTTCCAGCTGATCCGCCAGGCCTGCCAGCTCGGGCGCCGCTGCGGCCCGGAGCAAATCCCCTTTGAGCTGGCCCGCCAGCAGAAGCGTGTGGTTGTTCCTGTCGTTCAGATGGCGCTGCTGCCCTTTGGACACGGCATTCGCAACCGTGTCGTACATCCCCAGGGGCAACCAGAGATCGGGAGAGATAAGCGCCGTCGTGCCGGTGAAGCCTTCCGCTGCAATTCCCACCACGGTGTAACTGAGGCCGTTGATTCGCAGGCTCTTCCCCACCAGGTTTGAGTCCATGCCGACGTTCTTCCAGTATTGGTAGGTGACAACCGCGACGGGGATTCCGCTGCCAGGTCTTTCCTCCGCGGGCAAAAAGGCGCGGCCGCGGGCCATCCGTACGCCGAAGGTGGAGAAGTAATTGGCGGTGATGAAATCGGCGCCGATGCGACGGGTAGTCTCACCTTCGGTCAGCCCCATGAATATCAGATCATGAGCCATCAGGCTGGCGAAGACCGTATTCCGTTCGCGAAGATCCTGATAGTTCGGATAGGAGACCGAGCGATAGTCGCCTGTTTTTTTATTCCGGCTGTAACACCCGACCAGCTCGCCGGCGCGTTTGCCGGGAAGGGGACGAATCAGCAGAGTGTTGATCAAACTGAAAATGGCAGCATTCGCCCCGATGCCCAGCGCTAGAACCAGTACGCCAATGACGGAGAACCCAGGGCTCTTGAGCAAAACACGAATGCTGAAGCGGATATCTTGGATTGCGGCGTACATGGACGGGTCCCCCAATTTCTTTGAGGGCTTTCAGGCCTTCGCGGCTTGCATTTGAGAGCAAGCCACGAAGACCTTAAAGAACGGTACCGGTGTCAGGCCTTGTCCGGAACCACGAAACCGGGACGGTATGGGCGCGTGAGCAGTTCATTGGCCTTTGCGTTGCCGACGAAGCGCTCAGTCTTGGGATCCATCTTCAACATTACGCCCAGCGTGAGCTTGTCCTTGGTAATGTCCACGCCGTTCGCTGCGAGGTGTTCACCCATGCGGCCGAAGGTTTCTGCGGTTTCCTTGTTTCCCTTGATGGCTTCGCGAATCTCGTCCGGCGATTTCTGGCTGCCAAGAAAGTAGGAAATGTTACCCGTATGGCACAGCGCACTGGAGAGATGCCCTTCAAGGATGTCGGCATTGAGATCGGTATATTTCCGGCTTCGCACCGCCTTGATGAAGTTGTCGTAATGGCTTTCGCTACCTTTGAAGTCCTTGATCTGCTGGCCGTTCTTATCGAACGCCACGGCTGACGTATAGTTCGGCACCATTACATAGCCGCCTTCGCACTCGACGACGTTGCCGACACCGGCTCCCTTGTAGCGATCCATCTCTCTCGCGCCGGCCTTGGTGGGCAGCCCACGCACCTCGAAGATCAGCAGCGCTGCCGGGTATTCCTGGAGGATCACCTGCGTATTGGGCGTTTCGCCGTCGTCGATGTAACCTACTCGGCCTCCGACGCTGAAAACACGCGGGGCTAGTTCGTTTACCCCCAGAAACCATCTGGCAACATCCATTTCGTGGATTCCCTGGTTGCCGAGGTCGCCGTTGCCCGTGTTCCATACCCAGTGCCAATCGTAGTGCAGCCTTTTGCGCATCAGCGGCAGCTTGAGCGCGGGACCGCACCACAGCTCGTAGTCGATCTCGGGCGGGATGGGTTGCGGACCGTCAACCTTGCCGATGCTGTCCCGGCGCTTGTAGCAGAGGGCGCGGGAGACCAGGATCTTGCCCAGGTTGCCCGCTCGAACCCAAGCTACAGCTTCTTTGATTCCGGTAAGTGAGGAACGGCTCTGGGTGCCGGCCTGGACGATCCGGTTGTGCTTGCGGGCGAACTCCACGACGCGGCGGCCTTCGGAGACATTATGCGAAACCGGCTTTTCGAGGTAGACATCCTTCCCGGCCTGGATAGCCCAGATCGCGCCCAGCGAATGCCAGTGGTTGGGCGTGGCGAAGGTCACAACGTCCACGTCCTTGCTTTCGAGTAGCTTGCGTATGTCGGTGAACCCTTCTACCGACTGGTTTTTGTCTTTGTACCTTTTGACTTCGGCCTCCAATATTCTGCTGTCCACATCGCACAGGGCCGTAATGCGCACGCCCGGCAGGCCGCCCAATCCCCGGATGTGGTCCCTACCGCGACCATTAAAACCCACAACGGCGGCGCGGATGTCACCATTCGCTCCCAAGATGCGCGCCCAGGAACGGGCGGGCAGACTCGCCGCTGCGGCCGTCAGTGCCGTGGACTTGATAAAACTACGACGATTTATGTTTGCCATTGATTTCACCCTTTCTGTTGAATGTCACTCCCATTGCCGGAACCCGACATGATCATGCTCATGAAAATCCCGACCGGTCTCCTTTGTCTTCATCTGTGATCTGGCTGTCATCGTGTCGTCTTTTTGAAATGACAGCATGAGGACACTATGTGCACGAAAAACAATAGAGAGTTCCTGATGCCATGGTGCACCAGTTTACAACAGATGGGCTGACACCGGTCCATCAATTCCCAAGTCGGATCTTATCGAGATTTGGTGTTCAGGACATAATCCCGATTTTCAGAGCGATCGATTTTTTGTGCCGCAGAGAACACAAAAGAAAAATCGGACACAGATTTTCACAGATTTACTCGGATGGAATGAGCCTTTGCTCCCGCCACATGGGCCAGCGCTTCGCGCTGAAACGTTTTTGCCCGAGCCCCGCGGGAAAACGCGCGAAAAATTGGTCACGGACAATGTGCGAATCATGCGCGCTTTCCCGCGGGGCTCGGGCAAAAACGTTTGCCAAAGGAGCCCATGTGGCGGGAGCAAAGGCTTATCCGAGCTGATCGCAAGTGAATATCCGTGAAAATCTGCGTAGATCCGTGTCCGCGTTCTTTTGTGTCTGAAATGCTCCGATCCTGGACACCAAACTTCGGGATCTTAATAGATAATGGACAGCGTCCCCTGTTTTCTATAATCTTCAATGCTTTTCTCGTTTGTTGAATCAGGCAGATCGACCTAAGGTATAATTTTTGCTTTTTGCGGCCCTTGTGTTCTCGGTTTGCTTTCAACTGCAAACCGCAAAGTAATCCGACTCATCCCAATAGGGGTGGTCCTCGATGAGGGCTAACACCCCACGTAGTGCATAGGAGAGTCAGTTGCATGGCTCTAAAATAAAACCTTCCAGATCCGACAGCATCGCGTATTCTTTTCGAAAGCAAGATTGGATGGACAGGATGATCCTGCCCATCGTTCGAGAGGGGCGAACTCATGCCGACGAACCGACAAATAACACTGGCAGCACGACCTGTAGGATACCCGAGGGAGTCTGACTTCAGACTGGTCGAAAGTCCGGCTCCGACCCCTGGCGAGGGAGAGATGCTCATCCGCATCATCTATTTGTCGCTTGATCCCTACATGCGCGGGAGGATGAACCAGGCAAAATCCTATGCCCCCTCACTGGAAATCGGCGCTGTAATGGTGGGTGGAACTGTGGGCAAAGTTCTGCAGTCCAACCATTCCGGCTTCGTCAAGGGAGACATAGTTGAAGGAATGCTGGGATGGCAGGAATACGCAATTTCGGACGGCAGAGGATTGAGGAAGATCGATCCACAGGTCGCGCCCATTTCAACCGCATTAGGTGTTCTCGGCATGCCCGGGCTGACCGCCTATTTTGGATTGCTTGAGGTCGCCAATCCCAAACCCGGCGAGACTGTAGTGATCTCAGGCGCTGCGGGGGCGGTCGGCTCCGTCGCCGGGCAGATCGCGAAGATCAAAGGCTGCCGCGTTGTCGGCATCGCCGGATCGGATGCCAAAATTAACTATCTGGTCGGCGAACTCGGCTTTGACGCAGCTTTCAACTACAGGAGTGTTGAGAACTATTATGAGGTCTTGAACGAGATCTGCCCCGACGGCATAGACACATATTTCGACAACGTCGGTGGAACCATTACCGATGCGGTTTTCAGGCTTCTCAAGCCCAAGGCAAGAGTCGCTATTTGCGGGCAGATCTCGCAGTACAACTTAGAGGAGCCCGAAATGGGGCCGCGACTCCTGCCGCACCTGCTGGTCAAGCAGGCGCGCGCCGAAGGCTTCCTCGTCTTCCAGTTCGCCGAGCGTTATCCCGAAGCGTTAAGGCAGCTGACGCAATGGCTGAAGGAAGGCAAGCTGAAATACCGCGAGGACATAGTCGACGGCATCGGCAACGCGCCTGGTGCATTTATGGCAATGCTGCAAGGGCGCAACATGGGTAAGCAACTCGTCAAGCTCGCGGTGCCGTAGAGATAGACGCGCGCAGGCAAACCCCCAGTTTCTTGCCTTTTTAGAAAAATACCTCGCGTCTGCGCATCTTTGTGCCTTTGCGATGGCTTATTAAGGCACCGCCACGAAGACGCAGTGCAACACCAAGTGTACTCAACTCGGGAGGCTTTTGCGGCGTGCCGCCGGCTGGTAGCTGCCGGCCACGATGCCAAAATCGCACTCTTCTGCGCAATTCGGATCCGCGTTATTATGAACGACAAGGCCACCCTGCTCAGTGCTGCCCCCTGCGGCGCCCGGCAAGTTTCGTTGCTCGGCTGAGACAATTCCTATACAACCAACGAGTAAAATGATTAACTGTTACTCGGGTGTCGTGGCGGTGGCGTGCTCCTGACGTGGCGCTCGCCGGCGCTTCTATGCAGAATAATCGCCGAAAACGGCAGGGAGTTCCCATGGGAAGCATTCTCAGGCCAGACGGCAACAAGATCAGGGCTTTGCGTATTCAGAAAGGCTGGCCGCAGGAGCAGTTGGCCTGGATCGCAGATGTCAGCCCGCGTACCATTCAAAGAGTGGAAGCGGGCGGCAACGCGTCCTTCGAGACGCTGCGGTCCATGGCGGGCGCATTCGAACTGGAAGTTCATGAGCTAATGCAGCAAGCAACTCAGAACGTCCAACCGGCAACTATCAGGGAGAGCTGTCAACTGCAGGTGCAACCAGCAAAAACAGATGCTCTGTCGTTCTCGAGCTGCCTGCCCTATGTCCCAATCCTGAAAATGACCTTGGGATCCTTGGCATTGGTTCTGCTGGCGGCTGTGGCCATTCGGCTGTCGCCTTTCTTTTTGGCTTACCTTGATCCGGAATCTCCAATGGCCGAATCCTATAAAGCCATCTCCCCGGATTCTCCGAGCGTCCCGCCGGTATTGAAAGTCGAGCAGTCAGAAACAACGAGAGTGAAGGCAAGTGCCTTTCAGCCGGGGCCTCGACTCCAGCAGAGACAGAGCATACCCTCCAGGGACACCGCTCAATTCGTTGCCGCGAAGGCACCGGCGAGTCCCCAAATGAGAAGCGATGCTGCAGAGGCTGAAAGCCGGCTTGCGCTGGGCCCCCACGCGGCTTTGGAAGAGAAGAGCGACGGACAGACATCAAATGGAACCATCGTGGCCGATCGGCCCGCCAGTCTCTCGGACCTGGAGCCGATAGCGAGGGGCCCGATGATGGAGCTTTCCCTGGATGTAACCACCGCGCCGGACACACGGATGGCCGCGCTGCAAACGGGCGTGGGGCTCGCGGAACTCGTGAGTCGCCGCGTGGCTGGAGATAGCATTTCGGTGAGCCGATCGTTCGTCCGTTCTGGAAAGAGCACGGCAACCTTCTTCACGAAGGTTGGCAGTTCGATCAAAAGAGCTTTTTAGCGGCCCTGCCGGCGCCTTTTCGCGGCTCCCCCGATGCCGGACCTTGCCCTGCCAGAATCACCGCCCTGAACCTGAATGCCTTTATGCTTCTTGGTGTTCTTCGTGTCATCGTGTTGTCTTTTTTAAAAGGACAACACGATTACCCAAAGAACACGAAGATTCACAAAAAACTCTTCGACAACCTGAGAACAATGCGTGCGGTTATAATGGCCAGGGCGCAAAGCGTTTAGGAGCTGACTATGCACACAATCAGTCTGAATCGGAGGGAGTTTGCCCGCCTCACGGCGGCGGGCGTCACCGGCGGGTTGCTCGGTTTTGGTCATTCCGTGTTTGGCGAAGGCCAAATCGAAACTTGGGATCCCGCTAAGCCGATGATAAAGACGGCTAAAACACTCAAGGTTCAGCCGGTGTTCATGTATCGTCTTCCGGTGCGAAGGGAGGAGACCTCCTGGAAATCCTGGGGCGGCATTCAAACAGAAGAAGCCGTAACCGAGGAGTTGGCGCGCATCACTTCCGAACTGGCAGCGCTATCCGCCCGCGCTGAATTCCCGATCCAGATCCGACCCGTCGTCAAGGTCGACTCCGTTGATAAAGTCTCGCGCATCCGCGAGCAGGATTCTGATGTGGTCTTGATCTACGCCTGCACCGGAAGTGGCGATCTGCTCAGGTCTCTTTTCAGCCCGAGCAAGGACGCCTTGATCTTCGTGCGACACCGCTCGGGTCCGATCTACTACTGGTATGAGGCGCTGAGCACCCGGTATCTCGAGACCCACGATTCGGATGCCCGCCAAAAGGCACAGCCACGCACCAACACCCCGCATGTTGACGACGTTGTGGTGGACGATCACCAGGAAATCTTGTGGCGCTTGCGGGCTCTAAGCGGCGTAAAAAATCTGATAGGGACCCGAGTTGTCGCTCTTGGTGGAGCCTGGGGCAAGTACAGCCCGGAAGCCCCGCAGTACGCCCGGGACAAGTTCGGCATTGAAATCATTGAAACCAGCTATGACGAACTGGCCGGGCGGATTCGGAGGGCAAAAGCCGATCCCGATCTTGTCAGCGGCGCTGAGGCGTGGGTGGAGAAGTACCTGGCACTGCCAAAAACCGTGCTTCAAACCGAAAAGCACTTCGTGGTCAACGCCTTCCTGCTTTACAAGATCTTCAAGGATCTGATGCAGGAAAACGATGCGACTGCCTTCACGGTCAAGAGTTGCATGGGCACGATCATTCCCATGTCAAAGACAACGGCCTGTCTTTCGCTGAGCCTGCTCAATGACGAGGGACGGATGGCCTTCTGTGAATCCGATTTCGTCGTAATCCCCGCCGGCATCCTGATGCATTACCTCTCCGGCAAGCCGGTCTTTCTTCACAACTCGACCTTCCCTCACCAGGGCATGGTCACCTGCGCCCACTGCACCGCGCCACGGCGCATGGACGGCTCCCGCTACGAGCCGGCGACTCTGCTGACCCATTACGAATCGGAGTACGGAGCGGCTCCCAAGGTTGAGATGCCGCTGGGGCAGGAGGTCACGTTCCTGGACCCGGAATATGCCGTCGGGCGCTGGATCGGGTTCAAGGGAGCCGTAAAGGGCAACCCTTCCTACGCGATCTGCCGTTCACAGCAGGACGTGGAGATCCAGGGCAAATGGCAGAAACTGATCCGTGAAGCCAGAGATTCTCACTGGCTGATGGTCTACGGCGACTATCTCCGAGAAGAAGGTTACGCGGCGCGGAAACTGGGCTTGGTTTGGGACACGCTAACCGAGGCCTGAGGCGCTAAACTGGATTGTCGCGCGATCTTCGTGGTCTTTGCCGTTTGCAGTAAAAGCAAACCACGAAGACCACGAAGACCGCAAAGCTCGATTATAGGCTCCAGCCTTCACGATAAGCCGGAAGGATATACTGGTTGGCCTCCTCGACGTTAGTGACCGTCATGTTCTTGCCGTCCCACAGCAGCTTTCGTCCCGGGAACCGGACGGCCAGGTTGCCCATCACAACCGCTTCGGCAAAGGGGCCTGCGTAGTCGAAGTTGGAGGTGGCCGGCGGACCACCTTTGCAGGCCTCGATCCAGTTCTGCTCGTGGCTACCCTTGACTCGCGGCAAGGTCTGCGGCGGGCGTTCAAAGGTCTGCATTTTGGATGCGGGGAGTAGGCTTGGGTCGTCGCTGTAAGTGCCGCAGACGATCTTACCCTTTTCGCCCACAAAGATCGTTCCTCCATCATCCTTGAGCTTCAGTTTCTCGCCAGGGGCCAATTCCTCAGGCTGTTCCGGCAGCATGCCGCCGTCCCACCAGGTCAGCTTTACCGGAGGCATATCGCCGCGTGCCGGAAAGTTGTAACGAATGAGGGAAGACGCAGGAAATGAATCCTTGGTGTCGATATACGCCCAGTACTTGTCGCCGATGTGGGTAGACGCGCAGGCTTCCACCGAGGTCGGATAACCCAGCTTCAAGGCTGTGAATGCCGCGTCCATGATGTGACATGCCATGTCTCCCAGTGCTCCACAGCCGAAGTCCCACCAGCCGCGCCAGACCTGAGGCAGATACGCCGGGTGATAAGGCCTGTATGGTGCCGGACCCAGCCAGAGATCCCAGTCCAAGGTCGAAGGCACATCGGCTTTCTCCGTGGGTCTCTGAACGGGCGATTTCCAAACTGGCCTGTTGGTGAAGCAGTGGACTTCGCGCACCTGCCCGATGACACCAGCCCAGATCCACTCGCAGACCAGGCGCACGCCTTCTCCGGAATGCCCCTGGTTCCCCATTTGAGAGGCGACCTTGTATTGGCGGACGGCTTCGGTCAGCTTGCGCGCCTCTCCGACCCAATGCGTCATCGGTTTCTGCACATAGACATGCTTGCCCAGCTTTATCGCCATCATCGCCACCACGGCGTGCGTATGGTCCGGAGTGGCTACGATAACGGCATCGATGCTCTTCTCGGCTTCCAACATCTTGCGGAAATCGCGATAGCGTTTTGCATCAGGATACTTTTTGAAAGTCGCGGCAGCGCGCTGGTCATCGACATCGCATAAGGCGACGATATTCTCCCCGTAGCAATGGTCGAGGTTCGTTGCTCCCATTCCTCCGGCTCCAACGGCAGCAATATTCAGTTTGCCGCTCGGCGCCCTGTAACCCACGCCGCCCAGCACGTGACGCGGAACAATCATCACGCCTGCCGCCGCAGTCATGCCACCCACGAAATCCCGCCGCGATATGGCTGCGTCTCCCTTTTTGAGCTTGTCCTTCTGTCCGTTCATGGTTCATTCCTCTAGGCAAAGGGAAGGCTTCGGCCCTCCCGCATCATAAAAGCATTTCGTTGCCAGGCATTTTACCCCCAACAGCGGCCGCAGAGACATAGAGTCCTCAGAGACATATCCGCTGTGAACTGCGGGTCGGTCTAGTTTTACAGCCTGTCGCCGAGTTTCACTTCAACCAGGAGCCCAGGACTTCAACGAGAGGCCGGCCGGGAGTCGTAGTCTGAATGGCCAGATTGCCGGCCGCGCTGCGCGCAAGGTAGGACCTGCGCACAATCTCAAAGCTCTGATCAATCAACGCTGTCCTGGCCGGCTTTTGGAGCTGATCAACGGCATCGATTATTGCCAGCTTGCGTGGAGCCAGAGTCGCAGCCAAATCGGGCAGATCGTAGGCAGTCAAAGCGTTGGCGACAAGCGCGCCTGCCTCGAGATTGAAGTAGCGATTCATCACAACCGATTGAAGTGAGACAAGTGGCTCGATCAGGGCGACCTTCCTGATGGAGTCCTCGAAGGCAGCTGCGTGAAGCAGTGGAATCGACATATTGCCGCGGGCGATAGCGCTGATGTCGGCGCCATCGATATCACGGTGGCGCTTCAGGAACTGGACACAGCGCACGATATCGGCGGCGCGCAATCCCACAATGCTGCGCCCGACTAGGACCCCAAGAAACGCATTCGAATCGGTCGCGCGTCCCATTTCACCGATACCTAACAGATCCGGCGCGAGCACGGCATACCCCTGCTTCAGTAGCTGCTCCATATCGCCCCCGGGAGCCGCGGCAGCGGCTTTGCCCTGTGGGTGCAGATAAACCAAAGCCCGGTGATTCGATCCGCTGTCCGGCAATAGCAAGAGGATCGGCAGCAGGCACTCACCTTCACCCGGCAATAGATACATCTCGATGTGATAGCCGGGCCGTGCGTACCTGCCGCGGAACACCACACCCGAGAGGTTTCCAGGGGGCTGGTATCCGGAGAGTCTGCGCGCTTCATTCTTCACACGCTCCAGGTGCACGGGGATCTCCCTGCGCGACTTTTCAAGGCGATCGGCCAACTTCTCCGCCTCGGCTCGGTTCAGCGAGAAAACCGTCTCGCCGCCCAAAGAGTCGCTCACCTGCCCAGTCCGGGTCACGGTGACGTCTGGCGCGGACAGGATCTCAACCTCCTCATCCTCTGGGTTCCCGGGATTGCTCAGATGCCGCTGGAAGAACTGGTAGATAGCTTCCCGCGTTTTCTTCGTATACCCGTGGCCAAAGTCATCCTCGGCCATGCTCAGGTTGTCTTCCGCACCCAGCAAGCGAAAGGCCTGCTTCCCTTCGGCGTAGGTTTCCCTTGCTCCCTGGATACTGAAGAAATCGCGGGTGGTAGACACTACCAGAGTTGGCCGTGGCGCGCGCACCTCGAGAAAATCCGCGTGGTCGATTCCGTGAAGCAAACTGGAATTCAGGTTCTGTTCGGCATCCTGCGGTCCGATCGATTCCAGCAGCCTGCGGAAACTGGTGATGTAGCAGGTCGGAGCAGCAGCAGTGACCCGATCGTCCAGCGCGGCAATATAGCTGGTCTGGGTCCCACCTCCCGAAATTCCGGTGACGCCGATTCGGTTGGGATCAACCTCCGGCCTGGAGATCAGATAGTCAATTGCTCGGATTCCATCCCAGGCAAAGTAGCGAGCCGCCGAGCTTCCGGCGAGGAAGCACTGCTTGCCAAAATACGAGTGCTCGGTCGTCGCACCACCAACGAGCGAGCGCTGTTGATCCGGATCGTAATACTGTAGCCTTTCACCCTGGCCGACTGGGTCAATTGCAAAGACGACGAAACCCTTCCTGACCAAGTTCAGGATCAATTGCTGATAGCTGGGTGCACGGAACCCGATGTCGGTGTGCCCGATCACGTTCAGGATCGCCGGCTGTCTCGCGCCGCGCTGCGTCGGGATGAAAAGACAGCCCGTCACATAAAATTTAGGGAGCGATTCGAAGACAATCTTCTCGATTGTGTAACCATCTTTTTTCAGCGTGCCGAGGACCTGCGCGTTCAGCGGGGCTTTTTCGGGGAACGGCCCGACGGCTTTTTGCAGGGCGGCCCTGACATACGCCTGTCTTGCCCGCCAGTCGTCTGCCGATATCAGGCTGCGGATTACCGCGTTCCGGTTCGCCAGCAACTGGAGGGCCACAGAGTTGAGACGCTGTTGGAGCAGGTTGGCAGCATTGGACCATTGGATCCATCCCCCCAGCACCGAAAGATCTTCTGTCTGAGCAACCGCGCTCGGCACGCACGTTAGAGCGACAACGGAGAAAATCAGGAATGATAGGGCGAATTCCATGCGGAGTTTCATTGGACATCCCCTTCAAAATGTGGTCCCCATCATCTACCAGCTTCGTGGTCGTGTCTGCAATAATCTGAGCATCCCTGTGCAACCGAAGCGAGCGGACTGCCATGACATGATTCGATGGTTTTTCAAACACAGATGAGAAAAACCTTTATAGGAGAGAAGCCTGGCTCTCATGCTGTGTGATCCCGCTCCCGCGGTCGCGGCTCTGAACGCCTTCTTAGGGGGCAGCATACCAGCGGGTTGGGATACATCCCAGCATCCGCCACCGGTTTTCATGCGCAGTGGCGCAGCACCGCTGCATGAGTAACTCCGCTGCAACTGAGGATAGAAGGGTTTTGTTTCTGAATTTTAGAACAAATCTTTCCGATATACTTAAGATGGGGCTATAATTCTTCTGTAATCAGGAATAACAACGAGGTAACGGTCATGCCCATTGGTGAAAGATTGAGATACGCCCGAGAACGCGCAGCTCTCACCGGGACACAAGTCCACGAACGGACGGGGATCGGCGAATCTTCCCTGTCGGAGTTCGAAAATGGGAAGCGGGAGCCAAGCTTGGGCCAACTGCGGTTGCTGGCTCATGCGTACAGACGCTCAGTCTCCTTTTTTTTGGCCGAGGGCGACATTCCGAGAGAAATGGTGTTCTGGCGGAAGCGGCCGCAACCGGGTGCCGAAGAAATCGAGGTGGAGTTTCTCCGACTGTGCGAGAACTACCACAACCTCGAGGTTTGGACTGGCGAAAAGCCACTCGTTCGCCTGCCCCGGGCCGAAGGCAATAGCGAGGTTTTCGGATATCCGCACGCAGAGGAACTGGCGAAGACTTTTAGGCGTGAACTCCAGTTAGGAGACCACCCGGCTCACGCCCTATTGAAGGTTTTGGAAGAAGTTTCCGCAGTGAAAGTCTTTCACCTGACATTCGAGCCCTCCGGCACCGCAGCCTCGACCTTTAGCGACACGTTCGGGCCTGCAATCCTAATAAACTCGGCCAACTGTCGTTGGAGACGGAACCACGATCTCGCTCACGAGCTATTTCACCTGTTGACGTGGAAGCTATTCCGGGGCACCACGCAGCGATCCCAGGCTGTGGAGGCAACAGACCGAGAGGAAAACTTGGCCACTTGCTTTGCGCGCCATCTCCTCATGCCCACGGAGCCACTGCGGACGGCCATCAACAGTCGCCAAAAGAACGGCAAGGTGCGATTCGAGGATCTGTATGATGTCGCCCGGGAGTTTGATGTATCTGTCGAGTCGTTGTTGTGGCACATGCATCTTGTGTACGGCCATTCCAGCTCCGAATCCGAGAAAACGCGGCAGGCAATCGAGCGCGCAAAGGCCCTTGCACCAGCCTTAGATGACCGCTCTGAAGCCTCACCGCCCCGCTGGCCGGCCCGATATGAAGCACTCGCGGTCAAGGTGTTAGGAGCGATTTCAAAGTAGTCCATTCCCAGCGGAATAGGAGTCTGCCACCCAAATCAGAGGCAGACTGATCCGCCCCCTCGCTCTGCATGTGATGAACGAGCCCCACCTTCCTGCAGCTTTC
>Ga0315279_10000621_pt1 | contig 68262 bp, 60 predicted proteins | sample YL17G06_20_MG_FD_203694 | JGI IMG/M metagenome (GOLD analysis project Ga0315279, IMG submission 203694) | Sediment microbial communities from Yellowstone Lake, YNP, Wyoming, USA - YL17G06_20 | ecosystem: Environmental > Aquatic > Freshwater > Lake > Sediment | place: USA: Wyoming | collected...
AATTGAGCAGGGGAAAGTCTTGGCGTTATCGTTAGAAGAAAGTGTCGCGGAAAAATTAAAAGCTGCAATATCAAGACCTATACCTGCTATTAGAGATTATTATGATCTATGGCATTTTATTAGAAACAGGTTTGATTTTAATCGATCAGATTTCTTGGAAATGGTTGATAAAAAGTTGCGTCTCGATGGATATGAAAGAGATTATTCGCAGAATTTAGGTTTATCGGAGCAGGCGATTAAAGAGTTAAAAAAATCAACAAATACCGACCTTGTTTTAATGATTCGAAGAGATGAGAAATTTGATCTGGATGAAGTCCTGATGTTTTTTAATAAGCTTTTTAAAAAGGGATGAAAGTGGATTTAAATATTAAGAGGGCTTGGAAGATACGGATTCCTGCTTTCGCAGGAATGACATAGGACCCTTTGTTTGTAAGCTTTTCAAACCCCCTTCAGGGATGCCCTTTAAACGCACGTAGAGTGTCTTTTTTTGCATTAATCACTTAAAAGCCTTATAAGATAAGGATTATCTTTACTATAAATTAGCTATAGTTATAAGTTTTAGGTCAAAAAGAGGGATTTTAATAGTTATGTAGAATAATAATAAATATGGAAGTAATTGCAAAAGCTCAATCATTAGATAACCTTTAAATCAAATAGTAATCATTAATAAAATAAAAGTCTGGTTACTGGAGAAGTTTGAGAAGTTATAAAAGAACATGAGAACTGTTGGATTAGCTCAATAATTCGACATTCTTTTTTATATTTTTATAATGAGATAGAATAGATTTTAACAAGCACTGGTCTTTTGAAAGGTAAAGATCAGAAAAGGAGGAAGTCAATGAATATTTATCAATATGCTCTGCAGCTGGAAAAAGATAGTGAAAATTATTATCGTGAACTGTCTCAGAAAACAGAGAATATAGGACTCCAAAATATTTTAAAAATGCTAGCCGAGGAAGAAGTTAAACATTATAAGATTATCGAACAGATGATGAAAGGTGAGGCCAGTCCAGAATTAGCCGAAACAGATCTATTAAAGAAGGCTAAGAATATCTTTATGAAGATTAAAGGGAAAGAGATAGTATTTAAGTTTGATTTAGCCCAGGTAGACTTCTACCGTAAAGCCCAGGAATTTGAAGAAAAGAGTTATAAGCATTATAAAGAAATGAGTGATAAGGTAGAAATCGAATTACAGAAAAAAATATTGATAAAGTTAGCCGAAGAAGAAAAAAAGCATCTGTTTTTATTAGAAAATGTAGTGGAATTTCTTTCCCGACCGGAGACTTGGATTGAAAATGCCGAATTTAATCATTTGGATGATTATTAAAATATAAATTATTTGGTCAAGGATAGAGATTTGCCCTTCGGAAGGTCCACTTAAAGACGGTGAACTAGAAAGAGCTGCAGAATGGACAAATGGACTGGTGAAATTTAATTGATTCTATTTTTCAAATAGGTTAAGATTAGAATAATTAAAAGTAAAGTTTAGGGAATGAAGATGTTTAAATTTCTCGGTCATCGAAATTTTATATTACCCTTAGCCTTTATTCTGGGTTTAAGCTGTCCCCAGCTGGCCGAATGGACCAAATCATTAACCATTCCCGCCTTAGCTCTGGTAATGACTGTTTCCATTGTCCAAATTCCTACCCGACAAATTTTAAACTGGCAGAGCTTGGTTAAACCCCTGGCGGTCGGTGTACTTTTCAATTACCTCTTTTTAGGTTCCTTATTTTTAATATCCAGCCGCTGGTTTATTAGGTCAGAGGAGATAAGAGTCGGAATGATTCTAGTTGCCTCGGCACCCCCGGGTATAGCGGTGATACCCTTTACTTCTTTATTAGGAGGTAATTTAATTTTATCTCTATTAGCTCTTTTTGGTACCTATTTATCGGCTTTTTTGATTATGCCCGGCTTAATCTTTTTATTAACCGGTGCAGAAGGATTTCCGATTTCCAGGTTGTTTCTCGCTTTAGTTGAATTGATTATTTTACCGGTCCTCTTTTCCCGTCTCCTGCTTTTTAAAGATTTTTATAAATCTGTTCTTGCCTGGAAAGGGACGATCGTTAATTGGGGTTTTTTTGTAGTTATCTTTACGGTAATCGGATTAAATCAAAAAAATATCTTGGCCCAGCCGGATATTTTAATTAAAATATCACTGATTGCTTTGATCACCGCTTTTTTAGGATTTATCCTCTTGAATATCCTTTTGAAAAAAATGGGAATCAACCAAAAAGATCGGATCTCCATGCTACTTTTAGGGACGATTAAAAATTCCGGATTTGCCGCTGCCATTGCTCTGACTCTCTTTGATAGGATGACCTCTATTCCGGCTGCCATTATCAGTGCGGTTTATGCTTTTTATATGATTTGGTTGGGAGGTAAGGAGGAAAAAAGATTAAAATAAGTAAAAAAATATAGTTATAATTATAAAAATTTAAAGGAGGAAAAGAAATGATTGGTAAATTACCTCAAGAGGTATTAGAAGCAGTTTTAGAAACTATCCCGGTTGAATTTTCGGTAGTGGATGCTACGGATAGAGTTTTAGCTTGGAATAAACCTACTACCAGAATATTTAAAAGACCGGAAGGTGTCTTAGGCAGAGAGGTAGCTAACTGTCATCCGAAAAAGAGTTTAGCTAAAGTAGAGAAAATATTAAAAGAGATGAAAGAAGGGAAAAGAGAGAAAGCTCGTTTTTGGATTGATCTTCCCCTTGGTCCTCATCAGGAAAAGCAGAAAGTTTTGATTGAATATTATGCTTTAAAGGGTAAAGAGGGCAAATATCTCGGTTGTTTAGAGGTATCTCAAAATATTGCTGAGCTTCAAGCCATCCGTGGTGAGAAAAGGTTATTGGATTAGTTTAAAAAGTATTTTATGATTAGAGAAGAGGATAAGCGAATTGAAAAATTTGGAATTATCCCAAATCTTTGAACAAATTGCTAAAATCTTAAAGATTAAAGGAGAAAACCCCTTTAAGATTAGAGCTTATGAAAAGATAACTTTAGTTTTAGAGAACTTACCTATTGATATAGAAACAATTTACCACCAGGGAGGATTGAATAATATTCCGGGAGTGGGCGCTGGTATTGCCAAAAAGATCGAGGAATTTTTAACTACTGGTAAGCTTGAATATTATGAAAAATTAAAAGAGACTATACCCACTGGGGTAATCGAACTTTTAGATATTCCGGAAGTAGGACCTAAGACAGCTAAGCTTTTATATGAAAAATTAGAGGTAGATAATATTGAAAAATTAGAAAGAGCAATTAAAGAGCATCAGATTAAAGATTTACCAGGGATGGGTGAGAAGTCTGAAACTAATATTTTAAGAGGAATAGAATTATATAAAAGGCGAAAAGAAAGATTTCTCTTAGGTCGGGCTTTACCTTTGGCCGAAGAGATGGTAGAAAGTTTGAGCCAGTTGAAAGAGACGAATAAAATAAGCTTTGCCGGGAGCTTAAGGCGAAAGAAAGAAACGATTGGTGATATTGATATTCTGGTGACCTCCCAGAATCCCGAGAAGATAATGAAAACATTTACTTCTCTTCCTCAAGTCAGAGAAATTTTAGCTGAAGGACCTACCAAATCAAGCATTATTACTAATGATGACCTTCATATAGATGTAAGGGTAGTGGAGCCAATAAGTTTTGGAGCAGCTCTTCAATATTTTACCGGCTCCAAAGCTCATAATATCAAATTGAGAGAATTGGCTTTAAAAAGAAATTTGAAAATAAATGAGTATGGAGTATTTGAAGTGGAATCCGGTAATAGAATTGCCGGAGAAAAAGAAGAAGAAGTTTACCAAGCTTTAAATTTACCCTTTATCCCTCCAGAGTTGCGAGAGGATAGGGGAGAAATTGAAGCGGCACAGGAAAATAGATTACCTCAGCTGATAGAATATTCCCAAATAAAGGGAGATTTGCACCTTCATACTAAATGGAGTGATGGGGCCCATACTATTAAACAGATGGCAGAAGCAGCTAAGAAGAGAGGTTATAAATATATTGCCATTACTGACCATTCGCAATCACTTAAATTTGCCGGGGGATTAATCGAAGAAAGACTTAGAGAGCAAGTGGAAGAAATTCAAAAATTAAATCAAGAATTAAAAGATTTTACCATTTTAAGCGGTATTGAAGTAGATATTAAATCAAATGGCAGTTTGGATTTTTCTGATGAAATATTAAGTAAATTAGATGTGGTAATAGCGGCTATTCATTCTGGCTTTAAGCAGGAGAGTAAAATTATTACCGAGAGAATTATCAAAGCTATGCAGAACAGGTTTGTAAATATTATCGCTCATCCTACCGGACGTTTAATTGGATATCGTGAATCATATCAGGTAGATATTAATGAGATGATGGAGGTGGCGGCAAAGATCGGGACTATTTTAGAAATAAATTCCTATCCGGAACGACTCGATTTAAATGATATATATTGTCGGATGGCTAAAGAAAAAGGAGTTCAATTGGCTATTGAGACTGATGCTCATAGTATTGAGGGATTAACCTTTATGGATTTAGGAGTAGCCGTAGCCCGTAGAGGATGGTTAGAAGAAAAGGATATTGTAAATACCCTTCCTCTGGATAAATTATTAAAGAGATTGAAAAATAGATAGTAAGTAATAAATAATATTTTGCAGGTAAGAAAGAAGCAATTATGTTTAATTTTAATGAGGTCAATGAACAACTGAGCCAAGAAAATATCTCTAAAATAAAAGATATTATAAGATGGCTTTTAGATTCTTACTATCGAGCTACTGGGCTTGGAGTGATTTTTATAGATAGAAAGGGCAAGATATTTTCGCCTTTAACTTCTATTCGATATTTTTGTAATATTTGTAAATTGATTCAAAGTAGGGAAGAAGGGGAGAGAAGGTGTTTGGAGACTTTCCATAATAGTGCTTTAAAGAGTATCGAGTATGGATTTCCTTATATTTATCAATGTTATGCTGGTATTATTGAATGGTCTGCTCCTTTCTTATTCGAGGGTGAATTTTTAGGCTCCTTTGTTTCTGGTGGAGTTTTGATGAGAAAACCAGATTCTTCTTTTTTAAAAGAGATCAGAAAGGTAGATAAAACTTTAGAAATAGAGGAATCTCGTTTAGAGGAGGTTCTTAAGAAGGTTAAAATAGTGTCAGAAAAAAAGGTAAAAGCAGCTGCCGATATTCTTCATATTATGGCTAACTATTTAGCAAAAATGGAGTTAATAGATACTAAACTGCGTCAGGATAGATATATTCAGCAAGCGAAAATTTCTGAGGAAATTCAAAGCATAAAAAGAAGAGAATTAGAGTCGCTTGAAAAGGAAGAGAAAGATGAAAATTCATTTATTTCTATCAGTTCGCTCTACCCTTTAGAGACAGAGAGAGAATTACTGAGAAGAGTTAGATTAGGAGACAAAGAAGGAGCAAAAGAAGTATTAAATGAGATTTTGGGGAAAATATTATTCAAAAATGCCGGTCAAATAGAATTAATTCGAGCTCGAATCTTGGAACTGGCAGTCGTTCTTTCTCGAGCTGCAGTAGAGGCTAAAGCAGAATTAGAAATGATTTTGGGATTAAATTTTGAATATATTCAAGAATTAGGCAAACTTAAATCTATTGAGGAATTGTGTATTTGGATTGTAAAAGTTTTAGATAGATTTACCGAATCAGTTTATGAGAACAGAAATATTAAAAATGTAGATATGATCAGAAAGACCAGAGAATTTATTCGAGCAAATTATAAAAAAAAGATTAGATTAATAGATATAAGTAAGGCAATTTATCTAAGTCCTTATTATCTGAGTCATATTTTTAAAAAAGAAACTGGATCTACTCTATTGGAATATCTAACTAAAGTCCGTATTGAGGAAGCTAAACGATTATTAGAAAGTACTCCATGGAATACCACTCGAATTTCTTTTGAAGTAGGTTGTTCAGACCAAAGTTATTTTTGTAAAGTTTTTAAAAAATCAGAAGGTATGTCAGCTTCTGATTATAAAAAAAGAATGAAAAGATGACTAATTTATCTTGATATTATATTTGAATATACCTCCAATATACCTCTTTATAAGCCTCTTAGTTTCATATTAGTTACACCCAAAAATATTTTATTTCTTATTTTTTAAATTTTCTTCGTATTCTTAATCAAAGCTTAAATGGGATCAGATGAATAATAATATTTTCTTAAAAAAGCAAGATATTACCTAATAGCACAACAATATGTATAGTTTTGATACAGCTTATTTTATAAACTTAATTTAGATTTTTTAAAAAAGATTGGGAGGTAATATTATGGTAAATTTAAATAACATTTCAGAAGCTTTGCAAAGCGGAAGGGCGGAAAAAGTACGTGAACTGGTTAAACAAGCGTTAAATGAAGATATAATTCCTAAAAAAATTTTAGAGGAAGGCTTAATCCGAGGAATGTCTATTATTGGAGAAAAATTTAAAAAAAATGAAGTATATGTTCCCGAAGTCTTAATCGCTGCTCGCGCAATGCATGCCGGAATGGATGTTTTAAAGCCCAAATTGATTGAAACCGGGGTAAAGAATCTAGGGAAAGTAGTAATGGGCACAGTAACAGGAGATTTACACGATATTGGAAAAAATTTAGTAGAAATGATGTTAGAGGGTGCGGGCTTTGAAGTAATAGATTTGGGAGTAGATGTCTCTGCTGAAAAATTTGTGGAAGCTGTAAAAGAACATCAACCTAATATAATAGGAATGTCTGCCCTTTTGACCACTACCATGGTTAATATGGTGGAAGTAATAAAGGCGCTCGATGTTGCAGGGTTAAGAGATAAAGTAAAAGTAATGGTTGGAGGGGCACCAATTACTCAAAATTATGCTAATCAAATAGGGGCAGATGGGTATTCTCCCGATGCTACTTCTGCTACAGATAAAGCAAAAACTTTTTTGAGTTAAATATTTTATCTGCTTTAAGGAAGTGTTTTTGTATTTATGAATATTAATAGAATTATTAGAGAAAAAAATCTGGTAATCCCTTTACTCGGTGCACCAGGTATTACTCTTTCTAAAACTACCTTAAGAGAAAATCTTACTAATTCCGAAGTACAATATAAAACTCTTTCTATACTAATAGATAAATTTAGTCCTGATGGTATTTTCCCTATGATGGACCTTACGGTGGAAATCGAAGCTTTAGGGTCAGAAACAAACTTTCCCGAAAATGCTAATCCTTCGGTGGTGAAACCACTGATTAAGAACAGAGAGGATCTAAAGATTCTTAAAGGTAATTGGCAGGGAATTAGCGGGAGGATGAAGGTTTTTATAGAAGTTATGGAAAAGATAACCAAAAAATATTCTATAATAAAAGGTGGCTATGTAATTGGACCTTTTACCATGGCTGGTGAACTTATGGGAGCTAATGATATAGCTATGCAGGTAATGTTAAATCCGGAGCTGGTAGCTGAGTTGGTGAATTTTTCTCTGGAGGTAATTAGTGAATATGCTAATGCTCTTTTTAATGCGGGAGCAGATGCGATAGCGGTCTTAGAACCATTGGCAGTTATACTTTCATCAAAGAAGTATAAAGAATTTTCTCTCTATCCTTTTAAAAAATTAGTTTCTAATCTTAATAATAAACCCTTAATATTACATATTTGTGGAAATACTAATCATCTGATAAAATCAATGTTGGATTCAGGCGCGGTAGGGTTAAGTTTGGACAGTGGAATAAATTTTGAAGAACTAAAAAAGATAATTCCCCCAGAAATTACCCTTATGGGCAATTTAAACCCAGTTAAAATATTTTTGCAATCTACTCCTGACCAAGTAGCAGAAGCTACAAAATCCTTGAAGGAAAGTATGAAAGATACTAAAAACTTTATTTTAAGTTCGGGTTGCGATATTCCTTTAGATACTCCTTTAAAAAATATTGAAGCCTTTATGAAAGCTGCACGGGGAAAAATTAATTAACTTGGGGAGTTTAATAATAGGTGAACGGCAAAATGCTAAAAATAACTTTCTTGCCTGATAAAAAAAATATTGAAGTAAACAAAGGAACCACTCCATTGGAAGCACTGGAAAGGGCGTGGATAAATATTGATACTCCCTGCGGTGGAAAGGGAATTTGTGGTAAGTGTAAAATATTAATCAATAAAGGAATTACTACTGCCACTCCAATAGAAGAAGAACTTTTATCCGAAGAAGAAATAAAAAAAGGTTTTAGGTTGGCCTGTCAAGCTAAACTTTTTCAGGATAGTATAATAGAAGTACCTTCAGAAATTAGGTTAGATTTTAAAAGAGTATTTTCTTCTAATTCAAAGGGAGATATTCATCGTACCAAAAATAATTTTTCTCTTGAGTCTAATTTAAAGAAAGTATTTTTAGATTTGGAAAAACCTTCTTTGGATGACCAGAGGTCAGATTGGGAAAGAATTAAAGATGGACTATCTTTGAAAAAGATAAAAAATATTTCTAATTTAAAAATATCTCTACAGATATTAAAAAAGATTCCTATTTTAATTAGAAAAGCCGATTTTAAAATAACAGTTACTATCTGTAATGACGAAATTATTGATCTAGAAAGCGGTAATACTGCGAAAAAGAGTTATGGTATTGCCTTTGATATTGGGACGACTACAGTAGTGGGATATTTAATTGATTTGGGAAGCGGTGAAGAGCTTTCTGCTATAGCCAAGACTAATCCCCAGGTTATTCATGGTGATGATGTTATTTCCAGAATTGGATTTGCCCAACAACCTAAGGGTGGTTTAGAGAAATTACAAAAAGAAGTAGTGAATACTTTAAATGAAATAATTAGAGAGACTACCCAGAAAGCAAAAATAGATAAATGTAATATTTATGAAGCTGTAATTGTGGGCAATACTTGTATGCACCATCTCTTTTTAGGTCTTAATCCTATTAATTTAGCATCTTCGCCTTATATCCCAATTATAAAGGAAAGCCTTAGCCTGAAGGTAAAAGATATTCCTGGGTTATCACTTAATCCAGCTGCTAATATTTATATGCTTCCTAATATTTCTGCCTTTGTAGGAGCAGATATTTTAGCCGGGATCTTATCTACTTCTATGTGGAGGGAAGATAAAACTATTCTTTTTGTAGATTTAGGCACTAACGGAGAAGTAGTTTTAGGTTCAAAGGGAGAATTTTGGGCTTGTTCAGCAGCTGCGGGACCGGCTTTTGAAGGGTCTCGGATTAGTTCAGGAATGAGAGCCGCGGAAGGGGCCATAGATAAAGTTAAAATAGATAATAAGTTTATTACTTATAAGGTAATAGAAGATGGTAAAGTTAGAGGTATTTGCGGTTCGGGATTAATTGACTTAATTGCTGAATTACTCAAATTAGGACTGATAAATAAGAGTGGCAAGTTTATAGATAGAGAAGAAGGTAATTCCGAACTGAGTGAAGAGATTAGAAAAAGAATTATTAAAGAACAAAAAGGTAATAAATTTCTTTTAGTAAAAGGTAAGGAAACAGAAAACGGGAAACCTATTTATCTTACCCAGAGAGACATTAGAGAAGTACAATTAGCTAAGGCTGCAATATTTGCGGGTATAAAAATACTTTTAAAAGAAGTAAATATTCCCCTAAGAGATATTCAAGAAATATTCTTAGCTGGAGCATTTGGTAATTTTATTGATAAAAAAAGTGCAATAAGGATAGGATTACTCCCTAATTTATCTTTAAAGAAAATAGAATCAGTTGGCAATGCAGCGGGAAGAGGAGCAGAGATAACTTTATGCTCTAAAAAGATGAGAGAAGTAAGCGAAGAAATATCTAAAAAAGTTAAATATGTGGAATTATCTTCCCGCCCCGATTTTCAGGAAGAATTTATAAAAGCAATGATTTTTTAATGTCGTAGTCTAATAATTTTCTTCTGCCTTCTAAAACTCTTTTTACCTCTTGGGCAGCTGATTTTCTTAATTCTGCTTCTGTTTCAAATCTATTTTAATAACTCTATTAAATTTTAATTCGATTATTAAGCTAAAAAAATTTTCTTGACATAGTATTATAATAGAAGTATTATTATTTTAGAACAACGTTCAAAAAATTATCTAACGGTGTTCTTTATTTCACCATAAATAATAGATTAACAGAAGATAAGGCTATTTTTTAAATAAATAAGTCCTTTTCGATATAGGATGTTTATATCGATTACGATAAGAACAAAATTAAGATAAATATTTAATTAGAGGTTATAGGTAATGGAAAAGAAAATAATTCAATCTATAGATCGAGCTTTACAAGTTCTCGAGTTATTTAGTTTAGAAAAACCTGAGTGGGGAGTAACTGAAATAAGTAAAGCTCTGAATATTTATAAAAGTAATGTACATAATATTTTATCAACCTTTGCAGAAAAAGGTTTTGTGAAAAAAGATTCTAAAACAGATAAATACAAACTTGGTATAAAGTTTTTTGAATTGGGGAGTGTGGTTATTAAAAATATGGATTTAAGAAAAATAGCTCATCCTTATATAGAAAAATTGTCTAAAGAATTTAATGAAACAGTGCATTTAGGAATTTTAGATGAAGGAAGAGTTATTTCTATAGAACGGGAAGAATCTGATAAAGGCCTATGTTCCCATATCGAGATTGGTAGAAGAGCTCCTCTGCATTGTACTGCTGTAGGGAAGGCCATAATGTCTTATCTTTCTGAAAATGAAATTAATTTAATAATAAAAGAAAAAGGGTTAGAAAAATTTACAGAAAATACTATTACCACTAAAGAAGGTCTCGAAAATGAATTTAAAAAAATTCGAAAACAAGGATATGCAGTAGATAATATGGAACATGAAGAAGGGGTACGATGTGTGGCAGGACCAATACGAGATTATAATGGAAAAGTAATTGCTTCCATGAGTATTTCTGGGCCAGCGTTTAGAATAGATGAAAGTAATATACCGAATATTGCTAAAAAAGTTAAAGAATATTGTGATTGTATTTCTGAAGAAATGGGTTATATTTTTAATAAAAATAGAGGATAGTAATTTTATGAACATAATAGATATTACACATAAAGTGTTTTTATTGCGCTTAAGTTTCTTTTTTTAATAGGTTTAATTTGGTAGCTAAGGGGGTATAAAAAGTTTAACAAAAGCGATGTAAAAGATTTAAATCATTTTAGGAGGATTTATAATGTTTAATAAAGAAAAATACGGAAAGATATTAGTTCCGATGGTGACCCCCTTTAAAGAGGATCAGAGCGTAGACTATAAAGCAGCAGTAAGCATAGCTGAAAAATTAATCAAAGATAGTCAAGCTGATTCATTAATCTTGTCTGGAACAACCGGTGAATTTTTTACTATGAATTTTGAAGAGAGGGCAAAACTCTTTCAAGTTATTAAAGAAGCAGTGGGGGACAAAATACCCCTGATTGCCGGGGTAGGTTCAGTCTCTACCATGGAAACTATTGCCTTAGCCAAAAAAGCAGAAGAGTTAGATTACACAACCGCTATGATTGTTTCTCCCTATTATACTAAACCCACCCAAATCGAGCTCTATAATCACTTCAAGAAAGTGGCAGAGTCAGTCCATATTCAATTAATGCTTTATAACATTCCTATCTTCACCGGAGTTAATATTTTTCCTGAAACGGTAGCTAAGCTTTCTCAAATAGAAAACATCATTGCCATAAAAGAAGAGGCAGAACTCAATCCTAAACAGATGACTGAATTTATTAATGCTACTCCAGATGATTTTATAATTTATTGTGGAGATGACACGATGATCCTCGAAGCCTTTGCCCAGGGAGGAGCAAAGAGAATAGGAGGAATAATCAGTGGTGCTTCTCATATAATAGGAGTGCAATTAAGGGATATGATTGAAATGTTTCTTAGTGGAAAGGTGGAAGAAGCAGCTAAAATACAACAAAAATATTTAGCACTATTTAGAATAATGGGGCAAAATGGTAGGACTAATCCTTGTTCTCTTTTAAAAGAAGCTATGAAGATGGTAGGCTATAATGCCGGGATTCCTCGCCTACCTTTGACTCCTGGTACAGAAGAAGAGATAGCAAAAATTAAGAAAGTCATGGAAAAACTCAGAATCATGTAATTATTTAAATTAAAGTTTTATATTTTTACATTTAATCAAAATAAACTATAGTAAAAAGAGAGGATTGGTTATGAGTAAATATGCTCTAGGCCTAGATTTTGGTACCTTAGATGGCAGAGCAATATTGGTTGATGTAAAAGAAGATAGTTAAATGTAAATATTTTAGAAAGATTATAAATGAAGATTGAAATAAAAAGATTAATCAAAATTATTGATCAGAAAAAAAGAATAGACCCCCAAGGGAAAGAGAGGATTGCTCGAGTTTTAGAAAATAAAACAGTAGATACCTTACCCTTAATTTTTTGGAGACCTCAAAATATTTCTGTTCCGGGAAAGACCTACGATATGGAAGAACAGTTTTATGATAAAGAAAAGATGTTGTATGGTCATTTAGAAGAGATAGAACTTTGTGCTCAAAATACCTTTGATGCTTTATTGTGTTTGCGCCCTAATTTTGGAACCATATTTATTCCGACTATGTTTGGATTAGCATATAAAGTACCTAAAGATAGTTTTGCCTGGATAAATTCACATCTTAGTAAAGAGGAAATAAAGAGAGGCAAACTTCCAGATGTGGATAAAACAGATTTAATGAAAAGAGTCATTAAATATATCCAATTTTTTAAAGAGAAATTACCTGAATGGATTCAGGTGTATCTACCTGATACTCTTGGTCCCTTTGAAATTGCTCATTCAGTTTATGGGCACGATATTTTCTATGAAATTTATGATGACCCTAAATTTGTTCACTATCTTTTAGGTCTTTGTACTGAATTATATATTAAAGTTACTGAAAAATTGAAAAAAGTTATAGGCGAAGAGAGGGGAAGTTGCTACCACGGGCATGCTTTAGTCCGAGGAATTTATATGAGAAATGGTGGTGTTCGAATTTCTGAAGATAGTGCTACCTTACTATCCCCCGAGCATATTGATGAATTTGTTATTCCTTACGATAAAAAAGCCTTAAGAGCATTTGGAGGAGGGTTTGTTCATTATTGCGGGAAGCACGAATATTTGTTGGAGGCTTATTTACAGTTAGAGGAAGTGCGAGCAATTAATTTGGGCAATCCTGAAATGTATAAATTTAATCCTACTATGCAAAAGTTTTTGAATTATGGAAAATGTTATTTTGGTTTGTGGCCTAAAAAAGACAAAGAAACTTTGGAGGAATATATTCGTAGAATGAAAGAGGTTACTGACTCAGGTACAAGAGGTTTGATACTTCATTTTAATGAAGCTATGTTTCCAGAATATTCTTGCCAGGATATTTTACAAAAATGGAGAGCAGTAATGAGTTTTTAGAATAAAGGAAAAGGCCCAAACTTAAATTATGATGTAAAGTTGAAGATTAAAGAAAAATTTTTTTTAAGATAACAAAATAGAGTATAATAATATTAGTTATAATCAGCAGAAGATTTAATAATAAAAATAGTTTAATCAGGCAAGTGATTTATCCATTGACTACTCTATAAAGGAGGTGTTGAAGAGGGCATTAAAAGATATTTTTAGTGGAAAGCATAATAGACAGAAAGTATTTTTAGCTAGTAAATAAAAATTAAAGGAGGATTTTAAAATGAAATTCAGAAAGCTAGAAATTATTTTAGTGGTCTTTGCTTTACTCTTGATTTTTAGTTGTGCAAACGTCTTTGCAGCAGATATTAAACTTACTTGGTCTTCCATAAGTGTGCCGGGAGATGCGCATACAGAGGCAATGAAAGTTTTCAAGGAGGAAGTAGAGTATCTTTCGGCAGGGCACATAACTGTAGATCTCTATGTTGCAGGTCAGATTTACACTCAGGAAGCAGAATTAGCAGCCTGTCGAGAAGGGACCTTAGATATGTCCTATTATAGTGATGCCTGGTTAGCTGAATTCGTTCCCTATCTATCTATGTTCAGCGCAGTCTATACTTTTAGTGGTTATAATCATATGACTAAAGTATTAAATGGTGAGATCGGAAAAAAGATTTTTGAAGAAGTAGCTCAAAAAACTGGTGTACGTCCTCTGGCAGCTTTCTATCTGGGAACCAGACAACTTAATTTAGTAGAAAAAGTAGGTCCAGTTAGAACTCCTGAAGAGATGAAAGGTGTTAAGCTGAGAACACCGGCCAGCCCTACTTGGATCGCTTTAGGTAAAGCTTTAGGTGGTAGTCCTACTCCTATGAGTTTTGGAGAAGTGTATACAGGATTACTAACTGGTGCTATCGAAGGTCAAGATAATCCCCTTCCTACTGACAAAAATGCTAAGTTTTACGAGGTAACTAAATACATAGTGCTTACCAATCATGTAGTCAATTCTGTATGGCCAACTATAAATGAAAAGAAATGGCAGTCATTGAGTGAGATAGATCAATTAGTAATACGTAAAGCTATCGAAAAAGCACGAAAATTTTGTGATGAAACCAATCTAAAGGCTGAAGCGGAGTTACTTGATTTCTTTAGAGGGCAGGGATTAATTGTTATTGAAGATCCGGATAGGGAGGCTTTTGCTGCTTATGCCAAGAATTCTTATGCTACAGAGAGCAAAGATATTTCCAAAAATTGGGATATGGTTCTCTATGAAGAAATTCAAGCACTAAAATAATCATCAATAGAATGGTGAGGTAATTTTACTGGAATAGAAAGCGAGGGTCTCATTGGTAATGGTGAGACCCTCGCTTATAAAGGAGACTGAAAAGTTACGAAAAATACAAAACTCTGGAAGAAAATAAGTATTTTTATACTTGATTTTATAGAAGTCTATACCTCAGCGATAGTTTTTTTCTTATTATTTATTGTTTTTATGTTAGAAATATTTTACCGTTATTTTCTGGTTCCTCTTACCTGGACTTTAGAATTTACGCTGATAGCTTTTATCTGGGTAACACTACTGGGGGCTTGTTTTGCCCAGCGAGACTCTTCTCATGTGAAGTTTACTATGATCTATGATAAAGTCAAACCCAGGACTCAAATATGGATGAGAATAGTGGGAAATACCTTAGTATTTATTGCTTTTTCTATTTCTCTTTATCCAACTTATCGGTATATAAACTTTATGTCTTTTAAAAAGTCTGATGTACTTAAGATTCCTATGAGTATAGCTTTTTCACCTTATATTGTGTTTCTTGTTATTATGATTGGGCGATTGGGCTACGATATTGTCACAGATTTTAAAAAACTTAACCGAGGAGAGAATTAGGATGAATATTCCGCTACTGGTCTTTATATTGTGTTTTATTTTAACTTTTATTTTAAGAATCCCTATTGCTTTAGGTATGTTGATGAGTTCAATCTATTATTTTGTCTTAGCTCCTGGTCCAGCTACTGGTGTACAGATGGCTGCAACCCAACTACTAACTAATCTCAATGTAAACTTTATCCTTATTGCAGTTCCTCTCTTTGTTTTTACTGCCAAAGTGATGAATACTGGAAAAGTTACTGAAATGGTATTTAAATTTGCTAACATTCTTGTTGGTAAATGGAGAGGAGGAATGGGACATGTTAATGTAATTGCTTCTCTTATATTTTCTGGAATGACTGGTTCCGCCATTGCCGATGCCTCAGGTTTAGGAATTATGGAAATAGAAGCTATGCGAAAACAAAATTATGATGACGGATTTAGTTGTGCCATTACGGCAGCCTCAGCAACTATTGGTCCTATTTTTCCACCCAGCATTCCTATGGTAATTTATTCTATGTTTTCTGGTGCTTCTATTGGTAAACTTTTTTTAGGTGGGATGATACCGGGAATTTTAATTGCTATAGCTTTAATGATTTATGTTGCTTATATCTCGAAAAAGAGAAATTACCCTACAGGGGAAAGCTATCATTTTGGGGAACTTATTAAAATTATTATTAAAACTTTTCCCGCTCTTTTAACTCCGGCAATTCTTTTGGGTGGTATCTACAGTGGAATTGTGACTCCCACTGAGGCAGCTGCCTTGGCAGGATTTTATGCAATTGTCATTTCATTTTTTGTCTATCGAGCTATCGGTGTAAAGCAATTGCTCGAGGTAATTATAGATACGGTTAAAACAACTGGCACTCTCTCTCTTATTGTTGGTGCTGCCTTTAGCTTTTCATATATTGTGGCTATAGAACATATTCCGGTTATGCTATATGGAAGTTTATCAATTGTAACTCAGAATAAATACTTGATGCTCTTAATTATAAATATAGTTTTCCTTATTCTGGGAATGTTTGTAGATACTTCTTGTATACAGGTAGTATTTGTCCCTATGGTTTTGCCTTTAGTAAAAGCTCTGGGAATTGATTTGGTTCATTTTGGGGTAGTAATTGTTTTAAATATGATGATAGGTTTATCCACTCCTCCTTTTGGAATGCTACTTTTTATTGTATCTGGTATTTCTGGTACGCCACTGAAAGTAATTATTAAAGAAATTTTTCCTATGCTTTTAGTATTAATTAGTGTACTTTTTTTAATTACTTATATTCCGGAAATTGTAATGTTTATTCCTAATACTATCTGGAAATAAGTATTAAGTTTGATTTTAAAGAATAACTAAATTCTATTTTGCTTAAAATATTAAATATTTTTATCTCTTTAATTATAAAAATTTAGTATGGAAAAATATAAAAAAGGAAAATCTATGTTACCTGAAGATAGGATCTATACAGCAATTTCAGGTGGTATCCCCGATAGAGTTCCTTCTGTGCCTAAAATATGGGTTGATTTAGCTGCTAATTTATGGGGATTAAGTTTAACCAAGGTTTTAGAAGATCCTCTTACTGCTTTAAGAGTTATTATTGAAGCAGGTTTTATGGTAGGGGCTGACGGAGTTCGGCAATTTCATTTTCCTAAAAGGAAGATATTAATTAAAGATAATAAAGTTTTTGAAATTAATAAAAAAGGAGAATATCTAGGCGAAATAGATATGTTGGGAGGATTAATAACCCAACTTTTAGAGGTTAATAGTTTTGAACTTTCCAATCCTTATCAAATGGCTTTTCATCATTATTGGTCGTGCAAAGAGCCATTAATAAAAAATTTGAGTGATGTGAAAAAGATTTCTATTCCCGAGAAATGCTTTTACGAAGAAATAGGTTGTGGTGATCGACAAAGAGAGATGATGAAATTAGTGGGCAGTAGGCTATGCTTAATCGGCGACTGTGATTCAGCAACTTTAGCTTTTTATTTAAATTTACGTGGTTATAATAATGCAATGATAGATTTAATTGAACAGCCAGAATTAGTGCATGCAACTATGGAGAAAGGAGTAGAGATTGCTATAGAAAAAGGTAAATTCAATATTGATTTAGGCATTAAAATATTGCGATTGAATGATTCTGTAGCTAATATGTCAGTTATCTCTCCAAAACATTGGCGTGAATTTATTTTCCCTCATATTAAAGATGTGTGTGATGAACTTCATCATTATGACCCGGAAGTCAAAGTTTATTGTCATATATGTGGTAATATAATTCCCATTGTAAAGGATTTAGTAAAAACTGGTCTTGATTGTATCGGCCCTCTTGATCCTCTGGGAGGTTTTACTCCAGGTCAGGCAAGAGAAATTGTTGGTGATCGTGTTTCCTTGATGGGTGGAGTAAATACTCTTTCTTTTATTAATAATACTTCCAAGCAAATTATTGAAGAAGCCAAAATGTGCATTTTAGAAGCAGGTAAAAGAGGAGGATATATTCTCAGTTCGGGTTGTGTAATACCTCGAGGGGCGAGTAAGGAGAATTTAAGAGCTTTGAGAATTGCTACTGAAAAATATGGAGTATACCAAAATGGGATTCTTAAAGAAGTTCAATGGTAGAAAATAAAGATGTTGGTGAAATAATTAGTATTATTAAAATTTTTAGAAAATATAAATATTATGAACATATTAAAATTAAGAAATCATATTCCCATAAGTGGTCCGGCAAGAAGAGAACCTGCTGATGGCACTGAGTCAAATATGCGAGTCTCTTTAGGTTTTGAACCCGCTTGGTTTCACCAGCGATGTGGTATTGATTTTTCAGAAAAGTGGCATATAAATCCTTTTTATCGCTATGCTAGTTTGATAAAAATGAAAAAAGAGCTGTGCCAGAAATTTCCTTCAGTTTCTTACTGGAGTGAGGAGCATAAAGATGATTTAGCTACTATTTCAGGATGTTATGGTGCTTATGTTATTCCAAAAATATTTGGGTTTCCTTTAGTATACGAAGAAGATAGGTGGCCTGTTTTAGATAAAAACAAAAAGAAACTTACCGAGAAAGAAATGGAAAAACTAAATATTGATAATCTTCTTTCTAGTCCATTTGTGGAAGAATTATTTAATCAGACAGATATTATTGAATCAGAATGGGGAAAAATACATGGCTATTTAAACTGGCAAGGTGTTCTCAATAATGCTTTTCACTTAAGGGGAGAGAATATTTTTACTGATTTTTATGATAAGCCAGCTCTGGTGCATTATTTTTTCTCTACAATTTGTGAAGCAATGATAAGATTAGCTCAAAAAGTTCAAAAGAGACAGCGAGAATCCGGATTTTATATTAATCATTTTTGTGTAAGCAATTGTACAGTTAATATGGTATCTCCCCAAATTTATCGAGAGTTTCTTTTTCCTTATGATAAGAGGATTGCCGAAAGTTTTGAAAGATTTGGTATGCACACTTGTAATTGGGAGGTTACTCCTTATTTAGAAGAGATAAAAAAGTTACCTAAAGTTGGTTATCTGGATATGGGGATGATGTCTGATCTGAAAAAAGTTAAAAAAATATTTCCTGAAGCAAGGAGAGCAGTTATGTATTCACCCGTTCGATTGCAGGAGGCAAATTTAGATGAAATTAAGAAAGATATGAAAAAAATATATAATGAGTTGTCCCCTTGTGATGTGGTGATGGCTGATATTGAAGCTACCACCAGTGATAAAAGAGTAAACGAACTATTGCAAATATGTAAGAATTTAGAATTAAGAAAAGAATAAAATAAAGCAAATCAAATTAAGGTAAACTTATAGGATAGGGGAATAGTTTAAAATTCCCTTATCTAGATTAATCTAGATTAAGATTTAAATAAGAGATATAGTAAATATCGAAGGTAAAGGAGTAAAATTAATGATCAATATTATAGGAAAGAAAAGATTAGAAGGTATCATTCCGGCTTCGATTTTACCGGTAAATGAGAATGGAAAAATTAATTTTAAATTTTTAGAGAAGCATGTCGCCTATCTTATTTCTGCCGGCGTAGATGGTCTTTTTATTAATGGAACAACAGGTGAAGGAGCCTGGTTAACTATCGAGGAAAAAATACAAGTAATTAAGACCATAAAAGAAATTAGTAAAGGTAAAGTATTCCTTTGCGCGGCGTGCCTTCAACCCTCCACAGAAATGGTGATTAATGAAATTAGAGCTTTTGAAAAATATGAACCAGATTATATGGTGGCTGTAACTCCTTATTATTATAGTGTTCCACAAGAGGCAATTATGGAACATTTTAAAAAAATTGCTCATTACAGTTCAGTACCGTTAATTATATATAATATCCCTCAATGTACCCATAATAAGATGGAATTAAGTACAATATTAGAACTCGCCAAAGAAGAAAATATCGCTGGCATAAAGGATAGTTCTGGAGATTTTATATCTTTTACTCGAGGAGTATATACACCAGTACCTAATTCTTTTTCTTGGATCCAAGGTGAGGACTATTTGGATGGACCAGCTTTTAATAGCGGGGCTGATGGAGTAGTTACCGGTTTAGGAAATGTATTTATAGAACCGTATGTAAGGATGTATGAAGAAGCGAAAAAAGGAAACTATCAGGAAGTTAATGAAATACAAAAGAGAATTAATGAACTATATGAAATAATACAGCTTACTGGAGGGAAAGTAATTCCAGCAATTAAATCTGGAGTTGCTTTATTAGGAAGAAGTACCAAATGGATGAAAATGTTTTCTCTAACTTTAGGTAAGGAAGATATAGAAAAAGTGAAAAGAGTAATTATAAAACTTGGTTTACTTAGAGATAACCATTAACTTACCCTGCCTTCCCGTCCTATCCGGACCCCACCAGGATAGATCCCTGGGTAATATCATTAAAGAGATTAATAAGTATAGATTAATCATTTGGTATTTTAAGGAAAAGTTGTATCCAAGATGAATAATAGGTTTATTTTATATTAAACTTCATAAGTATCTGTCTTTCTTTTCGTGAATTAAAATCAAATAATTTTTTGAGGTAAGAAAAGTCCCCACAAGTTCTTGACATCAACAACGCACATTTTTGTGTTGACAAAAAATATCGAGAATGCTAAAATTTCGCATAGAAGATTTTTAGGAGAGAAAACGAGATGAAAAGAACAATAGAAACCAAACTGGCCGCAAAGATGGGGCAGACGATCATTGAGGACAGGGTGCTATTTACTTCAAGGAGTCAGTGGAGAAGAAAAGCAATGGAGACGTTATCATTGAATTTATGACAAATAAGGAAACTCTGGATACTCCATTAATAAATTCTCTTCGAATTGAAACTGGATGGTAATTCAAAAATTTCAAGGAAGGATAATGAGGATTACTGTTAAGAAAGAAGGAAAACCCCATGAAGGTATCTGTTAACCTAACTGTAAATGGTCAGCATGTCCAAGTAGAAGTTGAAGATAACAAAACGCTTTTGTATTTACTAAGAGAGATACTGCATCTAACCGGAACAAAAGAGGGTTGTGGAATTGGTGAATGTGGGGCATGTACAGTCTTAATGGATGGCAAATCTGTGAACTCCTGCCTTGTTTTAGCTAAACAGGCTGAGGGCAAGGAGATTCTCACTATTGAAGGTTTAAACAAAGGTAAAGATATCCATACAATCCAACAAAGCTTTGTAGATGTTGGAGCAGTTCAATGTGGTTACTGTACTCCAGGTATGATCTTATCAGCAAAGGCTCTTTTGGATGTAAACCCTAATCCAACACTAGAGGAAATTAAAGTGGGGCTTTCGGGTAACCTATGCAGGTGTACCGGTTATACCAAGATATTTAAAGCTGTAAAACTATCGGCCCAAAAACTAAGCAAAGAAAATGTAGATGATGGAGGTGAGAACTAACGGATGAGCTTCGCATTGTAGGCAAATCAGTTAAGAGAGTTGACGCTTATAGTAAAGTAACTGGGAAAGCTATTTACGCTGGAGATATCCAATTGCCTGGAATGTTGCATGCAAAAGTTTTGCGCAGTCACTACCCCCATGCCTATCTAGAAGAAATAGATATATCAAAAGCAAAACTTGTTCCTGGGGTACATTGTGTTCTTACCGCCAAAGACATTAAAGGTACTAATCGATATGGAATTGCTGTTCAGGATCAGCAGGTTCTGGCAGAGACAAAGGTGCGTTTTATGGGAGATGCAATTGCAGCTGTGGCTGCTGAGACTGAAGAACAAGCTGAAGAAGCGGTTAAAAATATTAGAGTTGTTTATCAGCAGCTTCCTATAATCTCCACTGTAGAAGAGGCTCTAGCTGATGGAGCACAGTTAATATACGAAAAAGGTAACTTGCTACAGCATACCAAAGTTCGTAAAGGTAATGTGGAAACAGGGTTTGCACAGGCAGACGTAATAGTAGAGAACACTTATATTACCCAATGTGTTGAACATGCCTATTTAGAAAGAGAGTGTTCGGTAACAAACTACGATCCGTCCGGCTATTTAACGGTCTGGACTTCAACTCAATATCCCTTTAGAGATAGAAGGCAAATTGCAAATGCTTTGGGAATCAAGTTTAGTAAACTGCGGGTGATACAAGCTACAACAGGTGGAGGTTTTGGGGGTAAAGATGATATAACTACAGAAATGTACAGTACCTTATTGGCATATTATACTGGTCAGTCTGTGAAATATAGTATGACCAGGGAAGAATCCTTTTTTTCAACAACTAAAAGACACCCCTTTAAGATCAGCTGCAAAACTGGGGCTACCAAAGAAGGTAAACTTATGGCCCTAGAAGGTACTATCTACGCTGATAAAGGTGCCTTTTGTTCACTAGGAATTTATGTGGTTAAAAAAGCAGGCATTCACCTGGCAGGTCCCTATTATATACCTCATATAAAAGTAGACACCTATGCTGTTTATACCAATAATGTACCCTCTGGTGCATTTAGAGGGTTTGGTACTCCCCAGGTTGCTTTTGCCCATGAATCACAAATGGACATACTAGCCGAAAAGCTAGGCATGTCACCCGTTGACATAAGACTACTAAACTGCCTTCGTCCTGGATTGTCCACCTCTACTGGTCATGTCTTACATCATAGCGTAGGAATTGCAAAAACTTTGGAAATAGCCAAAGAGCACTATCTACGACTTAAAGAAGAAGGGAGTGGTAGTGAATGAAAAAGAGAGGAGTAGGAGTTGCTTCCATGTATTATGCCATTGGTTATGGTTTCAACAGGCCAGACCACGCCGCGGCTACTATTGAAATTGCAGACGATGGGTCAATAACTCTAATAAGCGGGTGCTGTGATATAGGTCAGGGCTCTGACACTGTTTTATCACAGATTGCTGCTGAAGAGTTGGGTGTAGAATACGAGGATGTCCACATCATTTCGGCTGACACTGCGGTAACTCCGGATTCAGGGGCAAGCACAGCCAGTAGACAGACATTTGTATCAGGCAATGCAGTAAAAATAGCTGCTCAAGATATTAAAAAAAAGTTATTTAATCATGCTAGAGAATTACTTGGTGTGGATGATGACAACTTTTTCGTTCAAAATAGAATTATCTATCATGCAAGTAGTAAAAAATCCATCCCAATCTCATCTGTAGCAAAATCCTTACATGATCGCGGTAAGCCTTTCCTAGGCTACGGTTGGTATAATAATACTACCCCAGATGTGAATCCGGAAACCAACCAGGGTGATGCATATGCTACCTACTGTTTTGCCACACAAGTGGTAGAGGTAGAAGTAGATACAGAAACCGGCAAAGTCGATGTTCTAAATGTTGTAGCAATTCACGATGTTGGAAAAGCCATTAATCCTGTACTTTGTGAAGGACAAATTGAGGGAGGAATTGTACAGGGGATGGGGTATGGCTTGTTTGAAGAGGTAAAATCAGAAAACTGTGTGGTTGTCACCAAAAACTTTGATAATTTTTTAATACCTACAGCAGCTGATATTCCGAATATCACTTCCATAATTGTTGAAGATGAGGAACCCAAGGGACCTTATGGTGCAAAAGGGGTTGGCGAACCTTCTCTAATTCCTACAGCTCCAGCAATAATAAATGCAATTTACGATGCTATAGGTGTTAGGATATTTGAACTGCCAGCTAATCTAGAGAGAATAAAATCTGCTCTTCAATCAACAAGTGATAAGGAGGGAAAATAAAATGCATAAGTTTCGCTTCATCAATCCTAAATCCTTGGTAGAGGCATTAGAATATCTTAATCAGTATGGTAAGGAAGCTAAAATTATAGCTGGTGGAACCGACCTTCTGATTCAGTTAAGAAATGAAGACGATAAGCTTGCTGGTGTTAAGTTCCTGGTAAACATAGACTCGTTATCTAACCTTAGACAAATAAAAATAGATGAAGACTATATTTCAATTGGGGCACTGGTCAATCATGCTGAAATAGCTTCCTCTGAACTAATTTGGGCCAAAGTAAGTTTTTTGTCTAAAGCTGCTTCAATGATAGGGTCGCCACAGATAAGAAATAGGGGAACAATAGGTGGAAACTTAATCAACGCCTCACCGGCAGCTGATACGATACCTGTTATGATTGCTTTAGATGCGGATGTAACTTTACAATCATTAACCGGCAACAGAAAGCTGCCAGTAAGGGAGTTATTTTTAAAGCCTTATGAAACCTGTATTAGGCATGATGAAATTTTAACGGAAATAAAATTTAAATGTCTGCCAGAAGGAAGTAAAACGAAGTTTCTTAAAGTTGGTCGTAGAAATGCATTAGTTATCGCTCGACTTAACATTGCAGTAAGTCTTAAAACAGATGAAGAAGGAATACTAGAAGACATTCGTATTGCTCCAGGTTCAGTTATGCCCATACCTTGCCGCGTAATCGAAGCGGAAAAATTACTTATTGGGCAAACTCCAAATGATGAAATAATCAATCGCGCAAGTAAAAAGGTGGCAGACACCATGGTGGAAAAAAGCGGTATTCGTGCATCGACTATCTATAAGAAACCTGTGATTGAAGCAATTACCAGAAGAGCTATTTGGGAGTGTGTTAATTAGTGAACATAAGTCTATTGCAGTCTACAACAAAGATTGTTATGAAATTTGCTCACCACCACCAGGTTACATCTCCTTTTTAAAAGTCTGCAGAAAAGTTTAAAGAACTAAAGGAGGATAAAAAAATGATCGATTTAACTATCAACGAAGAACAACTTAAGAGAACCATAGAAAGAGCCAGAGAAAAAAATGTTATCATTCCCACTTTTGAACAGATGAAAGATCCAGAACTTATTCCGGATAAAATCAAAAATAACTTAAAGGATGTAGGATTGTGGGATATTAATTCTTATAATCTATTTCGAATTACCTGGAAAAACGAACCGGTAAAAACGGGCGGTCAGTTTGGGGGAATTAATTTTATGGAACTCCCGCCTGAATTGACCGGTGTCAAAGCCCGAATTGTCGCTTTGGTGGGGAAATGGTTTCCTACCGGAGCCCATAAAGTTGGGGCAACTTTTGGGTGTTTGGTTCCCCGCTTAATTACCGGACAGTTTGACCCTACCTCCCAAAAAGCAGTATGGCCTTCTACCGGCAATTTCTGCAGGGGAGGTGCTTATAATGCAGACCTTCTTTCCTGTGAATCTATTGCCATTTTGCCGGAAGGAATGAGCAAAGAACGCTTTGACTGGTTATCCAAAGTTGCCGGAGAAGTTATTGCCACTCCGGGAACAGAAAGTAATGTAAAAGAAATTTTCGATAAGACCTGGGAATTAAAGAAGACCAGAGATAATGTAGTCATATTTAATCAGTTTGAAGAATTTGGTAATCACCTCTGGCACTATGAGGTTACCGGTCATGCCATGGAAGAGGTCTTATCCCAAATTATGAGTCCTAAAGAGAACTATGCAGGAGTGGTTCTGACTACCGGTTCCGCTGGTACCTTAGGTTGTGGAGATTACCTGAAAGAAAAATTCCCTACCAGTAAGATAGCTGCCGGGGAAGCCTTACAATGTCCCACGCTTCTTTCTAATGGTTTTGGTGCTCATCGCATTGAGGGGATAGGAGATAAACATGTCCCCTGGATTCATAATGCAAAAAATACTGATCTGGTTATTGCCGTAGACGATAACAACAGTATGGGGATAATCCGTCTATTCAATGAACCTATTGGCCAGAAATATTTGAGTAAAAAAGGTGTACCTTCTGAAATTATTGAACAATTACCTCTAATGGGAATTTCCAGTGTAGCCAACATGATCATGTCTATCAAGTTTGCTAAATATTATGAACTTACCGATAAAGATATAGTCTTAACTGTCTTTACCGATTCCATGGAATTGTATGGCTCTCGATTGAAAGAATTGGAAGAAGAATTTGGACCTTATAATGAAATGGATGCGGCCATTGATTATCATCGTAATTTGCAAGCACTCACCACTGATTATATGCAAGAGTTAACCTATTATGATAAAAAACGGATACATAATCTCAAATACTTTACCTGGATAGAACAACAGGGTAAAGATTTGGAAGAATTAAATGCTCAGTGGTACGATTATGAGAATTATTGGGGTAGTATTCACCAACAGACCAGTAAGATAGATAAATTAATTAGAGAGTTTAACGAGAGAACTGGCCTGCTGAAATGCAAAGCTAAGGAGGAGAATTAATTGTTTATGAATATTGAAAATAGAGTTATAGAAAATATTGATAAAAATAAAGATGGTATCGTTAAGTTTTTAAGAGAGTTAATTTCTTTTCCTAGCGTTACCGGAAATGAATTAAAAATACAGCAATTTATTGCCAAAAAGCTTAAAGAAATGAATTTAAAAATAGATATGTGGGAGCCAAATCATAGTGAACTTAGAAAGCATCCTGCCTATGTACCTGTAAAAAATGGATATACCAATAGACCAAATCTGGTAGGAATCTATAAAGGATATGGAAATGGAAAATCACTACTGTTTAACGGACATGTAGATGTTATTCCTGCCAAACCATTAAGTGCATGGAATCATAATCCTTGGTCAGGGGATATTCAAGGTGATCGACTGTATGGCAGAGGATCTTCTGATATGAAAAGCGGTTTGGCTGCCATGACCATGGCTCTTGATATTTTAGTAAAATTAGACGTTAAACTAAAAGGTGATGTCCTTCTTGAGTATGCCGTAGATGAAGAGCAAAGTGGTAATGGAACTCTGGCAGGTGTAATGAGAGGATATAAAGCTGATGCAGGTATATGTTGTGAAACGAGTAGTATGAATATTCAGCCTGCTTGTATTGGAAGAATATGGTTCGAAATCACGGTTAAAGGAAAACCGGCTGGAATTCAAAGAGCATGGGAAGGTGTAAATGCAATTGATAAAGGTTATGCTGTGATGAATGCTGTATCTGATTTTGGAGAAAAAAGAATTAATCAATTAAGCCATTCTCTTTACCCGAAAGTGAAAAATGCTCTTCCTTGTATGGTAGGTGTTTTTAGATCGGGCTCTTTTAACAGCTCTTTTCCCGATACTTGTGTGCTTAAAGGTAGCTTTGCTACACTTCCCGGAGAAGAAACAGATATTGTAAAACAAAATTTCACTGAACATATTGCCACCTTTGCAAAAACGGACTCCTGGTTGAAGGATAATCCACCCTTGACTAAATTCAAAGGTTATTGTGGTGACCCTGCTGAAATTTCTAAAGATCATCCCATTGTCAATGCTCTAAACAAAAAATATTACTCGGTTTTAGGCAAAAAAGCACAAATTACAGGGAGAGAAGGTGCAGCAGATATCAGATATCTAATAAAATATGGCGAAACCCCAACCACAATATTTGGACCGGGTTTAACTGAATTAATGCACTCTACTGATGAATATGTAAAAATTAGCGATTTGATTTCCGCTACGAAAATTATAGCTTTAACCATTTTAGAATGGTGCGGATATCAATAAGGATGGGTATGAAAAATGCCTATTTTGAAAAGTGGATAAGCTATATTTTAAATTTCGCTCTATGAATAATTCGTAGGGCTTAATAAATATACCAAATATTAGGTTAAATTTAAAATTAGCGGTCAAAAAAGGTTGAGAGGAGGCGATGTAAATAGTAAAATATAAAGATAATATGCAGAATTCTTCATGAAATTGCATTGATCTACGAATGTAACTGTTAAAGGTGGAATTTAGGTAAAAAAAATAATTAATACAAGGAGGATACTTTAATGAAAAATAAGTTAATGGTTTTAGCTTTGATTACTGGTGTTATTCTCTTGGCCCTGGCCTCGACGGTGCCCATCGCCGCTCAATCCGGAGTAGGTGATACAATACTCATTGGATGGATTGGAGTGCTCTCCGGGCCTGAAGCTTACGATGGTCTGCGTATGCTTGAAGGAGTGAAGATGATTACTGAACAGGTAAACGCAGCTGGTGGGTTACTCGGTAAACAGATCGAACTGAAAATCGAAGACGGAGCAGGAGATACAGTGACTTCCGCTAACGCTGCAGAAAAACTGGTGGCCAATGACAAAGTACAGGCCCTTTTCGGTGCCTATGCTAGTACCGCTACCGCCGGATTACTTCCTATTGTAGCGAAATACCAGATCCCTTTAGTGAACTGTGTTTCCCAGGATGAGAAACTTTCCAACGCTGGGAATAAATGGTACTTTAGCGGCACCCTGAAGAGTAATACTATTGCCAAGATGGCAGCTCCCGAACTGGTCAAAATGCTCGATATTAAGAAAGCAGCTACCCTGGTCATTAATGCTGATGCGGAAATAGCTTATAGTGAGGCCTGTAAAAAGTACCTTTCCGAACAGGGCGTAACAGTATCAACTAATTCATTCCCGGAAGGCACGCAGGATTTTTCCTCTATTCTAACCAAATTGAAAAGAGAAGCACCCGATACAATTTTCATCAATATGGGATCTAACGAAGGGGTTAACTTCTTAAAACAACTTTATCAAAGTGGATTAAAAGCTCGCATTGTGGCGTCTGATTTATACCAACAATGGGCCGACGAAGCAGGGAAAGAAATCGAGGGTATGTATTTCCCGGCCAGGTATGTGGTTTCCCAAGACACTCCGGTTAACAAAAAATTTGCCGCAGACTTCCAGGCAAGAACCGGAAAATTACCCGATGATTCCGTTGCCGGTGATTATGACGCCTGCTTAGTGTTGTATGACGCTATTAAGAGAGCTGGCACTATGGAACCTCAAGCATTGCGCGAGGCTATTCTAAAGACTAATATGGAAATTACCCGGGGAAATATTACTTTTGACGAAGCTGGCCGTGGTGGTTTCGATTGCAAGATAGCCCAGATGCAGAATGGGAAATTAGTTATTCTAAAAATAATACCTTATACCGGTATATAAGATTTAATATTACTACTTTCGGCTATATGGATCTGATCCATATAGCCGAAAGTATCATTTTAAGAACGGAGGTAAGTGATGGAGGAATTGCTTCAGCAAATATTTAATGGTCTTGTAGTAGGCTCCGTATATATTTTAATGGCTGTGGGATTAACGATTATTTTTGGTGTTATGAATATCGTTAATTTTGCCCATGGCGAGTTTTATATGCTAGGTGCTTATTTGGCATTCATTCTGGTAAATATCTTAAAATTGAATTTTTTTGTAGGTCTAATAGTAGCTTCTATCGTGGTGGGTTTATTTGGAATTGTAATTGAACGAATAATCGATCGGTTCGGGAAAATGACGGAAGTAGACTACATTTATTATACTATTCTAATGACCATAGCCATTTCCATGATTTTATCTAATACGGTCAATGTATTGGCAGGCCCAGCCCAGAAGCAAATACTGGCAGGCATTTCAACAGCACCAATTCAAATTGGTTCTGTAATAGTTAATGTGTATAAGTTGTTGGTAATCGTGATCGCCTTTTCAGTTAGTATTCTTTTTGGTCTATTCCTGAAATATTCCAAGTTCGGTAAGGCGATGAGAGCTACCTTTGAAAACAAGGAAGCTGCTGCTTCTGTTGGTATTAATATAAGTATTGTAAACATGGTTACCTTTGGCATTGGGACCTTTATGGCTAGCATCGGTGGCATCTTGGTGGGGGCAATGTTTAATATTTTTCCTTTCATGGGTTCTCAGGCGAACCTCAAGGCTTTCGCTGTGGTAATCCTGGGAGGTTTGGGTAGTTTTAGCGGAGCGATTGTCGGTGGAACTATGCTCGGTATTATTGAAAGTATTTCCGCCGGATATTTTAGTTTGGGCTATAAAGATGCAGTAAGTTTTATCTTAATTATTTTAGTACTAGTGTTTCGACCGGAAGGGTTGCATCGTCGGGTCAATAGATAATTATTTTTGGTCCAACACTTTGTACAGGTACAAAACAAACACATTTGAGGGTACTTTAATTGAAAAAATTTTGGTTTTATTTAATGGGATTCGCGATTTTAGCGATCCTTCCGTTTGTTTTTTCCAATGCATATAAATTACACTTACTAATTATTATGGCAATTAATGTTATTTTCGCTTCCAGTCTCAATCTGATTAGCGGGTACGTGGGAGAATTAAGCTTAGGGCATGCAGCATTTGCTGGATTAGGGGCTTACACTGCCGGATTCTTAGCTTTAAAAGGAATTTCTCCCTGGCTGGGGCTCATTGCTGCTGTAGTTATAACCTTGGTGGTATCTTACCTGATGGCACCAGTGGTACTAAGGCTAAGGGGGGCTTACTTTGTCATCACTAGTTCCGCTTTTCAAATGGCCCTTTTTTATTTGGCCTCTAACTGGCTACACGTAACTAGAGGTCCGATGGGTCTGATAGGTATCCCCATGCCAGCTTTGTTTATTCCTGGGTTTGGGAGCATCCTACTAGGAAGTAAGCTTAGTTTTTATTACCTCAGTGTAATTTTTGCGGTTTTAATTGTAATCGCGTGTCATCGTTTGGTAGTATCTCCTATTGGCGAGACTTGGGTAGCCATCAGGGAGAACGAAAAATTGGCAGTAGCCTTGGGGATTAATCGATTTAAATATGTAAGGATTGCCTTTGTTTTTGCGGGTGTTTTTGCCGGGATTGGTGGTTGGCTGATTGCCCATTATGTTACGGTAGTGTCTCCGGATAATATGAGCTTTGAGCTAATAGTCAGTATGATTTTAATGATTGTCATTGGAGGCAGGGGTACCATTGCGGGACCGATTATTGGGGCAGCAGTCGTAACACTTTTACCGGAATATTTACGTTGGATGGGGAATTGGCGTATGAGTGTCTATGGAGTGATCCTCTTTTTACTGGTGATATTCTTACCCAAGGGAATTGTGCAATTGTGGGGGACCATTTCGCAAAAAGGCATTTTAGCCGGCCTTGTTATACCAAGAAAGGAGTAAACGGATTTGGCATTACTAGAAATATCTCAATTATCGAAATCTTTTGGTGGAGTACATGCGGTACGCAACCTGGACATGACGGTTGATAATCTAACCATATGCGGTATTATCGGACCGAATGGAGCAGGTAAATCTACTGTACTGAATCTAATATCAGGTTTTTATAGACCAACAGCTGGGAGTATAATTCATAATGGTCAAAGTATTACTGGATTACCATCTCATCGTTTTGCTAAACTGAAGATTGCCCGGACCTTCCAGCATGCGCATAGCTTTCCTGAATTGAGGGTAGTTGATGCTGTGGCAATATCTCAGATTTATATGGATAAGATTAGTACTTGGGGTAGTCTGTTTAAGCCATCAAAAGTTAAAAATTGGAAACAAGCAAGACTTGAAAATAGTTATAAAGCTTTACGCTTAGTAGGATTAGAAAAACGTGCAGATGAAAAATGTAAAAACTTGCCTCACGGTGAACAGATGGGATTAGAACTGGCCATTGCAATTGCCACTGAGGCTAAATTTCTTCTCCTCGATGAACCGGGAAGTGGACTCAACGGGATGGAAATCGAAAAGCTGAGGGAAACCTTGATAAAACTGAAAAACCAAGGAGTGACAATATTGGTGGTGGAACACGTTATGGCACTGGTTATGAAAATATGTGAAAAGATTATTGTCTTAAACGAAGGAGCAAAAATTGCTGAAGGTAATCCAAATGAGATTCAAAACAACCCACTAGTAATTGAAGCCTATTTGGGAAGGGGTGGTGCTATTGCTTAAACTAACGAAGGTCAATGCTAGTTATGGCAAAGTTCAAATACTTTTTGACGTCAATTTAGAAGTGCGCACTGGTGAACTCGTTACTCTTTTGGGAGCCAATGGGGCAGGAAAATCAACCACGCAGAAGGTAATTGCAGGGGTATTGCCCGCAACATCCGGGGAAATCGAATTCTTTGGGAAATCAATCAAGGGCTTGCCAGCGGATGTTCTGGTGCAAAAAGGAATTCGTCGTACCATGGAAACTAGAGGGATTTTCAGTCGCATGGCCGTTCAGGAGAATTTAGAGATGGGTGCTTACATCAACAAGGAAAAAGAATCTAACGAAAGTCAAATGGCATATGTCTTTAAGCTGTTTCCGGTTCTCCAGGAAAAAAGAAAGCAGCAAGCAGGTGAACTGAGTGGCGGCCAGCAGCAAATGCTAGCCATCGGGAGAGCCTTGATGTCCAAACCAACCCTGTTGATGTTTGATGAACCGTCACAAGGACTGGCACCTATTTTGATCGAACAAATTGCCGATGCACTTAGTGAAATTAAACGCACGGGTATAATGATCCTCTTAGTGGAGCAAAACGTCAGCCTTGGTCTCAAGTTGGCCGATCGAGTATACGTGTTGGAGAACGGTCGTATTGCACTCGAAGGGAAAACTGAAGATGTCAAAAGTGATGATCGTATTAAAAGGGCCTACATTGGGGGTTAGCCAATATTACCTAAGAAAAAAATCAGGCCAACTTGGCTTACCCATTTTATTTTTAACCTTCTAGTTTGAGGATTCGTAATAATCAAACGGTATAGGCGCTCACTTTTATTTACCTTAAAGGAGCGCCTTTTTTGAACGCATCTACATTAGCGAGCGTGTCTTGACAAAAGGGAGTATTATATAAAACCCAGTGTTTTCAATTCCCTTCAGGTTTTTAAGAAAACCCTAATTAGTCTCCCGTAATTTTTACATAAGGGGGTAGTCGGTTAGCTCCACTTGTGGAGCTAACCGACTACCCCACTTTTTGCATTAAGTTATTGTGGTGTCCAAGTCCCTGGAGACAAAATTTTGCCAAAAGTTTTGTTTTGTTAGTAAAAAGGAAGTAGTCCGAAAAGTTAAATATTAAATATAAAGTAAATGAAGGTTTCCAGATTATACAATGCTTAACGGATAAGAAAAAATTAAATTACATTAATAGATGAGGTATTAGAGATGGAGAATATCAAAAGTCTTCAATGTATTTCGTGTGGGCGTAACTATTCTGCAGATTCCGGGGCACTTACCTGCCCTGACTGTGGTCAGGAGGAATTTAGATGTCATTTATGATTATGGGTATATTAGAAAGCAGGTAAGCCGGGAGGCGTTTTTTTAAAACAGGGACTATTTTATCTGGCGGTATTCTCTATTTCTGCCAGTAAAAAAAGAGAGCCAACGGACACCTTTAAGAGCTGGTTGGACCCCACTCTATCAGCCAACAAGATTGATGGCAGAGTTGGGATTAAACAAGCTGTTCATTAAAGATGAGGGAATTAAACCCAACTGTTTCATTAAGGGATCGGGTTTAGGCCATAGCCGTGGTTAAAGCCAGAGAAGAAAGTTTTGAAACGGTGGCCTGTTCTTCCACGGGAAATGCTGCTTCTTCTTTAGCCGTAAACGCTTGAATTAGTTGTCAAAAAAGGTTGAAAGGAGGTGATGCGAATGGTAAAATATACAAATAAAAATAATATGCAGAATTCTTCATGAAATTGCATTGATTTATGAATGTAACTATTAAAGGTGAAATTTAGGTTATAAAAAACAAAAATATAAATATTATTAGATTGGAGGAGAATAAATATGGGTGTGAATAGTGAGGAGAAAATAAAATCATTTAAATCGCCAGAAGCAATTTTTGAAGCTTTAAGATGTATAGAATGTGATAGTGCTCCTTGTGTAAAAGCATGTCCAGTCGGAATAGATATACCTAGGTTTATCGGCAGAATTAAAATGGGAGATTTTATCGGAGCAAATAAAATAATTAAGGGAAAATGTTACTTCCCAGGAGTATGTGGATATGTTTGTCCTGTAGAGAAATTGTGTGTGCAAAGATGTTGTATAACAGAAGCATTAGGGCCGGTTAAAATAAATCAACTTCAACAATTTGTAGCTGAATATGAGATTGAGCATAAAGATGAAATTGAAAAGGTATTACCTAAAAAAATAAATGGGAAAAAGATAGGTATTTTGGGAGCAGGACCTGCTGGCTTAAGTGCTGCATTTTGGCTTGCAGAAAAAGGTTACCAAGTTACTATTTATGAATCAAAAGAATTTCCTGGAGGGATGATGACTTATGGTATCCCACAGTATAGACTTCCAAGAAAAATATTATTAAATGAGATTAATGATAAAGTTCAAGAATTGGGGATAGAGATAAAAATTAATACCGCTATTGGAATTACAGAACTGCTTCAAAAAGCATATGATTCGATATTGATTGCTACAGGTACATGGTCACAAGTTTCCTTAGAATTACCAGGTATTCACCTTGCTGGCGTTTTCCAAGGATTAGATTTTTTAAAGCTTGTCAGTGATGTTATTAATAAAAAATGTGAAGATAATCCTATATCTGAAAAGAAAGTTGCTATTATTGGAGGAGGAGATGTGGCAATGGATGCCGCGATTTCTGCAGTGAATTTGGGTGCAAAGCGAACTTTTCTTATTTATCGTCGTTCTTTTGAAGAAATGCCAGCCATTTCCTCGGAAGTAAAAATGGCAAAAGAAAAAGGGGTTATGTTTTGGATTAAAGCGATGCCAAAAAAGATATTAGGTGATGGAAACAATAATGTAAAAGTAATTGAATGTATTGAAACAAAAATGGGGGAACCTGATGCAACTGGAAGAAAAACACCTATTCCAATTTCGGGAACTGAATTTCAACTAAACGTTGATATGGTCATAGAAGCAATAGGCCAGAAAGTTGAAAATGAATTTATTAAACATAAAGACTTAAAAGTGAACCCTAATGGAACAATAAATACAAATAAAAATAGAGAAACATCTATACCGGGGATTTTTGCAGCTGGGGATGTAACCAATGGTGGATCTACTGTTATTCAAGCAATTGCTGAAGGGATTGAAGCAGCTATTAACATTGATAAATATCTGAATACTAATATTAATGAAAAATTAGAAAGTAAAATATAAGGAGGCAAGAAATGATAGATTTAAGCATTGATTTTGCGGGAGTAAAATTTAAAAACCCAATATTAACCGCTTCAATGACCTTTGGCTGGAGTGGTGAAGCATTAAAGAAAGCTGGTTTAGCAGGAGCAGGAGGTGTTGTATGTAAGTCTATTGGTTCTCCGGCAGAAACTTTTGAACATCCAAGATGTGGAAGAATGGTACTATATAAATATAATGGCGTTCCTATTGGGATGCAGAATAATGAAATATTTTCAACAATTAATCTTCAAGATTGGCTAGATAAGGAATTAAAAATTGCTACAGAAGGAGGAGCAAGAATGGTAGTTAGTATTGTTGCAAATCCCAATCCGAATGATACTGCAGATTTAGCTAAAAAAGTAGCTGATACAGGATTAGTAGATATTTTTGAACTTAACGTGTCCTGTCCGATGCCAGCTGCTAACGTTGGTATGAATATTGGCAAAAATCCACGACTTGTCGCAGAGCAAGTAAAAGCAGTAAAAAAAGCTTGCCCTAACATTCCCTTAATGCCAAAAATGACACCCAATATTTCAGATGTTACCATAATCGCAAAAGCGTGCGAAGATTCCGGAGCAGATGCAATAGCAGCTACAAATTCTATCCAAGCACTGGTCGGAATTGATGTTGAAACAGGAAGGCCTTTACTTCCAGCGTTTGGAGGATATTCAGGACCTTGTGTTCATCCTATAATGTTACGTATTGTGGCGCAAATAGCTCAGACAGTTAAAATACCTATTTCCGGAATTGGCGGGGTATCAAATTGGAAGCAGGCAATAGAAATGATGATGGTGGGTGCAAGTACGGTTCAAATTGGTACTGGGTTAATGTGGCGAGGTTACAAGGTAATTGGCGATATTGTAAGTGGAGTAGAATCTTTTATGGTTCGAAAAGGTTATAAAAGTACAAAAGAATTGGTTGGAATTGCTTTAAAACATATTATTACCACAGAGGAGATGGCAAAATTACCACCAGTAGTATCAATTTTGGATGAAGATTTATGTATAGGTTGTGGTAATTGTGTAAAAGTTTGTGGGTATAACGCAATAGAAATAAAAGAGAATGATATTGCTAAAATTAATATAGATAATTGCGATGGCTGTGGCTTATGTGTTCAAGTATGTCCGAATTTTGCATTAAGTTTAGTAGATAAAATGAAATTAATTAAAAAAGGAGATAATTTTAGCAAATAAATGGTCAGTTAAATTTCAAAAGTGCACTAAATTAAGCTCACTATTTTTTAACGTTTTGTATCCCTAAAAGATCACCTTCATGCCAGAATCTTATTTCAGACAAACCTGATTCTTTATCTGGGATAATCCGAAGTTGTATTCTCTCTGCCTGTGCGTTTCCGCACGCAGACAGGTCATGAAGTGGTGCCTTAGGTACCCTTAATTCTAAATTATTTATTGAGATTTTACGATAAGAATTTACTATTCTGTTTACTCTTAAATAAAAGATTGATAGTGTAAAATTTAGTGGGGTAGTAAATAGAGGGCAAAGAAGGTTGAAGAGAATAAGAAAAAGGTGTAGAATTACCTAAAACAACAAAATCCTTTAAAAAAGGAGGTAAGCTACACCAAGAAGTCAGTCCTCCTGATACCGCCTACCTTGAGACAGATGCTACCTTTATCAAATTACAGCCTAAGGGTAAAAAGAAAAAGGATAAAGGCCTACTGGAGGTAAAATTAGGGATAAGCTATAGCGGCAGAGAAGATCGCTATTCTACTGGTAAATCGAAAGAGACTTACCCACCAATTTAGCTTGCTCAGTTGGCCCTCTATCTTTTATGTCTTTATCATCTCTTTAAGAAGATAAGAGAAGGTTTAGGAAAAAGAAAAGACGAGCAGAAGATAGTAAAAGATCTCCTTCTTTCTAACCAGATAGACAGAGCCTTAGCCCGGATAAAGGGGATGGCTAGAGAAGCTGATGATCAGAAAGAAAAGGACCACCTAATAAAACTCTATATCTATATCTCTCGTAACCAGCAGGGTATTCCAACCAACCTAAATAAGGAATGGAATCTCTGGTGGGAGGAAGGAAGGAAACAGAACCTCAAGGTAGGTAAATTTAATCCACCCTTATCAGCCTCTTACTTTAAGGAAGATACAGAATCTCTCCCCTTAATAGAGGTTAGTATTCCAGCTCTTGTAGGGCCAGATCAGGATAAACCTTGGGTAGGTGTTTTGAAGAATAATCCTGCTTATTTATCCAAATAATGAGCCTTAATAATAATCAGGGTAAGTCTACCCAAAGCCAGAAGAATTTTTTTTACCAAAAAAACTACCCCCAAAGTATTGACACTGACTGCCAAGAGCGAGAGATTGACATAAATATAGAAAATATATTAAACTATAAGACAATAAAGAATTTTATGGATGGTATGTTTTTTGAGAAGTGGGATAATATTAGAAAAATTTTTGGAATGATTTTAAATAGTATCAAGGGTGTCTTTTCAATCTTTCAAATTGATGGAGATGGTGCATCTGGAAGAATGTAAGAATTTGGAGAAAGGAGGGAAGAGTAGAAAATTATTCTGAAAAGAAGAAGTCTTGCCTGATCGGCAAGGATTATAAAATTTAAAGTACTACAGGAGGTACAAAATGTCTTATTATTATGAGTATGAATTAGGAAAAGCAGCTAAAATTCTTTGTGAAGATCTCTTCAAATTGAAACCAGGAGAAACATTTGTCATTACTGCGGACACGGAATGCGAGAAGAGGGTTATCGACGCTACAGCTACAGCCGCTTTTGCATGTGATGCTAAACCCATGGTTATTTACACAGCTTCACCATTGGGCGTGGGAAAAGCAGCAGATCCCATGCTTCCCTTAGAATCTCTCACCGCCGCTCTTTTAAAGGCCGATGCTTGGGTGGAGTTCAACAACAAGTGGTTGCTTTATTCTACTCCTTATGACATCGCAATGAAAGAGAACAAAAAGCTCCGTCATCTGTGCTTGGTAGGAATGAATGTGGACATGATGGTCCGCAACATTGGAAGGGTAGACTACCCAAATCTGGAAAAATTTATGAAGCTGGTTACCAAAAAAACCTTATCCGCCAAACATATACGGATTACCACTCCAGCTGGCACAGACGTGGAGTTCAATAACGAACCTGGTCGCAAGCCAATTATGGAGCTTGGTTATGCTGACACTCCAGGATCCCACATGATGGCCGGACAGATCGGCTGGTCTCCAAATTTCGAGTCCATTAATGGAACAATCGTTTTTGACGGTTCCCTCGTTCCCCCTATTGTTGGCATTTTGAAAGAGCCAGTTCGTTTAACCATCAAAAAGGGAGAAATTGTGAAGATTGAGGGAGGAAAAGAAGCCACAGAGTATGAGAAGTGGCTTAAAAGCTTCAACCACCCACAGATGCTCAAGCTGGCCCATGTGTGTTATGGTTTCAACCCTGGGGCAAGACTGACAGGAGACATCCTAGAGGATGAAAGAGTCTGGGGTGGGACCGAATGGGGGCTTGGCAATGTTGGGGCCATACTCGTTCCTGGTGGGATTTCTGGACCCTCACACACCGATGGCATTTGCTTGAATTCCTCCGTATGGTTGGATGGCGTCCAGATTATGGACAAGGGTCAACTCTTAGACCCAGAACTTAAAAAGTTAGCAGAAAAATTAGGGAAAGTTTAAATTTAGAAGGAAGAGGATGACCCTTAATAAAGGGTCATTCTCTTCGAGAATGTTTGTGGAGGAAACAAATATGAGCGAGAGAATGGTTAAAAATTTGTGTGAGATGGTAAGCATCTCGAGCGAATCCGGTGAAGAAAAGGAATTCATTGAGTTTTTAAAAACTAAACTTCAACAGGAATTCAACGGGCGATGCCAGGTTGATAGCTACGGTAACCTCATTTGTAAAATACCCCCGAAGAACTCTCCGGTTTCAGAACCGCTAATGCTTGCCGCTCACGCGGACACAGTAAAACCGGGTAAGGGTGTAAAACCAGTAGTGAGAAACGGCGTGATTTACTCAAGCGGAGACACCGTACTTGGGGCCGACTGTAAGGGAGGGATCGCGGAGATTCTGGAGGCGGTTTTGAGTGTACCTCAGCATCCGCCTTTGGAGATTGTTATCACCCGCGAGGAGGAAATTGGTTTTGCAGGGGCCAAAAATTTAGACTATTCGTTAATAAGCGCAAAACGTGGTGTCCTTGTGGACATGGATGCGATAGATGCAATCGTGATTGGCGGCCCTTCCCATATGCTTATTGATATCGAGATTACCGGCAAGGGGGCCCATTCAGGAATGGAGCCCGAAAAGGGGATATCCGCCATTAAAGCAGCCAGCCTGGCCATAGCAACACTGAAAGATGGCAGGATAGACCCTGAGACCACTGCAAACTTCGGCATTATCCAGGGCGGTTTGATCCGGAATAGTGTTCCCGAGAAATGCACCATAAAAGCGGAGGTGCGTAGCTTAAATCACGAGAAGTGCATAGCCCTAAGCAATACCTACAAGGAAGTCTTTGAGGTAATAGCGCACTCGATTGGAGCTAAGGCTGAGGTGAATTTGAATCTGGCTTATAAGGCAACAAGAATTTCAGAAGACGCCCCCATGGTTCAGGTCGCAAAGAAAGCTTTGAAGAGTGTTGGGATTGAACCCAAGGTCATAGTGATCACTGGAGGCCTAGAATCAGCAATTTACAACGAAAAAGGAATTGAAACGATCCCCATAGGAAATGGAGTAAAGAGCGAGCATACAACTTCTGAAAATGTCTCCGTTGAAGACATGAAGAAGGTGGTCCAGGTTCTTCAGCATATCCTTGACCAATTTGCCTGACATTTAACATTTAAGAACAATGGATAATGGATATAGGGTGAATCTCAATTCAGTTTATTTTTAAATGAACTTGTTCTCTGCATTACGTCATTGATGGAGGATCAAAATTGAAACCTGTACTCTCTGACACCGAAAGGAGGTGGAACGAAGGGAATAATACGGTACTAAATTGTTAATTGTTAGAGGAAAAGAAAAGTAAGAAATTAAACCTTATTATAAAGGAAAGGAGAGAAGTTATGAAAGCAAGTAAGTTTGTTAGATTTTTAAGGAATGGATTGTTTTTAGTTTTGGTAGTGAGCCTGGTGTTGATTCTATCTTGTGCCGGATATACACAACAAGAGGTCAAGGTCATTCGCCATACCGATTCGTGGCCTTGCTATATTGATCCAGCAGTTGGATCAGACTATGCAAGTTCCATTGCTCTTTGCAATATGTATGATTCGCTAGTATTTCCAAATCCGGATGGCAGCGTGAAACCCTGGCTGGCAAAGGGCTGGGAAATATCTGGGGATGGATTGACCTATACCTTTGAATTAGTACCCGGAGCCAAGTTCCACAATGGAGACGAGCTAACAGCAGATGATGTGGTTTTCTCCCTGGAGAGGATCATGACCATTGGAGAGGGTTACGGCTATCTCTTCACCACGAGCGTTGAAGGGGCCAAGGCCCTTGAAAAATACAAGGTTCAGTTCACCCTCAAAAAGACTTTTGGACCCTTCCTGGGAGCGCTGGTAAGGCTTTACATTCTTGATAAAAACCAGGTAATGACGAACGTACAAAAAGAGGGTCCCTATGGGGAGTTCGGTGATTACGGCAAGGGATGGCTGGTCACTCATGACGCCGGATCAGGTCCTTATAAAGTCAAGGAGATGAAAACCGAGGAATATCTCCTGATGGAGAAATTCAACGATTACTGGGCCGGATGGGAGAACAAAGATGCCCCGCAGTATGTGAAAGAGATCGGAACCACTGAGGCGATTACCGTGAGGACCCTTATATCGAGAGGGGAACTGGAAATCACTGACCAATGGCAGACCAGCGAAAATCTCGCTGCCATTGACCAGATTCCCAACACCGAGGTGTCCTCTCTCTTCGAGGGCTCAGTCCTGAATATCATGCTTAATACCAAGAAACCTCCGACAGACGATATTCACTTCCGCAAAGCCCTTGCTTCCTGCATTGACTACCAGCAAATTATTAACAAGATTTTCCCCGGTTCCCGCCCTTCCGGTTCTATTGCTTCCAGCACCCCTGGATACAACCCCAATCTGAAGCCATATATACTGGATCTGGCAAAAGCAGAAGGAGAACTAAAACAGTCTCCCTATTACGGAAAATTAGACCAGTACCCCTTTGAACTCTATTGGGTATCGGAGGTTCCGGATGAGGAAAAAATTGCTTTGATGGTTCAGGCTAATGCCGCCAAGCTGGGAATAAAGGTGAACGTTGTCAAGATCCCCTGGCTCTCCATGGTTGATAATCTGGCTAAAACCGAAACCACTCCTAACGGAGCCATCATCTTTGTCTCCCCTCATTATGCTGAGGCAGGATCGATGTTAGAGTCTCGCTACCATTCTCGTTCTTGTGGAACCTGGGAGCAAGGAGAATGGCTGCAGAGCCCCGAAATTGACGCAATGATTGAGGATGCGATTACTACCATTGATCAAAAAGAGCGATTCCAAAAATACTATGCCATTCAGGAGAAAATCGCGGAACTCAGTCCAACATTATGGATTTTGGAGCAAGCAGTGAAGCAAGCCCATCGAAGCGATTACGTTGTTTTCCCTGCCGCAGAGGCTGTTAAGCAAGGGAAACTGTGTAACCCCGTTATGGGTTATAACTTTTATTATCGGGATTTCAAGGTTACTCCTGAAAAGGCACAGCCGCCATATACGCCATTCAAACCATAATGTTTGCTCGAACGTAAAATTCTCTAAGCACGTTGAAATTAAGCAGGCTCTTAATTAAGAGCCTGCTTATTATGGAATAAAGGGGTGTTCATCTAATGAAACTTGGCAGTTTTCTTCTTAAGCGATTGTTACTCTCGATCTTTGTAATTTTTGGCCTGTCGATAGTGATTTTTATAATTGCGCGAGTTGTCCCCGGTGACCCGGCCCGCATGGCACTGGGGCCGAGAGCTCCTGAAGAGGTGGTTCAGAGACTGAGGCAGGAAATGTATCTGGACAAACCTTTACCGGAGCAATATTTTTACTGGATCAGAGGGGTTTTATCTGGGGATTTTGGTCGTTCTTTGGTTACTAAAAGGGCGGTATCAGAAGATATTAAGGAATTTCTTCCAGCAACGATGGAACTGGCTATTTTTGCGGGGATACTAATGGCTATTTTTGCTGTTCTCCTCGGAACCCTTGCAGCTCGATATAAGGACACCTGGGTGGATAGTTTAATTAGGACTCTGAGCTATTTTGGAGTGGCTATTCCAGCGTTCGTGGCAGCGATTATTTTTATGCTGCTGTTTGGATACTACTGGCCAATATTACCAGTCTTGGGCAGGCTGAGTCCTGGAATAAGCCATCCTACGAGGATCACGGGTCTATTGACCCTTGACAGTTTAATCCAGGGAAACTTCGTGGCTTTCTGGGATGCGTTAAAGCACCTGATCCTACCCTCCGTTGCCTTATCCTTAGGAGCTCTTTTTCAGGAAGCTCGCATTACCCGCTCTTCTATGGTTGACAATATGCGTAAGGACTTCCTTTCCGCAGAACGGGGGTATGGTATCCCCGAGAGAGTTATAATGTTTAAGTATCTTCTTAAACCTTCACTGATTCCCACGGTATCGATGATGGGCCTGGATTTTGCCTCCTTATTTGCTAACGCCTTCCTGGTGGAAACAATTTTTAACTGGCCCGGGATTTCGCGCTACGGTATCAGCGCGATGATGCACAAGGATTTAAGCGTTATTTCCGCAGTGATCATTGTATTTGGCGCCATCTTTGTGGTCGTGAACATTATCGTCGATATTATTGTAGCTTTTCTGGATCCCAGGGCCAGATTGAGCACTAGCCGAGGTATATAAAATGAGAAACTCGAATCAGCCCAATAATTCAATAGCTATCAGTTTATTAAGACCCAAATCCATATTCTGGCTCAATCTGGGAAAAAATTGGTATAAGTTTTCCCGGAATACGTTATCAATAGTAGGTCTGGTGATTGTCGCAGGGATAATTATTTCAGCAATTTTTGCGCCCTGGATAACCCCTTACCCTAAGCACGCTGGCCCCTTTGTTGATTTCGATAACACCGGGCAACCACCTTCATTGCAGCATCTTTGTGGGACAGATAACATGGGAAGGGATATCTTCTCAAGGATCATCTTTGCGTTTCGTGGTGCCTTAATTATGGCAGTCGTCGTCCTGGCACTAGCAGTACCACCGGGTGTTCTCCTGGGATTAATCGCTGGGTATTTCCAGAATACCTGGATTGACACCGTAATCATGCGTATCACCGACGTATTTCTTGGCGTCCCGCCCTTGATTCTGGCACTTGCAATAGCAGCAATGTTAAAGCCAACCTTGATGAACGCAATGATCGCAGTCACGGTTATGTGGTGGCCATGGTATACCAGGTTGGTATATGGAATGGCCTCTTCCGTAAGGAACGAATATTTTGTTATTGCAGCGGATTTAACGGGTGCGAGTAAATTTCATATTCTCTTTCGAGAAATCCTCCTCAACTGTTTGTCCCCAGTTTTTACCAAGATGGCTTTGGATGTAGGGTGGGTAATTTTAATCGGAGCATCCCTGAGCTTTGTAGGCCTGGGAGAACAACCACCTATCCCTGCATTAGGCCAGATGGTTTCGGATGGAGCGAGGTACATGCCCACCTTCTGGTGGATGACCATTTTCCCCGCCCTAGCTATCGTGCTTGCCATTCTGGGTTTCAACCTAATGGGTGATGGTCTTAGGGATATGCTTGAGACAGGGAGGGAATAAGATATGAAAACTAAAGAAAATATTTTATTAGATATAAAAGATTTACACGTTTGGTACAGAGTGTATGGTGGTTATTTAAAGGTACTTAATGGCGTTCACCTAATGGTGCGAGAAGGTGAGCGAGTTGGCCTTGTAGGAGAAGCCGGTTGTGGGAAAACTACAACGATGAAATCAATTCTGCAAATACTTCCGCCCGGAGACTTCCATATTCCTCAAGGTCAGATATTTTACAAAGGGCAGGACGTCTTAAAAATGAGTTTTAAGGAGCTCCAAAGGCTTCGCTCTAGGGAGATTGCCATGATCTTCCAAGACCCTACCGCAGCTCTGAACCCAGTTTTTATTATCGGAACTCAAATCGGTGATGTTATTAAGTATTCATCTGCTTTTGAAGAGAATGAGCATAAGGAAAAAATCAAGGAGCAGTCTATAAAGGCACTAAAAGAAGTATATCTTCCTGATCCTGAAAGGATGCGTATTAATTATCCCTTTCAATTAAGCGGGGGTATGAAACAAAGGGTTTGTATCGCCATGGCCATATCCTCTCCGAGAAATTTACTCATAGCGGATGAGCCTGGGACATCGCTGGATGTTACCATTCAAGACCAGATTATGCGGCTTTTGAATGAGATCGTGGAAAAGAGAAAGACCTCCGTCATTTTAATTACCCATTCTTTGGGTGTAGCAAAAGAAATGACGGATAGAATTTATGTGATGTATGCAGGGACGATTGTAGAAACTGCTCTTCCTGAGGTCCTCTTTAAAAACCCTGTTCATCCCTATACCAAAGGTCTACTCGCCTCGGTCCCAAAAATATCAGGAGGTGGAATAGCCAAGGGCATTCCTGGGAAACTTCCGAGCTATTTGAATCCACCTTCCGGATGTCGATTTCAGCCCAGATGTGAACAGGAGATCCCAATCTGTTCAGAAAAGCCACCGCAATTATTTGAGATTGAGAAGGATCATTTAGTAGCGTGCTACTTAACTCAGAGGTGAATAAATGAAACAAGCGACCAATAATGAGATTTTGAAAATTGAAAAATTGAAGAAATACTTCCACATTGGAAAGGACAAGAAAGGCCCGATATACGTTCGTGCAGTAGATGGAGTGGACCTTAACATCAAGTATGGTGAGACTCTAGGATTAGTAGGAGAATCCGGCTCCGGGAAAAGCACCATTGCCTACACTGTCGTGGGTATGTATCGTCCAACCTCTGGTCAGATTATGTTTAAAGGTAAAAATATAGGCCTAGAGGCATCAAGGAGGTCTTTATCTTCAAAAAAAGAAATTCAGATCGTATTTCAGGATCCTGGGTCCTCCCTGAATCCCAGGCAAACGATTGAACAAATCCTGGCCTTGCCCTTCAGGATTCATACCCAGACGCCTAAAAGACAGTTCCGAGAAAAAATGGTTGAACTGTTGGAAAAGGTAGAGCTCTCTCCAGACTACCTCTACAAATCCCCTCCCTCAATCGGCGGAGGAGAAAAACAGATGGTTGCCATTGCCAGAGCTCTGGCCTCAAATCCATCATTGATTGTTCTCGATGAGCCAACCTCAGCTCTGGATGTATCAGTACAGGCTAAAATTATAAATAAGTTAATAGATCTGCAAAAAGAGATGCACTTGACTTATCTATTTATCACCCATGACCTGAGCTTAATGAGAAATGTTGCCAATAGAATCGCCATCATGTATCTGGGAAAGATCTGTGAAGTGGCTGAGGCTGTTACCTTCTTCGAAAAGCCACTTCATCCGTATACTCAGATGCTGATCTCCTCAGTCCCGGTGATTAGTGAGGAAGAAGAGAAGTTAAAACCCAAAAAGGTCATTTCTACTGGGGAGATCCCCAGCCCGGTTAATATTCCCCCCGGATGCAGCTTTCATCTCCGATGTCCCTACAAAATGTCCATTTGCTCGAAAGTAGACCCGGAGATGATTGAGGTTTCTCCTGAACACATAGTTCGATGTCACCTATTTGCTAAGCTGGAAAGCAAAAAATAAGAAAGGAGTGATTGGTGTGAAGAGGAGAGTGCTATATATTGAGCCTGTAGTAAGTGAGACCGTTGATTCCTGGAAAGGGTATCTATCTAAATTTAAAGACCCTGAGACGGAACTAGAAGTAACTTCTTTGACCGAGGGCCCTAGACACCTGGAATACTACTCCTACGGGTCACTGGTAGTGCCTAAAATTTTAAAAATTATCAAAGAGGCAGAAAAAGAAAATTTTGACGCCGCAATCATCGGGTGCTTTTACGATCCCGGCTTAAGAGAAGCCCGAGAAATTGCGGAGAAATTGGTGGTCACTGCTCCGGCGGAAGCTTCAATGCATATTGCGGTGACTTTAGGGCAACGTTTTTCCATAATTGTGGGACGGACTAAATGGATACCTCTTATGAGAGAAAATGTCATCAAGTATGGATTTCAGGATCACTTAGCCTCCTTCCAGGCCATTGGCATGAGGGTACTGGACCTTCAGATGGACCCTGAAGAGACTAAAAGGAGGATAGTTCAGGCTGCGGAAAAAGCGATTGAACAGGATGGAGCGGAAGTTATCATCCTTGGCTGTACTCACCAATTTGGGTTCTATCAAGAGTTGCAGAGTGCTTTAGGGGTACCAGTTATAGATGTTGCTTTGGCTGCCTTAAATTACGCTGAATTCCTGGTGGATTTGAGAAATAAGCATGGATGGTATTTCAACAAGAAGAATGAATATCTACCTCCTCCTCACGAAGAGATCGAAGCCTGGAAGCTCTCAGACCTTTTTTAGGACCTCTAGATCCTATATGATGGCCGGACAAATTGGCTGGTATTACACGAACTCAGATCGGAGATATTACCTTTTTGATATACTGAGAATATTCATAATTTAAAAATTGTATAGTGTATGCTAATAAAGACAAGGCACATTTGTTCTGATGCCTCACATAAAAATGTACTCGAACCTACTTGAAGATTTCGCACTTTTATCTAGATCTTCTCTTACCTCCTGCTTTAGATCATTCAATTTAAGGAGCCTATTTTGCAATTTAGTTATCTTTCTTTTCAGCTCTGCCGAATTTAGCATATCATATTTACTTTTTAGTTTCATCTTTATCTTATCTTCAATATTAGGAGAAGCAAGAACTCTCCTGTAAGGAATCTTAGCCTCATTATATCTTTTAAGGACTCTACTCCCTATCCTCTCCTTTTTAATTTAGATTTTTATATGAGGCATCTATACTTTTTTGTTTATATTTTTGATGAGGCAATTCGGATGCTTGACATAATATAAATAATTATATACAATATTATATACAATATTATATACAATATTATAATATGATTGGATAAAGAATTAGAAAATAAAGAACATTTTTTATATTAAAACGGAAAGAGGAGTTGGATTTGAAAATAATCGTTTGCATTAAACAGGTACCAGATACAACAAGTGTTAAAATGAATCCGGAAACAAATACACTGATTCGAGATGGTGTTGTTTCTATAATAAATCCTTTTGATACCTATGCAATTGAAGAAGGAGTAAGACTTAAGGAAAAGTATGGAGGAGAAATTATTGCTATATCTATGGGTCCACCTCAAGTTGAGGAGTCTTTGAGAGATGCTTTGAGTCTTGGCGTTGACAATGCCTATCTGCTAACCGATAGAGCCTTTGCTGGGGCAGATACTCTTGCTACAGGATATACACTGGCAGCCGGAATTAAAAAGCTTGGTGGAGCAGATATTATCATATTGGGGCGCCAGGCAATGGATGGAGATACAGGTCAGGTAGGACCAAGTATTGGTGAAAACTTAGGGATCCCTCATATTACAAACGTCAGAAAAATTGAACAAATTGATGAGGATGGGATAATAATAATTGAAAGATTGCTTGAGGATGGATATCTTCGCCTTAAAACAAAACTTCCTGTTCTTCTGACAGTCGTAAAGGAAATTAATGAACCTCGATTATCCACAATAAGAACCAAAATGCTTGCAAGGAAAAAGGAAATTATTTTATGGGATAGTAATAACATAGATATTGAGACCGATCGAATTGGATTAGCAGGTTCGCCTACTCAAGTAATAAAGATTTTTATACCCTCAAAAACTATAAAAGGGAAGATCTATCAAGGTAATGTAAAGACATCGGTTACCTCATTTTTGAAAGATATTCAGAGTGCTGGAATACAATTTATTAAAAAAGAGGATAAAATGAAAAATGGAACCAATTAAAGTAATTATAGATAAATGTGTTGGCTGTGAACTCTGCGTAAAGGTATGCCCTTATGATGCAATCCAAATGATTAATAAAAAAGCTGTTATTGATATAGAAAAGTGTACGCTATGTGGTGCATGCATTGAAGCATGTAAGTTTGATGCCATTGTAATTTATAAAAGGTCCTTTAAAGAACAGGAGGTTACTTCATATTCAGGTATTTGTCTTTATGCTGAGCACAGAAATGGAAAATTAGCTTCTGTAATACTGGAGATTATTGGTGCAGCAAGGAAGCTCAAGGAGGATCTTAATGAGAAAATAAGTGCTATTCTTCTTGGTAATGGTATGAACTCCTTAGCTGAAGAGTTAGTATTATATGGTGTCGATGAAGTATGGATGATTGATTCCCCGGAAATAGGAGAATTCGCTGAGGATGTTCATACAGAACTTGTGGCAGAGATTCTCATAGAGAAAAAGCCTGAGATCTTTCTTGGAGGTGGTACGATTATCGGACGATCTATTTTGCCGAGAGTAGCAGCTAAGATTCTTACTGGTTTAACAGCCGATTGTACTGAGCTTACTATTGATAGCGAAAATAAACTCCTCAGGCAGACAAGGCCAGCATTTGGTGGTAATATCATGGCGACAATACTCTGTAAGAACCACAGACCGCAGATGGCCACCGTAAGACATAAAGTAATGTGTGAAGCTAAAAAGGTAAAAAGTGGACATGAAGGTAAAATTGTAAAGTTCAATCATATTAAAATACCCAAGACAAAGATAGAAGTCCTGGAATTTGTTAAAGAAGAGGATATTACGGTAAACCTGGTTGATGCTGATTTTATTGTGTCTGGAGGTCGGGGGTTACAAGATCCAAAGAATTTTGTTCTTGTTGAGGAACTTGCAAGGACCATAGATGGAGCAGTTGGTGCATCCAGGGCAGCAGTTGATGCTGGCTGGATTCCTTATTCACATCAGGTAGGGTTGACTGGAAAGACAGTGAAACCGATTGTCTATATAGCATGTGGAATCTCTGGTGCTATACAGCATCTGGCTGGAATGAAATCATCAGATATTATTATTGCTATAAATAATGATCTAAATGCTCCCATACTTGATTTTTCCCAGTATGGCATCATAGGAGACCTTTTTGAAGTCGTACCCGAGTTGATAAAACAGTTAAAGGGATTAACGGGAAGTAAAAATAAATAGTACTACAAAAGAATATGCTTATTTATAAATGCTCATTAGGAGCAATGAATTGGAATTAAAATGATTATATATATCTTTAAAAGATAAAACTGTGAAAGTTTCTTATTTTCCCTTGAGAAACTATTATAATCTTAATAAGATAAATAAGGAGGAGTAAAAATGGCAAAAAAAAAGGTAGGTATTATTGGCGGAGGAATTGTTGGTACAGCACTTGGGTATAACTTAAGCCTGTATGATTCAATTGATGTAACGCTCTTTGAGAAAGATCAAATTGGATCTGGGACAACGGCAAAATCAGCCGGAACCGTGTGTCTTTTTGACGATTCTTTAACCAATAAATTCTGGGATGTACGTCTTTATGGTTTTCAAACTTATATGAATTTAGAAAAAGAAGATAAAGGCTCTGCAGGTTTTGATAATACGGGAACATTGGTTTTGGCAACAGATAAAAAGGTCGAAGAGTCTATTAAAACAGGGATTGCTCTTGCTACTGCAGCTGGTTATAAAGGGGAATACCTTACTGACCATGATAAAATCAATAAACTACTCCCAGACCTCAATCTGGAAGGTATTCTAGGTGCTGGTTGGACTCGTGATGATGGCTATTTTGATCCTACGATGGCTTCAAACACCTTTGTTAAAAAGATGAGAGCAAATGGAGCAAAAGTTTTTACTACAACGAAAGTTGAAAAGATAAATATACATGGTAATAAAGTAACTGGTATTGAAACCAGTAATAATAGTTATAATTTTGATGTGATTGTTGATGCTTCTGGTCCGTGGACACGTTTTACAGGAAGAATGGCCGGTTTAGAATTACCTATCTGGCATACGAAGGCTGAGGCTTTCTTCCTTGCGCCTCCGAAAAAGAAGCTTGATTATATATTCCCTGTTCTTAAATACCCTCGTTTTTATGCAAGGCGTGAAGGCGATAATATCTTTATCTGTAAAGCACATCTCACGATGGACCTGAATGATCCAATGCATGCCGGAATCTGGGATCCTGATAAATTACAGCCAACTGGTGGTACAGACGAATATTTCTTAGAATTTTTATTTGGTGAATTAGAACGGAATGCTCCGGGATTACTCGATTGTGGTGTAGTATCGTCCTGGCTTGGATATAGAGCGGAACCACCTGATTTTATGCCAATCTTGGGTGATACACAAGTTGATGGTTACATCCTTGCAATTGGATGTGGGGGTAATGGTGTAATAGAAGCACCTACCATTGGACGTGATCTCGCAAAATATATTGTTACGGGTGAAAAAACTCTTTTAATTGAACATCTCAATTTAAAGCGTTTTAAATAGAAGTATGATTTAAAAGCTAAGTAATCTTCGTAGTTAGCACAAAAGATTGGAAAAGTATTCCTTGGTAGCTATGCATACTACCTTGTAATGCCCAAAGGTTTATGAAAATTAATTTTTAAGGTAAGTAGTCTGTTAAGTATAAAGGGTATTCGCACATGATGCAATTACAGCGTGTTTCTAATTATTTATTTATCCTATTAATAAATCCCATTTTTATACTAGGATTAAGAAATATGTATAGATGCGTCTCAAAGTTGAAATTTATGATGTGCTCTTTACTAGCCGAATAAGTTTAGATACATCTGCACCATTGCTAGGACAAAAGAAGTAAACTAAAATAGAATCAAAAAGAGGTGCATATGAATAATGAAGGGGAGCATTGGAACAGCTATTTATCTGTCCTATACTCGACCTTATTGGGGGAGAGTTTAATTAAGCTAAACTAGATAGATAGATTGTCCCCTAAGGCAAAAATCAGGTATAAAGCCGTTAATCTATATAGTTCCGGAAATAATTCTCTAGGGCAGATTTGTGAGATCTTTGAAATAAACAGGAGTAAATTTTATAGGTGAAGAAAGAGGTATAAACCTACTAAGGTTCAGAGCTTAGAGGATAGATCCATAAGGTCTCATAAGGTAAGGTCCAAAGTAGTAAGTAATCACCAGGTGGAACAGCAAGTCTGCCAAATCAGAAGGAAATATCCTTACTTTGGCAAAGAGAAGATAAAAAGAATACTGGAAAGGGAATATAGTATAAATATTTCCGTCTCCTCAGTAGGCTGAATCTTAACTCAATATAGGTCTATTCTCCCCAAGGTTAAAATACAAACCAAAAGAGTTAAAACTTTAAAGAAGAAGAGAACCAAATTAGCCCAGGTAAAAAAAGATATTCAAGGGATTATCTCTGAATTGCTCCAGATTGATACTATAGAATTGAATTTAAGATTTATTAAAGTCTTTCTCTTTATCTTTATAGGAGTTTAAATGTTTTGACTCCTATTGAATATTGTAGTAAATTATTGAATAAGGAAGATCCTTCAATGTTGCAAATGTCCTGGACACCGCACAACATTTGCTTGACATAATATAAATAATTGTGTATAATTTTTAATATAATATTATATACAATATTATATACAATATTATAATATAATTGGATAAAAATGAAGAAAATTTCTAGTAAATCTAAAAAAATATATAATATGATAATTAAAGAAATTGTTACCGGAAAATTTTTTCCTGGACAAAGATTAATTGAGCGAGAATTAATAGAAAAATATGGAATGAGTAAAACTCCAATAAGAGAAGCTTTATATAAATTAGAAGAAAATGGTGTTGTAACATATGAATTAAATAAGGGCTTTTCCATTGTTAAAGTTTCTCGTTGTGATGTTGAAGAGATTTATGAATTGCGTGAAGTTTTAGAGGGTTTAGCAGTAAAAAAAGTTGCAGGAAAATTGGACCTCACACCAACCCAAGATGAAGATATAATTAAAAATTTTAGGCTTTCGGAAGAATGTCTCAAAAATAATGATATACAAAAATATTCTATTCTTGACATGGAATTTCATAATTTGCTGGCTGATATGAGCGGTAATTGTAGATTAAAAAGCATGTTAAATAAATTATACTACCAAGCTAAATTATTGTTGAGTACTTCTCTTTTTTTACCAGGAAGAGGCATAAGTATATCTTTTAATGAACATAAAGACATAGCGAAAGCAATATCTAATAAGGATATCATAAATGCAGAAAAAAAAGCACAAGCGCATATAAAAAACGTTAAAACTGCTATTTTAAATTGGATTGATAAAAAAGATCATTATGATTATATTTAGAATATTACATTAGGATTAGGAGTTTCTCTGAGAGCAATTTATTTAATTGGATGCTGACTTACCTACTTACTTATCCACCTAAGACTAATAATAATTAAGTAATTTTGGGGGGTGATAAATGGCAAAAAAATTATTAGAGTAGAGTACTGTTTATCTTATGAATAAAATATTTAAGGAGGTTTTAAAAAGTTATGAAACGTTTATCAAAAGGATTGCTTACATTAGTGATTTTAGTATTATTAATGGTAACTTGTTTAGTTCCAATCTATTCACAGGATGCTCCACTAGGTGAACCGTTTAAGGTAGGTGTATTAGGTGTGATGTCAGGAGCTGCAGCATCATGGGGGCTTGTATGCAAATATTGTGCCGAAGCAAATGCTAAACTTATAAATGACGAAGGAGGTTTTGTAGTTGATGGAGTTAGACATATGGTCGAAGTAGTGTCTATGGATGATCAAGGAGATCCTAAGGTTGCTGTACAAGGTGCACAAAGAATGGTATATGAAGATAAATTGACATATATTATTGGTCCGAATATTGACAGTACTAGTGCTAGTATTATTCCGATAATAGAAGCAGGGAAGGCTATTAATGTTCCATATTGTTTTAACAAAGAAATTTTTTCAGATCCTCATAATAATTCCATGTTAGGCATGATTGCTTCTTATCAGAGTGGCCCCATCATATATAAATATATGATGGATAATTTTGGAGTAAAAACGATATCTTTCGTGGCAAGGAATCAATCTGACCCGCTTAATCAAAGAAAAGAAGGAATTGCTGCAGCGGAAAAACTTGGATTAAAAATAATATCCTCAGATGTGACGTATGAGCCAGAAACAAGTGATTTCTTTCCTATCCTGACAAAAGCTTTAAAAGTAAAGTCAGATTTATTAGTACTATCTGGTGTTAACCCAGGAGATGCGCCTTTACTTGCAAAAGCCGCAAGACAACTTGGATATAAAGGATATATTAGCACTGAAACAAGTTTAGATATAAAAACATTAGTTGAAGGTGCTGGTGAATTTGCAGAAGGGTTTATTTATACTGGCGGAGGAAGTACTCCTGAAATTCGTAGTGAGTATATGAATAAATTTATAAAAACTTATGAAGAAATAGTTGGGGAATGGAACGATGAGGCTGGAACTAAGGTTTATGCATTACCGATGATAATCGCTACGATTCAACAGGCAGGCAAAGCAGCACTTACAGATATAGAAGCTTTTAAAAAAGCTATGCCTTCTGTAATGGTAGCTGATCCATTTGTTAAAGAAAGTAGGACATTGAAATGGGTTGGAGAAAGCTATTTTGGTCAAAATCATCAAATTGGGGTTCCAATTGTTATTACCCAAGTTAAAAATGGTGAAGCTACAACACTTTTTGTAGGTAGTGTAGTTGATTAGTTTGGTCAAGATTATCAGAAAACCTTTTCACTATAGGTAAGACGAATATGGGAAGGTTGGGAAGGTAAGCATACCCTTACCTTCCCCAAAAATAAAATTCAAAAAATAATAAAAGCAGGAAAAAGTATTATGATTAATCAAATGATTATAAATGCAATTGTATTAGGAAGCACATATGCTCTTATAGCTTTGGGATTAACTTTGATTTTTGGGATTATGAAAATTATAAATTTTGCTCATGGACAAATGTATATGTTGGGAACCTTTGTTACTTATTATATTTACAATATTTCTGGTTATAATTTTTTCATTGTTTTATTATGTACTATTTTTGTATTAACATTTATCGGAGTCGTTTTTGAAAGATATTTATTTCAGCGAGTATTAATTCATGCAAAAAGAGAAGAAGTAGCTATGTTGCTAAGCGTGGGTACTGCATTATTGATTGAAAGTTGTGCTTTAATATTTTTTGGCGAAAAAAGAAGGGGGGTTAAGCCAATTGTAGAGGGGGTTTACCATATTTTTAACGCATATATACCCGTACAAAGAATATTTATTTTTTTAGTATCTATTTCGGCTATAGTAATTTTTTTACTGTTAATGCAGAAAACAAGAACAGGTCGTGCTTTACGTGCACTTGCTCAAGATAAAGAAGTTACTTATTTAATGGGTGTAAATGTTAATAAACTTTCTATGATTGGATATGCTATAGGAGCAAGTTTGGCAGGTATCTCTGGAGCAATTCTCGCTTTAGAATATCCGATTTTCGCGGGCTCTGGAACCTCAATATCAATTAAAGCATTTACTATGATAATGATTGGTGGAGCAGGAGTTATTCCAGGTGCTATTATAGGAGGATTTATCTTAGGAATATTTGAGTCCTTTGGTTATGGAATATTTGGAGGAACTCAAACTTATTTACTTATTTACGCTTTCCTTATTGTCTTTTTAATCTTTAGGCCAAATGGAATTATGGGCAAACCATGGGGATAAAAAATTTAGTTTTTTTTTGTAAAAATAATTGTTATTCAAAATTATATTAATTTGTATTAATCAAAAAAATTTAGAAGAAAGCTGAGAAACTATGAGCAGTAATAAATTTCTTAATAAGGATAGATTGTTAAAATTAAAAGATAATAAATTAATTATTATAATAATAATTGTAGCTATTTATTTTGTTACAATTCCACTCTTTTTTCGCAATTCTTCCTATTTGCTTAGCGTTATTATTTACTCTTCTATTCTAAGTTGTGCGAGCTTAGGTGTATGGTTAACATTTTCCATTGGTCGTATTAATATAGGTCAAGCTGCTTTTGTAGGTATAGGAGGATATACTACAGCTATTTTAATGACAAAATTCGATATATCTTTTTGGATTTCTTTTCCTCTGTCTGGAATAATAGCGGCTTTTTTTAGTTTATTGTTGGGTTTTGTTCTTTTAAGGTTAAAAGGTATTTATTTTTCTATGATTACTTTAACATTGACCAACTTAACGAATTTAGTATTTTTAAATGCAGGTTTTATTACTCGAGGAGCAAATGGCATAATGAACATTCCCAGACCTGGTGCAGTTAACATTGGAAATTTTACTATTATTCCTTCATTTAGAACAGATAATTATTATATATTATTTTATTATCTTGTATCTATTATTTTACTAATTTGTTTTATTAGCATCTGGCTATTATATAATTCTCGAATTGGTTGGATTTTTCGTGCACTTAGACAGAGTGAAACTCTTACACAAAGTATCGGAATTAACATAATAAAATATAGAATAATGGCATATACTATATGTGGTTTTCTTGGTGGAATAAGTGGTTCCTTGTTTGTTGTTTATATTCAGAATATATTTCCAGAGAGTTTTAAAGTAGCTGATTCTATTAATTATATGCTTTATTGCTTTTTAGGTGGACTGGATTATATTTTTGGTCCTATTTTGGGGTCATTTTTATTAACAATATTTTTTGAAATGTTGAGAGGAATTCAGAAATATCAGCAGCTATTCTATTCAATTATTCTCATTTGCATTATGTTATGGATTCCTAATGGAATTTTAAGTATAAAGCTATCTAAAAATAAGGAAAAATAAAATCTATGATGAAGAAAAACAAAAAGGAAGGAATATAATAAAAATGGCTTTGTTGGAAGTTAGAAATCTCACAAAATACTTTGGAGGATTAGCTGCAGTTAATAATTTAAATTTTGAAGTGAATGAGAGAGAAATATTGGGGCTTATTGGACCAAATGGAGCTGGTAAAAGCACGGTTTTTAATTTGATAACTTCATATTATAAGCCTTCAAAAGGAATTATAATATTTAATGGTAAAAATATTACTAATTTAAAAACTCATCAGATTGCTCAATTAGGAATAGTAAGGACTTTTCAAAAAACTAACGTATTTATGGATATGAGTGTTTCAAAAAATATAAATATTGCACATCATCTTAAATGCAAAACTAGTGATTGGGAAAAATTTATCTTTAACTATAAAGCACGAAAAGAAGAACAAGAAATAATAAAAAACACTGACGAGATTATGGAATCTATTGGATTATTACCCTACAAAAGTGAACAGGCAAAGAATCTTCCACATGGACTATTGAGACTTCTTGAAATTGGAATTGCTTTAGCAGTTGAACCGAAATTAATTTTATTAGATGAACCTTTTACAGGAATGAATCCAAATGAAACCAATAAACTTATTGAAACAGTGAAAAGTATACAGCAAAAAAAAGGATATACAATTATATTGGTGGAACATAATATGCCTGTAGTTATGGAAATTAGTGATCGAATTATTGTTATGAATTTTGGAAATAAAATAGCTGAAGAAAGACCAATCGAGATACTAAAAAACCAAAAGGTAATTGAAGCATATATTGGGAAAGATACCGAGTAGAATAGAAAGGAATATAAAAAGATGTATCTTGAGTTAAAAAATATTGAAGTATTTTATGGAAGTGTAAAAGCTCTAAAAGATGTATCAATAAATTTAAAAAGAGGAGAAATTGTAACGTTGTTAGGGGCAAATGGTGCAGGAAAAACTACAATATTGAGGGCTATAACTGGGTTGATACAACCCAAGTTAGGAGAAATTTGGTTTAATGGACAAAAAATAGATAAACTTCCTCCTTATGAGAGGGTTTCTTTAGGAATTAATATGGTTCCAGAAGAAAGACATGTTTATCCTTACATGAGTGTAAAGGATAATTTGTTAATGGGTGCATATCTATGTAGGGATAATATAAAAATCAGAAATAAATTTAAAAGAATTTATGAGCTTTTCCCTATACTGAAAGAAAGATCTAAACAAATGGGAGGAAAACTTAGCGGTGGAGAGCAACAAATGTTAGCAGTAGCTCGTTGCATGATGGCGGATCCACAGTTAATTTTAATGGATGAACCTTCTCTTGGTCTTGCTCCTATAATAGTAAAAGAAATTGCTGAGATTATTACTGTCCTTAATAAAGTTGAAAAAGTTAGCATTATACTTGTTGAGCAGAATTCTAAAATGGCACTTAAAATATCAGATAGAGCTTATATTCTTGAGCTTGGGAAAATTGCCCTTGAAGACAAAGCGAAAAACCTCATTAATAACGAACAGATAAAAAAACTTTATCTTGGTGGGTAAAAGTAAACTGTTCTATTGAAACTACTAAAATGTAAATAGGTATGCATTATAAAATAAAAAGAGGTTTTTCCTAAGTATACAATCATACTAATAACATTAAAAATAAATAAATTATACATAAAAAATATTTTGTGTAATCTATATTTGCAGAATTGAATAATTATATGGGTCTTAGTAATTATAGCTAATAAATAAATGTTTATATTAAAAAGTATTGAGGAATTTTTTAGAAATATTTTCTATCCGAAAATAAATTTTGAAAAATAAAGTTTAAACTTAATTTAGAGAAAAAGAAAAAGCAAAAATGTAAAAGTTTATAGAGATGAAGAAGTAAAATTGGACGTATTAAAGGATAGAGTTATTGCTAACCGATCCAGCACAACCAGAGGTATATTAGGAGTCAAAATACAATAATTTTCAATTTAGTACTTTAAGTTTTATGTGAAGTGATTTTGCGATTCGTTGGATGCAGGAATGGAAATTGAGTATGTCACATTTACACCACATGTGACGAACAGAACCTAATTCACATATGGAAAAAGAAGGGAGGGAATAGCGAAAATATTTAATAACAAATAAAGATATAAAAATAAAAATTATATTACAATACAATATAATAAATAATTATAGTAATATAGAAAAAAAATTTCAAATATAGGTGATTTAACTATGAGTACAAAAATTTTCCCAAATAGTAGAGATATTGTTTCGCAATGTCGAGCAATAACAAAACCTGGATTATATATGATTCTTCCTCAGAATAACAGAGTTGAAAGCTTATTTCCAAATATGAAAAACGTAACAGTGCAAATTTTAACGACAAATAGTTTGGGAGCACATTTCAATCAATATGAATTATATTTTGAACCAGGAGGAACAGTTAATAATTTAAAGAGTAATATTTTTGAGTATTTTATATTTGTTCTGGAAGGTAAAATTAAGGTCAAAGTCAAGAAAATAAATAGAGATGAAGAACTAAATGTGGGGGGATATGCTTATTTACCAGTGGGTTTAGATTATATTTTATTAAATTCTAGTAATAAAAAAAGTAGAGTATTGTATATTAAGAAGGCGTATAAAGCACTCGATTCTTTAAGCCCAAAAATAATTTTTAATGACGAAAAAAACATTACAGCAAAAGCTTGTGATACATATGTTGAACAACATCTTATTCCTTATGAAGAAGATATATCCTATGACATGGCAATGAATTTATTAAACTTTGAACCCGGAATATGTTTTGGATTTGTTGAAAGTCATATTATGGAGCATGGTTTATATATGTTAAAAGGAAGTGGAATTTATTGGTTGAATGGGGATTATCATGAGATACAGACCAATGATTATGTTTATATGGCTCCTTATTGCCCACAATATTTTTATTCGATTGGTTTGATAAAAGGAAGGTATTTACTTTATAAGGATGTCAATCGTGATTATAACGAAGGCCTGTAAATAATTAATGTGGAGAGGAGATTTTAAAATAGTGAATACATCTTTGAAAACAATAAAAAACATGATAGATGATATTGGTTTTATAAATCATAATTTGATATCCATAAATGATTTATCAAATGAAATGATATTGGAATTATTTAAGTTGGCTAATTGTTTACAACCATGGTATAGATCAAGATTAAATATTTTATCGGGGAAACATATGGCAACACTTTTTTTCCAGCCCAGTACAAGAACCCGATTAAGCTTTGAAACTGCTATGAGCCGTTTAGGAGGTACAATTATTTCAGAAGCAACGCCACTCATTTCTTCATCAGCAGCAAAAGAAGAAAGTCTTAACGATATGATAAAGGTAGTTTCTCAATATGCTAATATTATAGTACTTCGACATCCTAGTGCAGATGAAGCAAAAGATGCAGTTACCTATTCCGATTGTCCAGTTATAAGTGGAGCATTTGGTCACGAAGAACACCCTACACAAGCATTATTAGATCTTTATACCTTATGGCAAACTTTTGGTAAGATAGAAGGTTTAAAGGTTTGTATTGCAACTCCCGATCTAATTCATGCCCGTACAGGTCATTCAATGGCTTATGCACTTGCAAGACTTGGGGCAAAAGTGTATTTATTGTCAAAAAAAGAATATAGAACGCCAAATTTTGTTATGGAGAATATTCGTAAAATAAATGGTGATGTAGAAGAGGTTTTTGATCTTAACCAAAAGCAGTTTAATGAATTTATTTATACTAATGCGGATTTAGTATACCTTCCGGGGTGTAGTGCTCCTAAAGGAGAAGATGCTGAAAAATTTAAACAAATTATGGATAATTATTTTGTACAATATGAGACTATTGAAAAAGCTAATAAGGAGAAAAATAAAATAATTTATGTTACTCACACCCTTCCGCGAAGGAAAGGTGAGATGGATTTGCGAATCGATAAAAGTTCTGCCGAACTTTATTTTAAGGCTATTGCTTATAGCGTTGCAATTCGCATGGCGCTTATTTTAGCAATTATTGGATTTGAATAAAAAAAATTATATTAATATTTATTAGTAAAAGAAGGGAGACAATATGTTAACTAAATCTTTAAAAGGAAGAGATTTCATATCACTTAGAGATTTTTCAAAGCAGGAGATTATAACTATATTAGAAACAGCTTTAACTCTTAAGACAGATATGGCTATGGGCAGGAAACATAAATTATTAGATGGAAAAACATTGTTTATGTTTTTCTTTAACGCATCCACACGTACCCGCAATAGTTTTGAAAGTGGAATATTTCAATTAGGAGGACATGGTAATTTTTTGCAGCCAAGTGCAACTCGTTTACCTTCTTTAGAAGGAGAAGATGTACCTTATCAAACGGAGAGGATTTCTGACATGGCAAGAACTTTAAGTGGAATGGGAGATGCTATTGCCATTCGGGTTCTTGGAGATGCAGTTAATTGGGATTACGATAAAGGATTAAGAATAATCAAAGAATTTGCCAAATGGGCTACAATTCCTGTTATTAACATGGAAGATAATATATATCATCCTTGCCAAGGAATGGCAGATGTAATGACTATGTGGGAATTATTTGGTCATGATTTACGTGGATTGAAACTAGGTGTAACTTGGACTTATTCCGGAAGCACTAAGAAACCAATTGCCCCCCATCATGATGTTATGTATGCAGCTAGCTTTTTTGGGGCAAATATTATATATGCTAAACCGCCTGAACTGAGAATAGATCCAGAAATAGAAAAAGCTATAAAAGAAAACGTAGAAGCCAATGGAGGCACTTATCAAACTTCAGATAATATTAAAGATGCTTTTGTTGATGCAGATATTGTATATGGCAAAAATCATGTATGCCTTGATTTATTACCTCCTTTTCAAAAGGAACCAAAATTTGATGAAATGGCTAAACTATTCGATAAATATAAAGACTGGATTGTGAATGAGGAATACATGAAATTAGCAAAAAGCCAATCAAAATATATGCATTGTTTGCCTTGCGAAAGAGGAATGGAAGTAACTGATGAGGTTATGGATGGGCCTAGAGCTGCTGTTTGGATGGAAGCTGAAAACAGACTACATGCCCAAAAAGCTATTATGGCTTTAACTATGTAAATTAAATTATTGTAATTACCAATTTAAAAAGTAAATTAAGGTTAAGTAGTATATTAACACAAATATTATTTGTTTAGTTATCTAAAAAAGAATAAGGATATAATTTTTAATACATGAAATACATAAAGAGAAATTTAGATGTAATTATAAAAAATGGTACAATAGTAACAAATGAAGGGTTGTTTAAAGTCGATTTAGCAATTAAAAATGGAAAAATAGCTGGAGTGTTTTTTTCTAATATAGAAAAGAAAAATGCCGAAAATATAATTGACGCAAAAGATATGCTTATTTTTTCAGGTATAATTGATTCCCACGTTCATTTTAATGAACCAGGAAGAGAAAATTGGGAGGGCTTTAAAACTGGAAGCATGAGTGCCGCAGCAGGTGGTATTACGACCATTATCGATATGCCTCTAAATTCTTCTCCTTGTACAATCAATAAAGTAGAAGCAGAGAAAAAAATAAAAATAGGCGAAGAAAATTCCATTGTAGATTTTGGACTATGGGGTGGAGCAACTCCAAACAATATAGAGGATTTAGAAGATCTTAATAAAATGGGAATTGTAGCTTTTAAATCTTTTTTATGTAATTCAGGAATTGCTGAATTTAAAAATATCAATGATGGTGAATTGATTGATATTTTAAAGCGTATTGGAAAATATAGAACTTTATGGGGTTTTCATGCTGAAAATGATTCAATTGTTAGCTATTTAACGAGAAAAGCAAAAGAAAGTAATTATATAGACCGAAAATCATTTTTAAATTCACGCCCTTCAATAGCTGAAGAAGAAGCGGTAAACAGAATTCTATTTTTTGTGAAGGAAATGAACCCCTTGTGTACTATACATTTTTTACATACTAGTCTTGTTAGAAACATAGAAGAAATAAATAAACTTAAAATTTTGGGATATAATGTTTCAGCTGAAACCTGTCCCCATTACTTAACTTTAACAGATGAAGATTTTTTTGATATAGGTCCTATAGCCAAATGCACACCACCATTAAGAAGTAGAAAAGAAGTTGAAGGTCTTTGGAGATGTGTTAAAAATGGTTTGGTTGATGTGATAGGGTCAGATCACTCACCATGTGTTTTTGAAGAAAAAGAAAAAGGGAATAATAATATTTGGGAAGCATGGGGAGGTATTAGTGGTATACAAACGATGCTCCCCATTATTTTTTCTGAGGGGGTAATAAAAAGAAAGTTACCACTTTCCCAGTTAATTAATATGATGTCTTATAAACCCGCAAAATTATTTGGTCTTTATCCGCAAAAAGGTTCATTAATGCCTGGATCAGATGCGGATATTGTTATATTTAATCCTAATAAAAAATGGATTATTGAGAAAAATGGTCTCTTTTATAAGAATAAATATTCACCATTTGTTGGGAAGGTTATTACTGGTGCTATAGAGAAAACATTATTAAGAGGAAGAGTTATTTATGAAAAAGGAGAGATAATAACAAACTTTGGGATAGGAAAATTTGTTAAGAGGTGTAAGGCATACAGATAAATTAAATAAAATATAATAGGAGGATGGAAATAATTGAAAATATTAGTAATAAATCCTAATACTTCTGAGTGTTTCAACAAGTTATTGAAGGATAGTTCAGATAAATACGCTCTTTCTTCAACGCATGTAAAAATAATTTCTCCAAAGTCAGGTCCAAAAGTAATCGAAGGAGCTTATGACGAAGCTCTAAGTGTTCAAGGTACATTGGAAACTTTTATTAATTTAGAAAAAAATTATGATGCATTTATTATAGCTTGTTTTAGTGACCACTTATCTTTGCAAGCCATTAAGGAAATAACTTGTAAACCAGTAGTTGGTATTGCAGAAGCATCAATCTACCTTGCTTGCTTGCTTGGTGATAAGTTTAGCATTATAACAACAAATAGCAAATGGTGTCCCTTGCTTTATCATTACATTAGAAAGTGTGGACTAGAATCGAGATGTGCTTCAATAAGATCTGCAGTCCCTCGGGTTGCAAATTTAGGTTTAGGGGAAGATGAAAGTGTAAAAAAAGCAATTGAAAATGAAGCCTTTGCTGCAATAAAAGAAGATGGGGCAGAAGTAATTTGTTTAGGTTGTGCCGGAATGTCTGGTTTTGATAAAGACCTTCAAAATAAATTAGGGATTCCAGTATTAGATGGATTTATTTGTGCTCTAAAACTATTAGAGATTTTTAACCAATATGGTTTAACTCATAGCAAAATAAACACTTATTCTACGCCTTTATTTAAAGAACTATCCCATATGCAATCAAAATTTAACATGTTTTATAAAAAATAAAAAATAAAAAATAAATAAAGACAGAAGGCCATTATGGCTCTAACTATGGCGAAAGGATGGAGATAAAACATGACAAAATTAGCAGTATTAGCTATCGGAGGAAATTCGCTTATTAAAGATAAACAACATGAAACAGTTGAAAATCAATATGATGCAGTATGTGAAACAGCCAAACACATTGCCGGAATGATTGAACAGGATTTTGATGTAGTCATTACTCACGGGAATGGCCCTCAAGTAGGATTTATTTTAAGACGTTCAGAGATTGCCCACGAAGTAGCCGGAATGCATCTGGTGCCTTTAGTGAACTGTGGGGCAGATACTCAAGGAGCGATTGGGTATCAGATTCAGCAAGCTCTTAATAACGAATTTAGAATGAGAGGTATTAAAAAGAATGCAGTTACGGTTGTAACTCAGGTGGTGGTAGATAGAAAAGATCCTGCCTTTCAGAATCCATCAAAACCAATAGGTACATTTTATATTAAAGAACGGGCGAAAGAACTACAAAAAGAACATCCGGACTGGGTGATTATTGATGATGCAGGAAGAGGATATAGAAGAATTGTTTCTTCTCCTATGCCAGTAGAAATTGTAGAACAAGATGCTATTGAAACACTGGTAAGAAAGGGATTTAGTGTAGTTGGTGTAGGAGGTGGTGGAATTCCTGTAATCCGTAGAGATGATGGAATACTTGAAGGTGTTGCTGCGGTTATTGATAAAGATAATGCCTCAAGCCTGTTAGCCATAAATATTAAAGCTGATGCCTTTATCATTTCTACCGCAGTAGAAAAAGTATGCCTGAACTTTAATCAGCCAAATCAGATTGTTTTAGATAAGCTGACTGTTGCAGAGGCAAAAAAATATATTGAAGAAGGACATTTTGCTAAAGGTAGTATGCTCCCCAAGATTCAAGCTATCGTAAGATTCCTGGAAGCTGGAGGGAAAGAAGCAATAGTTACCAATCCAGAGTCTTTAGAAAAAGCACTAAAAGGTGAAACGGGAACACATATCTATCCCTAGGAAAGATTATTGCTAAAAATTCATAATTTCTTTATGATAACGAACGTAGAGTATAGTTAAAACAATTGCTCTATTTATAGAGTTAAAACCATAATTAGTTCATGTTTAAAATTTTTTTGATAAGTTCTGTTTTAAGTATTTATTAAATTTTAACATAATGTCTTGCTATTAATTCTGTGTTATATTTTATTGTAAAAAAGGGCAGTATTATGAGTAGATCAATAAAAATTGCTTTAATTCAATTCTCAAGTATATTAGGAAATATAGAAAAGAATATTAAAAAGGCTATTGAAATGATTGAAATTGCCACAATTAATGGATCAAAAATAATCTGTTTTCCTGAAACATTTGCTAGTGGATATGACCTTAATTTTTTCAAAGAAAAGATATCTAGTTTAGCAGAGAGTTTAAATGGTTATACAATTTCAAGTTTAAGAAAAATTGCTGAACATAAAAGAGTTTATATTATTGCACCCATTATCTTGAAAGAGGATTATAAGAGTTCATTTACTAATTCAGCAGTAGTAATAGATGACAAGGGAAATATAATGGGGGTATATAATAAAAATCATTTATGGCATATTGGAGAGGGAAATTTATTTAAAAAAGGCAGTGGGTATCCAATTTTTAAAACCAAATATTGTAATATAGGAATTTTAATTTGTTATGATTTAAATTTGCCAGAAGCAGCACGAATTTTAACCTTAAAAGGAGCTGAAATAATATTTTTGTGCAGTGCTTGGATACAAAAAGATAAATATATTTATGATATATTAATACCTGCAAGGGCTTTAGAGAATGAAGTATTTTTTGCGGCTGTAAATATGTTTGATAAAGATATGAATTTATTTGGAAATAGTAAGATAGCAAATCCTAAGGGAAATATAATTGCTAAATCAATTAAACATTCTGAAGATATTTTGATTTATAGGATAGATTTAGATGAGATAGCCAAAGCAAGATATAATGCACCGTATTTAAGCCAAAGAAGACCTGAACAATATTTTCCAATTTGTAATTAGAAGCTATAATGAAAATAGAGAATTAGAATTTTAAAATATAAACTAACAATAAGATTGAAAGAAAAACATTCTTTATGTATTACATAAGCATTTTTTCTTTAGAATCTCACATATATTAGGAGCCTGAATTTCCTTAAAGTGCATTAGAATATTTTTGACAATATTAATAGACAAATTTTGCTATAGATATAATCAATTTTCAAGTAGAAAGAAAAACTTTCTTTAATGAAAAGAATAAAATAAAGAAAAAGAAAAAAATTAAATACTTGTGGAATATACACTGAAGATTTGACAAGAAAATGTATTAATGTTATATTTTACTTAAAGAAAATTTTAAAAATTAAATTATAGATGCTCGTATAAACTCTTGGATATGGCAAGAGTGTTTCTACCATGTGACCGTAAATCACAATAGGCTACGGGTGGAAGTGCACCTTAGGGATTCGCTTATTCTGAGCAAGATTCTAATAATAAAATTAGAATAAGATTAGAACCGAGTGGTGCAAAGTATATTTATTTTATACTACACCGGAGGGTTAAAAGCCCAGGCGGAGAGGTTCCACTCCAGTTGATGGAATTTCTTTGGTCTGGGCTTTTTTATTTGTCTTACAGTCATTAATTTCATGGTCAAAGATGGAGGGAGGTAGGATATGGATAGAGTAGCGGTGATAATGGGAAGTATATCAGATAGGGATACTATGGAAAAGGCGACAGAGTTATTAGATGAGTTAGGTATTTATTATGAAATAAAAGTACTTTCTGCTCATCGGACTCCTGATTTACTGTTTGAATATATAGAACAAATAGAAGAAAAAGGATATAAAGTAATAATTGCTGGGGCCGGTGGAGCAGCTCATTTACCTGGAGTGATAGCCTCCCAAACACTTTTACCGGTAATAGGTGTTCCTATAGAGACTAAAGTAATGGGAGGTCTTGATTCTTTATTATCTATGGTTCAGATGCCCGGTGGGGTTCCAGTGGCAACCATGGGGATAGGAAATGCAAAAAATGCTGGACTTATGGCAGCCAGGATTTTAGCAATTAGTAATATTGAGTTAAGAAAAAAACTTGAAAATTATAAAAAAGCTATGGCCCAGAAGATAAAAGATATAAAATTGTAAATTAGCGGGGAGCATTATTAACAGGCAAACTGATTAACAGGGTAATTGGCCACTAACTAATACAATTGGTGAATTGGCTAATTGGCAAATTGGTTAATTTGTAGAAGGGAGCATTGATTAATGGGGAGTGTGAAAGATTTAATAGAATTAGAAAAGCCATTAAAAAACAAAAGTGGTAGAGGAAGATTTGTTTTTTCCGATCGTTACTCAGTCTTTGATTGGGGGGAAATGCCTGACCATATAGAAAACAAAGGCAAATCTTTGTGCATTTCAGCTGCTTATTTTTTTGAAAAACTGGAGACTATGGGAATAAAAACACATTATCAGGGTTTAGTAGAAGATGGTAAGTTAAATAGGTTAGTTGATATTAAAGAACCAGTTGATGTTATGGAAGTAAAATTGATTAGAGTACTACAACCCCAACAAGAAGGTAATTTTTATAATTATTCCATTTATAAGAATGAAAACAATAATTTTTTAATTCCTCTGGAGATTATTTACCGCAAATCTCTTCCGGAAGGCTCCAGTGTATTTAAAAGATTAAGAGAAGGAAATTTAAAATTGAAAAATTTGAGTCTAAAAGAGATACCCCTCTCTGGTCAAACTTTAAACCAAATTTTTTTAGATGTTTCTACCAAGCTTGAATCCAGTGACCGATATCTGAATTGGAAAGAAGCTAAAGAGATAGTTAATTTTAAAGATGATGATATTAAAGAGATAAAAAGGGTAACCTTATTGGTTAATAAATTAATAACTAAAGAAGTAGAAAAAATTGGTTTAAAATATGAAGATGGTAAGATAGAGTTTGGGTTTGATGAGAAGAGAAATCTTTTATTAGTAGATGTTCTGGGTACTTTAGATGAGTGTCGCTTCACTTTTGATGGGATTCCAGTAAGTAAAGAGATTGCTCGGATATTTTATCGAAAGACTTCTTGGTACCAAGAGATTAGTGAGGTAAAAAAGAAAGATAAATTAAACTGGAAAAATAAAATAGAACTTGCTCCACCTCCTTTACCCCCTGATTTAAGAGAACTAATTACAATGGTCTATTGTACTTTTGCAAATGAAATTACCGGGAGGAAATGGTTTAAGAACATCCCTTCTATGCGAAAAGTATTAGAAGAGATAAATAAAATACTAGATGAGAAGAATGAAAATTAGCTATCAAGGAGGATAAAATGTGGTCGGTAAATATATTTATTAATTTAAAAAAAGGAGTTTTAGATGCTCAAGGAGCAGCTACGCAAAATGCTTTAGAATCATTAGGATTTGGAGAAGTAAAAGAAGTGAGGATAGGAAAATGTATAAATATTAAGATAGAAGCTAAAACTCAAAAAATAGTCCGTCAAAGAGTTGAAGATATGTGTAAAAAATTATTGGCCAATCCAGTGATAGAAGATTTTAGTTATAAAATTGAGGTGTTATAGGTGAAGTTTGGGGTAATCCAATTTCCTGGTTCAACATGTGATTATGATTGTTTTTATGCCCTGAGAGATGTTTTAAAAGTGCAGGTAGACTTCGTCTGGCATAGGGAGACTAATTTAGAGAGTTATAATTGTATAATTCTTCCCGGTGGTTTTTCTTATGGTGATTATTTAAGAGTAGGAGCGATAGCTAGATTTTCACCGATTATGAAAGCAGTAAAGAAGTATTCCGATGACGGTGGGTTAGTATTGGGAATTTGCAATGGATTTCAAATTCTATTAGAAGCAGATTTGCTACCGGGTGTATTAATTAAAAATAACTGTTTACATTTCTTATGTCGTTATTTATACCTTAAGGTGGAAAATAATGGTACTCCTTATACCCATCTTTGTGAGAAAGGTCAGGTTTTAAAGATACCTATTGCTCATGGCGAAGGGAATTATTACGTAGATAAAAATACCTTAAGAGAACTTATTAAGAATAATCAGATTGTTCTTAGATACTGTGATGCTAAAGGGGAGATAACTCCTGAGGCCAATCCTAATGGGTCTATTTATAACATTGCCTCGGTGTGTAATAAAGGGGGTAATGTTTTGGGGATGATGCCGCATCCAGAACGATGCGTTGAAGACTGTTTGGGGTCTTCTGATGGGAAATATATTTTTAACTCTATTTTAGATTTTATAAAAAAAGCGTAAAATATAAAACTATAACTTAAAATTTAAAATTGAAAAAAGTTATAAATTTTGAATTATGATTTTAAGTTTTTTACTTTGACGAGATACGAGATACGAACAACGAGATACGATAAAATAGGAGATTAATAGTGAAAAGTTATAACCAAGAAAGGGTGTGGAAAAAATGGGGGCTTACCCCGGCTGAATATAAAAAGATAAAAGAAGATTTAAAGAGAGAACCAAATGAAGTAGAATTAGGAATGTATTCAGTAATGTGGTCTGAACATTGTAGTTATAAGAATTCCAAACCACTTCTTAAATTATTTCCTATTTCTGCGGAATGGGTTATCCAGGGTCCCGGTGAAAATG
>Ga0315279_10000622_pt1 | contig 68106 bp, 38 predicted proteins | sample YL17G06_20_MG_FD_203694 | JGI IMG/M metagenome (GOLD analysis project Ga0315279, IMG submission 203694) | Sediment microbial communities from Yellowstone Lake, YNP, Wyoming, USA - YL17G06_20 | ecosystem: Environmental > Aquatic > Freshwater > Lake > Sediment | place: USA: Wyoming | collected...
GGTGTCGAGCGTGCGTTCGTCGAGTTGAATGTTCGAATACGCCGATACTACGTAGAGGTTCGTCAGTTTGACTGCGTCTTCACGAAGCCCTTCCAGGGCTTTGGGAAAAGACTCGATGAATTCGAAAGGTGTTTGGTCGGGGCGGCGCGGGACAGCGAGGTCCTCGGCCAATGCGCACATCGCCGCATAGCAGTACTCGACGACGCCTTGCGGGGACAGCTCTTTGCTCAACACGGGGTCGCCCAAGGGGCTCACGAATTTGCTGGACAAGGCGACATGACGGCTGACGCGGCGCGGCGTCTTTATCTCGGGCACGGACGGGAGGCGCAGCAGGCGCTGCAACAGGCGGTCCAAGGCCGCAAAGAAACGGGCCAGTGCGCGCGGGCCCCGGCCTCTCTTGCCGGACAGGGCCAACGCACTCGCGCCAAGGAGCCGGAGCGCTGCGTACGCGCAGACCAGACCGATGACGGTCAGCACGACTGTCTCAAGGATCCCGAGGTACCGCATCAGTTGCGGGAACCGGAGTGCCATGGCTTCCGCAAGGCTCCGGGCTTGAGTGGCGGCCGCCGCGGTCTGCCCTTGCGCAAAGTTCGTTTGATAACCCCCGCTCAGGGATATGCGGCCAAGCGGCGCCGGCACACTGGGCGACGGCAACTTGAGCGCACCAAGGATCACAACAGCGACCATTGCGTACCCGAGGCCGATCCAGAATGGCCCGATGCCCGGCGGAATTCGTACGTTGCGTTCGCGGAAGTACTCGCGGAGGCCACCGAGACTCGAGAGCATCAACAGAGACAAGGCCGAAACGGTGTAGGCCATCAGACAGACGTTCGCGCGGAAGGCGAGGTCAATGTCGCCGTTCTGAAGGACCCACTGGCCGATGGCGAAAATGGCCATCGCGGGAATGGACGTGTAGAGGACCGATATACCGGGGTGGCGCTTTGGGAGGGGTCTCGTGGCGACTCCCGCAATGGCCTTTGGTTTTTCGCGCTTCTTCCACTCGGTAGGATCGTATGCCTCGAGTTCCATCTTCAGGATGTAAGGTTCGTCTTTCTCCCGGGTACCCGTATGCAACGGCTGTTTCGCGATGGCGTTGTGAACCCGACGCGCGGTGCCGGTAAGGATGCCTATATCGCCCGCCGTGGGGTTTGCGTCCACGCAACACTCGTGAGTCAACCGGTTCGCGATCCACCAGATGAGCGCCACGACGGCCATGTTGAACAGCGTGGCGAGGAAGGGCCGGTTCATGAAGTTGTTCGCCACGGACCCTATCTGTTCCGTCGTTGCGAGCGTGTAAAGACCCGCCGCCATCACAAGGCCGAAGATGTACAGGATCGATTCGTCGCGCCCGTCTCGCACAATGAGGCGGTTGAGCGCCACCACTCCGACAACCAATGAAATGGCCACCATCCTAAGCGTGTTCTCGTAAAGGCGGGAGAGCCAGTCGACGTTCTGAAGCGACAGATAGACGAACCGTACATCCAGCAGGAAGGCAATGACCGAGTAGACCATCACGAAGATCATTATGGGCGTAAGGGCGTCGACGAGCATGTCCGTGATGGTGCGTTTCTGCAAGCGGCCCCGCGACGTGAACGCCTCCGCCTGGAGCGCCTTGAAATCTGTGGGCATTTGGGGACGCGGCTGCTGGCGGTCCGCCAGGCCGCCTTCCATTAGCGCTCTGAGGTCCGTGGCGCCCTCGGAGCTCGGATCGGCAGGCGTTGCGTCAGTGTCCGATTTTGGCGGGAGAGATCTCATGAAGATTCCGCTCGTGTTCGATGTGGAAGCAATATATGTTGTGCCCGGCCAGCAATGCGGCCGCCTCCTGATAGCCCGCCGCGTTGGCAATCAGAAACACGGACACGTTGAACCCGGAGAGTTTCATCGAGGCCAGCGCAAGGGCGAGGTGCTCCGTTACCTGGGGCACCACCGGAAGCAGCGCGGCATCTCGAGGGAGCCGCTCATACTCCGCCAGGATGACCTGCTCAATCCTCAGCCCGTTCGTGGGAATGACCCGCGCCAGGTTCTCGATGACGTGCTGCGCCTGGGCCGTAGTCCGAAGCGTCGGCACTTGGAGGGGATTGAGCCGATCGGACTCCGCCTCTCCGACGACGCATTCCCCGGCCTCGTGTTTCGAGAGGGCCTGGTGGGACTCGACTTCGTACCGGGCGATCTCTGCGGCGTCGCGCCCGTTGGTGAGCATCCCGACCTGCTCGCCGGAAACCTGAAGCAGGTACGCGATCGACGCGGTTGTCGTGATGGCGAGCTCCATCCGCTCGTCCCTACGCTCCGGCACGTAACTGTCCTCATGCAGATCAAGTATGAGGGTGCCGCCGCTGACGCTCGAGGGTTCCTGCACTTTCGAGAACAACTGGCCGGTCCGCGCGGATGCTTTCCAATGAATGCGGTTCAGCGGGTCGCCCGGCATGTATTCGCGCGCGCCGACGATGCGTGTCGGGTCGTCATAAATGCGGTTCGAGATCCGGACGGCGCCTTGCGGCCGCCGCGCGGACACGTTGAAGGTTTCAATGTAGGCCACGGTGGGCAGGACGGAGATGTAGTCCTGCTGGCGGCCCGTGCGAAAGCGTCTTTGCAGGCCGAAGAGATCGCCGGATTCCATCATAATCGGCCCGATGCGGTGATAGCCGCGCCGCGGGCACGTGAGCGCGTATTGCATGGTCACCGAACGTCCCGGCATAAGGATCGTCAGGCAACTGTTGTCGCCGTTTCGCGCAAAATCCGCCGGATAAAGATCCTCAAAGAAAATCCAAGGAATCGGAAAGCCGCGCCGGTTCGTCACGGTCACTTCGACTTCGGTGATCTCGCCTTGCTGCAGGATGTTCCGGCTGACCTTGCGTTCAGCGTCGAGACCCGTCAGCCACGCAACGCACGAGAAATGCGCCAGCGCCACGAGCAGCAGGAACGCATAGATGGCAAAGGCCATGTACGAACTCTTGAACAGGAAAGCCGCTCCGAGGGCTGCCGCGGCGGCAATGAACCAGAACGCGTTTTTCATGCGCATACTATGGGGCGGTTTCGGAGAAATGCCCCTGCTCCATGCGTATGATGAAGCGTATAGCCGGTGATTTCAAACCATTGTGGGTTCCTACCAATGCGGTCGGAGGGTTTTTCACCACCGAGAACGCAGCGCGGCGATATTCGCAACCAAATGGGGGATTGCCAGTCTTGAGTCTTTGTGTTAGATTAAGGACGCTTAACGTGCAGGCACAGAAGAGCATAATGAATTTGAATGCCTCCGCAAACTGATGGAGTGAAGGGACATGGAAGAGAAGGATTTGCCGGAACGTGTCGTGGTTGACCCGGAGGTGTGTGGGGGCAAACCGTGCATTCGCGGCACACGGATCTATATCGCGATCATCCTGGATGCATTGGCAGAGGGACTGACACCCGAACAGGTGATCGCACATTACCCTTCCCTGACGGTTGAAGATATTCATGCGGCCCTGGCGTATGGGGCGGAACTGGCGCGTGAGAATGTGTGGAAGGTAACAGCCTGATTGCCGTGGGCGCTGCAACTTGAATATCAAACTTGGCGAGAACCTGTCCGTGAATCTGAAACCGCTTCTCCTGTGGGAAGGTCATGAGGCGGCAACGGCGGAGGAGGAAGGGCTGCTTGGCCTGTCCGACGTGCGGGTGGCCGCCGCCGCGAAAGCCGAGGGAAGAATGCTGTTCACGCTGGATCTCGAGTTTGCCGACCTGCGAAAATTCCCGCCGGGGAGTCACGCGGGCGTAATCTTGTTCCGGCCCAAGAGCATGGGGCCCTCTTCCGTAAACGCGTTCGTGATGAGTTTCGTGAAGGGTGCTGACCTGTCGGGTTTTGTCGGGTGTGTTGTGGTTGTGGATCGTCAACGGATTCGGGTACGCCGCCCGGTTGCAGGCAAGGAATGAAACGGCGGTGCGGTCATGAGATGTAGGGTGGGTGCAGCGAAGCGGAACCCACCACTGCAAGAGCTGTGAAGACTGGTGGGTTCCGCTTCGCTGCGCCCACCCTACATCTCCGCGTTGAAGCTTCTTTGACAGCAAGGCAAGGCACGTGAGGCCGCGCAAGTCCATGGCTGTCATTCAGACGCAGGCGGACCTAAGTCCATGGGTGTGTGCGTGGTGGTAACGGGAACCGGCGTCGAGGGTTGCTCGGTTTCTTCCTTAAGTTGTTCCTCGCTCTCCTTGTCCCTGCCGAGGACCTTCGCAATAGCCTCATAGTCGCGCTGAATAGGGATTTCGGAACTGGACCGTTCCCGGAGATAGGCGAGGTAGTCGCTCAACAACTCGTTCTGCTTTTGGGCAATGGCGCTCTTGCGCAGGTTCGGCTCGTCCTTTGGCCAATCCGTTTTCCAGTTCTCCTCCGTGGGGGGGGTCTTTTTGGCAAGTTCGATGAAGTATTCTTCGCCGCGAAACCCGCTCAACGGGCCTGCAAACGCGCCCGGTTCCTTGCGTCCGACGGCGTCAAAGAGCTCTTTTGTCTGAATCATGATGTCGCCTGCGATGAAGTCCTTCCCCGCAAATTCCTTGCTCTCCTTGATCTCGAGGGCAAGTTCCGGAAACTTCTCGAGAACCTCGTTCAATGAATACGCTTTCGCCGCGATATCGTCGGCAAGCTTCTTGACTTCCTCCGCATGCTCCGGCGACCGCCGGATCGACTCGATGGCGTCTTTGACAACGCGGTCTCGAACCGCATCAAGCGGCTGCGGCGCCGGCGGCGTCACGTCCGTCACCTTAGCGACATAGAGATTCATGCGCGCCTTGATGACCTCCGAGACGTCTCCCTTTCCAAGGCCGGCCAGCCCTTTCAGAAAAGCGAACGTGTCTTCTTTGGCGACATTCTCGGAGGCTACAGTCTCCGAGGAAACGCCCTTCGCGGTCAGAACAGTAAGCCCCGCTTGGGCGGCTGCCGCATTCAGGTCGCCCGTTTCCTTCGCCTTGGCATCAACGTCCTCCGCCTTCTTCTCGCGGGCGGCCTTTTCGGCGTCATCCAGTTTGGCGCGAACCAGTATCTGCCTCGCCTTAACGCTCCGGACGCCAGTGCTCTCGTCTTTCTTTTCCTCCTCGACTTTGAAGATGTAATAGTCGTTGCCGTTTTGGATCACGTCACTGACGCCGCCAACGGGAACCTCGAACAGACTCGCCATGTAAGGAGGATCGTCCGGCGTCTGCTGCACCCAGCCCATGTCTCCTCCCTTGGCCGCCGCGGCGCCCGTCGAGTACTGCTTCGCCAGTCCGGCAAAGTCCTCGTTGTCGCGCGCGCGCTTAAGGATCTCGTCCAGAACGGCAGGTTTGGGAGGCGCCATCGAGATCGCCGCGAACTCGACGTCGTTCTTCTCCGGAATGGCGTATTTCGAGGGATCCTTGTCGTACTGTGCTTGGATCTGTTCCGGCGTCGGTTCGATCTTCGGGTCAATCACGACGTACTTCACCTGAAGCTTCGTGTAGTTCTCCTCGAACTTTTGCCGGACGTCGTTGTCAAGCACGTGCGCGGGCGCCATCACCTCTCGGAAGAGCATTTCGCGAGAAACCTGGTCGGCGATTTCCGCGTAGATAGGATTCCAATTTCGTTTCGGGTCCATTTCCACCCAAGCGTTCCATATCGCCGGACTGAAATTGCCTTTCTCGTCCTGAAACGAGGGCTCCTTCTTCAAACGTTGGATGAGGAATTCGCGATCCACCGTGAAACCGGCCTTTTGCACCTCATAGTTGAGGAGAACCGAATCGATGAGACCGTCCAGGACGCGTTCCGCCGTACCATCATTCGCCATCTCCTCGAGCGTCAACGTTTTGCCTCGCCGGCCCATCCGCTCGGCCTCGGCCCGGAGCCGCTGCTGGAACTCTCGCCCGGTGATGGGCGTTTTGCCGACCGAAGCGACGACCGCCGTGTCAGGGTTGTTTTGCGCAGCCTTTCGCGCCGCACGGTTTGCCTTGCCGGCGTAGCCGCCCCAAGCGATAAACGTCGGGATGATGATGATGCAGGTAGCTATCAGGATTATCCGCATGTGCTTCCGCATCCAATGCAACATGATGCCTATGCCCTCCAGGCTATCGAGTAGTCATTCCGTGAATTTGCGGGAAGAAAACCCGTGGAAAACGGCCATTTTTCACGAACGCTATAGCGTAGCACACGCCCCCAGGACTGCGCAACGTGACAATCCACGAAACAGTCCGCTTCACATTGACTGATAACGTTGGGCCCCCATTCTCTTTCTCGTTCCCAAGTTTTCTCGTTCTCAAGTTATACTTGGGAATGCACGCGCGCGGAGAGTTGTGCTCTGCGAATCTCGCAGTACAACTGCTCGCTCAATTGCGTTCCCAAGTACAACTTGGGAACGAGATATAGGGAAGGCCATCGTCGCGGCGTGACTGGTGATGCTGTGGTCGGCCTCTGAACTATTGGATGATCCCTGATCATGAAATCATGGGTGCGGAACTTGGCGTGGTGCGGCCTGGCGGTCGCGGCGTTGGCATGCGTCGCTCTTCAGGTCCTTACCAGTCTGACGCGGCCGGGCCGCGAGGAGGCTATGAACCGTCTGCGCACGCGCCTGGCGGATTCGGCGCGCGTGGCTGATAGCCATCCTGACTACCCGGTCAAACCCAACATCGCAGGCGGCGCGGCCGGCAGGCCTCAATACAGTGTCGAGGAGGTCCGGGAGAAGGCCGGACAACTCATGAAGGCCTACCGCGACCGTTGGGATCGGAGCTTCGCTGAGAACAGACAGCCTCTTCTGCTCCTCACCAGTCTCATTGACGGATCAAGGAGTCTTCGCGATCTTACCGATGCGGAACTCGATGTGCTGGCGAAGTTGATCGAGACGAACAAGGATATCTGGGAGGAATTGGACAATCTCGACTGGCATCGATTGCATGATGATGTGATTGATGCGGACACACGTTCGGCCGCTGTCTTCGACATGTGGGACTTGGCGGCGATATCCGAAGTGCTTCTGACGGCCAAGGCCATGCTCGATGCGCATGCGGGCAATACCGACGCCCTGCTCCTCGACGCAGTCCGCCTCCTGTGCGTGGCGGATGCATCCCTTTCGTCTTCCGGCTCACCGAGTTACGTCATGAGTGTGGTGGCTTCCGCGCTCGAGGAAGGCGGCGCATCGAGGGATGCGGAAGACACGCTTCTGAGGCAATTAGCCCATAGCCGGCGTCGCGAGGTCTTCCGGCGCCAGCAGGAGGAAATGCTTTCCTGTATGGTGAAGCTCCTCGACGAACTCCCCCAAGGCCTTGTTCAATTGGAGCTCGATCCCTTTCGCAGAACGCTGGGACTGGGATACTGCACTGTTGGCCTGCCGCTGTTCAATTACGACGTGCAAGTCTATGCGACCGACGCAGCGCGCGTGCTCGATGCCTCAAGCCTGCCGCATCTGGAGGCCGAGGAAGCGCTCAGCGACATCCGCGCGGAATGCGACGCCCGTTTCCTGGGCAGCTTCGGCCGGAATCTCGGGATGGAGTTTTTTACTGACCCGCATCGCTTTCAGGTAAGGGCGGAACAAGAGGCGTGGATGGATATTACGCGTCTCGGCATCATACTCGAGCACTACCAGGCGGACCACGGTACATATCCGCAGACGCTGGATGCGCTGCAGGATCGCTTTCCTGAGGGTCTGCCTGTCGACCCGTTCTCCGGCGGGCCATACGCATATACGTTCGACGGCGAATCCCTCCAGCTCTCCAGCGGCGATATCGTGTGGCGCAATCGCTCAAAGAATGAGGCGGTATCGGGGAATTCGGGGACACGATCGAATGACGGCTGATGAGTCGTGCGCCGGGCGCACGATAGATGATTGCATCGGACATAGTTTGGCCCGGCGACGCCTGAAGTGATGCAAGAGCGTCTTGCAGCAAGGAGGAGCGGATGGGAATCGGAAAGATGGCCGGTCTAGTGTGGGCGTGTTATGCGATTGCGCTCGGCGCGCAGGCGGAGGAAACTTCGCCGGCGCTGACTTCGGGAAAGAAGATCATCGAGTACGGATGGGATGTGCCGTCCCCGGCCTACATCGCGGAGCACATTCGCGACATGGAAAAACGCCCGTTCGACGGCATCCTGTTTCGCCTTAAGGTCAAGGGCAACGTGTTTGAACCGGCGCCCCTTGATGAAGCGGAGTTCGCGAAGGATCTCGAGGCCATTGACCGGATTCGCTGGGAGAAGTTCACGGACAATTTCGTGATGATGTATGCGGCCTCGAAGCAGGACTGGTTCGACGACGACCACTGGAAAGTCATTGAGCACAATACGGCACTCGTCACGCGCGCGGCGAAGCGGGCCAAGTGCGTTGGGGTGTGTCTTGATCCCGAACCTTACGGGGCCAACTCATGGGCCTACAGGGACGCTCCTCATCGCGACACGAAGAGTTATGCGGACTACGAAGCCGTGGTACGCACGCGCGGCGCGCAATTTGTCAGGGCCATCGAACGCGAATTCCCGAATGCCAAGATTTTGACATTCTTTCACGTCAGCAAGTACCGCCAGTATTGCCGCCCCATGCCCGAGGATCGCCGCAAAGCGGAACTGGCCAAGGCCACCTACGCTCTCCTGCCGGCGTTTGTTGAAGGCATGGCCCAGGGGTCGGAAACGAATGTCGAGATCATCGACGGAAACGAAAAGGCCTATTACTACACCGAAAGCCGGGAGTACCTCGACTTATACCACGCTGTGACTCAACGCGCGCGATATCTCATCTCGCCGGAAGCATGGCCGGCGTACTTCGCGAAGGTGCGGATGGGTCAAGCCCTCTACATCGACCAGTATTACGGCCTGCGTCAAAAGACGAAAACGCTCGGCAATGTCATGACCCCCGAGGAGCAGGCCAAGTGGTTTGAACACAATGCCTATTGGGCGCTTTACACGACGGACCGCTACGTGTGGTGCTACAGCGAACGGATGAACTGGTGGACCAATACCGACGTGCCGCCGGGGGCAGAGGACGCCATCAGAAACGCCCGTGCCGCCATCGACGCCGGCAGACCGCTCTCGTTCGACTTAACGCCCATCATTGAAGCCGCCAAAGCCAAGGACAAAGGAGATCGCAAGTAGTGTCCAAGAAGAACAGGGGCATACGATGCGGAAACCGTTGGAGAAGTCAGCAGGTATGAATATTTGCGTTTTACCGGGTCTGGCGGTGCTGTTGCCGATTTCCGCGAGTGCTGTTGAGATGAGAGCGGGCGCGGCTTGGGACAGATACACTACCGCAAGCTCAACCCGCGCAGGGCAATTTTCTCTTAATAGTGCGGAGACGCCGCGGGTTCCCGCGGTCTATACGAATCATGAAGAATAAGCACGACGATCTGAAGGTGTTCATCACGAATCGTGAATCGGCATGCGACGAGTGTAGGGCGGATCTTGGGAGGGGCCGGTGGGTTTTCCTCGCGGGAGAGAAAGGGGCGCTGTGCCTGTCCTGCGCGGATCTCGATCATCTTGTCTTTCTGCCTTCCGGCGACGCGGCGCTTACGATGCGTGCCCGGAAGAACTCGACGCTCTCCGCCGTGGTCCTGAAGTGGAGCCGTGCGAGGCAACGTTACGAACGGCAAGGACTGCTGGTCGAAGAGACCGCTCTCGATAAGGCTGAGGAGGAATGCCTCGACGATGCGGAGGTGCGCGAGCGGCGCCGACAGCGCGAAACGGAGAAAAGACAGCAGATCGATCAGGAGTATGTCCACCAGTTCGCTCAGAGAATTCGTGATCTGTTCCCGAGTTGTCCGAAAGGGCGTGAAATTGGCATCGCCGAGCACGCCTGCTTGAAATACAGCGGCAGAGTCGGCAGAAGCGCCGCGGCGAAGGAATTCAACGAAGACGCCGTCAGGTTTGCCGTAGCGGCGCATATCCGGCACACGATGACTGATTATCACGAGCTCCTGGCCCGCGGCCATGACAGACACGAGGCGCGGCAGGCCGTCGAATCCGAGGTCGCACGCTCCATGACTGAATGGGAGCGGCGAGTGAGGCGAGATGTAGGAGCTTGATTGGGGCAAGCTCATCGGAGAATAATGGGACAGAAGAATGAAAGCCGACCATGGGCTATGGGTATGGGCCATGGGCCAGCTCCTGCAACGGCGCACCTCCCGCGATACGACATAAAACGATGCTCCTTCATACTCCTTGCCGACGGGTCTGGCCTTATCTGAAGCGTATCGCAACTAATGCTGCCTCGCATGATCGGTCTCAGCCGTTTCCCACGGCTTCTTTCCCGTGCCACCTGCTCATTGCCATCTGTTGTCGAACAGAAGGTTCTGCTTCGCTCCACCTGCCTTGCATCTGCTGTTCTCGATACTCGACACCCAAGACCTGATCACGCAAAGAAGTATTGCCGGTCGAGGGAGCGGTATTGGATGGCTTCGCCGATGTGTCGTTCGGCGACGTGGTCGAGTGCCTCGAGATCTGCGAGGGTGCGGGCGATGCGGAGTATCTTGTCGTAGGCGCGCGCGCTGAAACCCATTCGAGACATAGCGGACTCCATCATGGATCGTGCGCCGTCGGTGAGCAGGCAGTGCGCCTGGAGTGCTTTTGAGTCAAGGTGGGCGTTGCACGTGAAGGCGCCTTGATAGCGCGCGCGCTGGCGATCGCGGGCGGCCTGAATTTGGGCGCGCACCTCTGCGCTGGTCGGGCCCGTGGGACGCGCGTCCGACAACTCTCCGAACGAGAGGGACGGGACCTCGACGTGCATGTCGATTCGATCAAGCAGAGGGCCCGAGATGCGGTTCACGTATCGTTGCACTTCGCCCACGGAACAGCGGCACTGCCGCCGCGGGTCGGTGCGGCAGCCGCAGGGACAGGGGTTCATGGCCGCGACGAGCATGAAACGGCTGGGATAGGTGACCGAGTACATCGCGCGGCGGATGTGGACAATGCCTTCCTCGAGGGGCTGCCGGAGGACCTCGAGGGCACTGCGATTGAACTCGGGCAACTCGTCGAGAAACAGGACACCATTGTGCGCGAGGCTGACCTCGCCGGGCCGGGGTTGCAGCCCTTGGCCCCCGCCGACTATCGAAACGGTGGACGCGGTGTGGTGCGGGGAGCGGAACGGGCGCTGGACGATCAGGGCGTCTTTGGAATTGGTCATCTGTGCCACGCTGAAGATACGCGTGGTTTCGAGGGCCTCCTCGAACGTCATATCGGGCAGGATCCCGGGAAGGCGCGACGCGAGCATTGTCTTCCCTGTGCCGGGCGGGCCAATCATCAGCAGATTATGTCCCCCGGCGGCTGCCACGGTCATCGCGCGTTTTACGTGGGCCTGGCCCTTCACGTCCGTGAGATCAGGAACCTTGCGGCGTCCGGTTTCGTAAATGGCGCGCACGTCCGTAACGTACGGCGGGATATCCAACGCGCCCGACATGAACGAAGCGGCCTCGTTGAGATTCCGCACAGGGATGACTTCGACGCCCTCAACGACGCCCGCTTCAGGGGCGTTCTCCGCAGGCAACAGGATGCCGCGAAGACGCTGCTGCCGAGCGCCGATGGCTAGGGACAGCGCCCCCGCAACCGGCCGAATCGAGCCATCCAGCGCGAGTTCGCCGGCTGCGGCGTATTCCACCAAACGCATTCCGGAGAGTTGTTCGCTGGCAACCAGCAGGCCGAGGCCGATGGGGAGGTCCAAAGCGCTGCCTTCTTTGCGCACGTCGGCAGGCGCCAGGTTGATGATGATGACGCCGCGCGGGAAGCGGAATCCCGAGTTGCGCAACGCCGAGCCGACACGGTCCCGGCTCTCCTTTACGGCGGTATCCGGGAGTCCGACGATGTTCACTAGGTTCAGACCCGGATGGTTGTCCACCTCGACCGCCAGTGGAAAAGGATCGATCCCCAGCACCGCTCCCGAGTGAACGCGAGCCAACATACCGCAAACGCCCTTTCGTTTCCGAGTTCCGCCCCGCCATGGTAGTGACGCGACACGGACCGCGTCAAGCCCGCAACGGGGCCCGCCCGCCGACTCCCGTCCCCGTGTGTAGCACAATGGCCTCGTGGCGGATCCCAGACCGCCGAATAATAGGTGACTGTCCCCCTTTTCTTCCCCCCTTTCCCCCCCTTTTCTCCCATACGGCAGCATGCCGCTTGAGGCACCCTCCCGCGGCGAACCTCAGACACGAATTCTCCTGCGGCGGCCCTTTGTTCTGGGAGTCCTGAACGTCACGCGCATACCCAACGGTACAAGGCCCTCCGGCTGGGGCGGTGCTACGCACCCAGCCAGAGGTATCTTCCAAGCATTACCACTTGGCTGAACGCCGAAACTCGCACGTGCTTGCAACGCGTTCACCGGACAATTGAGCCATTGTTACGTGGGCAATGCGATACGCTGCAGCTACTCCTGAAGCAGTTCCTCCAGATACGCCATGGTCTCCAGGATCAACGGATAGACCGACGCCTGCGCGTCGCACGCGGCCAGCCAGTCGTTCGGGTCGGGCGCACCACCCAGCGCGCATCCGTCGGTCTTTCCCTCGACATCCGTCGCCAGTTTGTCGAACGCCTCCTGGTAATTGCCCTGCGCGATCATCGCCAGCACGGCATTAATCTTGTTCGTCAGGGGCTTCTGCATGTTCTTGTTCTTAAACGCGTCCGCCGGCAGGGCGTTGAAGGCGTCCATAACCTCAAGAGCGGCCGCAACCGCGGCATCGCAATAGCTGATCACCTCGATGGTGACATTGCTTGGCGTGCTGTCCAGCAGCCCATCGTTGACCACCAAGCTTACGACGTAGGTACCCGGCAGATCGGCAACGAAGTCCGCCGCAACCTGATCCGGCGTGCTCAACACCGCCGCACTTCCGGTTGGCATCGAAACGAAGCTCCAGTGATACGTCAAGGCATCGCCGTTGGCGTCGTGGCTCGCACTGCCGTCCAAGTAGATCGTGTCGCCTTCCATGGCCGCCTGGTTACCGCTGGCATCCGCAACGGGGGCGATGTTCTCGCAACTGATGGTCACGGTGTCCGGTTCGCTCGCCGCGCCCAGCACGTCGGTCACCACCAGCTCGATCACATAGGTCCCGTAACGGTCTGCCACAAAGGATGGCCAGGCCGCCGCCGGATCGTCCAGTATCGCGCCACTGCCTTCGGGCGCCTCGGTCATCGTCCACCAATACGTGATCGCGTCGCCGTCCGGGTCATAACCAGGCACATTCGGATAGTCCCCTAGCGCAATGGTGACACCCGTTGCTTGCAGAACCTGATCGTCCCCGGCATAGGCCACCGGCGCCACATTCTCGGTGCTGATGAGCACCACGGCCGGAATGCTCAGCATGCCCGTGCTGTCGGCCACCACCAGGTAAACGGTGTAGTCACCGAGCCGGTCGGGAACCAGCGCGGGATTGGCCGAGAATGCATCCGCCAATCCCGCGGTGCTGCCCGCGGGCCGGCCGGTAAGATACCACCAGTAACTCAGCGGATGGTGCGCGTTCGGGTCGAAGCTACCGGTCCCGTCCAGCACCACCACCTGCCCCCGATGCGCCGTCTGCGGTTCGCCCGGCTCGGCCACGGGCGGTAGGTTCAGGTCATACGCCTGCACCCGGGGGTACCCGTCCATCCCGCCATTGAACGCGTAAGGCAGGTCCACGAACCCGTCGCCATTGCTATCCGGGCCGGTCCAGTTCTCCCAGAAGTTCCCGCCCTGGGGAAGGGCCAGGTTAAACACATTTCCATCGCACCCGGCATCCACGCGGGCATGGGCCGTATTGGCGTAGAAGTTGTTCCCGTACACGGTGTTGAAGTCGCTCCCCGCCGACGGGCTTTGAGAATCGTTGTTGGTGATCAGGCAGCCAGTGACGTTGTTCGAAAACGTATTCTCATACACCGTATTGTTGTAGGAGCTGTCCTTGATTACGCACCCGCCGAACCACGCGTACCCCGCGCCACTCAACGCATTCCCCCGCACCGTGTTGTGGTGAGAGCTGGACTCGATGAAGCAGCCGGCATAGTTGCCGTCAACCGTGTTAGCGGCAAAGGTGTTGTACGCGCAGGACCACCGGAAGAAGCAGCCGTAACCCCCAATGGCTGGGTCCAGGTTTACCAGCGCATTCTTTTCAACGGTAATATTGCTGCTGCCGGAATGCATGTAAATCTGGAGCAGGTTGTTGGTGAGAACGTTGTTCGTCAGTGTCGAATTCGAGCAGCCATTGATCCGGACACCGTAGTACGTGTCGGTAGCAATGACATTTCGGATCGTAACCCCCGTCTTTCCGGCCACGTAGATTCCGGAGGACAGATTCGGGCGCGGCGGCGAAAGGAACACCCGGTGCCCCGCACCGTCCAGCGTCATGTTGCTCGCATCAATCTGGATCGTTTCCGCAACGTCTCTTGTCAATGTATAGACCCGGGTTGCCGGATCCCACACCCCGATCGCCGTGTCGGTGGGCACAGAACGCGTATTGTGATACGTTTGCAGCATGACCAGGTGCGATCGGGTCAGGTCCTGCGTGTACGCCAGTGCGCCCGCCCCATCGGTGGCCAGCTCCACAAGGTTGTGATAGTCGTCCTCGTACTTGTAATACGTGGTATTCGGCGTAAGACCGGCAAGCGTAATATCCGCAGATGCCGCGCCCTCCGCCGCCGCAATCACAAAGTTCAAGGCGCCCGGCAGGGCATCCAGGCTCACCTGGATGGCCTCCGTGCTGTCCAAGGTGACATTCAATTCCGCGCCATTCGTCACTTCAACGTGCGTGCCGATTCCCTCCACACTACTCGGCAGGCCAATCCCTCCTTCGCCTTGCGCGAACGCCGAGACGGCGCCCGCCAGGAAAAACACCGCCAGCACGGCGGCTATCAGCGCAAACGGTCTCCTCATGGCAATACCCTCCCTTCATCTATGGTTATAGGTTCACTACCCGTTATACACGGCCCGCCTTCAGGACACACTTCCCCCCTGGCGAGGCCCCTAATCTCGCGCCCTTTTCTATTCACAGTATAACATGACAATCCCAAGATGTAAAGACTCCAAACTGCCTCCAAACAGCTCGAGTCCGGAACTTGGCTCCTGTGCGCGCAAACACCCGAAAAGAACCCCAATACCCAACCCGACAAGGAATCCCAGTACCTGTCCCTCCCGAAAACTCGTACTTATTGCCAGTCAACGACTTACAACAGTTGCCGTAGTCTGAGGAACGTTCCAGATTCCTTGCCGATCTACCGGCCTTCTTCAGTTGTTGGGCGCTGGCGCGCATACACTTTGGACGAGTGCCACGATAAACGCATGGCCCGAGCATCCACGTCATCCATCCACATCTTCCGGGTCCAGTGGTCGTGAGCCTTCGCACACCGGACAGAGGCCGTTGAGCAGTTGGCGAACGTCTGCTGTGCCCGCCGAACCGTCCGCACCGACGACAGGCCAATTCCGAGAAGCGATTCCTACGGTGCAGTCAAAGCACAAAGTAGGTTTTGACGTCTGTCGCGCCGACTCACTCACGCTCACATTCTAACCCGTTGCCCATCAAATACTTGCGAAGCGGATCTCATACACTTCCCAATCGAAGATCTCGACCAAAAAGTTGGCATTGTCGCCACAACTTAAGCAGGTTGTGCCCGCCGGCGGCAGCGACAGTCATCGCGCGTTTCACGTGGGCCTGGCCCTTCACGTCCGTGAGATCAGGAACCTTGCGCCGTCCGGTTTCGTAAATGGCGCGCACGTCCGTAACGTACGGCGGGATATCCAACGCGCCCAACATGAACGAAGCCGCCTCGTTGAGATTCCGCACAGGGATGACTTCGACGCCCTCAACGACGCCCGCTTCAGGGGCGTTCTCCACAGGCAACAGGATTCCACGAAGATGCTGCTGCCGAGCGCCGATGGCAAGCGAAAGGGCGCCTGCTACAGGACGGATCGAGCCATCGAGAGCCAGTTCCCCGGCCGCAGCGTACTCCACCAGGCGCATGCCGGAGAGTTGTTCGCTGGCCACCAGGAGGCCGAGCCCGATGGGAAGGTCCAAGGCGCTGCCTTCCTTACGCACATCGGCGGGGGCGAGGTTGATGATGACGACGCCGCGCGGGAAACGGAATCCCGAGTTGCGCAACGCCGAGCTTACGCGGTCGCGGCTCTCTTTCACGGCGGCATCGGGCAACCCGACAATGTTGACGACGTTCAAGCCTGGGTGGTTGTCCACCTCCACGGCCAGTGGGAACGGATCGATCCCCAGCACCGCGCCTGAATGCACCCGAGCCAGCATTGCACTAAACGCCCCTGATCAATTGAGTTGTGGACATGGCGTGCATGATAGATGCATCAGGTGTGGGGGTCAAGCAGCCGAAATCGCTGCTGCCCGAATCTGCGTACGATCTCGCCGCTGCAAGCCCGGTGTGCCGTTCAGGAGAACAGGCCCGAGAAGATGACGATGAGCGTGAAGACGATGGCGGCGAATATCCCCCACCACAGGGTAACGCTCGTGTACCAGTGGTTGCCAAGCCCGCCGAGTATGTTGACCTTGGTCCAGTTGATCGTCATGTCGTCGTTGACCTGTTCCGGGCGGGGCGGAGGCGTCAGCAGGCTGACAATCGAGCAGACGATCACACAGTACACCCAGTTGAAGATGGCCTGATTGCCGAACGGCTCGACGACCGCGATGTGGCCGGGAACAAACTCCACATAGATCTTCATCAGGATACCGAAGAGGAAGCCCGTCACGACGGCGACCGCGGCGCCGTGGCCGTTGATGCGCTTAGACAAGATCCCCAGTAGGAACACGGCGGCAAATGGGGGAGCGAAAAACGCATACAACTCCTGGATGTACACGAAGAGGCCGCTGCCCAGTTTTCCGATGAAGCATCCCAGGACAATGGAAATCACCAGGAATGCGACCGTTGCCCATATGCCGAAGTTCACATAGTGTTTGTCAGGGGCGTTCTTATTGATCAACCGCTTGTAGATGTCCAGGGTGAGAATGGTCGAGGTCGAGTTGAGGACGGCGTTGACCGTCGACTGCACGGACCCGAAAAGGGCCGCCAGGAGCAGACCGCGAAGTCCCACGGGCACAAGCGAGTGCAGCAGGGTGATGTAGCCTTTGTCGGACTCGGGGCGGACGTCTTTCCACGGGAGCATCAGGATATCGGGATTCTTGGCGAACAGGATCAACCCGGGTAGGACCACGATCAGCGGCATCACAATCTTGATGTACCCCGCGCAGACAATCCCCATCCGGGCGTGGTATATGTTCTTGGCCGCGAACACGCGCTGGATCATGAACTGGTTGATGACGTTGTACCAGATGCTGACTGCAACAAAGCCGAACACAATGCTGGGCCAGGGGGCGACAATGTGCGACGCTGGTTGGAAGATCGCCATGCGGTTGTACGTGTCCCGATGGACGATATTCTGGGCGACATGGCCGACCGCCTGCGCCCACGAGCCGTCCTTGGCGAAGTTGGCGTGCATCATGACCCGGAATCCCTCGACCAGGGAGTGGGATTCGCCGGAAAGCATGTAGAGCCCGAGGATGGGAACGAAAATGCCGCCGAGCAGCATCACGAGCATCGTGTAGAAATCGGTCCAGGCGACCGACGCCAGCCCGCCGTACGCGGCCCAGGAGCCCGCCACGATGCCCAACACCGCGATCGCGAAGTACAGGTTCCAACCGAACAGCGTATGCAGGGCCACGCCGCCGCCATACAAGACGGCGGCCAGGAAGGCGACGATGTTGCTGATTACTGTGACGATGGCGAAGAAGAGGCGCAGGAAATGGTTGAACCGTTTCTCCATGAACTCCGGGGCCGTGAACACGCGGGCACTGAGCAGGAACGGAATAAACACCCAAATGAGGATGCTGAAGGCCATGATGTTGCCCCATTCCCACTGGGCGATGCAGATGCCGTAGACGTAAGCGGCCGCCACCATGCCGATGAAGTGCTCGGTGCTGATGTTTGCGGCGACGTACGACGTCCCGATCACGTACCACGGAAGGCGCCGCCCCGCCAGAAAGTAGTCTTCCGACGCGTTTTTCTCCTTGCGCCCGACCCACCAGCCAATGAGGCAAAGAACCACAAAATACAGCCCAAACGCGAAGTAATCCCAAGACCCCATAGGAAATTTGCCGGTATCGCTCATACGCCTCCTGCTATTGCGCGCCTTTGCGCGCTGGCGAGGCCGACGGGGTCGCCTCCCAGGTCGTGGGCGATTTCGCAAAGCGTCTCCCAAAGGTAGATGGCGACGCTTGCCGAACACCAGAGGCGGAGCGCCGGCGGTCTCCACAGGAGCATGGAGTTCACACCGGCCACACGGGTCATCAAGAAGTTGCCGCGCTCTCTTGCGAGTTCCACCGCGCAGCATTGTTCCATAAGGGCCGTGATGGCGGCGCCGGCCGGACGAATGGAGCCTTCGGGTTCGCACACGAGCAAGCCGGCATCCTGGCGCTCAATGGGATAGCATCCGGCTTGGCCGTCCCCCAAGTTCGCCTTCAAGACAGGAACCGTAAGGTCCTCCGGACCATCTTCGATGAAGAACTCGTCGAATGGAAGGCGGACAATAAGGCCTGTGTCTCCCCGCAGGGCGCACCACGCGTAAATACTGCCCGGGACGGAGATTCCTTGTACCGCCAGCCACTCCGCCGCGCACGGGCCCGCCATCCCGAACTTGGGCAGCGCGCTCGCATCGCAAAGGCCCAGACCCCCAGCGTGCGCGGGTGCGTCCAACCGGCGCGGCGTGCGCATGCCGGCGACGGTCTCCCATTCCGGATTGAGCTTCTCGAACACGGGCTGCAGCGGGCTGTATCGCTCGTATGACGCCACGTCTATATCCTCTCACGCCGCGCGCGCAAGGCTTCCGCGCGGGGGCTGTCGCGCTTTCTATCGATAGAACGGTGTCTGTACAACCGTCGCTTTCACCATTTCGCCGCCATGGCTGCGGATATGGATCTCGGCGCCGGGCTGGACCTGGCTGGGCGCGACATACGCCAAGCCGATCACCTGCCGCAAACTCGGACTCCGGTAAATGCTCGTCACCCGGCCCGCGATGTCGCCGTTCGCTATCACGAGATGGTTTTCGGCGGGACAAGGGGTTGCAACCCCTTGTCCAATGAGGCGTATTCTCGAAATACGACCCGGGACGTTGTCTTCGCCGTCCTTGTTCAGGACGAAACCCACCAGGCGCCGCTCGATGGGTCTGCGGTTGAGAACGCGCAGACTACGCTGGCCGATGAAGTAGGGCTTATCCATCTTGAGCGCCCAGTCCATGCCGAGCTCGTAGGGATGGGTGAGGGCGTCGGTGTCCTGGCCGATGATGAAGTGTCCCATCTCGAGGCGCAGCAGGCGCTGGGCTTCCACGCCGCACGCGCCTATGTCGTGCGCCGCGCCCGCCCGCATCAGGGTATCCCAAACCACCGGGGCGCCGTCCGACGGAACATGGATCTCGCAACCTAGTTTGCTCACGAATCCGAGCCGCAGCACGCGCGCCGGCACGCCCGCGATCATCGTTTGGCGGACGCCCAAATGCGGAAAGCCCGCGCCGGTTGTGGCAATATCGGCCACCGACGCGAGCACGTCGCGGGACCGCGGACCCGCCAGGCTGATCGCGCCGTAGCTGGACGTCACGTCGGCAATCACGCAGTTGCATTGCCATGCCAAGGCATTGCGCCGCATTTCGCGATACACGGCCTCGACGCCGGTAGTAGTCGCGGTCACGTAGAAGCGGTCTTCCGCCAAGCGGGCGATTATACCGTCGTTTATGATCACGCCCGTGTCGTCGCACATCAGACCGTACCGGGCCGTTCCCACCTTCATCGACGCGTACGCGCCGGTATAGGTCCGTTCGAGAAACGCCGCGGCATCGGGCCCGTTTACTTCGAGTTTGCCCAGCGTTCCCACGTCGATGAGTCCGGCGTTTTGCCTGACGTGAAGGGACTCCACCGCGATGCACGCCTCTTCCGTATGTCCCTCGACCCGGTAATACTTCGGACGCAGCCAGGAACCCACGAATGTGAATTCGGCCCCGTGCCGCTCGTGCCACGCGTGAAGTGTCGTCCGCGAGTACGGCGTGAAAATCCGTCCCGCCAAATGGGAAAGCGGCACAGGCTGTGCATACGGCCGCGCCGTCGGCAGGCGGTGCAGCGCCAGGTCTTCGCAGCGCAGCCGAGCCAGAATGCGCAGCGCGTTGAGGTTCGAATGCTTGCCCTGACTCGGACCCATTCCGAACGTCGAGTACCGCTTCAGCAACTCGATGCTGTCGAACCCTTCCTGAAACGCCATCTCAATGTCTTTGACCTGCACGTCTTCATCCAGATCCACAAACGCATGGCCTTTCGGATGCGGGTAGATGGGATACGGGTGGCTGTGTGGAATCGCTGGACGTGCCGGCCGCGCCGTCTGAGGCGTTGGAAATAACCCCAACGCGGCGGCGGCTTCCTCTCCCGCCGCGGCCCCGTCGGCCATGCGCGCGGCCAGGTCAAACAGGCCGTTCACTTTCCCGGCCGCGTACACGGCGCTCGGGAGTTCCTCCGGAACAAACTGGTTCAGGGCCGCTTCGTATCGCATCCGGCCGCCCGCCTGGCGCAGAAGGCCATCCGCCGGCGCATACCCGACGCCCATCACAATGCCGTCGCAGGCCACGCATTCCGCGCGCGCAAGGCTTCCGCGCGGGCCCGCCGTCTCCGGGCGCGGCACGCCGTGGCCATCCAGGGCGCAGATCGCCGCCGCAGCCACACCTCGGTTTCCCCAGAGCGGGATCGCCTCGTAGATACACGTGCCGGTGCGGACAGGGATTCCGGCATCGGCCACGGCGCCGGCTACGGCGGAACTCTCGCCCTCGGGCCGCGGATCGGCCACGGCGCGAACGGCAACGCCCGCGTGGTGGAGATCCAACGCAGTTTCGTACGCTTCCGGATTGGCCGCGAGGATCACGGCGGTCCGGAACGGCCGCACGGCGTACAGGTGGAGCAGGCGTTGCGCGGCCCCGGCCAGCATGACGCCGGGCAGGTCGTTGTTCCGAAACACGGCCGGTTGCTCGTGGCAGCCGCACGCGTAAACGACCGTCCGCGCCCGAACCTTCGTCATGGCCTGGTCATCGACAAGAGCGACCCAGTTGTCGGCGTCGTGACTCACCGCCACGGTCGAGACGCGGCACGTGATCGAGGGCAGCGCAGCCACTTGTTCTTTCAGGCCGTTGAGTGGGGACTCCGCGCCCCCGCCGCACCTATACTGGAGGCTGCCTCCAAGATACGGGTTCTCGTCCACCAACAATACTTCGGCGCCGTGCCGTGCCGCCGCTATGGCGGACGAAAGACCGGAAGGGCCGCCGCCTACCACGAGGACGTCACAAAACGCGCAGCGCTTCGGGGTATGTTTGATAGGCAGGGCGGCGTTGATGCGTCCCAGGCCACCCAACCCCCGAAGGACCTTCTCGTAAAGGGGAAAGAGCCATTTCGGCGTATGAAACGCCTTGTAGTAGAAACCGACCGGCGTCAACGCCCCAAAGTGGCCCAGAATGCGGAGCGCGTCGTTGCGGACCCCGCCGACGGTATTCACCGCCCGCAGGTCCATCCCATCTCGAAGAGCGAGATGGTCGCCGCGAACGTTGGTCGAGGCTGCGTCTTCAACAAGAACGTTGGCGTCGATCCCCGATAAACCCCAGATGCCGCGCGGGCGATGGTACTTGAAGCTGCGGCCCAACACGCGCACGCCATTCGCCCATAACGCCGTACTCAAGGTGTCGCCCGCATAGCCCGTGTAGGTCTCCCCCTCGAAGCGGAACGTTATCCGCCTTTGGCGGTCCAGCCACCGGCCGTAGGGCTCGGGCAAGCGGCCAACGCCGTTTCCAGGGTCATCCACGGTCCGTCATCTCCTCATACGGATAGGCGCGAATGAACTCGTCGCGGAGCGTGTCGCGCTCGGCGATGAACCAGACACCGCTCGGAACGTGACACCACCATTCCCGTTGCACGCCTGGCGCACCTGCGCGGTCGAACACATAGTCGGCCCATTCAACGTCGGTACAGGCATCCGGGTCCGGACGGCTTCGCAGCTCGCCGCCGTACTGGAACTCCTGCAAGGGCCGAAGGCCGTTTATGGGACAACGAAGCTGTTTCATGGGCTAATGTCCTACGGAGGCCGCGCCTTTCTCTCCCACTTGTCGAAAGTCTCGATAGCGGGACAGCGCAAATGGTTCGATCAGCGGGTGGGGCTCGTCATTCGCAATCGTGTGGGCCATGGTCTTGCCGCATACCGGTGTTGCCTTGAAGCCCCACGTGCCCCATCCCGCATCAAGATAGAATCCCTCGATGGGCGTCTTGCCCATGATCGGGGAGAAGTCTGGCGTCATATCGCAGAGACCGGCCCACTGCCGCATCACATTCACGCCCGACAGGAACGGGAAGAGTTCGAGCAGGTGCGCGGCCATTCCCTCCATAAAGGTCACCGTGGTGCGCGTCGAATGGACATCGTACGGGTCGATCGCCGCGCCCATGACCAGTTCGCCCCGGTCGGATTGGCTCACGTACATGTGCAATGCCGATGAGACGATTATGGTGTTCAGCCATGGTTTCAACGGTTCCGTCACGCACGCCTGCAAAGGCCGTATCGTCAGAGGCGTCGAGATGCCCGCCATCCGCGCGACGCGCGGCGTAAAGCCCGCCACCGCCGACAGGACGCGGCGCGTTTCGATCTCTCCCCGGTTGGTTTCCACGCCGGCGATGCGCCCGTTCTCGATGCGAAGGCCCGTCACCTCCGTCTCCTGGTGAAGCTCGGCCCCACGCCGGTCCGCGCCGCGCGCGTATCCCCACGCCACCGCGTCGTGGCGGCAGATGGCCCCCGGCGGATGATAGAGTGCGCCCACCACCGGCAGATTGTGCCCACAGTTCAGGTCGATCTCGGGACACTTCTCCTTGATGAACCGCCGGTCCACGACCTCGCTGCGGACACCGAAGTGTTTATTCACCTCGGCCCGCCAGCGCATCGTCCGCATGCCGCTGTCCGAGTGGGCCAGCGTGAAATGGCCGCGCGGAGAGTACAGCAGGTTCAGATCCAGGTCCGCGGATAGGTCCTGATACAACCGGACGCTCTCGTCGTAGAACTTGACCCCTTCCGGTGTAAGGTAGTTGGCGCGGATAATGGCAGTGTTGCGTCCGGTGCCGCCGGCGCCCAGGTGGTTCTTTTCCAGGACCGCGACGTTCGTGATCCCATGGTCGCGCGCGAGATAGTAGGCCGTCGCCAGACCATGGCCGCCCCCGCCGATAATGACGACATCGTAAGACTTCCGCAACTTCTCCGGTCTGCGGAACAGGCGTGTCGGGGAGGTCTTGCACAGCGCAAGCTTCAGCAGACGGTACGGCATCAGGTTGCCCCCTGGCCGTCGAGGGCGGCGGTCTTGGGGGCGCGCAGCCCGCGCGCGCAAGGCTTCCGCGCGAGCCCGCCGACCAACTGCAACAGGCGTTTGGCGCTTTCCGGCGCTTCTATGTTCATGACGGCGTCGATCACGTCGTCGGTGCGTTCTTCCAGTGTGGCTTCGGCGAGTTGGCGGAACTTGCCAAGGATCTCATCGTCGGAGAGCGGAATATGGGCGTCGCCCCGGGCGGCGGTAAGCTCACTCCTTATGGTTTCGCCGTTTCTCAAGCGGATTTCAACCCAGCCCAGGGCTTCGGCCGGAAACCGATCCTGGATGTCCGGCTCGGAAACCGCCTCCATCCTCGCTATCAGTTCAAGGAGAAGAGGGTCGCGGACCGCCTCGTCGCTCACGTGGGCGGGGCCTACATCGCCATAGGCGAGCATGGCCGCCATCGGCCAGAATAAATGGTACTGCGCTTCTTCGGTGTTTCGGGGCGCGGTCTGCTGAAGCAGCGTCGCCTCGCGAAACGTATGAAGCAGAATGCGATCCACGTCCGCCAGGGTCAACCGGCGTTCCCGCCGCAATGCCGCCAAGGCATCGACGCCCTGCTGCGCCCAACGGCAACAAGAGTACGGCTTGAAGTACAGGTCCAGGACCCGCCACCTCTCGCCGAGATCGCGCATCAAATCGGCGTTGGACGGATCCGAGAACAGGCTCGGGTTGCCCGTGAAACCGCGCGCGGCCAGGTAGGCGGCGCAGGCGCCGGCATACGCGCCCCAGCCTATGCCGTCTTTGGTCATGGCCGGCGTGCCCAGACAGCGCTCAATAGATGAGAGTGCGGCGTGGTATTCCGCGAGTCCCAGGGCGTTGTCGAGCTGCCGCTCCGTCAGGCCAAGAACCCGGCCAACGCAGGCCGCCGTGCCGAGCGGGCCCCATGACCCCGAGGCATGAAAGCGGTCATAGTAACGGTGGGTTGCCACACCCGCCCGCGTCGCCAGCTCGTAGCCCGCGGCCACGGCCGGCAGCAGGTCGCATACCCCGCGATCTTCGCACGCCGCGATGACGGGCGCAATAATAAAAGCGCCGGGATGGCCTTTACAGGGACGATATCCGTCGTCGATATCGAGCGCATTCGCCGCAACCACGTTCGCGAGCACGGCCCCGGGAACGGTTAACCGCGCACCTGTGGCAAACACTGTCGCGGGACCCGCTGTTGCCATCTCCTGGGCAAACGCGGCCGCAATCCGGGCCGTCCGCGTTTCCCTACCCCCGAGGGCGGCGCCGAGACCGTCCAAGATACAACGTTTCAGTTGGCTGCGGACTTCCTCGGGCAAGTCCTCCCGCCGTAAGGAAAGCACCCACGCAGTCCCCGCGCGGAAGCCTTGCGCGGGCGGGGTGCTATCATGCACCGGCCTTGCGGCCGCGCCAGCTACCATCCCGACATCCCTCCGTTCCCTTCGACCCGTCCGGACGTGCAGGTTCACCGCGCGCGCGGAAGCCTTGCGCGGGCGAGGTTGACACACGTCCCACGGATAATTATTCTACCAAACACAAACGAACATTATCAAACATACCCGATACCGTAAGGAGTCGACATGGAAACCTGCTGGATCCCGGACCGGCAACTCCGCGAGGCCCTCCGGCGAAACGAAGCGTACTGGGACGGCGAACTCGAGGACTATCCTCTCATGTGGGTCAGCGCCCCGGACGCCAAACCAGGTCCCTCGCTGCCGGAACCGGCGGACGAGACTGAAATGTGGACCAATGTCGACTACGCGATCACGGCGGGCGAGTATCAACTGGCGCGCACGCACTACGCAGGCGACGCACTTCCCTTCTACAATCCGTGGCTTGGTCCCGACCAGTTTGCAGGGTGGCTGGGGGCGAAGCTCACGCTTCGACCCCGGGACTACACCTCATGGGCGACCCCGTTCGTGTCGGACTGGGAACGGCGCGGCGAACTGACCATACACCCCGAGAACACATGGTGGAAACTCTATCGATCCCTGCTCGAAGAGTCCGTCCGGGCGGGCAAGGGAAAATGGGTGACCACTTTTCCCGACCTCCACGCCGGTATCGACGCCTTGAGCGCCATACGCGGGCCCGAGAATCTGTTGGTCGACATGCTGGCGAACCCCGAGCCGGTACATCGGGCGATGAACCGGATGACGCCGTTGTGGAAATGGGTAGTGGACGAGGTCTGGAACATCCTGAAGACATCCGGCCAGGGCACGACGAATTGGACCGGGGGATGGAGCGAGAAGCGATTCGTTTGTATCGGCCACAACGACTTCACGTGCATGATCGGCCCGGAGATGTTCGACGCGTTTTGCTTGCGGGACACGCTGGAATGTGTGAACTACGTGGACCACGCCTTGTACCACCTCGACGGTCCAGGTGCGTTGCGTCACTTGCCCCGCTTGCTCGAGATGGAACGTCTTCACACCGTCCAATGGGTCCACGGCAACGGCCAACCCCCGCATTCGCACTGGCTCGACATCTTGAAACGCATACAGCAAGCGGGAAAGGCGGTTCAGATCTGGTACAACCTCCATTACACGACCCACGTGGTCAATGTGTTTGACGAAATCGAGACGGTCTGCGCCGCGCTGAACCCGACACGGCTGTTTATTGGGGTCGAGGTGTCCACGGCGGAACAGGCCGACGCTGTCGTGGAACATGCCCAGCGCGTCTGCCGGGCCGCGCGAGCCTAGGACGCGCGCGGCATCGGCGCCAACTCGAGGGCTTGGAGGATGGCCTCGCGGCCATCGCAGCCCGTAAGTTTCACCTCGATAATGCCATTCCGGGGCTTGATGTTCTCAAAGGTTCGTTCGAGTGCCTTGAATCGGCCGCCGGCGGCCTCTGCCACGTCCAAGGCGGTGACAACGCGTTCTTTGTTGATGTCGACGTTGAGCACGTGCCGCACCCAGCCCTTGTCTTTGTCCTGCTCGAGAAACGGATGCAGCGGCGTCGATGCGAACATCAGTTTCAAGGAGTATGCGCCGGGGCCAACGGTGAGATTCACCCAGAATTCCCTTCCGTGAGCGCCGTACCGGAACAACTCCTCGTCAGGCGTGTTGCCGATGTACATCGTCCGCCGTTCCGTCCACAGGGCTTCTGCGACGGAGTCTTTGCCGTACCCGGCCCGAATGATAAACTCCGTACCGGGCCGCCAAGCATTTCCGTGCGAGTCAACGTAGTCCTTTCGTCCCATGTAACCGAAGATCATCCGCTGTGGCCCCGTCGGACCTCCGCCCGCGCCGAAGCTGGGCTCGGACGTTGCCGCCGAATACTGGACACTGTCAATACAGACCGTCTTTCCCGACGAAATGGGATTCCCCGCGCCGCGCGCAACGATCTCCAGTACATGGCTGCCGCTGACCAACCCGCTGTGTGAGTAGACAGTCTGCTTGTCCCGCGCGGTGGGACACCAGAAATCGATGAGCGTTTTCTGTTGGACGCCGTCCAGAAACACATCGGCGATCCCGCCCTTGCCGTCTACGCGCCCCACGACGCGCACTTGGTTGCCGTCAAACGGCACACGCAGGCGCGCGCCCGCGCCGGCCGTTTCCAGCAGTGAACCGCCAGACGCGTTCCCGTCCTCTTTCACTTCCCAGGCATTCCCGTGCTCGATCTCCGCAGCGCGGATCGACTCCTGCGCATCATTGCCCAGCACCGTGACCCGCGTCTCGGCATCGTGCCGGACCTTCACGATATAATCGCCGCATGGGAGCGCCTGCGTGGCGAAACCGTTCCCGTCGAGGACAGGCAGTTCATCGAGCGGCTTGTTTCCGGCGAGAATCCGCGTGGGGAGGAAGGCCAGGCGCAACACGTCCACCGTCTCCGGTGGGGCGTCGAAGGCCGTATACTCGATCCGGCCCTTTTCATAGACCACCCAATTCACCACCGACGTGGTGCTCATGACGTGATTCTCGCGGGCCGGGCCGAACACTTCCGGCGTCCATTTCATGGCCTCGAGAACCTGGCACAGCGGCCAGGGATGCGCAAGGTTCGACCACTCGCCCGTGGCCACTTGCTGGCCGAGCAGGCCGTCTTTGACGACGCCGTTCTCGTCGGCATCGTAGGTCGCCATGATTATCATGCGCCGTCCGATCTCGCGCATGCGGTCATCCCCAGCGTAGAACGCGTAGCGCAGGATGGTGGGCGATGCCGTGTACTGATTGTACGACAGCGACGTGCCGCAGCAGGTGCATGACTCCGGGAACGCCCATGCGCCGCTGTACGTGTCGCCCATCGAGTTGGGATCCACACCGTTGCGGCTGAAGACCAGCGTGAGCATGTTGCGCAGGTCGTTCTTCCAGTTTGGGAATGCGTCGCGATGTTTGAGCATGTAGTCGGCGCACATCGACACGATGCCGCACATGACGGGGTTGTCCCAGTCCCAGTACTGCCGGCCCCAGACTTCGTTCGCCTGCCAGCGCGGCAACAGATTATCGCGGAGGTATGTACGCCCGGCGTCGCGCGCGCGGAGGATGGCGTTGTCTGTGCCGGCATATCCCGTGGCGATCACTTCGTCGAGGAACTCGAGGATCATGGTGACGCTGCCCGTGAGCTTGTCGGACCAATCAACTACGGAGGGATCGACGTAGCGGTTCCACGGCGAGAACTCGGGATCGAAGTTGCACTTCTCGGCGAAGACGTCGGCCCAATGTTTAACGGCTTCAAGGTAGCGCTCGTTGCCCGTCAGCTTGTATGCCGTGAGCACGTCTTCGCCCAGCCGCGCGCACAGGTCGAGCTGTATGCGGCCCGTTGGATCGCATACGCCGTAGACCTTGCCCTTGGTCGGCGTGCTTATCGGGAAACGCGGCCAGGAATGATCCGCGGCGGTCTGCGCGTAGTCCAGCAAGTAGTCGACTGTTCGGGTGATGTAGAGGAACGCGATGGGGTCGCCGCAGTACCGGTAGTAGTCCGCGAGACCCTTAATGGTGCTCCAGGCGCGCTGACTCAGGTCTCCGCACATCCAGTCGGTCGTGGGCGGGATCTGGATCTCGCCGTCATCCGTGATCCGCCAATGCGAGTTGTACACAAAATCCGGTGCGGCCATGACGGCTTTGTCAGTAAGGACCCACGGGTAACGCTTGCACACGTCGATGGCGATTCGAAGCCGCTCATCCAACGGGCCGTTCTGTCCCTTGTGCCACGGGGCAATCACGCCGTCGGCATCTTCCTGCCGGGGATGGGCGTAGTAGGCCTCGAGTTCCGATGCGGCCCAGCTTGCCGTCGCGAAAACACATATCAGCGCCACAAGGAATATCATCATGACTAGAACCTTCCGTCGTCCCATTTCGCCTCCATTGACGAACCTGCACGGACTACGACTTGCGATCTGCTCCGTTGGCCGGATTGCTGGCCGACGCCTCATAGCGGATCGCGACATCGAGTTCGGAACCGGGCCCCGCGGGCACGTCGATGGTCAGATAGTCCGTCTTGGCCTCGTAGCGGGCCGTGATTTCTACGCCGCCCACATGGACCGATTGTACTCGCTGTGCCCAGCACCGTATAAATAACGTGCCTTGCCCGGGTTTCTCTCGCACAAGCCGGATATGCTGAGTGAGGGATGCCGCGTCGTACGTGTTGGCCGCCACGCGGAACACGGCGACCGGCGCAAGAACAAGCGGGGCCGTGCCCGTTACCATGGCAGACAAGGCCGCGGGGGCGGATGTTCCCGGGCGATACCATTCGGACGTGACGCGCGTGTCTTTCGTGCATCGCACGTAATAGTCGTAGAGGGTGCGAATGTCCTCGTGGAACAGCAGCGCGCGGACGACGAGATGGGCCATGGCATAGTCGCTGCCGTAGTACCACTTGTCCGCAACGCACATCACATTCCCGTCAAACCACGCGGGGTGCAACGCCGGCACGACCTCATATATCCAAGAACGCATTCGCAGTTCATCCAGGCCCGTATCATGAAGGAACATCAGATTGCTCAAGTTGTAGAGATAGAAAGCGTGGGTGGTCTGAAAGAACTCCTCAGGATGCGAGACGTTGCAGGTGTGCGTTTCGCACCAACTGATGTCCGGCGCGAAACGAAGCTCCGCCTTGTCGGGCCTGATTCGCCGGCTCTGCACGGTGACGTAGTCGTGGCCGGCCGCCCACTGCGGCGCAAACCACGTGGCATACAGGCTCATCATCTGTTTCGAGGAACGCAGGCACGCGTCGTTCCACGTGGTCTCATCGCCGGCCATTCGCGCCATCCGGGCCATCGCCAGCATGCCTTCGCCTGCGATGCGGCTGCCGTCGGAATTCGCGCCGCCGCCCTCGGCCATGGTGAACGTCGAGCCCGTGGCCCAATCGAACACGATCCCGTAGTAGCGGTACAGTCCGCGGATGCGGTCCCAATGCGCGCGCAGGAATTCGGCGTCGTTGCAGTAGTAGGCGTAGTTCCAGAAGCCCTGGAGCATGTAGCCGATTTCCCACTCCTTGTCGAAGCTGTCGTCCTTTGCCCAGAAGCCGTCGTCCATCAGATAGTACTGGCCGGTCAACGGCTCTTTCTCGACCTTGAGACTGCGGTCTTCGAGAGCGCTCTCGGCGACCTCGCGGCAATACTCTGTGCGTCGCGGATCCGGATCTATCTGAAGATATGCAGGAGCGAAGTATCTTACCTTGATGAGGTTGCCGCTGACGTTTCCCGTGAGACGGGCCTTGGCCGCGTCCTCAGGAATTTCCTCTCGAATCTGTGCCGCGAGTTCCTTGAGGACGGAATCCGCCGCGGCCTCGTTCATTATACGCGACGGAAGCAGGACGTGTGTAACGCCTCGCGGCAATGGGAGCGTGTATTCAATCGAGTCGCCCCGTGCGATGAAGGCTGGGCCGTAGAAAGTATTACACTGGCCATCAAGAAGCTCCTCTTTCACCGACACCGTGTATCCGTTCTTGCGCGCAAGCGCGGCGGCGGGCGGCAGCATCATGAACGGTTCCGGGCGTGTGTTCCATTCGCTGCGCAGTTCGAGGTAACGCACGCGATTTCGGATCGTGACCGTGCCGGCGGCTTCGTCAACCTCGCCCGTTTCTTCCACGCCGACCGGAAATGCCTCGAGGCGCGCGGACCACAACCGGCACTGCTCGACGACGGCGTCAGGCAGCCCCTTCTCCGCCCACTCTCCCGTCTCCGCATACGGAACTTGCCGTATCCCGAACAAGGGCATCACGGCAACCGCACCCGCGCCTTGTGGAAACTCCGAACTCAAATCCAAGCCGGCTCCCGCGGCCCGCGTGATTCGGATTGCGGACGGTTTCCGTTCCAACACGATGAGTATCGGGACGTCAAACGCGCGCGCGCCTCCGCCCGTGTGCCATAACAGCAGCCACGGGGCATCCGGCGCGGACAGAGAGGAGTTCGCTTCGAGTTGGCGCGTGCAAGGCCGGTGCACGATTGCACCGCTGCTGCAGCCGCCGTCGGACTCGAACGACAGCCATCCCACGCCGTTTTCCTTCGGGTCTTCCCATGAAAGCTCGCACAATTCCGTTCGGTACAGCACGCCGGGGCACGCGCGGGAGAGGTATACTTCGAAAGGTATGGTGTCGCCATGTTGCCTGAAATCGCGCGTGTACCGGATGCACGACCAGTCCAACAGGTCGGTGCGCAGCAGCCCGGTTGCCTCACCGGCCGGCCTCATGGCGCCGAGGTTGTGACCGCCGCCGTCGGGGCCGAAGCAGTCCCAGAACAAGACGTGCTTGGGCAGAGGCTCCGAAAGCTTCCCGGCATCGGTCGCGAACGTACAGCCGCCGTTGACGACGGGATCGCTCAGGCGATACGAGTGCACTTGCCGCTGAAGATATCCGCCGAATACCCCAACACTGCGCGCGGGCTTGTCGAACGTCAGCTCCCCGAGGGACTGCATGGCGTAACGCGGATAGACCACGTCGCGCGGCCGGTCCTGCAACACACCGGCCTTCGGCGGATTGCCGCCGGCATAAAGCGTCGCCGCGAACACCTTGAGATAGTCGCTGTAGGGAAGCTTGAGGGCGCGCAGCGGGCGCGCGGGGTCTACTCGGACCGATTGAATGTACAGTTTCGGTTTTCGCTTCTCGATGTTGTCCTCGTAGTACGTGAAAGGAAACTCGAGCGCGGTCTGGTCGCCACGCGTCGGGCCGACGGTCCAGTCGCTGACCTCCAACATGACTCGGCTCGCGGTCCCGTCCGTGTACAGGAGTGTCACGTCACCCTGTTGCGGGCCGAACTTGCCCGTGACGAGGAAATAGAGGGCCGAATATCCGCGTTCCGGCCAGCTTTTCAACTCCTGACCGTTGCAGCGAATGTGATTGTAAAGCCCGTCCGCCACATCCGGCATGCGAAACGGGATGCCGCGGTAGACGGCTTGGCGATCATGCGGAAAAGACTCCGCGGGCAGCGTCCGATGTTGCCATTCGCCGGTATGGAAATCGCCGTCCATCGGATTCGTCTTGAATGCAACGCCGTCCGAGTCGTACACAGGCCCTAGGTCCAGCAACGTGAATTCACCCTGTTCGACGGCAGTGATCGGCTGTGCGGCGCTCAAGATGCGCGGCGCGCTCAGCCAGAGAGATCCCTTTCGCGGCGAGGCCGTATCTGCGTTCTGAAGCTGAAACGACAGGCTCGCAATATGGCCCGCGTCGAACTGGCCGTCGATGCGTTCCCAAGGGATGATCTGCAGCCAATCGAACAGGATCCAGACGCGGTTCCACTGGGTGGCCCAGTTCCCGGAAGGGATGGGTATTGCATATCGCCACAATTCGCCATCATTCTCCCGGACAAAGAGGGTCAGGTGAACCGGCTGTGGCGCATCCATTCGCAGGCCCAGCTCGAGGCCCCACGGTGAAGGCGGAAGCGCTCCGGCCGGGATCTTTATCGGATCTACGTTGACGGCGTTGCCGTCTGCCGGGCGTTCTTGCCCGCCCGGCAACTCGAAATCGATGCGGAAACACGTGCCGCCAGGCGCGGCGTTGTCAGTTTCGATCTTGCCGGAGGCCTGCACGTCCTTATCAAGTGTGAGGACGGGGACTGGATTGCCGAGATCAATAACGCCGCCGCCTGTTGTCGCAGGCGGCGGCGTGTTCTCGGACACGGCTAGAGCTGCGTACGCCACGAGCAGAAACAGGACCAGCAGGGCCTGCAAGCGCGACAGGCGGTATACCGGCCGCATCTTGACGTCAACCCTAGGGCGCGCTTGCACGCCCGGGCATGCGCTCGTGCATGATGGCATCGCTCTCCTGCGTGCTGCCTCGTTTCCCTGCCGGGGGCGGAGGCGCCTACTCTCTCTCAACTATCGCGCGCTGCGCGCGACCAACGCGATCAGATAACCTCGAGATAGTCCTTGTCCGGCAGTGCCGGGAACGGTGCGGTCGGCAGCGTCTGATACCAGAAGCTTCTCCAGTTCCATTTCGTGCACCCCAATGAACGCGCGATCTTTCGGCGAACCCGCTCAGACTTTGTCCAATACCGGTTTCAGACTTTCTTTCCGCCAATCCTTCTGTTTCCAGCGGCCGCCCGTGAAATCAGGCATCTCGACGGGCGCGCTTCCGTTGTCCAGCGACTGGCGCGTGCAATGATAAAGTGAACTCCACGTGGCCGCGTCGTAGACGTCGATCCACGGCTCGCGGCCGGTCTTCAGCATCCGGACGAAGTCGTAGAGGACGAAGTAGTCGCCGCCCCAGTGTCCGGTCTTGGCGGCCGGTTCGCCCCATTTCTTGAACCACGGGTGCTGATACTCTTCGCGGTATGCATCGGGCGATTCCCATCGGTCGTCCTTTGTACGGCCCTCGACGAACATCCCGGAGCGCGTGTCCCAGCACCCCTTGGTTCCCTGCGCGAGATAGTAGATCGACATGGGCCGGGGCGAGTGGACATCCAGGTCGACGCGGATCACGCGGCCCTCGGCCGTATGGATGAGCGTCGAGACCATCTCACCGAGCTTGAAGTCGACCTTGGCGGGTTCGCTGTTTTCGCCGAATTTCTTCACGGCGTACTCGTGCATCGTGCGGGGGCGCGTCATCATGCACGTGAGCCGCTCCATCCGGTCGCCGTCGTTCAGGCCCATCCACTTGGCGACCGGTCCGAGCGCGTGTGTGGCGTAGCTGTTGCCGTAATTGTCGCGGACGGAACGTCCGCGCCAGGTTAGAGTGCCGTCGGGGTTGAAGCGCAGGTTGCGGCAGTCGTGAACGTAGGCACATTCGGCGTAATAGGGGAACCCGAATATGCTCTGGGCCATCATATTGGCGATCATCATGTTGTCGGGCGTGTAGGCGTAGTTTTCAAGCAGCATGTAGCGGCGGCCCGTCGCCTCCTTCGTACGCACGAGATCCCACAGTCCCTCGAGGTCCTCGCCCGCGGTGACCTCCGAGCCGACGTGTTTCCCGGCTTTCATGGCGTCGACCGACATCGGGATGTGCCACTCGATGGGCGTGCAAATCATCACACCGTCGAGGTCGTCGCGTTCGAGCATCTTGCGGTAAGCGTGTTCGTCGCCCGTGTAGGGCTCGGGCCTTTTCCCCGTGACGTCCTTGACGATGTTGCAGGCATTGTCGAGGCGTCCCTTGTCGATGTCGCAAAGGGCGGTCACCTCGACGTCCGGAAATTGGAGGATTCCGCTGACAAGTTCGGTGCCTCGGGCGCCGGTCCCGATATTGCCTACGCGAATCTTCTTTCCCACTGTGCCCTCCTTTCCCTCAGAGGCACGGGCCGTGCCGCTTCCCACGCCTAAGAGAGCCATGGCTGCTGCTCCCTTCACGAACGTGCGCCGATCAAGTTTCATGATAGATCCTCCTACGCCAGTGGACAAAGCAGGCGTGCGATGGTGCACCGGCAGTGCAGGGGTGCGATGGTGCACCGGCCTTGTAAACACGATCAGATAACTTCGAGATAGTCCTTGTCCGGCAGTGTCGGGAACGGCGCGGTCGGCAGCGTCTGATACCAGAACGCGACCGAGGCGATATCGTCCTGCAGCGCGAGAAAGCGCTTGCACTTGTAGCGCCATCCCAGAGCCTGCATCGTGACCTTCAGATCCTCATCGAACCGGATCGGGTCGGACACGTGCCACCGGTACAGGCCGAACCGCTGTTGCGACGTATACAAGCCGTCGGGCCGGATCACCTGGTGCATGCCGACGTAGGGAGTCGTGAACTCCTGGTATCGGCCGTTGTTCTCGAAGCAGTACGAGCCGCAGAAGTAGTCTTCCGTGCCCGTGCCGCAGATCGTGGGAAAGTCCTTGTCGCCGTCCATGAAGAACTTGATCTCGCCTTCGCCCCACCAACCGTTGTTGTTGACGCCCCAGGCCATGTAAGTGCCGACGTACTGGCCCCAGCCCTTGACGCCGTCGAGGATGGTATGCACTTCCTTGTACGGCAGCGGATTGGACCGGCGGAATTGTGCGTGGAAGTAGGCCGCGTCTGCAGGTGTCTCGGTCAGCACATAGTTGACCTGATAGAACAGGCACGCCCAGTCGTCGTGCAGGTTCTCGATCGTGATCCGGCAGTGCTTCCTGAACGGCATCTCCCAGTAGCAGTTGAAGCCGCTCTTTGGGTTTATGCATACAGCCAGGGACGAGAGCTGGTCGAAGCGCTCCCATCCCGAGCAGAAGAAATCGCCCAGCGGACACTCCACCGACGGCTGCTCTTGTTTGTCCCAGTAGATGCGGAGAATCAGGAAACGCCACGGGTTTACCGGGGTCATCCAGATCTGCTGAATCGCGCCGGGGCCCTCGATATTGGCGACCTCGTAGGTCTGCCCCGGGCCGATCGAAATGCAGGGCTTGCACTTCCACCCGATTCCCAGATCCTTGCTGGCAGGATTGTTCTCCGTCGGCGTCATGCCGCCCTTGCCCTTTTCACCGGCAACGTTCTCCGCGCTGATCGAGCGCGTCTTCGCACGGGATAACCGGCTCATATTGCCCATATCGCAACCTAATCCATTGAATGGCGCCATTTCGTGACCTCCGTGCCGCCGACGTCCTCGTCGGCTTAGATTCCCCAACCGACAGCGCCGCACCCGTGCGGCATCCCTACAATGTCAATCTATCATGAGCGATGCAAGCTATCAACATACCAGATTGCACATAACCTGTCAATTGGGAATCCCGCGGCCACGATTCGCACGCAGGAACACGCCAAACACGTTTCGTCATTCGTGCGGTCCCGTGGTCGGCGCGTCTACGGGCAAATAGGCGTGGTTTCTCCGGTACGCTCTCGAATCCTACATGTGGATTTCCGCCGCGTTGCTGCGCCGCCGTTGTAACGAGAGCGAGGGGAGAAGGGGAAGGGGAAGGGATGGCAGTGGCGCTTAACATGACAAACTGACATGACAATGTATTGACACTGGCCTGTGAACAGCGCTATAGTCGGACGCGGGAGGGTCTCGTACTATCGGAACAACTTCACGGAAAAAGCGGCGTTCGGGGAAAGACCATCCGAGCCTATTCGGCGTTCCGGTGTTCCCGCCCCGCCAAGGGTTCTCCCTGACCGGCCAGGTTCGCGAGATCCTGCTCGAGCAGATCCTGTCAGGCCGCTGGGAGGTGAGTGAACGGCTGCCTAGCGTGGCGGCGCTGGCGCGTCAGAGCGGCCTAAGCCGCTGGCCCGTACAGGAGGCGTTCGAGGCCTTGCGGCGGGAGGGGTTTCTGCGCCAGGCCGAGCGCTCGGGCACCTTCCTGGCGTCGGTGGGCCCGAAGGGCCTCAAGACGCGCGGGACCGTGGGCGTCGCCATGTTGCTGGCGGAGGATGAGCAGAGCTGGCGGACGATGCCCTATTCGGAATACCGCCTGTCCCGAGTGCTGACCGTGGCAAAGGAACGCCAGTACGCGGTCGACACCAGGTATCTGCGGGCCGAGGACGACTGGGCCTCATTGGACCGGGCCGGGGCCTTCTTTGGCGACGGCGTATTGGGCGTCATATCGCTCTACCCCTTTCCTCACCTGGCCCCCGGCGAACTGCCTCCGGACCGCCTGCCTTTTGTTCATCTGGGCGCTAATTCCGTCAACTGTATGCCTACGGTGGCCGGCGACAGCATTTCGGGGTTCTACCGGCTGACCCGTCGCGTCATCGAAGAGGGCCACAGGGAAATCGTTTGCCTGTGCGACCCCGCAGACTCGGACTGGGAGCACGAGGGCCGGCTGGTAGCCCATGAACGCGCGATGCGCGAGGCAGGGCTGAAGGTGAACCATGCCGCCTTCAAACACGGGCGTTCGCTGGCCGAAGGCGATCTAGCCGGATTGCGGGCGTACCTGGAAGAGTACCGCACGGCGACGTGCGTGATATGCATGTGGGGCATGGCATGCAGCCAACTCGTGGAGGTGGCGGGGATGATGGGTATCCGGGTGCCGGATCAACTCAGCATTACGGCCCACGGATTGTGCCGGATGAGCGGGCGTGCTTGCACGCCCGGGCGTTACGACGCGGTCATGACACACCTGGGCTACGACATGGACTCGCTTGTCAATACGTGTTTCGACCTGCTGATTGAACAGCGGAAAACACGAAGGACCCGTAAGACGCTTGTTCTTGAACTCCCATATATCTGTGAGGGCGCAAGCCTGAAGCCTCCGGCCCCCGCCAGGACGCGCCGTCCGGCACGATCGAGATAAGCCGCGCCATGGAAACACACGACGACCACAAAGGCGTCCCGCCAAAGTCTTCCTATGCGCGTGGATTCACGGTGCGTTCGTTTCTCGTCTCGCTCTTCGGCATCGTGACCTGTACCGCGCTGGTGCAGTTCTTCGAATGTGTCGAAGGCTCCGATGCCGGCTTTGGGGGACACGCCCTGGTCATACCGGCGCTATGGATCGTCATTGCCTTCATCCTCGCAAGCGGGCTGTGCTTTGCCCTTGCGCGTTTCCGGTTGCTTACGCGGGCGGAACTGCTAGTGACCCTCTTCGCGCTCTCCCTGGCCACTCCGCTCACCTCGAGTGGCTTCTGGACCATGATGATCGGCGCTATCGGGACCATCCCGAAGACGGCCGACTTTGAGACGTACGACGCATGGCCGCCCAAGCTCTGGCCGCACGGACCGAACCTCATCGAGAACGTGTTTCGCGAGGCGAACCGCTCTTCGCTCATTACGGAAGGGACCGTCGTGTGGCGGGAAATTGAATACGAAGAACGCCGCGCGGTCTCGATTCCGGTCCTCGAGAACGCCGGTCCGCAGGACCGGGCGTCGGTCCGCATACGCGTGCCGGTTGCCTCGAAAACCAACGCCGAAGGGATCGTGCCCGGTGAACCCTATCTACTCACGGTCCTCTTGAGGCCTGAGGACTTGGGGCCGGAGAGCGTGTACTTCTGCCGCGTGTATTACGACAAGGGGGATGCAGCCGCCTCCGGCTCGCGCGATACCCACTTTGCCCTCGAACCGTTCACCTCGCGCGCACCTGGTGAGCGCACCCTTCTGCATCGGACCGGCTTCACGCGCCGCGGGATGTACGGGCTCACGGTTTCAGAAACGGCGGGGTCGACCGCCCTGATCGAGTTTGGCCTGTCGGGCCGCGGACGTCTGGCGCTGGCTGATGCGGAACTGATGGACGTAGGCACGCTCGACAGCATCTATCGAGGCCGCCGGCTCATCAGCCATGCCGCGCTCGACCGGCTCGGCCAGATTCCCACGACGGAGCTGCTGGTCAAGCCGGAGCGCTGGCTGAGCGTCGAGGGCGCCAAGTTCATCCTTGCCAGCTACGTACCGTGGGAAGACTGGGCGGTTCCGTTTGCCGCCTGGACGAGTTTCGCTTTCCTGTGTCTGATCGGGGCCTTCTGCATCGCCATCCTGATGAGGCGGCAGTGGATCGACAGCGAACGGTATCCGCTTCCACTGACGCGCATTCCGCTGGCGCTGCTGGGCGATGAAGAAACGCCGGCACGCGCGCTGCCGCCGATCTGGGCCAACCGGATGATGTGGATGGGATTCGTGATCGCGTTGTTCTGGTGCCTCATGAGGATTTGGCACCGGTACAACAGCGACGTTCCAGACATGGGCATCGAAGTCCAGATGACGCCCTATTTCACCAGCCCCATGTGGGGCAAGATGTGGTACGGACAAGACGTGCGCAACGTCACCTTCACGGTGACGGCCCTGTTCGTCAGCATCGCCATATTCATGGAACTGAACGTGCTGATGAGTCTGTTTCTCGGTTTCTTCCTGTTCCGTGGCGAGTACTGGTTCGGCGAAGCGTCGGGGTGGGCGCTCAAGAAGGATTTCCCGTTCTTCCAGCAGCAGCAAGTGGGCGCCTACATCGCCTACGCGCTCCTTATCTTGTTCTTTGCCCGGAAACACCTGTGGCGTATTCTCTGTCGCGCGTGTTCCGGTCCGTTTTCGGACCGCGAGACCCTTGGGTATCGCGCGGCGCTTCTCACGCTGGGGTTGTCCGTCGCCGGTATCCTGGGCTGGTCGCATTGGGTGGGCATTCCCGTTGGCGGCGTACTCGTCTTCTTCGCATTCCTCATGATGGTCGCGCTCGTTGCCATCAAGCTCCGGTGCGAGTGCGGCACGCCCTTTTCCGGGTTTACGCCCGTGAACCTGGCCATGGTGCTTCCCTTGGCGGGCGGCATGCTGTTCTTCGGGCCGGCGGGCGTGATCTTCGTCGTCTTCGCAAACTGGATAGTGTTCCAACGCGTCTTCTTCGTCCTGCCCGGGATGCAGTTCGAACTGCTCGAACTCGGACGGCGGTTCCGGATCCTGCCGCGCCACGTCGCATACACTGTGCTGCTGGGCGCCGTGGGCGGGCTCGTCATCGGAGGGTGGGCGTTTCTCTCGATGGGCTACGCGGTCGGCGGCGACAACTACAGCCAGCGTTGGCCTTATATGGACAAAGGATTTCTTATCAGCGACTATAACACTGAGATGGCGCGCGCGAAGACCGTGCGCGCAAGCACGCCCGGGCTGACGGATGCGGGCGAAGCAACCGCCTGGACGCAGGCGGCCTCGATTGGTGCGCCTGCGCTCGGCTACATCTTTGCCGCGGCTGTCACTACCGTCCTCGTCATTCTCCGCCAAGTATTCACGGGATTCTGGTTCCATCCGATTGGGTTCGTTGTGGGCTCGACGGTTCTCATGGAGTACATCTGGGGCAGCGTACTCGTCGCATTTGTGATCCGTGCCGTGACACTCAAGATCGGCGGCGCCGTCGTCGTGCGCGAGAAACTCTTGCCGTTCTTTGTCGGCGTTTTCCTGGCGAGCCTGGCGGCATATTTCATCGTCGGCATTATCAACGCGTATCTCTTCTACTTCCACCCCAGCATCATTCGGGAGGCCCTTGTCTTTTGAGCGGTCGAGTCTTTACAGAGCAGGCCGGCCGAGCGTCCGCGCCGGTCCTATACGCGCTCTCGTCATTGGCGTTGGCCGGCATGGTGCTCGTTTCGATCTGGATCCTCCTCAGCGTGTTCGCGCCCGAACCCTATCAAGAGGCCCCGGCACGCAATCAGGGCTACTCGATGGACACGATGCAGTCGGCCGTCGACTGGCACACCGTCCGGAAAATCCAGTCCGACCTCGCCGCGATGGGTTCACGCTTCATGGGCCAGCCCGGAATGTATGCCGCCGAAGATTACATCCGGAACCTTTTCAGTTCTCTCGGCCTTGAACTTCACGAGCAGGAGAACTGGACTCTTGTTCCGAAGACCGTCTTCCGCGAGATCTATCTGGCCGACGCGTCCGCGCGACGCCTGGACGACGTCCAGATCTATCCTTTCATGCCCAACCACCTCCAACCAATTGCCACGCCGGACGACGGTGTCGCGGGGGAACTCGTTCTTCTGACGCAGGAGGCGCTTTTCAAACGGGACTCTTTCGAGGGCTGTATCGGCCTCCTGGACGTGTCCGACGGCCGTGTGCCCGACGAGTACGGGTACGACTGGACGCGCTACGCCCAGCTCGGGCTGCAGGGCCTGATCGTGGCCCATCCGGACGGGCTGGAGCGCGTCCCTTGGCACCGCGTCGCCGCGGACACGCAAGGCATGGTGTCCAGCGTGCCCGTCAACTTCCCACGACTGGCCGCGGACGGCGCCATATTCCGCTACGTGGGCCAACGGGTGCGGCTTCGCGTGAAGGTTCGGTTCGAGGAGGTCAGGAACACGACGCTCGTCGGCGTTCTGCGCGCGGGAGGCACCTCTCAGGACGCACCCAATCAAAGCGCCCTTTTCGTGCTCGCCAACTACGACGCGTGCTCGATCCTGCCCGACAAGGCGCCGGGCGTGCTGCAAGCACTCTGGCCCGCGACGTCGTTGGCCTTGGCGCAAGGCTTGGCGCCGTACCGGAACTCGCTCGTCCGCGACGTTGTGTTTGTGGCGTTCGGAGCACAGATGATGGCCCACGACGGCGACGACAACCTGCTGCGGGTTCTCGACGAGAACATCTCAAGGCAGGAGAAGAACCCGATTACGAAGCTGCTCAGGACGATCTCCAGCGACCCGGGCGCGCTTGCACACCCGACGCAAGAAGACGACGGGAAGCGTCTCCTTGATGTCGCAGCAAGCCGGATTCGTCCGTGGGAAGAGCGTGAGGCGTCCAACGCCGCCAAACTGGCCATGGTGGACTCCGTACTGCGCTGCTTTGACTCCGCGGCCTTTCTTTCTGAGAACGGCCCGACAACGGCGGCCTTGCAGTCATTGGATACCGCCACCCGCCAGTTCGTGAAGGAGCAAGTCAAGTACACGCTCCAAAGTTCCCTGTTCGAGTTGTCCGAGCCGGTGTTGCAGGCGAAACTTGCCGCCCTGCGAGCCGGAGAGACCAATCCGGAACAGCCTCTGCTGTCGCGTTTCCTGAAACTGAAGGCCTCGTACGATCAGCTTGCCGTTGTTGCGGGGTACAGTATCGACAGCCTTCTTGGCGGGGCTGAACGTACGCGTGCCCTGCTTGAGAAGCACCAGTTTCGCGACCGCTGCAAAGAACGGCTTCTCGAACTCCGCGCCTACCATGAGCGCCAAGCCCGGTGCCTGGCTAAAGATGTTGACGTCATCAAGGCGCTCGCGCCCTACCAGAACGTTCTCGTCTTCGACAATGCCGTCATGCCCGCTTACCAATCGGCGCAGGACTCGCCGTCTGTCATCGAGGCCGATTCAGGAGCAGGAGACAAGGAGACCCTGAGCTTCTCTAACGGCTTCTGGGAAGTGTTCAACCAGATGCGATCCGTGGTCAGTCTAATGGCTGCCGCGCGGCAGCGGCTCAAGGAAGTGCCCGGACAAGAGGCCATCGAAGAGAATCTGACCATCCCGCCGCTCGACAAACTCCACCATGTCGAGGTTTCCCGGTACACGCGCCCCATGCCGGATTGGCCCACGAACATGTGGACGCAGTTCGGCTATCTTACGTTTAAGTTCATCAATTTCGATCGTTCCCAGAGTTACCAGCACTTCGCCGACCCCGTCGACCTGCCCTACATGAGAAACGTCGCTTCCCTCAAGCATTCCCTGGCCGTGATCGGCGAGACGCTGCTGGCCCTCGCCCATGGCGACGGACAGTTTCCGCCCATCCAGGTCCGTTGGCTGAAGAGAGACTTCAGCGGCCGCGTACTCGCGTCGGGGATTGGCCAGTCCATGATGCCGGATTACCCGCTCAAGAACGCGGTCCTTGGTTCGCGTCCTCTCGACGGCAACGAGTATGCCCGCCCCGGCCATTACGAACATCTCCTCATCGCAACCGATCCGTACGGAGCGTATGAGCTCGTCAACAGTGCTTCCGACTTCTGGGTAGCCCGGTACGTGTGGGATAACGGATACAGCCCTGTTGCCGCGTGGCACGACGAGACGGGCCGCATCGCGTGGATGAAGGACGAAGGAGAGGACGGTCAGCGCCTGTACAAATCGGTCAACCTCGACTGGTTCAAAGGCGACACCAAACGGATCACGGTCGTGACGTTTCGCGCCGCGCCGGTCGTTTTCCTGGATACCACCAACCCGCAATCCATGCAAGCGTACGCCGACGTCAAACTCATGGACCGCGACGGCCTTTCCACGTTCCGCAAACAGTGCATGTTCCGGTCGTTGGGGGTCTACGCCCACTACATCGAACCAACCAAGCGTTTCTACGCGACGATGGAGTCGGGCGCCACCCGCAACGAGTTGGCCAAGGTCATTCGCGGGTTCCTGATCGGGGCGCCGGAATCCCGTGGAGACACGGAGATTAACGGAGAAGGCTTCCTGGCCGCCGACACGCCGATCATGAACCACATGCCGCGCGAGACCGCTGCATCCATGCTCCACCTGAACGGCAAACGCCTGGAACTCCAGGATCGGCGCAACATGGCGGATGCGCAGACCAAGGCGTTTTATGAGAAAGGCCTGACCTTGCTTAAGGACAGCGAGGACCCGGCACAGCCACAGCATGAGGCCGATCGAGAGGCGCGCGAGGCCGCCACGTACGCCATGCTCAGCCATCCCGTGCTGCGCGAGACCGTCGTTGAAGCCGTGATGGGCATCCTCTGGTACCTCGCGCTTCTCGTGCCGTTTCTGTATTTCTTCGAGAAGCTTGTTTTCTGTTTCAGCGACGTCCGCAAACAGATCGCCGTGCAAGCGGTCGTGTTCCTCATCGTGTTCGGCCTTCTGCGCATCCTTCATCCGGCTTTCGAGATGGTGCGTTCCTCCTTGATGATCCTCTTGGGGTTTGTCATCGTCCTCATCTCCGGAGGCATGTCCGTACTTTTCTCGAGTAAGTTCAGCGAGAGCATCGAGGAACTCAGGAAGAAACGCGGGCGCGTGGACGCGGCCGAGGTGAACCGTCTCGGCGTGATGGGGTCGGCCTTCATGCTCGGGCTGAACAACATGCATCGGCGCAAGATGCGCACGTGGCTCACGTGCGGAACGCTGACGTTGATCACGTTCGCCTTGATCAGTTTCACCTCGATCAACTCCGACATCGTCGACGAAGCAACCGCCATCGGCAAAGCGCCCTATCAGGGCATTCTGCTCAAGCACGAGAACTTCAAACGGTTCAAGGATGCCGAAGTCTTCGCCCTTCGGACGTTATACAGCGACCGTTGGTCTGGCGTGCAAGCACGCCAGGTGTCCGTGCGGAGAATGTATCTCGGCATCCAAAACTGGGAGGATAAGCGCGGCCGAAACCCCGAACTCGAAATGAGTCTGCGGACCGCCGCGGGCGTCCGGAAAGTGACGTTTTCATCCGCGCTGCAGCTTGGCTATGCGGAACCTCTGCAACCTCAGATCCGCATGCTGACGAATACGCCATGGTTCTCGGAAGAGGACGAGAAGAACACCGGCAAGACCTGCCCCGTTTTCATCCCCGATGCGATGGCGGAGAGTCTCGGGATCGGCGCCGCCGCGGTGAACGCCGGTCCCGTCGAGGTCACGATCAACGGGCGCGCTTTTCTCGTGCGCGGCATCTTCGATTCGGAGTCGCTCGGTAATGCGGTCGATTTGGACGGCAGCAACATATTGCCCTACGACGTCGAGAGTATGGCGCGGGTCCAGCAAGAGGATAACGTCGTGATCGCTCAGGACAGCGATCCTCGGATGCCGCCACGCAACGTTATCATCGCGCCCTCGCGCGATCTCGAGATCCAGGCGCCCAATTCCGATAATGCGGTTACCTCCGTGGCGCTCGTCATGTCTCAGGGCACGTTCAAGGAGGTAAATGCGGCGATAGCGTCTTTCCTCGAGCGGAGCGGGAAGCCGGCTTACTACGGTCTGGACGGCGTCGCCTACCGTGGGCAACGCACACGGCAGACATCGTTCGCGGGGCTCATCGACCTTATTGTGCCGCTCCTCATCGCGGCCCTGTCCGTTCTCAATGCGATGCGCGGGTCCGTCTACGAACGTCGCGACGAGATCGAGGTATACAACGCGGTAGGGATCGCGCCGCGCTACGTGTTCCTGATCTTCTTTGCCGAGGCGTTTGTCTACGCGGTTGTCGGGTCGGTGCTGGGTTACATCCTGAGCCAAGGCGTCGGGCGCGTCTTGACCGGGTTGGACATGACCGGCGGCCTGAACATGACCTACACCTCCATCGGCACGATCTACGCTTCACTCGCGGTGGCCGCGACGGTCTGCATCTCTACGTATTTCCCCGCCCGATCAGCCATGAACATTGCCAAGCCCGCGGAAGAGGCGGGATGGAGTCTTCCTGAACCCGAGGACGACAGGCTCGCATTCGATCTGCCGTTTACCTTCGATTATCGCGACCGCATGGCGGTCCTTACGTTCGTTGACCGGCTGCTCCTGGATCATGGGGAAGGCGGGGCGGGCCGTTTCACCGCGGACACACCCGTCATCAGCGTGCGCATACACGAGACGCCTGGCGCGCGCGAAGCCGTTCCAGTCTTGCGGTCGACCATCTGGATCAAACCGTTCGATCTTGGTGTGTCCCAGACACTGGATGTCGCCATGATGATCGATGAGGAGACGAGGGAGTTCAAGGCACGGGTCGCCATCGAGCGTCTGTCCGGCACTCGTGAAGCCTGGCTGCGCCTTAACCACGGTTTTGTGGCGGAACTGCGGCGTCATTTCCTGCATTGGCGCGCGGTGCCGGCGAAAGATCGCGATGCAATGTTTCAAGAGATCACGCAGAGAATGGCGGTCATGTTCCCGGAGGCGTCGGTGTGATGGGGAACGAGTCACACGACAAAGAGATCGAACTGTATCGCGGGCTCCTCGACCGCCCAACCGAATTCCGAGACGCGTTCGGATGGTCCACCGTTTTCGGCATTTTCTTCTGCGGGCTCGTGATGCTGCCGGGATCAATCTATCTGGCCCTGATGACCGGGGGCAATCTCGGTCCGGCGGCGTCATGGGTCACCGTTATCCTCTTCATGGAAATAGCGCGGCGCGCCCTCAAGCCGCTGTCGCGGCAACACCTTGTTATTCTGCTACACGCCGCCAACGTGATGATGGCCGTCAATCTGCTCTTCCCGGGCGGCCCCATGGGCGGGATCGTTTACCGTGCGTATATCGCCACCAGCGAGGTCGCCCGCGACGCGGGGATGACGGGCGCATTCCCTTCATGGTTCTGTCCGCCTCCTGACAGCCCGGCCATAACGGGCCGCCTCTTGCTCCACAAGGATTGGCTTGTGCCCATAGCGATTGCCGCCTTCGTAATGGTAATCGGTTTTGTCAAGAGATACACGCTCGGGTACTTTTTCTACCGCATCACGTCCGATGTCGAGAACCTGCCGTTCCCGCTGGCCCCGATCGCGGCGCAGGGGGCCATGGCGCTGTCCGAGGCGGACAGTCGGCAGACAGTCAAGACCGCTGACGCCCCCGGCGTACACGCCTGGGATGAGGGGGACGCGAAACCGCGACGAATGAGCTGGCGCGTGTTCTCGCTGGGCGCCGTGCTGGGGCTCGTCTTTGGCTTGGTCCAGGTTGGCATACCCGGGTTGACGCGCGCGTTCTTCGGCAAGGCCTTCTTCCTTCTGCCCCAGCCGTTCGTCGACACCACGGTCTTGACGCAGGGTCTTCTGCCCGCCACCCCTACAGGGCTGACGGTTGACTTGGGCATCATCCTGGTGGGCTTCGTGCTTCCATTCTGGTCGGTCATCGGGACGTTCCTCGCGATCATTGTCACACTGGTGGCGAATCCGCTTCTGCAGCAAGCCGGCGTGCTGAATCGGTGGCAGCCCGGAATGGACACGGTCAACACGACGTTCTCGAACAGCATCGATTTCTGGATGAGCTTCACGATTGGCGCCGGATTGGGAATCGCCGTTATCTGCATTTTCGCTTCGACTCGCGACGTGATCGCCAAGGTGCGCGAATACCGCCGTTTCAGAGTCGTGCGCCCTGCGCACGATACAAGCCGCGCCGCCGGCATCTCCTCCAGTATCTGGGAAACACCCAAAGGCCGGGGCGACTACCCACTATGGCTTGCTCTCGTCCTCTACCTTGCGGCGGCCAGCGCGGTCGTGATGCTTTGCATTGCATTGCTGCCGAAGACATTCGGCGTTATCTTCTTCCTCATCTTCTTCACCTTCATCTACAGCCCCTTCATTTCTTATGTGAACGCGCGGCTCCTGGGGCTGACGGGCCAGTCCGTCGACATCCCATTCGTTCGCGAAGGCGCGTTTCTCATGTCCGGCGCGCGCGGTCTCGACATCTGGCTGGCGCCGGTGCCGGTCGAGAACTACGGCTACATGGCCCAAGCGTTCCGAATCAACGAACTCACCGGCGTCAGCTTTCGTTCCCTCATCAAGACCGAACTGGTCGCGCTGCCCGTCTTGTTCATTCTGTCCATGGTGTTCTGGGGATACATCTGGAAGTCGGACGCCGTGCCGTCGGACCTTTTTCCCGCGGCTCAGGTCAACTGGGAGCTCGCCGCGAAGAACCAGGTGTTGCTGTTCTCTTCTACGTTTGTTCCTCCGGGAGAAGACTCGGCCAATGTCAGCATCATGGACAGCGAGTTCATGCAGGCCGTGCATCCGCAGACCATCGGGGTTGCATTCGCGGGATGTGTCGGGCTATACGCGGTCCTCAGTTTCTTCGGTCTGCCCGTGATGCTGGTGTACGGCATGATTCGCGGTCTCGGCCAGCTTCCCCACTTCATGTTGCTCGAGTTGGTGGGCGCGCTCCTTGGCCGTCTGTACTTCCAAAGAAAGTACGGTCAGAGACAGTTCCTGATACTGGCCCCCGCGCTTGTAGCCGGGTACTTTACCGGCGTTGGATTGCTGAGCATGGTTACGATGGCCCTGATGCTGATCAAATCAGCCATAACCTCGGCGCCCTTCTGATGGGCGCCGCCGGATGAACTCATGACGAAACCGGTACACGAAATGAAACGATACGGAACGCCCGGCCAGGTGGTCGTGCAGAGCCAGATCGAGTTGCCGTTCCGGATTGCATTCGGGATCGTTATGCAGGGATTCCGAATCCGGTTGGGACGTTCTCTCATCACGATCGCGGGTGTTGTCCTGGGCGTTGCCTTCATTATGGCCAACGTCACGAATCAGATCGCGCACACCGCCGCGCGCGAAGAGGACGCCATGCGCTCGGCTCTGAGGCGAATGACGAGTTTCCTGGCAGCGGAGACCGGTCCCGTTGCTGGCAAGACGTTCGGCGCAGTGCAAACCGGCCCGCTCAATCCCACTGAGAGGCGTTTCGTCGAGGACCTGTTGCACAGCGGCCTCGCGCGGCTCAACTGGTTTTCGCAGAACCCGTCGGAGGCCGCGCTTGAACGAGACTTCGGGCCTGCTGTGCAGGCTGTATCCCTCGAGCAGGCGACTGGGGATGGGCGTGCGGTGCTGATCCTCGGCAAAGCACAGCTTGATCCCTCGGCATCGGACTTGCTCTCTCGTGTCCCATCGGGCGTCGTTGTAGCATCGAGCAGCCTGAGGGCGCAGCCTTTGTTGGTTGCGTCGAACGCACGAGTGATCCGACTTGACCGAGATCCCACGCCTGAGCAGATTGAAAAAGCGGCGTTGGAGAAGCGCAAGAACCGATTCCGCACCCTATGGATCATCTCCATCTCGGTGCTGGTGACCGTCATGAGCATATCGAACGCCATCCTGATGTCGGTGACGGAACGTTTCCGCGAGATTGGCACGATGAAATGCCTGGGCGCCAAGTCGTCATTTATCCGCCGCCTGTTTCTCATCGAGTCCTCGATCATCGGTTTCGCGGGAGGCATCGCAGGAGCATTGGCGGGCGCGGCCTTCTCACTGGCTCTCAACGGGTTCATCTACGGCTTCGCCATGATGGCCTCCTTGAACTACGTTCACTTGTTTTTCGCCGCCGCGGGCGCGGTGCTCGGCGGCGGCGTGTTGTCCATTATCGCGGCGATCAACCCGGCAAACGTTGCCGCATCCATGACGCCGTCGCATGCGCTGAGGTCCAATGTCTAACAACGCCGTACGGCCAGAGGATGTGCGGGCGCTGTTTGCCGAGCCTGAACACATGGAGCGCCCGTGCGTAATCCGGGCCGTGAACGTCGCGAAGGTGTACCGCAGGGGAACACAGGAGATTCACGCACTCCGAGGCGCTACACTCTCCGTGCATCAGGGCGAGTATCTATCCATCATGGGGCCGTCGGGGTCGGGCAAGACCACGCTGTTCAACATGATCGGCGCGCTGCACAAGCCCACTTCGGGAAAGGTCTATATCGATCAGGTCGATATCGCCCAGCTCGATACCGACGAGCTGGCATGGCTGCGCTGCCGAAAGATAGGTTACATCTTTCAGACTTACAACCTGATCCAGGTGATGACGACCCTCGAGAACGTCCTGCTGCCCATGGCCTACGCCGGAACCGAAGGTGAGGCCGCGCGAGAGAAAGCCATTGGCATCTTGACGCAGTTGGGACTCGGCCACCGGCTTCTCCACAAACCCGCGGAACTCTCCGGCGGACAGCAGCAGCGCGTCGCCATCGCGCGGGCCTTGGCGAACAGTCCGGCCATCATCCTTGCCGACGAACCGACCGGCAACCTCGATCAGCGCACGGGCGAAGAGATGATCGAGTTGCTGTACCAGATCAAAGAGGGGCTCGGCGTCACCGTGATCGCGGCAACGCACGACCTCAAGATGCTTCAGCGCTCCGATCGGATCCTATGGATCGAAGACGGGCGCATCGTACGCAGCGCACGACCCGAGGAGATCGATTTCTCACGACAGGAGTTCCATTAAGTCAACGCGATGGGAAAGATAATCGAAGTAAGAAACGTGAAGAAGCTATACAAGCTTGGCGCGGAAGAGGTGTGGGCGCTGAAAGGCGTCGACCTCGACGTGTACGGGTCCGAGTTCCTGTCGATCATGGGGCCGTCGGGCTCGGGCAAATCCACTTTGTTCAACCAAATCGGCGCGCTCGATTTTCCCACCGAAGGACACGTGCTCTACCGTGACCGGACCATCCTTGACCTGTCGGAAGATCAGCAGGCCTGGTTCCGATGCAACGAGATCGGGTACATTTTCCAAACGTTCAATCTCATCCCAGTCATGACGGCTCTGCAAAACACTGCGTTGCCGATGGTATTCCGGGGGATTGACGCGGCCGAGGCCGACGAGCGCGCGCGTATGCTGCTGGAGCGCGTCGGCTTGGGCGGACGCCTGGAGCATAAACCCTTCGAGCTGTCCGGCGGACAGCAACAGCGCGTGGCCGTCGCACGGGCCATGGCCAACGGCCCTTCCGTCATTCTTGCCGACGAACCGACCGGCAACCTGGACACGGTTACCGGCGGAGAGATCATTAAACTCCTGAAGGGGCTCAACACGGAAGAAGGCGTCACCGTCATCTGCAGTACCCATGATCCCAAGATGCTGCGCTCGTCCGATCGGGTTTGTTGGCTGCGCGACGGCCGCATCCAGCAAATCGTTTCCGGAAGCGAGTTCTCTCTGAGTAAATGGACGTGACTATCCAGGTTCCGAGCCCTGGGTGCCATGGATAAGGCTAATTTGGCCGATTTTGTGGCACAGACATTGAATCTTGTCCGCAATACGGCCAAATTAGCCTTATCCATGGCACCCAGGGAGGGGTAGCTGGACAGTCACAAATGGAGCAACAGACCCGGGGAGGCGAATTCACAATGATGTCGTTTGCTTTCGTGCTAACGGAACTGGTTGTGCACGGCATTCCGTCTTTAGTCCCGGAACCCATACGCCCTGTTATCGAGGAACCTTGGTGGCCGGTTGCCGGCAAACCTCAACTTCCCGACGCATACCATTTAGACAAGCTGGAGCTTGTGGATTTCGCCGTGTGGCAGGCGGCCGATGGAACGTGGCAACTGTGGTCTTGCATCCGGAACACGCGTTGCGGCGGCCATTCCCGGCTTTTCTACGGGTGGGAGGGTCGTTCGCTTACCGATACCGACTGGACTCCGCAAGGGATCAAGATGGAGGCGCGCCCCGACTTGGGCGAAGCGGCCGGCGGCTTGCAGGCCCCTCACGTGGTCAACGCGGACGGGCGCTACGTCATGGCGTACGGAGACTGGGAGAACATCTGTTTCGCCGAGAGCCGTGACGGCAAGAACTTTGAGCGCATTGTCCGAGCCGACGGAGAAACGGGCGCCTTTGGAGAGGGCCCGGAGGCGAATGCACGCGATCCGATGCTCATCCGCATTGACGGCGCGTGGTACGGCTACTATACGGCCATCCGGAATGGCCGGGGCTATGGATTCTGCCGCATCTCGCCGGATCTAAAGACATGGAGCCAGTCCGCGGTTGTCAGCTACGGGGGGCGCGTTGGGCCCGGGCCATGGTTCAACGAGTGTCCTCACGTAGTGGAAGTGCTGCCGGGCGAGTTTGTCTACTTTCGCAACCAATACTACGGCCAAGGACAGACCAACTGGGCCTGCTACTCTCGGAATCCGCTGAACTTCGGAATAGATGACGATACCGACCTTGTGGCGCGGCTGTCCGTGGCCGCGCCCGAGATCATCCTGCACGAGGGACGCTACTACATCGCATCGCTCAAACCGGGCCTCGACGGCATCCAGATCGCCCGGCTGCGTTTCCGCCGTTGTGGCGGACCCGGCGCCCCGGTCTTCAACTTCGACGACGCGGCCGGCCGCGAAGGTTGGCGAATAACGGAAGGGAGTCTTCCCACAATCTTCTGCGACAGGCCGCACGCGCAAGGCTTCCGTGCGGGCCCGCACGCCGACTGCCAAGGCCCGACGCGTTTCGTCATCGGCACGGGCGAAACCAATGCCGGCGCCTGCGATGACGACATGACCTGCACCATTGAGTCTCCCGTGTTCGACCTTTCACAGGAGGTCTACTACCTGTTTGTCGGAGGAGGCAACAACCCGGAGCGCCTATACGTGGCCATCATCGAGGAAGGCTCGAACAAAGAACTCGCGCGTTACACTGGCACGTATTCCAATATCCTGGGGCGTCATCGGTTCATGGCGCTCGATGCCGTGGGGCACAGGGCGCGTATCCGGATAGTCGATCAGGCCAAGGGACCTTGGGGGCACGTCAACTTTGGCGGGATCTGCGCCGAGGCCTTGCAGCCTGTATCATGTCCCTCCTGAAAACCCGACCGAGATGTCTTGGCGGAACCCGCTTGCGAATGCCGCGGGTAGGTTGGCCGCCAATAAGCGCACACGCCCTGGAGGAACAACAATGGGCGATCCCATGCAGCGGTGCAATCGTGGACCAGGCGTGCGCGAGCGCACGATAACTCCGGCCTTGCTCGTTACGATCCGAGCGACGCTCTGCTTTGCTGTATGCAACGGGCGACGGTGGCGCCCTCACGAATATAAGCCCGAATCAGGAGCCGGGACACGGTGACGCGCCGGGTCCGCATCTGTTCGGTAAGGAGATCCAGGCATGCGGACAGCAGGGACGCATAATCGTAATCGACGCGCGTGACGGGGAGATCCGGACGCCCGGGATGCTCTCCGTGGCCTATCAAGCTGAGGTTTTCGGGGACGGCACGGCCGATTAGGCGGGCCACATTGACAAGGGGCACGTTTGCGGAACCGCGCATACAGATGAGCGCGGTGGCCGCGGCGTAGGTATCCAACCAGTGTCGCAAGGCGAAGAGGTCGTCGCTGTTTACTTTATAAGAGTCGATGGCAGCCTGCCGCATCACGGCCAAACCAGCTTCGAACATGGCGGCCTCGTGCGCTTCCATGCGCACCGCATTCTCTTCTCGCGATTCCGAGGGATCCATGAAACAGGCAATATTCCGGTGGTCGAGCGCGATCAACTTCGCCGTGGCGTCATAAAATCCTTTCGAAGTGTCGCCTGCAACGACCGGCTGGCACCGCCGCGAAACCGAACCAAGATATACGAAGGGCAGTTTTCCCGGCCTGAGGTTGGGCACGCTCTCGTGGTCGCAGGGGTGCAAGGCCACAATGCCCTCCACGTGTTCGCCAAACACTTTGCCCACGGAGTCGACGTTGTTCCATTCTTCCTGGCTGCGCAGATAATGCACCTCGGGCACATACCCCCGTTCCGCTATGGCTTTCAAGAGATGCGCCAAGCGGAAATGGGAATAGGCATCCGTAATCAGATTCCCCTCTTCCTCGGAGAGGTGCAGGGCCACACCGATTGCGCCGAGACTCTTTTCTCCATCGGGGAATTGGCATTCCAGGAACGTACCCGAGCGTTGTTCTTGGCGGACATACCCCGCTTCGCCCAACCGCTCGAAGGCCTGCTGAATTGGGGTGCGGCCGAGACCGGTTTGGTTCGAAAGGGCTATCACACTGGGCAGCCGTTCGCCCACCTGCCAATGACCACTGCGAATCTCTTCACATAATATCTCGTATATCTGATCGGTAAGCGTCAGGTCGGGATCCGAGATAAACACTGGTCTGCCAAACAGATTTCTTATTTCTCTGTCCATCACGCCTACAGACTTTCGTGTTTTTCGGGTAGTATTCTCACTTGCCACGCTTAGAGTAACGCGTTTCGCTCGGAGCACAGAGGGCCTCGCCACTTTCAATGTATCAATCTGACATATTCAGGATACGTCACCGGCCACCAAAAGTCAAGGGTCTTCTTGTACGCATCTGCCCGGCAGAGGTTGCGCGGTGAAAGAGACCCCTTCCCCGGCATCTCGCTTTCTTCACTATAAAGGCTATTGACAAAAGAACGGCTTTGGTGGATAATGAACGCGTGGTCTGGGTTGGTTCAGTTACTTTAAGGTGCATTTTCTTTGTGTGTCAATCTGACATCTTGAGCGCACATTAGTTAGAGAATGAAAGGCTGTTGCACCAGACAGTGCGTTTTCGTGGTCTCTTGACCGAGAGGAGACAAGGCATGCAGAGAAGAACCGGTTTCACGCTAATCGAGCTGTTGGTTGTCATCGCCATCATAGGAATCCTGGCCGCAATACTTCTTCCCGCTCTTTCTCGGGCGCGCGAAGCTGCACGCCGGGCGAGTTGCGCGAACAACCTCAAACAATGGGGCCTGGTATTGAAGATGTACGCCAATGAGGACAAGGGTCAGAGGTTTCCCGTGGGCCAGCAGCTCTGGTGCTTGTTCCTTATGCCCCTCTATCCCGAGTACTTGACGGACATCAAGATCTGTTTTTGCCCGTCAGCTACGAACAGCGTCAATGCTGACATTCTGAGCGACCTCGGAAACGGCATACACATCGACAATTCGAACATGAACGATTGGGGCGGGTCATGGGTCGAGTGGGCCGACATCCGAACGCTGGCCGACTTCACGAAGATGGCGGACGCGTACCGGTTCCCGTCTTACTACTACCTGAACTGGGTGGTGTTGCACGATTCCGATTTTAGAACTCTCGAGATATGCGGCGACTACGATGCGCCCATCTATGAAAATACCGAGGGCGGTCCGTTACAGTACCTTATTAACATCGACACGGATGAGGACATCTCCCTCGCTGACTCCGGCCTCACCCCGGGCGGCACCACTGGTGGCTACTGGGGCTATTTTGATGAAATGCTTCTCACGGGGTCGGGCGGCAACGCCGGAGGCGGAACGATATACAAGACCAAGGAAGGCATCGAGCGCTTCCTGATTACGGATATCAATAATCCCGCGGCAAGCTCACTCGGCCAGAGTTCGGTCCCCATCATGTCGGACATGATATCCGGCTTCAGCATCTCGTCGGACTGGGGTACGACCCCTGCCAGGTTTAATCATCTGCCCGGCGGAAGCAACGTTCTCTACATGGACGGCCACGTCGAGTTCATTAAGTGGGTGGGAGGCGATCCCGTCGTGCAGGCCAATCTGCTTGACAGCCAGGGAACATTCCCGGTGACCCAGTTCATCGCACTCGAATTGTCCCGGCCGTTCTGGATGCCCGGAAACACGATCGAATACACGCCGCTGTAACTCGCAGCGAATGCGTGCGCTCCGATTGACGCGTGTTACGTTTGGCGTTGCGAGCGACGCGGCGCCAGTGTGAAACTTGGGCAAGGAATTCTCAAGAAGGTGGTCTAACAAAAGAAGGAGGTAGTGAGATGGGAAGGAAGACTCTGAGTGTGGGAATGCTGGCTTCCGTCGGGTGCCTCATGGCGCTGTCGATGACCGCGCAAGCCGCGCCGGTGCGCGTCGAGGCCGAGATCATGGGAGGAGCCGGTTGGGACACATGGTTCCCAACAGAGACGTACTACGATGTCAATGCCAGCGGGAACTGGTTCATTGACACCAAAGATAACTGGGTCTACATCGAGAACATCATTGCCCCCGCTGATGGGGCGTACGACATCACGTTCCGTTTGAGGCCTGAATGGGACAGGGATGCAGGGAACCTCGAGTTCTACATCAAGAACGATCAAGTACAGGGGTATTGGTCGGACTGCGATTGGGGAACCAACGACTCCACCCAGTGGACGGACTTTGTCTTCTCCTGCGAACTCAAGGCGGGCGCCAACTGTCTCGAGATTGGCGGGTGCTGGGATTACCTTGGGATCGACTACATCGAGTGGGACAGCAGTACGGGACTGAGTTTCGAGCCTATGGCAAAGCATCGTCCGCTGAGGCTCGAGGCGGAGAGCGCCGTCCTGAGCGGCGCCACGAGCGCCGCAGAAGTTGTTTCCGAAGCGGGCGCGAGCGGCGGACATCTCCTGAGAATGAACGGGACTGGTGCTGTGACCGCCACCCTCACTTTCAGCATCCCTGCGGGCAAAGGCTACACCTACTACCTCCGCTATGTAGCCAGGAACCCGGTTGGCCCGAGCGGCCAGTGGGGCCAGTTGAAGATTGACGGCGAGTCGCGCCGCAGTGCCTACACCAAAGTCCCCTACAACGACACCGACTGGCACGGGATGGTTGTTGTCGAGTATGGGTTCGACCCAGACGAAGGCGAGCACACTATCTCGATCACCAGCCCAGCGGCCGCCGAGGGCAACCCCGGCACGTTGGAATACGACTACATCGAGATCGATGGCGCGGGTCCCGATGCTCCTGAAGGCGACATCACTCTCGAGGGCGAGATGACGGTGGGCCAAACGATCAGCCTGATTGCCCCACCTACCACCTACGCCGGCACGGCATACCAGTGGATGCGGGGCGGCGATCCGATCCCCGAGAAATCGACTATCAGCGGCATCACCTCGCGCGTCCTAACGATCGCAGGGCTCACCGCGGGTGATAACGGCGAATACACCGTGAGTTACAACCAGAGCGAGGGCGACGCGCTCGTGTCAAATCCGTATACCGTGACTGTTTCGGTGCCGGGCGCCGAGCCGATTGTGTCCAACCCGGCCCTGGGCTTCATTGTAGCCGGCGGTCCCCTCACGCTGACAGCCCCCGCGGGCGGGAGCTACCAGTGGCGCTTCAACGGCGACGATATGAGCGACACCGACACCATCACGGGCACCAATAGCCGCGTTCTGGTGTTCTTGCCGGTGACGACGGACGATGCGGGTACGTACACGTGCGTGTACGACGACGGGTCGGGCAAAGAGGTCTTCGAGACGCCGCCGTTCGAGGTGGCCGTCCTGCCTGCGGGCAGTGTTCCTGTGGCCGGTATCATTGGCCTCGCTTTGCTGGCGGCGTCAACCGCATGGGGCGGCGCTTTGGCCGTCCGCAGGAAGAAACACTAGCTTAGGCTCTAGTTTTTGAGGGCATGCCGGGCGTGTTGAGCGTACCGGCATGCCCTTGCCCTTTTGGGGCGAAACGGCGATAGCGAAGTAGCGGCGAGCGCCATCCTGAAACGACAGGAGTGTTCTTTGCGTCGCGCGGACACTTGTGCGAGTCATGACGCACGCGCGGTTCCGGGAGAAGCCGCCCTGAGCCGCCGGCGTCGCTAGATTTCGGGATTCATACTCAAGAGTCACTCACCTACCCCCTCTGGCCCCGGCGGCGGAAACGGCGCCGGGGTCCCCGCTTTTTTCGCGTCACCAAACCGGTTGCGGGTGTTCGAACATGTTCGGTTTAGTGCTTGACAAACCAAAGGATTTGGAGTATTGTCACACCATCGGTTGCAGCAGAATCGGGGCTGTGCATGGGCGAAGGAATTCCGTGGGTTAGCATTTTGCAAGGTTTTTGACGTGACGGAAAGGGTATTCCAATCAAGGGAGAGAAGGGAGAAATATCATGAGCACTGGCAAGAAAGGTTTTATCTGTCTTGTGGCGGTCTGCCTGATAGTAGGTGGGCTCGCGTCTTCCGCCTCGGCGGAGTTGTTGGGGCTTTGGCGCTTTGAAGAAAATTCGGGCACCACGGCCGCGGATTCGTCCGGGCACGGCTGCACGGGCGTGTTCGTGGGAAGCGCACTGAACGATTCCGCCGTCCGTGTCCCCAACGCCGCCTACAACCCCACGTGGGTCGCGGGGAAATACGGCACGGCGTTGGCTTTCAGCCCGACTTTTGACGCTGTGGTTGGCGGGAAGACGCCGCAGTCGGTGGCGGGCCTGTTTGTTGAAACCGATCCGGGCGACCTGGCGCCGCACGACTCCAAACTCGAACTGACCAAGAGCTTTACAGTCGCGATGTGGGTTTGGTTCAACGACGATGGCACGGGCCACATCAACGAACCAAACTACGGTACGCTGATCAGCAAGTACAATTCCTATGAGTTCCAAACGCCGTCGCCCGGTCAAGGCGACGCGATGTTCTGGACGTGGGAGCTCGGGGGGTTCGGGGGTGTGGATCAGGGTTTGCCCACGCTGGCGCCTCTTCCGACCAACACGTGGGTACACCTTGCCATTTGCTACGACTACCCCACAACCACGATGAAATTCTACCTGGACGGCGTGCTTCAGTACACGTCGGACGTGACGACCGACGGCAATTCGTACGGTGTAACCTCGTTCTACCCGACTCCGTGGGACTTCATCGTCGGTTACTATAGCTGGGACGGCGACGCGGATTTCTATAAGCGCGCGTTCTCGGGCAAGATGGATGACCTCGCGGTCTTCAACGAGGCGCTGACTGAGGCACAGGTCAATACCATTAAGGGCAGTGACTTCAGCGCGTGGCCGTACACGCCTCTGCCGGTGACCCCTCAGGACAAGGGTGACCTGCTCGGGCTGTGGCGGTTTGAGGAAGGGTCCGGCCTGACGGCAGCCGATTCGTCTGCATACGGCAACAACGGAATACTCGGCTGCACCACGGAATACTATAGCTCTGCGAACGACACGTGGGGGCACGACGTTCCGGCCGAAGGCACCGACGCCTACATGACCCCGCCCTGGGTCGCCGGCAAGTACGGTAGCGCCCTGCATTTCCATCCTGTGGTGTGGGATTACCCCTATCCGAGGCCATTCGTGCATGTGCCGTACACCACGACGCTTGACCTGACGAATGAATTCACCCTGTGTGCGTGGGTGTACCTGGATGCCCCGAGTGCCGATCCCGACTGGTATCCGCATATCATAGCCGGCGCAAGTTCGTATAGGCTCGAATTGCCCGACATGGAAAGCGCAGACCCGCTGTCGTACGCCGACCCCTTGATGTGGGTTGAAGCCAGCAACTGGGCGCCCGGTCATTTTTCAGAGGGCGTGCGTGCGATTGACCTCGACGATCCGTCCAAATCGTTCGTGGCCGGGCAATGGAAGCATGTGGCGGTAACGCTGTCCGGCGGCACGATGAGATCCTATGTGGATGGGCGCCTCCTGCAGGAGAAAACCAGCGTGACGGGCGCGTTGCCTCCGAACACGGAGCGCGGTACGTTCATTGGCTTCAATCCCACCGAGCCTTGGGGCTGGTACAATGACGTACCCGGCGCATTGGACGATGTGGCGGTCTTCAAGCGCGCCCTCAGCCAGTCCGAGATTCAAGCCATCATGGACGGAAACTTCTCCGGATGGCTTCCATCTGAACCCACTGCGCAGGGCATCACGGCCAATCCCGCGGGCTGGGTCGAGGAAGGCACCGTTGTGACGCTGACCGGACCGGCCGGCGGAACGGACTACCACTGGCAATTCGAAGGGGATCCAATGAGCGATACGGATACCATCACAGGAACGACCGCTCGGGTCCTCACGTTCAACCCTGTTTCGCTGGACGATGCCGGCTCGTACACATGCGTGTATGACGACGGCACCGGAAAGGCGCTTGTCGAGACGCCGCCGTACATACTCTCCGTATTCGCGGCGGGATCCCTTCCCGTTGCCGGCATGATTGGCCTCGGATTGCTGGCCGCCATGACAGCTATCGGCGGGGTCGTTCTGCGCCGCCGCAGTCGGTAGCCGGGGTCCCAAAGTCTGCGCATCATCCCCCGGTGACAGTAGGTCACCGGGGGATTTCCATTCAATGTCGGAGACCTGGGTCTTCATTGGCGGGAGGTCCCCCGGCAACGGGTTCGAATGCGAATTTCGTATGTGCCTTTCTGTTCGAAAATGTGTTGACAGAACATCACGCCTGCTGTATACTATCCTCGAAACGGAGCGAGAGGCGGGTCTTTTCACTGAATGCTGCGTTCGACAGTTCCAGGGGAACGACTCAAGTTTGGGGTCAATTGGGCACTCACACAGGTGTGACGCGAGACGAATGAGAATAGGGCATCAAACATAACCGGAGTCAAAATCATGGAAAAGAAAGATCGTGGTTTTACCTTGATCGAGTTGTTGGTTGTGATTGCGATCATCGGCATTCTGGCCGCGATCCTGCTTCCTGCGCTGGCGCGGGCGCGGGAATCGGCACGGCGTTCGTCATGTGCGAACAATCTCAAGCAGTTTGGTCTGATCTTCAAGATGTACGCGAACGAATCCAAGGGCGGCCAGTTCCCGCCGTGCAGCCGCTATCTGCCCGAGTGCAACGGTTGCGGTTTTGACGAGGCGGAGAGCATGAACTGGGGGCTCTGGGCGCACATGGGCACATTTGCCTCGGATGCGCTCTATCCGGAGTACTGGACGGACCCCGCCATTGCGCGGTGCCCCTCGGATTCCGCCGGCGACGTGATCGGCAGTCAATACTTCCACGTCGAGTACGATTTTGGCGCGCAGATTCAGCGGATCGCGTCAGCCCCGACAGCAACCCCGCAGCAGGAGCGGATGAAGAAATACTGCCTGCACAACAAGCTGTCCACGCCGATATCGTACGTTTACAGCGCGTACGCGGTAACGACGCAATCTCAATTCCTCGACGCGCAGTGGATGCAGTGGAACGAGACCCGGTACTGCGGCAGCATTACTCAGCAAATGGTGTCAGCCGTATACATGGCGAACATCGATGAGAGTTGCGGGCTGGGCGACGGCGGATCGGGATGGTCGGTTGGGACCTACGCCTGCAATGGCCAGGCAATAGGCACCTCCGATCTTACGGAGAATTCCTCGTTCGTAGGGATGCTGGACGACGATGGCGTGACGCCGCTGCCGAACATGTACTATCGCCTTCGTGAAGGCATCGAGCGGTTCTTCATCACGGATATCAATAATCCGGCGGCGAGTGCGCGCGCTCAGAGCACGATGTTCATTATGTGGGACGCCTATGATCAAGGCGCCCTGGGGCGACCGGGCGCGGGGATCGCGGAGTTCAACCATGTCCCCGGCGGCTCGAATGTCCTGTACATGGATGGCCACGTTCAGTTCGTCAGGTTGAACGAGGGCGTTCCAATGATCACGCAGATGAACCCGGCCTCTATGGGCGGCAGCCCGAACCCGTTCAAAGCCGGGTACACATACTGGATGTCTCAGATTTCATACTGGGGCGGCCACGGTTGATCCGCGCCCGCCCTTCCGCGACTTTGACGGCTGCTTGAAGCGTGGTTGTTAGCCGCCGTTGTTGGACCTTGAGATCTGCAGCCAGGAGGCACTCCCTCACACTGCCTTGGCCCCGGCACTGGAAACGGCGCCGGGGCCCCTCCCTTTTGCGGAACTGCCAATTTCGTCGCATCCTGTTGCTGTCCGGCTGATTTCGATCCTGCTCGTTGGTCGTGGACGTGATACCAATTCGCATTCAAAAGGATATCAGAATGATGGTGGGGGTGGGAGGGCGAACCTCCCGGTGAGCCGTGGTCAAACGCGTTGTCCCGGCTCGGCAGGAGCCTCGCCCTCCCAATGTATCCGTTTGAATGCAACTTGGTATGAGAGGGGGCGGACTGAGGACAGGGCGGACAGCTCAGACGGGAAAGCGGATCTCGGGGAACTCTTTCAGTATGGCGTCTCGAATGGAGGGGTCCAGTTTGGATTCGGGTTGGCTCTGGCGAATGCTTTCGACAAATCGTCTCGCCCGCGTCTCGGCATCCTGGCCCGGCTGCATGACCTCTCGCTTGTCCCGATTCGCCAGCGTAGGCTGGTAGAACTCCGTGTGCATGTGTAGCATCGTGTGCTCCTCGGCGGCGAAATGGTCCTGAGGCCCGCGTTCGATGATGAGCCCGGCGGCCAGCGATTCGTCAGTTACTTCAATCCCGCGCAACACGCGGTTGCACATGCCGAGCACTTCGTTGTCGATCGCCAGCTTGTCGTAGGAGACCGTGAGCTCGGACTCGAGAAGACCCGCGCTGTCGTGGATGTAATCCGCGCCGCTCATGGCGACAAGCAGGTTTGACACGGCGCTTTCGTATACCGCTTGCGCATCGATTCCCTTGGCGTCCGTCGTGCCCGCCGTCGAGTAGAACGGGAGCCGGACCCGCTGAATCACCTGGGCCACGGCGGCCTGAATCATGGCGCGCTCGATGCAACCGCCCACGTGCAACATCGACTGGAGGTTCATCGGGGCGCCCGCGCTCCCGCAGATGCCGGGCGCGCCCTTGCGCGCGCTCTGGACCAGTACGATGCCGGCAAGAGTCTCCGCCACGCACATCATTACGTTGCTGGCCAGCGTGATCGGGCAGGTCAGCCCGCAGATAGGCATCGTCGGCACCACGACGGGGAGATTCTGTTCCGCGAGGTAGCTGGTGATCTCGCCGTAGTGGCCGTCGATCCGCAACGGGCTGACCACGAGCGTGATGAACGACACAAACGGCCTGTCGCGCAAAGCCTCGGGACTGCCGGCGATGCGTTCGGCCATGCGGACCACTTTCTTGCATCCGGCGAGCGAGTAGACCCCGCCCATCACGTGTTTGGTCATATGATCCATCGAGTGGAAAAACCGGTTGACGTCGACGTCGTCCCGATTCTCGATCTCGTTCGGGAACACGTTAATGGTAGTCAAGTGGATGTAGTCGAGGGCCTGGATCAGACGCGCGTTGAGGATCAGATCGTCGATCCGCGACGGACGCCGCTCGCCGGTATCGACATCGAGAACGTAGATCGCGGTGCCGCCCGTGCCATAGTGCACGCGGCCGTTGCCGAGCACGGCATCGTTCCGTCCGTCGCGCGAACACAGCGTAACCACGGACGGGTTCGAGTCGATGGCGTCTTCCACCAGACTGCGCGGCAACCTCGCCCTCGCGGCGTTTTCATCGATCTCCGCACCAGCTCTCCTGAAACGGTCGAGAACTTCCGCGGAATGAATGTGTACGCCGCGCTTGTCCAGTACGCGGAACGCCGTGTCCAGGATCGCGCGCGTGCCTGATTCCGTCAGGGGATGGTAGAGGGGCTGTGCGAGAGACTCTATCAGCATGGATTCCTTTTCCTCTCATATTGCAGAACTCGCGCGGAAGCCTTGCGCGCGCGTGCCGGTTGACAAGTCCTAACCATCTCTGATATCATAGAGAACACAAACACACAGAATCAAACATTCCCGCGTGCAGGGCCGCCGGACCGGGAAAACGCGGTGAGGGCGTCGCGTCTGCGGCGCCAGGCACAATTTTTGGCCCGAAGTTTGTGGGGATTGTTTGCGTTTACGAAACTCGATGGGAGCATAGAATCATCTTGGCGACGGTGCAATGCGTTTCTCGCAAGGCCGGTGCACGATCGCACCCCTGCAAGACGGTGTTCGAGCAGGTTAGCGGCTCGCTGGTGTCGCTGGCCGGACGCGAATACGTTGAGGCGGCCTGTCGGGCGCGCGCGGCGTTGTCAGGCGAGGCCGTTGAAGAGTTGATGAAGCTGGCGGAAGACCCCGTCGAGTTTTACCCGCCGTCGTATCATGCGCGCCTCCTGCGGCTGTTGCCGGAAACCGGGCAGTTTTACAGCAGGCCTGCAAAGGCGTCGTCAAACGGTGCCACATCGGATGATTTTCGGGCCCACTCGAACAAGGCTCTGGCGCCGCTGAGCTGCATGGGATATTTCCGTGTCGCCGAGGACGGGCGCCTTTTCCTGACGGCCAAGAGCGCGCATTACCACGCGCCGCTGGGCCATGATTTTCCGGGATATCGGCTGCTGGAACATGGCCGGCGGCTGGGCATAGCCAACGCGACGCATAACAATTTCCGCGGCCACATCACGCGCCTCCTCGAGGAGCGGTTGGTGTGCCGGGCAGGCGGCATTGCCTGGAAAAGCGCCGGATCGGGTGGCGCGGCGGACGAACTGCTGGCCTCGAAACGCGCCACGGACCTCAACCGCGTGTTGAACCTCGAAACGGGGAGCCTCGCGGCCGAAGCGGCGCTCAAGATGCTGCTCGCGCGGTTCTACAAGATCCAGCCGGGTTCACCGGCGCCCAAGTATCAAGGGCGGACGCCCGTAATCGCCGTTCTCGGCGACGATCATGGCGCCATCTCGGCAAATTATCATGGCACGGCCGTACTGACGCAGATGATGCGGGGCATGTGGCCGGAGATACTCGGCGCACTCGAGCAAAACAACGTTTTGCTGGTGCGTCCCGTGCGCCCCAATGACCTCGATGGTCTCGAAGGCTTGTTCCGCGAATACGAGACGGGACGTTTCAAGATTGCCGGGTTCTTCCACGAACTTGTGATGATGAACTACGGCGCTCGGGCCCTGTCCCAGGAATTCGTCGCGCGACTCTATGCCCTATGCGAACAATATGACGTGCCGTCCGTCGCGGACGAGATCCAAACTTGCGTCTGGAGTCCGCAGATCTTCATGTTTCGCGAGTACGGCGTCAAGCCGAACATCGTCGTGCTCGGGAAAGGCTTCCCCGGCGGTGAGTACGCCGCGTCGCGGGTGCTGTTCAGCGCCGCCATGGATACGCTTCCCCAGTTCGGCGCCCTGGTCACCAATGGCCAAGAGGAACTGGCCTCGCTCGCTTACCTGATCACGTTGGAGTGGGCGGAGTGCAATGCGCAAGTGACGGCCGCCGTCGGTGAATACTATGAGGGGCGCCTGAACGATCTCACCGCGGAATTCCCGCACCTGATTGCGTCCATCGAAGGCCGGCGGCACATGGCCGGGGTGCACTTCGTGGACCTGGCGCCTGCGCAGGCGTTCACGCGCCATTTGCAGGAAGCCGGGATCGATATCAGTGTCCAGGTCTATAAGGACGGCTGTCCGCCCACCGCGCTCACCAAGCTGCCGTTGACAGTCGGATATGAAGTGGTCGACTTTATCGTGGACCGGATGCGCGACGCGCTGAAGCGCATATAGCGGCGCTTTCAGCGGGAACCACGGCGACAGCGAAACGGTCCCGTGTCCGGGACAGGGCCCAGCACACGCTCAAACGCGGCGACGTACAGTTCGTACGCCCGTTTCACCTCGTCCGCCTCGACGCCGCGCACCGAGATGGGTTCGACGTTTCCGTGCGCGGCGCACGGGCTCAGCGCAAGCACGGCCCCCCGAGCCGCGGCCACGTCGTAGTCTCTCTGCCACAGCACCGGCGTCGGCGCGAAAACACTCGCAACGAGCCGGCGATAGTAGGATGCCTTGCTGGCCCCGCCGTACAAGACCACGCCGTCGATCACGCCCTTCGTTTTCAGGTCCCCAAAAACTCTCCCAAGGTCGTACACAAGGCCGGCGGCCGTTGCACGGAGCATGTCTTCTGTTGTCGTTCGCGTGCTGACGCCCAGGAACATCCCGGCGCCGTACGCAGCCGTATTGAAGGGGTTGGGCTGCATGCACCAGGGGATACACACCAAGCCGTCGGGAGACAGGATGCGACGCGCAAACACTGCCGCCGCCTGTTCCAACGCCTTGGCGTGGTCATGGTCCACAAAGGCGTCAAGGGCCCAGTCCCACGCGCTATTGCCCGTATACAACGGTTGGACGACAAGCTTGCCCGCGCCCGTCGGACCCGGGAGCACCATCTGGCTGGGCGAGCTTCCTTGAATGCCATGCGGCAGTTCGAAATTGCCGACCCACGCCGTACCCAGGGAACATTGCAAGGGGCGTGCGGTGGCGCCTAGCGCGGCCATGTAACACGCTTCCTGATCAATGTACGGACCCGCCACCGGGATCTCTTCCTCGACTCCCAGGAGCCGGGCGCCCTCCCGCGACAGTGGCGACGTCTCGTGTCCCTTTCTCAACGGGGCAACAAACGAAACGGGTACCCCTGCCAGGTCAAGCGCCGCACCGACCAGTTTCCGGGTGCGGGCGTTGTACGATCCGATCTGGATCGCGTTGCCGGCATCCTGACGCCAGACGCCCGTCAACCGATGGAAAAGGTACTCTCCCGCTCCGATATGGATGAACTCATCTCGGAACAGTTCCGGGTGGCGTTCTTTCAGCCACATCAGACGGCCCAGTCCCGTGGGCGGCATGTCGAACATGAACAACCGGCGCCAAAAACGCTTGTCGGCCTGTGCGGCGAGCCGCGCCACGCAGAGACGCGCGCGCGCATCGTTCCACAGGATCATAGCCGTGCGCGGCCTGCCTGTGGTCCGGTCAGCGATCAGGTTGCTGCCGCCTTGAGCGGCGAGCCCCACCCCGCATACGCGGCGCCACCGCTTGCCGGCGCGTTGGCTCAGTTCCGCCACGACCCGGCGGAACGCCTTGTCAATCGCGGCTGCGCTCAACTCCTGTCCGCCGTCCGGTAAGTGTCGGACCGGAAGCCGGCATGCCGACTGCCCGACGAGCCGCCCGTCCTTGGCGCCGAAAACGGCAGCCTTCAGCACCGTCGTGCCCAGGTCAATGCCGACCACAACGTCCTGTGTCATCCGTTTCCTTTCCTTTTTCGTGAAATACGCGCGAAGGCGCATTGTTTCTTTTTGTTTGCTCGTGTTACGATAATACTTGGCTGACGGATAGCCGTCAATGGATTGAGAAACGGGCTGTTCTCAACCGCGCGGAAACGCGCGGTGCAACGTCCGACCGTGTGAGAATGTCTTATGCCTGAAATCCCTCTTCACTACGTATACACCTACAATGACGTGGACCGCGCATTTTGGGCTGAGCATCTCGAGTCCTGGATGCCTAAACGGATCATCGACGCCCATGTCCACGTGAACGATCCCAAGTTTCAGATCGAGACCGTGACCGAGGAGATGCTCAAGAGCAGTTGGGCGGTCGAGGCAAGCCCCACCAAGCCCGATGCGGCGGATGCTGAACGGTGCGCGCGGATTACGTTTCCGAACCGGGAGGTGACGCTGGTCGCGTTCGGACACGTCGATCTCGGGTGGGAAATTGAAGGCAGCAACGAGGACATTCGTGTTGAGGCCCTTAAGCGAGGCTGGTACACCCTGGTCATGGTCCGTCCGACGTGGGTGGCGGAGCAGGTCGACTGGTGGCTGTCGAAACCTGGCGTGCTGGGCGTGAAGCCCTACTATACCTTGGTCGAGTATGCGAAAGGAAGTTGGAACTCGCACATGAATGCGAGCATATTCGACTTCCTGCCTCATCACCAGTTGGAGGTGCTGGACCAGCGCGGCTCGTGGGTTACGCTTCACGTGCCCAAAGCCGAGCGCCTCGGCCATCCCGACAACCTGCGCGAGATCCGTGAGATACGCCGCCGGTATCCCAACATCAAACTGGTCATCGCGCACCTCGGCCGGTCGTACACGCTGCCTCACGCGGAAGAGGGGATACTTCCGCTCGCGGACGACCCAGGTCTTTACTTCGACAACTCGGCCGTGCTCAATCCGGACGTGTATGAGCTGGCTTTGAAGCGCCTCGGGCCGGACCGTATCCTCTACGGTACGGATAATCCCTATCTCTACATTCGAGGGAGGCGACAATGGGAAGGAAGGACCTACATCAACCGGACCAGCTACCCGTTCCACTTCAACAAAGAGCGTGAGGCGCCCGAGATCGAGGCGAGGTACACGCTCTACATGTACGAGGCGCTCAAGGCAATCAAAGACTGTTGCTTGAAACTGGGATTTGGCCAAACCGAAGTTGAGAAGCTATTCTACGGAAACGCGCGCAAGTTGATCGACGATGTACTTCGGCGAAAAGGGGAACCCGGCGTCGCGAGGGACAGCGGCGGCCGTGCATCGGAGACGCACACGGGCCGCGCCGGCAAACCAGGAGGAGAGGCACGCCTTTCATGAACGCACGACAGAAGAAGATTGTGGATGTCCTCACACAGAAGGGCGAGGTGCTGGTCCAGGAGTTGGCCAAGCGCCTCAAGGTCGCCACGATGACGATCCGCCGCGATCTGCACGCGCTGGAACGCCAGGGCTGCTTGATCCGGACCCATGGCGGCGCCGTGATCTCGAACGCGGGGATTATCGAGTTCTCGTTCTTAAAGAAGGGAGAGGAACACGGCGCCGAGAAACGGGTCATCGCCGCGCGCATCGCGAAAATGGTCGAACCGGGCATGACGATCGCGCTGGATACCGGTACGACGTGCCTCGAAGTGGCCAAAGCCATCAACGGAATCAGCAATCTCAAGGTCCTGACGTCCTCGCTTGCCATCGCCTCCGCCCTGTATGCCCGCGAGAACATCGAGCTGGTTCTGTTGGGCGGGAAAGCGCGGAAAGGCAACCCCGACCTCACTGGCTGGCTCACGGAGGAGAATCTGAAACACTTCCGTGTGAGTATGGCCGTGCTCGGAGCCGACAGCGCCGACCGCGAAGGCGTATACACCACGGATGAGGCGGTGGCCCATGTATCGCAGGGGATGATCACGTGTGCGGGCGTGACCGTGCTGGCGGTGGACCACAGTAAGTTCGGCACATCCTCGTTCCTCAAATACGCGGTCTGGTCGGACTTCGACCACGTAGTGACCGACGAGAATCTCTCGTCGGAGACGCGGCGTTGGCTTAACAGGGTAGCAAAGAGCGTGATCTGCGCGGAACTGTGACGCCGCGCCTAGCGCGGAAGCCTTGCGCGCGCTGGGCAAACCCGGGGACAAGGGGTTGCAACCCCTTGTCTCGGAAGCCTTGCGCACGGCCTGCCGTACGATCCCGGCGCCGCCGGACATCGAAGGATGAAAGAATGAAGACGCAACCTCACATCGGCCTGCTTCCTCTGTATCTGAAACTCTACGACAAGACGGCCCCGGACAGACGACAGAAATTCGAGCCGTTTCTGGCGACGATTCGGCAGGCGTTCGAGCGCTGTGGGATCGCGGTGACGGCGGGCGCTATCTGTTGCGTCGAGCCGGAGTTTCGTCACGAGATCGCGCAGTTTGAGAGGGCCGGGGTGGACCTCATCGTGGGGGTCCACTTGGCGTACTCGCCGTCGCTGGAATCCGCCGGCGTATTGGGCGACACGGCCATCCCGCTTTTGTTGCTCGACACGACGATGGACTACGATTTTGGCCTTGCGGTTGACCCGACGCGCATTTCCTTCGATCACGGGATCCACGGCGTGCAAGACCTGGCCTCGGTCCTGCGCCGGAACAAGCGGCCGTTCCAGATTGTGGCGGGACACGTCACCGAGTCGGACGTGATGAAGAAAGCGGCCGCTGTTGCGAGGGCGGCGTATGCCGCACGACGGCTCCGGCAGACGCGCGCGATGCGTATCGGTGAATCGTTCCGCGGCATGGGCGACTTCGCGGTGGACCCGATAGTATTGCATAGCGTCTTTGGCATTGAGGTTGACACGGTAGGGATTGACGATCTGTCGAATGAGATCGGGCGGGTGACTCAGAACGAAGTGGCGGAAGAAATCCGCCTGGACCGCGAGCGGTTCCACGTTGAAGCCAAAGAGGAAACGCACGAACGCACCATTCGCGTCAGTTTGGGACTCCGGCGGCTGCTCGAACAAGGCTCGCGCGGAAGCCTTGCGCGCGCGGGCTATTCGGCGTTCAGCATGAACTTCCTGGCCTTTGATCACGCCGACCGGCCCGCGGACACCGTGCCCTTCCTCGAGGCCTCCAAGGCCATGGCGCGCGGCCTGGGATACGGCGGCGAAGGGGATGTTCTGTCGGCCTGTCTCGTGGGCGCCCTGAGCGCCGCGTTCGGGGAGACGACGTTCACCGAGATCTTTTGTCCGGACTGGAAAG
>Ga0315279_10000623_pt1 | contig 68076 bp, 66 predicted proteins | sample YL17G06_20_MG_FD_203694 | JGI IMG/M metagenome (GOLD analysis project Ga0315279, IMG submission 203694) | Sediment microbial communities from Yellowstone Lake, YNP, Wyoming, USA - YL17G06_20 | ecosystem: Environmental > Aquatic > Freshwater > Lake > Sediment | place: USA: Wyoming | collected...
GCGAATGAAAAAGGTGGAACGAGATGCGTTTCTGGAAGACCTTCTCGCATCAACGGCCCCGGAGTATCTGAAAAGCATTAGGGAGGCAAGGGCAGATTATAGGGCCGGGAGGGTGAAGACCCATGCACAGGTCTTCGGTCGGTGAGCTATCGGCTCGTTTACACCCGAAGGGCTGTAAGGGACATAGGGGGGCTTGATCCCGATACCAAGGAACGCCTGGGAAGGATGCTTCTTCGATATGCAGAGGATCCCCTCAACCATGCAGAGCGGCTCACGGAGCCGGAACTCGGATCGTACAGATTCCGCGTGGGTGACTATAGGGTCATATTCGACCTCGAGGGGGACGAGATCGTGGTGCTTCGGGTCGGGCACCGACGAGAGATCTACCGGAGGCGCTGATCCGTTCCGTGCCTTCAGACGAAATCCGTACGAGTCAAGGAATCCGCAATCCGAAATTCGAGATCCGAAATGAATAACCTCGCTCCCCCTTTCGCCTCTCGCCTTCCGGAGAAGGAAGTGATTCCGCACTCCGCACTCCGCATTTCGCATTTGGGCGAGCGTCCTAGCGATGTGTTATTCCGCATTCCCCATTTCGCATTTGGACGAGCGTTCCAGCATGTGTTTCGTCCCTTCATATGCTCTTGGCCCTTGATGTTGCTCTCGCATCCCGCACCTGTGAATCCTGACCCGGGATGGGGCGAGGACGAATGACGGTCGTCCAGAAGACAGCCCTCAGCACACCAACGGCCCGGCGTCGGCTCTTACTGACACTGGCGCTGAAGCGGGCCCGTCGGGGCACCGGAAGCGCCGAAGTCTTCCTAAGGGGGCGGACAGCCATGGCGACCTGGCCTAACCTCTCCAATGTACTCGCAGGCCTGTCTTGGGCGGTGGTGGGTGCGGTCGCCACCCGTGCGTATATGCCGGAGCGGACCACTCAAGATCTGGACGTGCTCGTAGCTTCAGAGGATGCAGCAGAGGTGCGGGCCCGGTTGGGGGGGGCTGGTTATGTCTGGGTTCAGGCGCTCGCAATCGGCGGGATGACCTGGCGGTCGCCGGAAGGGGCGCTGGTGGACGTCATCGTATCCTCTCTGTCGTGGGTCCGAGAAGCGCTTGCTTCGCCAGGTCGGGATCCGCAGGGCCTTCCCATCCTGTCCCTCCCGTATCTCGTCCTGATGAAGCTGCAGGCAGGACGAACCCAGGATCTGGCGGACGCCGCGCGGATGCTAGGGCTGGCCTCGGAGGCTGCGCGGCAGACGACGCGAGAAGTGTTCCAGCGGTGGCTTCCGGATGCTTTGGAGGACCTGGAGAATCTCATCACCCTGGGCGAGTTGGAGATGGGAAAGTAATGCGCTGGGCGAACCTGTCTAGTCGGCTGGGAGAACCGGAAGCCGGATCGGGGGATCGGGCGCGTGGAGAATCAGAGAGTGCGTAGCGTCGAACGTCGCCCGTCAGCCGTACGCTCGTACTTCCGTACGCTCTTGATTCTTGCCATTCCGCATTCGGCATTTCGCATTCCGCATTTCGTCTGGACCTTGCACCTCGCACCTTGGATTTCGATGAATTCCGCATTCGCCATTCCGCATTCCGCATTGGACTCGTCCCTCGTCCCTTCGTACGCTCTTGCAGTTCATTCCGCATTCCGCATTCGCCATTCCGCATTTGGTAGATTCCGCATTCGCCATTCCGCATTCCGCATTGAGGTGGACCTTTAACCGGATTCAATCTGGAATCCGGAGCTCAGAAAGGGTACGGCGATGATCGACCAGCGTAAGCAGGTGGTCCGAACGGCCGTTTCTCTACTTGAGGCTGGCCTCGTTTCGGGGACTGCGGGGAATGTGAGCGTTCGCGAAGTGGGCACCCAGTGCTTCCTGATCACGCCCAGTGCGGTGAACTACCGGGTCATGGGTGAGCAAGATATAGTTCAGGTTGACCTATTGAGCGGGTCCGTCAAGGGGCAAAGGCGCCCATCCACCGAGCGCGAACTCCACCGCCAGATCTACACGATCCGAGAGGATGTGAACGCGGTGATTCACTATCATTCGCCCTATGCGACTGCGGTCGCTGTTGCCCGGAAGACGATCCCAAACATTCTGGATGAGGGCATAGACCTGACGCCTATTCCAACGGTCGAGTACTGTCCTGCTGGGTCGCAGGAATTGGCCAGCGAAGTTGCGGCAAAACTCGCCGAAGGCCGCAACGCTGTTCTCCTGGCGAATCATGGAGCCGTGGTTGTCGGGGAGAATCTGAAAGAAGCCCTGAATAGAAGCCTTGAAGTTGAAAGGCTCGCGCAGATCTACGTGTGGGCTGAGGCATTGGGAGGCGCAGTTCCCCTGGAAGAGTGGGCTGTCGAAAGGAGCAAGGATTTTCTCAAGCAGTATAGAAATGCAATGGCCGCGGGGGCGACGCTCCAAACATCACAGTCCGCGGAAGACTCTGAGTCCCTATCCCTGGCGGACCTGGTCAAGTTCAGCTTTCGTAGCTGGGTCACCTTTGGATCCCTGATCCATAACTTGGTCCTGCAGAGGCTTCGGCGGTAGCAAGATTATGAGAGCGCTGATCTGTGATAACCATGGCCAAGCGGGTGTTGGGCTGGCAGCCCAAGGCGGCCTTCAAAGAGTTCATCGAGATGATGGTCGCGGCCGACCTCGCGCGGCACGGGACCGAAGTCTACGAGGGGACCGTTTACCTCTCTCCACACCGACGGCAATGAATTCATCTCGGTGCCTGGCGTCAAGTTACTTCACTCATGTCTTAAAACAATGAGTATGAGGATACTGATTGCCGGGCTTGGTAGCATCGGCCGTCGCCACCTGCAGAACCTGAAGATCGTTGAGCCTACTGCGTACATTACGGTCTGGCATCTACACGCCACGCCCGGCTCCGAAGAGCAGACCCGAAGCCTGGCGGATGCAGTTGTGTACCGACTGGAGGACGCCCTTGAATCGAGGCCCTACGCGGCCTTTATCACCGGTCCGGCGTCGCACCATATCGAGACTGCCCTGCCGATGGCTGAGGCGGGGGTGCATCTGTTCATCGAAAAGCCGCTGTCCCACACGATGGAGCGTGTTGATGAGCTGCTGAGGTCGAGCCGGGAACGCTCCTTGACCCTGATGGTCGGATACAACCTCCGATTCTGCCGCCCCCTCCAAGTGGTGCGGGAGGCATTAGCCGAGGGGCGAATCGGTCGCCCTTTGGTCCTCCGGGCAGAGGCGGGTCAATATCTTCCCGATTGGCGCCCTGGGAGGGACTATCGCAAGAGTGTCAGCGCGAAAAGCGTTCTCGGGGGTGGTGCCGTTCTCGAGCTGAGCCACGAGCTTGATTACGCCCGATGGCTCATGGGCGATGTTCAGGCCGTTGCTGCACAGGCAGCAAAGGTCAGCGATCTGGAAATTGACGTCGAGGACGTGGCGGAGATCATCCTCAAGTTCAGGAACGGGGCAATCGGCAGCGTCCATCTGGACATGATTCAGCGTGCCCCCACGCGCTCATGTCGTGTAACGGGTACCGAAGGCACCCTGTCCTGGGATTGGGCCGAAGGCCGGGTGCGCTGCTTTTCGGCGAAGCGCGGGGAATGGGCGGACCTGCTAGTGGAAGAGGATTCCGATCGGAATGCCATGTACCTGGAGGAGTTGCGGCATTTCTTTGCCTGTGTGAAGAACCGGCAGTCTCCTGCAGTCACCGGAGAAGATGGCCGGAGGACTCTGGAGATCGCCCTGGCAGTGAAGGAATCGGCGCGGACCGGTCAGGTCGTTTCAGTATGAAGCCCTACGTTGTCGCCGTGGTATTCGCCCGGGGCGGTTCCAAGGGATTGCCGCGCAAAAACATTCGGATGCTGGCGGGGAAGCCACTCCTTGCCCACGCCATCGAGATCGCTCGCTCAGTCCGCCTGATCGATCGCACCGTGGTTTCGACCGACGACTCCGAGATTGCCGACATCGCCCGGCGATGGGGGGCGGATGTTCCCTTCCTGCGTCCCGCCGAGCTTGCCGCCGACGACTCACCGGAGTGGCTGGCCTGGCAACATGCCGTCCGATCCCTGGAGGCGATTCCGCCGACCCGCAGAGTGGATGTCCTCGTCAGCATACCAGCCACCTCGCCTCTTCGGACCGCGGAGGACGTCGAGGCGTGCATTCGGCTGCTTTTGGAGAGCGATGCCGATTTGGTTATCACGGTCACGCCTGCCAGGCGGAGCCCGTATTTCAACATGGTGGTGCTCGCCGACGGCTGCGCGACCCTGGTCAATCCACCACCGGCCGGAGGCGTGCACCGTCGCCAGGATGCCCCCGCCGTCTTCGACATCACCACCGTCGCCTATGCCGCGCGCCGGGACTACATCCTGAAGGCGTCCTCGCTACTAGCGGGGAAAGTGAAGGCGGTAATCGTCCCCGAGAGGCGGGCCTTGGACGTCGACACCGAGACGGACCTTCGGTTTGCTGAATTTCTTCTGAGCCAACCGTCGATACAGCCGAGCAGGACGACATGAAAACCTCCTCGCGTTCGTTGAAGGAGCTGATGAGCCTGGACGGGCGCGTCGCTCTGATTACGGGCGGTGCGGGGCACATCGGCATGGCTGCGGGCGAGACGCTGGCGGAACTGGGAGCTAGTGTCGTAGTGCTGGATGTCGCCAGGGGGCCTTGCGAGCAAGCGGCGTCTCGCCTCCATGCCGATTATGGTGTGACGACGGTGCCACTGGTTGTGGACTTGGCGGATGAGGAGGCGGTCCGGTCCGTTCCTGGGGCGGTCCTGGAGCGGCTTGGACGGCTGGACGTCTTGGTTCATAGCGCCGGGTGGGTGGGCACCGTCCAGAGTCCCGGATGGGCCGTGCCGTTCGATCAGCAGACTGTCGCGGCCTGGGACGCGGCCATGCGGGTGAACCTGACGTCGGCCTTCATCCTCGTGCAGGAGGCCAAGCGGGCGCTGGCCGAGTCAACGCACGGTTCGGTCATTCTGATCGCCTCGATTTACGGGCGAGTAGGACCCGACATGCGCCTGTACCACGGCACGTCCATGGCGAATCCGGCGGCCTACGGGGTCTCCAAGGCCGGGCTGCTCCAATTGACCCGTTACCTGGCGACGGTGCTCGCCCCGCAGGTCCGGGTGAACGCCATATCGCCCGGCGGGGTGTGGCGCGGCCAGCCGGAGATCTTTCACGAACGCTACCGGCAGCGCACACCGCTGGGTAGGATGGCGACGGAGGAGGACCTCAAGGGGGTGGTGGCGTATCTGGCCAGCGACCTCTCCGCGTACGTCACAGGCCAAGAGCTCATCGTGGATGGGGGCTGGACGGCATGGTAGCGCCGGTTGCCATCGGTAGTCGGGAGATCGGGCCGGGTCGCCCCTGCTTTATCATCGCCGAGGCTGGCGTGAACCATAACGGCGACCTCGGAGCGGCGAAGCGGCTCGTCGAGGCAGCGGCCCGGGCGGGTGCGGATGCCGTGAAGTTTCAGAGCTTCAAGGCTGATCGCGTGGTAAGCGCCTCAGCGCCGAAGGCGGATTACCAGTTGCAGACGACGGACCCGGGAGAATCCCAACTGGGGATGCTACGGGGCCTCGAACTCTCTGCCGAGGCACAGCGGGAACTGCACGCACACTGCGCGGGACGAGGGGTGCACTTTCTCTCGACGCCGTTCGATGAGGAGAGCGTTGACGTGTTGGTGGCGTTGGGAGTCGAGGTCTTCAAGATTGGCTCAGGTGAAGTCACCAATTGGCCCTTCCTGGAGTGCGTGGCGCGCAAGGGCAAGCCGATCGTCCTCTCGACGGGCATGTCCTACCTGGGAGAGGTTGATGAGGCAGTTCGGGTGATCCGTCATGCAGGATGCGAGCAGCTGATACTGCTGCACTGTGTATCGGACTATCCGGCGGATCCGGCGGACGTCAACCTTCGGGCGATGAAAGCCCTCGAGACGGCTTTTCAGGTGCCGGTAGGATTCTCGGACCATACTCGGGGCATTGAGGTCGCGCTGGCGGCGGTGGCCTTGGGTGCGTGCGTGATCGAAAAGCACTTCACCTTGGACCGTGATCTACCCGGTCCGGACCATAAGGCCTCGCTGGAACCGGAGGAGCTCCAAGAAATGATCGCAGCCGTTCGGACCGTAGAGCGGGCCTTGGGAGATGGCTTGAAACGCCCCGCCAAGGCCGAACTCATGAACCGGGTGTCGGTACGTCGAAGCCTGGCAGTGGTGAAGGACATTCCGGAGGGCACAGTACTCCGGCTGGATGTGCTGGGAGCCTTGAGGCCTGCGACGGGCATCTCCCCTGCCCTGGCGGGATTAGTGGTGGGGCGAAAGGCTCGACGATTACTGCGAGCGGGGGAGATCCTTACCTGGGGTGACCTGGATTGAGAACCATCGGAGTAGTGACGGTCTCCCGGTCAGACTACGGCATTTATCTGCCGGTGCTCCGACAGATCCGGCAGCAGCCGGAGCTGCGTTTGCAGTTGATCGTGGCGGGGATGCATTTGTCGCCGGAGTTCGGCTTGACCGCTGACGCCATAGCCGAGGACGGATTTACGATCGATGAGCGCGTGGAGATGCTGCTGGCCTCGGACAGCCCCGAGGGCGTGGCGAAGTCCATGGGCCTCGGCACCATCGGCTTCGCCCAGGCGTACGCGCGGTCGCACCCCGACATCCTTCTCGTGCTGGGGGATCGATTCGAGATGCACGCCGCGGTCGTGGCGGCGGTGCCCTTCCGAATCCCGGTTGCGCACATCCATGGGGGGGAGGCCACAGAGGGGGCAATTGACGACTGCCTGCGCCATTCGATCACGAAGCTGAGCCATCTCCACTTTGTCGCGACCGAGGAGTATGCCGGCCGCATCATTCAAATGGGAGAGGAGCCCTGGCGCGTGATCGTCAGCGGCGCTCCCAGTCTGGACAACCTGCAACGGATCCAATTGCTTCCCCGACCCGAGTTGGAGCGCCTCGCCGGCGGCCCCCTCCAGGATCCGTTCCTCCTGGTGACGTATCATCCGGCGACACTGGAGGACGAGCCGCCGGAGATCCAGTTCGGGGAGGTTCTGGCGGCATTGGAAGAAGTGGATGCGGGGGTGATGTTCACCTATCCGGGGGCGGACACCGGGAGCCGCGCGATCATCCGCATGATCCATGAGTTCATCACTGCGCACCCGCAGGCCAGGCTGGCAGCGAATCTCGGGATGCAGGGATACTTCAGTGCGATGCAATATGCGCGTGCCATGGTGGGAAACTCGTCCAGCGGTATCATTGAGGCGGCATCATTCAGGCTTCCCGTGGTCAACATCGGCAGCCGCCAGAAGGGGAGGGTGCGCGGGAAGAACGTGATCGATGTCGGGTGCGCGCGCGGGGAGATTCTGAGGGGTATCCGTCAGGCGTTGTCTCCCGAGTTTCGCGGCGGACTCTCGGATCTGATCAACCCGCACGGTACCGGCCATGCGGCAGACACGATTGTGGGCACTCTGAAAGATCTCAAGCTGAACGATGCGCTCCTCCGGAAGCGCTTCCACGGGACCTAAGGTGATTCAGGCTGTTGGCATCGGCGCAGGAGGCCACGCGAAGATTCTGGTGGAGCTAGTGGCTCAGGTGGGAGGCTACGAACTGGTTGGCTTCATCGACACGGACCCGACACGCTGGGGTACTCAATTTATGGGCTGCCCGGTCCTGGGAGGGGATGACCAGTTGCCTGTGCAGCGGGCCAAAGGGGTTCAGGCGGCATTCATCGGCGTGGGGGCGGTATCCAGCGCTGGGACCCGGCTGAGGGCGCGACTCTTCCGGGAGGCGCTGGCGCTGGGCTTCGAGATGCCCACCCTGGTTCATCCGCGGGCTGTGGTGTCTCCCAGCGCAAAGCTTGGCCCCGGGTCGGTCGTCATGGGCGGCGCCGTCGTGAATACCGCCGCGCGAGTGGGGGCGAATGCGACCATTTACTCAGCCGCGGTAATCGAACATGATTCGGTGATCGGTGATCACGTACACCTCTCGCCCGGCGTGCAGCTGGCGGGTGGCGTGATCGTGGAAGAGGGGGCCTTCTTGGGGATCGGGGCCGTGGTCATTCAAGGTGTCCGGATCGGGGCATGGGCCACCGTAGGAGCGGGTGCTGTCGTGCTTGCGGACATCCCGGACGGGGTGGTGGCCGTGGGCGTTCCCGCGCGCCCGCTCGAGGGGGCAAGAGCATGATCGCAGACCTCTCCCGCCTGTTGGTCGGACCGGACGCGTCGTTGCGGGAAGTCATGGCGTGCGTGGACCGGAACGCGAAAGGCATCGCCCTGGTGGTGGACCAGGAGCGGTGTCTGATCGGCACCGTGACCGATGGAGACCTTCGACGGGCCATCCTCGCTCGTCTCGACCTCAACCTCCCCGTGCGGACGCTCTTGGAGCAGCGAGCGGGCACTCCGTACGCCATTCCCCTGACGGCTCCGATGGGTACGCCGGACGCGCATTTGCTCCATCTGATGAACGAGCGCAGCGTGCGGCACATCCCCCTGGTGGACGAGGCGGGCCGCGTCGTGGACATCGGACTGCTCGGCGACCTGGTGAAGGAGTACGAGCTGCCCCTGAGCGCCGTGGTCATGGCCGGAGGGTACGGAACCAGGCTGCGCCCACTGACCGAGGAACTCCCCAAAGCGATGCTGCCGGTTGGCGACCGCCCACTCATGCAGGTGATCATCGAGCAGCTGCGTCAGGCCGGGATCCGGCGCGTCAATGTCACGACGCATTACCGGCCAGAGAAGATCAGCGACTACTTCGGGGACGGGCGGGGCTTCGGCGTGGAGCTGAACTACGTCACGGAGGACCGCCCTCTCGGGACTGCGGGGGGCCTGGGACTCGTCGCCGCGTCCGAGGAGCCACTGTTGGTCATCAACGGTGATATCCTGGCCCGGGTGGATTTCCGCGCGATGCTCGAGCATCACCGCGAACACGGTGCCGAGATGACCGTGGCAGTGCGGCAGTACGACGTGCCGGTGCCGTATGGGGTGATCGAGACAGAGGGTGCTCGCGTGCGCCGCCTCCGCGAGAAGCCCATCTTCAACTTCTTGGTGAATGCAGGAATCTACCTGCTGGAACCGGCCGTCGTGCGCAGTATTCCGAACGGGAGACGATTCGACATGACCGAATTGATCCAGCGGCTGCTGGACGAGGGCCGGCCTGTGGCGACTTTCCCCATCGTGGGATACTGGCTGGATGTCGGCAAGCACGGGGATTACGTGCAGGCCCAGGAGGATGTCAAGAGCGGGAGATTCACCACATGAACTGGCATGGCAGGCGGGTGCTGGTCACCGGGGCCGGCGGGTTCATCGGCAGCCATCTGGCAGAGCGTCTGGTGGAGCTTGGCGCCACCGTTCGAGCGCTCGTACACTACAACGCGCTCGGCACATGGGGGTGGCTTGATCCTTCACCGCTGAAGGATCAAATGGAGGTTATGGCGGGTGACGTGTGCGATCGGGACAGCACGCTGCGTGCCATGGAAGGTGTGGACACGGTCTTTCACCTGGCCGCCCTCATCGCGATTCCATACTCGTACCATGCGCCGGCGTCTTACTTGCGGACGAATGTAGAAGGCACCTTGAATGTATTGCAGGCGGCTCGTGAGCACGGCGTCGGATGCGTGGTGCATACCTCCACGAGCGAGGTCTACGGAACAGCGCGATACGTTCCCATCAACGAAACACATCCCCTCCAGGGACAGTCGCCGTATTCAGCGAGCAAGATCGCCGCCGACAAGATGGTGGAGGCTTTTCACCTGTCCTTTGATCTGCCCACGGTCACGGTGCGCCCCTTCAACACCTTCGGGCCGCGCCAGTCGGCCCGGGCCGTCGTCCCGACCATCATTACGCAGTGCTTGTCCGGACGACCTGTCCGCTTGGGGAACCTCCATCCTACGCGAGACCTGAACTACGTCGCGGATACCGTGGAAGGGTTCGTGCAGGCCGCGTCGGTCCCGGAGGCGATCGGGCAGACCGTCAACGTCGGATCCGGGAGGGAAATCAGCGTCAGGGATCTCGCGGCGGTGATCGCAGGTCTGACCGGCCGGTCCCTCGCGCTTGAGAGTGATGTGCAGCGTGTCCGGCCCGCCGGGAGCGAGGTCGAACGTCTGGTCGCCGACAATGGGCTGGCGCGCAAGCTCCTGGGGTGGGAGCCCCGGATCTCGCTGGAGGACGGACTCGCGCGCACGGTCGAGTGGATTCGGACGAATCTCCAGTGGTACCGACCACAGATCTACGCCGTGTAGTCTTGTGTCTGGGCGGTTCGCAGGGACGGAGGGATTCATACGGTTGCGGCGGGCGAGGTGGTGAGGCCATGCCAACGGATATGATTGACTCGTACCTGACGGAACTGGAAACGGTTGTGCGGAGCATCTCTCGCGATCAGATCCGTGCCGCCGTGGATCTCTTGTATGAGGCCTGGAGGGCTCGCCGGACGGTTTTCATCATCGGCAATGGGGGAAGCGCAGCCACGGCCTCGCACATGATGAATGACCTCAACAAGTCCATCGTGGTTGAGGGGATGGCGCGCCTCCGGAGCATCGCGCTCACAGACAACATTCCGCTGATGACGGCGGTGGGGAACGACCTGGATTACACGCAGATATTCGTGGAGCCCTTGCGGAATTTCTTGGAGCCGGGAGACATCCTGATTGCCATCTCGACCTCGGGGAACTCCCCGAACATCCTCAGGGCGGTGGAATATGCCCAGGGGCAGGGGGCGAAGGTCATCGGCTTTTGCGGGGAGCCGGGGGGCAAGCTGGCGGCCATGGCTGATCTCAAGGTTTCGATCCCCGCCGGCCGGATCGGGCAGCAGGAGGACGGACACATGATTCTGGACCACGTCATCTCCGCGGCCCTCCGTGAGCGCATCGAGGAGTGTTCGCCGGGCAGGCATCCCGGCCGGCCGTAATGGGGCTGGCGGGTTGAGGGGCGGTGAGAGGGACGGCGCGTGGGGGATTCCGGAAGCGCAGTCGTGACGGGCGGGGCCGGCTTTATCGGCAGCCACCTGGTCGAGCGGCTGCTCCATGACGGCTGGCGCGTGACCGTGCTCGACAATTTCTCCACCGGGCGCCCGCAGAACCTTGCCCATGTGCGGGGGCACGTGGCGCTCCGGGTCCACCAAGTGGATGCTACGAACCACAAGGAGATTCGCCGGCACTTGCGCGGAGTGGATTGGGTCTTCCATTTGGCGGCGCTGGCGGACATCGTCCCCTCCATCCAGCGCCCCCTGGATTACCACCGCGCCAACGTGGATGGGACGGCCAGCGTTCTCGAGGCCTCACGGGCGGCGGGCGTGAAGCGGTTTATCTACACCGCCTCCTCATCCTGCTACGGCGTTCCCGAGGTGTACCCCACGCCCGAGACCGCCCCCATCCGCCCGCAGTATCCGTATGCCCTGACCAAGTACCTGGGCGAGCAGATGACGTTGCACTGGGCGCAGGTGTACGGGTTGCCCGCTGTCTCCCTCCGCCTGTTCAACGTCTACGGCCCGCGATCGCGCACCTCCGGCACGTACGGCGCGGTCTTCGGGGTATTTCTGGCGCAGAAGCTGGCGGGCAAGCCATTTACGGTGGTGGGGGACGGCACGCAGACCCGCGACTTCACCTTCGTGACCGATGTCGCAGATGCCTTCCTCTGTGCGGCCGCGTCGCGGGTCACGGGCGAAGTTTTCAACGTTGGGTCGGGGCAGACATACAGTGTGAACCGCCTGGTCGAGCTCCTGGGCGGGGACGTGGTTCACATTCCGAAGCGTCCGGGGGAACCCGACTGCACGTTTGCCGACACGTGCAAGATCCGGCAAGTGCTCGGCTGGACACCGCGGGTGTCGTTTGAGCAGGGCGTTCGGATCATGTTGGACCAGATCGATTACTGGCGGGAGGCGCCGGTCTGGAGCCCGGCGTCGATTGCCGAGGCCACCCGGGAGTGGTTTGAGCATCTGGGAAAGGCGGCCGATCAGCGGAAGTAGTCCTGTCAGGAGGTGGCACGAGCGTATGGGCCGAAACCCGAAGATCTTGGACCTGGATGTACTGGCCGGTCGCTTGATGCAGCTCAAGGCGAGCGGCAAGAGGATCGTGCACTCGCATGGCGTCTTCGACCTCCTCCACGTGGGGCACATCCGCCACTTCGAAGAGGCGAAGAGAATGGGGGACGTGCTGGTGGTGACCTTGACCCGGGACGAGCACGTCAACAAGGGTCCCCATCGTCCAGCCTTCCCGCATGATCTGCGCGCAGAGGCGATCGCGGCCCTGAATGTTGTGGACTACGTGGCGATCAACCGGTGGCCCCGGTCGGTTGAGACCATCAAGCTATTGAAACCGAACATATACGTCAAAGGATCTGATTACAAGGTAGCCGAGAAGGACATCACGGGCGGTATCATTCCAGAGGCGGAGGCCGTGCAGGCGGTGGGTGGCGAGATCCGCTTCACGGACGACATCACCTTCAGTTCATCCGCGCTCCTGAACCGCCATTTCTCGCCCTTTTCGCCCGAGGTTGACCGCTACCTGGAGGAGTTCCGGCGCCGGCACTCGGTGGATGAGGTGCTGAATTGGCTGGACCGCGCCTCGATGCTGAAGCCGCTGGTCGTCGGCGAAGCCATCATTGACGAATACGTGTTCTGTGACGGGATCGGGAAATCCACAAAGGATCCCGTGCTGGCAGTCCTGCAGCAATCGGTCGAGGCGTACGCGGGGGGTAGCTTAGCCATTGCCAATCATCTGGCCGGCCTCTGTCGGCAGGTGGAGCTGATAACCCAGCTCGGGAGTGCGGAGCGTCGTGAGGATTTTGTGGGCCGAACATTGCGCCCCAACGTGACGCCGGTGCTGCTCACCAAGTCGGGCGCGCCCACCGTCCACAAGCGACGCATCGTGGATCGCTATTCGGGGAACAAACTTCTCGAGATCTATATTATGGAGGATTCGTTGACCGCCGGCGAAGACGCCTTGGCGCTCCAGCAGGCGCTGGAAAACGCGACCGCCGGCTCAGATCTGACCGTCGTGGCGGATTACGGGCACGGGATGTTGACTCCCAAGGCCATTGATTTTCTGTGCGGCGCCGCCACCTTCCTGGCGGTGAATGCCCAGTCGAATGCGGGGAACCGCGGCTTCAACCCGATTTCCAAATATCGTCGGGCAGATTACATCTGCCTGGCAGCTCATGAAATCGAGATTGAAACCCGCCAAAGAGGTTGCTTCCTTCCCGACGGCCTCCTCGGCGTGGTCCGGCAGGTTGAGTGTCCGCGCTTCACCGTTACCGCCGGGAAACGAGGCACCCTGCACTACGATGCAACCAGTGGCTTCGTGGAGGCCCCGGCGCTGGCGACCGTGGTCCAGGATCGCGTGGGTGCCGGAGACGCGGTGCTGGCGGTTACGGCGCTTCTAGTCCGCGTCGGAGCCCCCTGGGACATCGTGGGATTCGTGGGCAACGTTGCAGGTGCAGAGCTGGTTGCAGAGCTGGGGAATCGCTGCCCGCTGGAGCGGGTGACGCTGAGCAAACACATCACGTCGCTGATGAGGTAGGACGGATGCGCGAGATCCAAACCGTCCTGGTGACCGGTGGCGCCGGCTACGTGGGGGCCGCGCTGGTTCCCAAGCTCCTGGATGCCGGCTACCGCGTGAAGGTGCTTGACCTGTATCTCTACGGGGACGACGTCCTGAACGCGGTGAGGAACCACCCCAATCTGGAACAGGTCAAGGGGGATCTCCGCGACCGGAAGCTCCTGGAGCGGACGATCCCCGGGAGCGACGCCGTCATCCATCTCGCCTGCATCTCCAACGACCCCAGCTTCGAACTCGATCCCGAATTGGGCCGGGCGATCAACTACGACGCCTTCATCCCGCTGGTGGATATTTGCCGGGACAGTGGCGTGGGGCGGTTTGTATATGCCTCGTCCTCCAGCGTGTACGGCATCAAGGACGAAGAGAACGTGACGGAAGACCTTCCGCTGAAGCCCTTGACAGACTATTCCAAGTACAAGGCCCTGTGCGAGGAGGTGTTGCTTCAAAAGCGAACCCATGGTTTCACAACGCTCATCCTGCGGCCTGCAACGGTATGTGGCTATTCACCCCGCATGCGTCTGGATCTTACCGTCAACATTTTGACGAATCACGCGGTGAACGCACGGCTCATCAAGGTGTTCGGCGGCGAGCAGATGCGGCCGAACATCCACATTGAGGACATGGCCGATCTGTACCTTCGGATGTTACAGTGGCCTGACGAAGCCATTGACGGGAAGATCTACAACGCGGGCTACCACAACCACCGCGTCCGGGAGATTGCGGAGAGTGTGCGCAACGTCGTGGGCGATCAGGTGGAGATCGTCACTATCCCCACGGACGACAACCGCTCGTACCATATTTCGTCGGAGAAGATCAAGCACGAGCTAGGGTTTGTTCCCCGACACACCATTGAAGATGCGGTGGGCGACTTGGTGGCTGCGTTCCGGAGAGGCAAGATTCCTAATCCGATGACGGATATTCGGTACTACAATATTAAGACCATGCAAGCGTTGAAGCTGAAGTGACCGCCAGCATAGCCACGAATCGGGGGTACGTCATCGGCGTCGATTTTGACAATACCATCGTTACGTATGACGACCTCTTGTTTGCGTGTGCCGTCCAGCGAGGCCTGATCCCCCCCGCCGCCCAGAAGAGCAAGAAGAACGTCCGGGACCAGGTTCGCCTGTTACCGGGTGGTGAGATCGAGTGGCAGAAACTGCAGGCTCTCGTGTATGGGCCGCGAATTGGCGACGCCAGACTCAGCGAGGGCGTGCGGACGTTCTTCGGTCTATGCAAGGTAAACGGGGCAAAGGTTTACATCGTGAGCCACAAGACTGAGTTGGCTAGTTACGACGAAACTCGCACCAACCTGCGAACAGCAGCGCTTGGGTGGATGGTGACGAACAAGTTCTTCCAGACGGAGGGATTAGGGCTCTCTCGGGAAGACGTATTTTTCTGCGCAACCCGGCAAGAGAAGATCCAACTCATCGAGCAGCTAGGCTGCACACATTTCATTGACGATCTAGAAGAGACCTTTCTGGAAGAAACCTTCCCGCCGAACGTCGAGAAAACTCTCTACGCCCCGCATCGGCAAGGTGTCGTGCTACCGGGAGTCAGAGTGGTAAGCACCTGGCGGGAGATTAGTGAGTACCTCTTCGGTGCGAACCGTTGATCTATTGGATAAAGTATCAGGTAAAATAAGGCGTTTTTCCAAGGATATCGCCGCTTAACCCGTAGCAAGTTCAATCCTGGCCCATCGAGACGGCATTTATGGATTTTATTAAACCGCATTCTAATATACTGCTTATCGAGCCTCCGTTTTACCGATTTTTCGGTTATGAACGATGGTATTACCCCGTCACGCTGACGCTTTTGGGAACTTACCTCGCGGAACAGGGGCATCATGTTCGCATCTATGATGCGGATCGACCGTCACCCGAATGCAGGCCCCTGGCAAGGGACGAGGTGCGCAAAAACTATCACCTGTATGAAACGGCACTGAACACCCCGGCGCACCCCATTTGGGACGAGGTGCGCAACACGCTGATCAAACACGCCCCGGATGTCGTCGGGATCACCTCCATCACGACCAAGATTGAAGCCGCGGCAACCATCGCCAAGATGGCAAAGGAGCTTTTCGGAAAAAAGGTAATTACCATGCTGGGCGGACCGCACGTGCAGGGGATCTGCAAGTCTCATCCCGGATATGACTTCGGCCCCTGTTTCGACCAGGTCGTCACCCAGGTCCCCAATCTTGTCAACCGGAAACCAGATAAAAAATTGATATTGGATTACGAAAAATATTCGGCGAACAACCTTTCCTCCATGATAACATCCTCAGGGTGTCCTAACATCTGCACTTTCTGCTGCCACTCCTTTAAAAAGCGGACGACCTACCGCGATCCCAAAAATCTTAAAGAGGAAATTGCCGAAATCGCGGAGTGGTTCGGCGGCGCAGCCCCTGTCACAACCATGGACGACTGCTTTTTTTCTAACCAGCGGCATTTCGATGCGGTCATCACGATGTTCAAGGAGCACGGCCTGACATTCAATGTAGGTTCGCGCATCATGGCGCTTTCACGCGAGAAAATTGAGGCTTTCATCAAAAATGGAGGCAATCAATTGTTCATCGGCGTGGAAAGCGGTTCTCAAAAAATACTCGACGCCGTTGAAAAGCGGCTCAAGGTAGAGGAAACGATAAAAAGGGCAGCCTGGCTAAATGAGGCCGGGGTCCCGTGGCAGGCCTTTTTTATCGCGGGATTTCCATTCGAGACCCTCGACGATCTGAAAAGGTCAGTGGAGCTGGTCGACAGGATCAAACCCACATTCGTTTCATTAAACCGTTTTACGCCTTATCCTGGAACCAAGATTTACGACGATTATTATAGAAATGCATCCTTGAACTTCAGGGACTTGTTTCAGCTGAATGAGCGGAGTGTCGTACAGCTTTCTGATGAAATGGAGCAATATATCAAGTTTATGTATTCGACATTCGATAATTATAATAAAGCCAATAAAAAGTAGCCGCGCGATGTATCCCTCAAGTTCAGTGGATATAAAGGGAATGCAATGATCGGGAACAATGACCGTGATCGCCGTTGAGATGCGAACAGAGCTAATGAGGCGAGTCGCGGCCCGGCTTGTGAGCGGCGACGTACCGATCATCGAACCGGTCGGCGGCGGGCGGAACAGTCAGGTGTACCGGCTGGTTGGCGCGGACTCCCGGATCCATGCGCTGAAAGCCTACTTTCGGGATACTTCCGGTGACCGCGATCGTCTGCGAACGGAATTCTCCAGTTTGTGCTTTCTCTGGGAAAACGGGATCCGCGATATTCCCCAGCCGCTTGCGGCGGACTGGGATCAAGGCTGTGCGCTGTACGAGTACATCGAGGGCCAGAAAATCGCAGTACACGCGGTTACAGGTGCGGAGGTTGACGCTGCGGTACTGTTCCTGACGAGGCTGAAAGATCTAAGGGGGCGGCCCGGAAGTCGTGACTTGGCCACCGCTGCGGAGGCGTGCTTTTCTGTTCGGGCCATTGTCGAAAGCATCCAGGGACGGCTGAGCCGGTTGACCGACAAGTGTAGTGGCGAAGAGTCCTACGCGGATCTGTACGAGTTCTTGGACCATCACCTGGCGCCGAAGTTGAGAGAGATCGTCCGGTGGAGCCAGGAGGGCCTCAGCCGGGCACACCTGTCCTTTGACCTGGACATTCACCCAACTGAGCGTACTCTCAGCCCCTCCGACTTTGGCTTTCATAATGCGATCAAGCGCAGCAATGGGCAAGTGGCCTTCCTGGACTTCGAGTATTTCGGTTGGGATGACCCAGCCAAGATGGTGGTGGATGTGCTGCTTCATCCCGGCATGAACTTGGCGCACAGTTTGAAGCGGAGGTTTGTTCACGGCATCCTCCAAACTTTCGTCGAGTATCCACACCTGGCACAGCGCGTGGAGATTGTGTATCCGTTGTTCGGCCTGAAATGGTGTCTGATCTTGCTGAACGAGTTCTTGCCCGAGCACCTGCTCCGCCGGCGGTTCGCGAGCACGAACGGCTTCCAACGGCACACCTTGCAGGCTGAACAGTTGGCCAAAGCTAAACGTCTGCTGGAAACGATCGGTGAGGAGTATGAACATTTCCCCTACTTTGACTAAGAGCCCTCCGACGAATAGGACGCCGCTGGATGAACGGTCGCGGGAGCTTCGCCGCCAGATCGTGCGCATGCTTCAGGCGGCCGGGCGCGGCCACGTGGCATCCGCCTTTTCCGTGCTGGAGATCCTCCGGGTACTTTACGACGGCGTCCTGGGCTTCAACCCCCGGGACCCCCGTTGGCCCGATCGGGACCGCTGTATCCTGAGCAAAGGGCATGGCTGCTTGGCCCTGTACGTCCTACTTGCGGACAAGGGCTTTTTCCCCGAGGCGGAGCTGTGGAAATTCTGCAAGAGCGACGGGATCCTGGGGGGACATCCGGAATACGGCAAGGTTCCAGGCGTTGAAGCTTCAACGGGAAGTCTGGGACACGGTTTGTCGATCGGCATCGGGTTTGCGCTGAACGCCCGGTACGGGCGGGCCGAGTATCGCACCTTCGTCGTGGTCAGCGACGGTGAGTCAAATGAGGGCTCGGTCTGGGAAGCAGCCCTCTGCGCCAGCAAGCATCGCCTGAGCAACCTGACGGTGCTGGTGGATTACAATAAGCAGCAGTCGTATGGCACGACCTACGAGGTGCTCGACCTGGAACCCTTCGCGGACAAGTGGCGGACCTTTGGCTTTGCGGTGGACGAAGTGGACGGCCACAATGTGGAGGAACTACGGACGGCTTTGGATCGGACGCCTTTCCACCCGGACAAGCCGAGCGTGATTATCTGTCACACGATCAAAGGCAAGGGCATCAGCTTTGTCGAGAACAACCTGGAGTGGCACCACAAGAGCAAAGTGACCGATGAAGAAGTACGGGCGCTGCTGGCGGAGCTAAGAGCGGAGTGATGCGTAAGACCTGCCTGGACATGGTGTACGATCTCGCCAAGAAAGATGCCCGGATTTTCTTTATCGGATCCGACCTCGGCGTCGGGACGTTGAAGGAGTTCAAAGCGGAAATGCCGGACCGCTTCTTCATGGAGGGAGTAAGCGAGGCTAACGTCATCGGCATGGCTGCGGGCCTGGCCCTGGAAGGTAAGATCGTCTACGTGAACACCATCGCTGTCTTCATCACGCGCCGGTGTTTCGAGCAGATCGCCCTCGACCTCTGCCTGCACAACGCGAACGTCCGGCTGATCGGGAGCGGGGGCGGCCTGGTGTACGCCCCCCTGGGCCCGACCCACGAGGCGGTGGAGGACATCGCCATCTTTCGCGCGCTCCCGCGCATGACTATCCTCGCCCCCGCCGATGCCCAGGAGATGCGCCGGCTGATGCCGTGCACCGTGAACCATCCCGGCCCGATCTACATCCGCCTGGGAAAGGGGGGCGACCCGATCGTCACGGACGACCGGGTGCCGTTCCAGATCGGCAAGGCGTATCCGATGCGCGAGGGAGGCGATGCTCTCCTCATCACCACGGGGGTCATGCTGAAGACGGCCCTGGACGCTGCGGCGCTCCTCGGCGGGAACGCTATCCAGGCCGCGGTGCTGCATGTTCCCACTCTCAAGCCTCTGGATACAGACACGATCCTGCAATATGCCGACCGCGTGCCGGTGATTGTCACTCTGGAGGAACACAGCGTGATCGGCGGGCTGGGGAGTGCGGTTGCCGAGGTCATCGCCGAGGCAAACTTCACCAGCCCTAAACGGTTCAAGCGCTTGGGAATCCCGGACACCTTCCCCGACCAGTACGGTTCCCAGGCCAGCCTGATGGCGCGCTACGGCCTCACGGCCGGAGCGGCCGGTATGGTGGTGGAGCAACTCCTGTCCCCCTCGGCGGTGCCGACGGCGTCGGCCGAGGGATGAATCCCGAAGGAGGGCAATTGGTGGGACACCTGGTGAATTTCGTGACCCCGCTTCACCGTCGAACCAAACGGGACTACATCGGCCGCATGATGGACGACAAGGTCCAGTGCATGCTCAGGGCCAAGGAGTACGAATTCGACTACTGGGACGGTGATCGCCGCTACGGGTACGGCGGCTACCGCTACGATGGTCGCTGGAAGGCGGTAGCCGAGAAGCTGATTGCCACCTACGGACTCCGCTCCGATGCCAAGGTCCTGGATGTGGGATGCGGGAAGGGCCACCTACTTTATGAGCTGAAGCAACTCCTGCCCGGGGCAGAAGTTCACGGTTTCGATATTTCTCACCATGGCCTGAGTGATGCCCCGGAAGGAATCCGGGATTGCCTTTTCCGGTACCGCGCTCAGGATCCGCTTCCCTGGGGCGACCACTACTTCGACCTGGTGATCTCGCTGGGCTGCCTGCACAACCTGCGCATCTTCGAGCTGAAGACGGCCGTGGGTGAGATCGAGCGGGTCGGCAAGCAGAAGTACATCATGGTCGAGAGCTACCGCAATGAGCAGGAATTGTTCAACCTGCAGTGCTGGGCGCTGACCGCGGAGACATTCTTCGACACGGCCGAGTGGGTGTGGATCTACCGGCACTTTGGTTATACCGGCGACTACGAGTTTATCTACTTCGAATAGCGTTGGGAGAGGTGAGCCGTGCGAGTGGAGAGGACGAAGGCCGCCATCCTGGTGGAGAACCACCGGCCCCTGGTGGTCGCCGAGATAGAGCTCCCGCGGGAGCTGTGCTGCGGCCAGGTCCTGGTCAAGGTCCTCTACAGCGGGATCTGCGGCGCCCAGATCAACGAAATCGAGGCCACCAAGGGTCCCGACAAGTTTCTGCCCCACCTGCTGGGGCACGAGGGTTGCGGGACCGTCCTGGAGGTTGGGCCAGGAGTCCGGACGATCAAGGAAGGCCAGCGGGTGGTTATGCACTGGCGTCAAAGCGATGGCATCCAGTCCGAGACGCCCACCTACCGCTGGAACGGTCGCCCGGTTAATGCCGGCTGGGTAACTACCTTCAACGAGCACGCGATCGTTTCCGAAAACCGGCTGACTCCCATCTCCGAGGACTTCGATCCGCGTCTGGCGCCGCTGTTCGGCTGCGCCGTGACCACGGCAATGGGGGTGGTCAACAACGATGCCCACGTCAAGATCGGGCAGTCGGTCGTGGTCTTCGGCGTCGGTGGCGTTGGGTTGAACGTCATCCAGGCCGCCGCCATGGTCTCGGCCCATCCGATCATCGGCATCGACCTCAAAGACCCCAAGCTGGAGATGGCGAGACGGTTTGGGGCGACTTACTGCTTCAATCCGAACGCGGTCCCCGATCTGGCGAGCGAGATCAGGAAGATCGTGGGGGGCGCCGGTGCGGACGTGGTCATCGAGACCACGGGCAACGCACGGGTGATCGAGCAGGCGTACGATCTGACCCATCCGGACGGCAAGACCATCCTGGTCGGCGTGCCTCGAAAGGGCGACAACATCTCCATCTACTCGCTGCCCCTGCATTTCAAGAAGGTCCTGACCGGCTCCCACGGCGGCAGCGCCGAGCCCCACCTCGACATCCCGCGATACGTCCGGCTGATTCAGGCGGGTAAGCTGACGCTCGAGGGACTGATCACGCACGAATTCAAGCTGGACGACATCAACGAGGCCATCCGCGTGGTCCGGAGCGGAGACGCCGGACGCGTGCTGCTGTCCATGGACTGAGGACGGCGACTCGCCCGATCCCCACCGGGGGTGCCCTCGACGATCGGGCCCTGAGCGCTTGTGGGGGTGGAGATCCCATGAACCCTCGACAACTGGTCTTGCCGTTTGTGGCGGCCGGCATCGCCGCCGTCGGACAACTGCTCCTCCGGACGGCAATGCTCAAAGTGGGAGCGATTCAGGTGGCTGCGCTGGCGCGGCCGACTGCCCTGATTCGGCTGCTCCTGGGCCAGCCCCTGCTCTGGGTGGCTATCCCGGTCTACGCGGTGGGGTTCCTGGTCTGGCTGATCGTCCTGTCCCGCCTGCCTTTGAGCGTTGCCTATCCCATGCTAGCGACGACCTATATTGTCATCCCTCTTCTTTCCGCAGTCATCCTGAATGAAACAATCGTCTGGCAACACTGGCTCGGCTTCGTCCTCATCTGTGCCGGCGTGATAGCGATCGGTGCAGCCGCACATGCCCCTTAGGAATGGACATCTCCCGGCAAACAGGAACGATGCGGCGAGATAGTCGAGTTATCGAAATGACGCCAGGCGTGCTGATCATGCTGGCCGGGGCCGGCTTGATTGCATTGTCTTTTGTGTTTGAACGAGGCCAAAGAACGGCGCTTGGTGTCGGTCTGAAGCAGACATTGTCCCTTGCCGCCGGGGGAGGGATTTCACTTCTCGGTGCTTCCTGGCTTTTCGGAAGCAGGCGCACCTCCTACGATGTCATTGCGAAGACGGCAAGTGCGTGCGTGTCCTCCGTACGCCACAATCTGCGTGATTGCGGTATTGCCTTCGGTCTCTTTTGTGCCGGGCTGGTGATAGGAAGCCTGTACGTATTCATGGTTCACCGGACGGGGGTGGCCTCCTTCTATGCAGCAACGGCTCCTGTCCGACAGTCGCGCCTATTCGGAGGGATTGTTTTCCCGTATGGCGTTCTCTTTGGCGCGGTCGGGGGGCTGAGCTACGGCATTTTCCGACTGGGGATGGGGCGCACTCTTTCAGCCATCTGTGCGTTGGCCTTCATGATGTCGCCGAACCACCTGCACAATCTTGTGCCTTCGGTTATGCGGGACTATATCAAGGCACCCCTTATCCTGTGCGTGGTGCTCATCATGGGCGTCCTCGTGGTGTCGCCCTGGTCCCGAGGCAGGCTTCTAACTCTATCTGCCACCTGCGGAATGATCATCGGCGTCGGCCTGTGGTTTCGTCAGGATCTGATCGTCGTGAGCGTTCCCTTTGTAGCCGTGCTATTCTTTTTCCTCCCCGGTCCGTTGTTGGGCAATCTGAACGCGAAGTTCGCCAGCCTGGCCCTCTGGATGGCAGCCATCTTGCTGTTCTCTTGGCCCGTATTGCATCTTGGCTTTTCCTCCGGTCCACACCGCGTCCTCGGGGGGTTCATGACGCCACTTGATGGTAGGCTAGACGTGACGAGGCCGGTGTACGACTGGGGGTACCTGTTTCAGGACGAATTTGTCTGGGGGATGGCCTACGCCCAGGCGACGACGCTCTCTTCACGTGGTGTCTATTCTTTCTCTCGGGAAGAATACGATCGCTTGGGTTCCGAGTACGTTCGGAAGATCATCCGAAATTTTCCTGCGGATATGCTGACTCGCACCTATGCCGCGGTGTTGAAGGTGGTGGAACTGCCCTTCAGCTACTCCGAGCCGCCACTGGGAGTACGCGGTGGCCTTGTGGGCAGGCTGTATGACCTCCGCGGCTTCGTGGTGAACGTCTTGGCCGGGTCGGGGCTGCTCCTGAGCGTAGGCGCACTGCTCGTGATCAGCGCCCACAGCCTGCGAGAGGCGTGGTTCTTTTTGTTCTTCCTTCTCTATTTCGGGGGCTATCCCGTCCTGCAGTTCCAGGGGAGACACTACTTTCACCTGGAGTGTATCACCTGGTGGTCCTTTGGTTTTCTCGTCCAACGCGGCCTGGCGGCTCTTCGTGGGATTGTCTCCTGGGGGCTGAGTCGTACCGGCGTGTGGCCGGTGACGGAAGGGCCGTTCGGATCTGCGGGCGGATGTCGCCTGAGACGGGTAGTTGTGTTCACCGTAAGCTCCCTCGTGCTCCTGCTGGTCCCCCTGCTTGCCCTTCGCCACTACCAATCGTGGCATGTTCGCAATCTGCTGCAGGAGTATGCGGCGGCCGAGCGGCAACGGTTGCCGCGGGTGGAAGTCCCGCTGGGAAACAGCAACGTGCTGGTGATGAGTCCGGGGGAGTTTGTGCCCATGTCTCAGCACGCGGTAGGGGTTGAGTTCCTGTTGATGGAGTTCAGCCCCCGGGACTGCGATTACAGCACCGTCTGGCCCATCCTTCGGTATGCGCGCGAACCCGGATCGGGGCGGCCAGGCTTTTCTCGGACTCTGAGCGTCGACATCGGGAGGCGGCAACAGAGGGTGACACAACTTGTCTTTCCTGCCATCTCCTATAATGACGGTCAGGAGTCCGTACATTTCACCGGACTTGAGCTGACTAAGGCACAGGCGCGCTGCCTGAGGGGGATGTATCGCATCACAAACACACGGAAATTTCCACTCCTATTGACGGCCGTAATCCCTCCGGCAACGGGCCGCTCGCCTCTGTATCAGACGATCGGTGTATTGGAGGCGACGGGGGTGTATACCGTACCAAGAAACATGCCGAGTTCCGTTATTGCGGCCGTCCTGGCGCGGCCCGTCACCACGCCGAGACGGTCGGAGGTTGACGTATTGAGCGACATTGCTCACATAGACGGGGATCAGTGGGGAATTCGGGGGTATGCGATACCTCAGAGCGATCCGTATAACTTTCCGGCACGGGATCGCTCGCACTCCCTTCTGGCGAGCGCGTTTCATGCGGACGTGTCAGTGGGGGTTGTCGATACCGATTTGTTGAAGACAAAGGAAGTCCATCTCTCAAGGAAAAGCTACTTCGTTGCCCAGGGAGTAATGTATGCAGGGGGGGCGACGCTTGGGCTCATCAAGGATGGCAGGACCGCGGGGGACATCAGCATATCCAGCAGAGGGCCTTTCACGGTTGTCATCGAAGTACCTGAAGATGGCGACTTCTCTCTCGGGATCTCGAATGACCTGGATGGGTACACCTCGCTGGAGAACCGCTTTATCGTTCGAAGGGTGGGCTGGGTGAATGTGCTCCAGAACTGATCGGGTGGGCCCTGGACGATATCAATGTGGCGCTCAACAAGATCCGGGCGGGCGAGGTCGCCGGGCGCTGCGTCATCGAGATATCGTGAAGAGGCCCGACCGACGATGACGACGCCCATCAGTCGCGTTCTCGTGCTCGGGCACGAGGGGTTCATCGGGCGCCGCGTGTGGGCGGCGTTCGCGGAGTGCTCCCCCGAGGCGAAGCTCGTCGGGCGGTCCCACCCGGCCTTCGACCTGACCGACCGCGCCGACGCAGCCAAGCTCGTGGAGCTCGTCGACGAGGAGACGGCCGTCGTCGTCCTCTCCGGCATCAAGCGCCAGCTCGGCGACACCCTCGACATCTTCGAGAAGAACATGGCGATGGTCGTGAACCTCTGCCGGGTGCTTGAGAAGCGGCCGGCCGCGCGAGTGGTCTACTTCAGTTCGGCCGCGGTTTACGGGGAGGAGATTTACAACCTTTCCATCACGGAGGAGACGCCGGTGAGGCCGAGCACCAACTACGGCATCGCCAAGTACGCGTGCGAGCGGCTGCTGGACAAGGTCGCGCAGCAGTCGGGCCAGGGCTCGCTCGTCGTGCTCCGACCTCCGGTGGTCTACGGGCCGGGCGACGTGACGAGGACCTACGGCCCCTCGGGCTTCGCGCACGCGGCGGCTGCAGGAGAGAAGGTTGTCCTCTGGGGTGACGGAAGCGAGCTTCGCGAGTTCGTCTTCGTGGACGACGTCTCGGAGGTCGTCAGGCGCCTCACCTTCGGTGACTTCGATGGGGTGGTGAACCTGGTCACCGGCACGAGCCGCTCCTTCAGGGAGGTGCTCGATATTGCCGTCGGGCTCGCGCCTGACCCCTTCGAGGTCGATCACCGGGCGAGGACCAAGGACAAAGTCGACCACGTCTTCACGGGCGGGCTTTGCGCGAGGCTCGTCGCCGGCTTTGAGTTCACCTCGCTGGAGGAGGGCATGGCCCGCACGTTCGAGGCCGAGCGCGAGGGGGCCCTCGTGGCGGGGAAGCGCGCATGAGGCGCTGTACGGCGTGCGACTATGAGCGCGTGGCTGAGGTCGCGGACTTGGGGCCGCAGCCAATCTCGAACCGGTTTCTTGCGGCGGCGGACGCCCCGGAACAGACCTTCCCGATGCTCCTAGGTCAGTGCCGGGCGTGCGGGCTCGTGCAGCTCATCGACCCCGTGCCCGCTGTGGAACTCATGCCGCCCTACGATTGGATCACGTACAACGAGCCCGAGGCGCACCTCGACGCGCTGGCCCGCGTGGTGCGGGCCCTGCCCGGCATCGGCAAGGAGTCGGTCGCAGCGGGGGTGAGCTTCAAGGACGACTTGACGCTTCGGCGCCTCGTGGGGCTTGGCTTCGGTCGCTCCTGGCGCATCGATCCGCGTCTGGACTTCGGCGTCACGCATCTCGGTGCTGGAGTCGAGATCATCCAGGAACAGCTCACCCCGGAGGCAGCCGGGTGTATCGCGGAGCACTACGGCGCTGCCGATGTGGTCGTCGTTCGGCACATCCTGGAGCACGCCCACGACGTCCCCAGGTTCCTCGAGGCGGTGGGCCGGCTCATGAAGCCAGAAGGGTGCGCGGTCATCGAGGTCCACGATTGCACGCGCGCCCTCGAAACACTCGACTACTGCACGCTATGGGAAGAGCACATGGCGTACTTCACCTCCGAGACACTCGCGACCTCGATCGAGTGCGGGGGTCTCGGCGTAGAGCGCCTCGAACGGTATCCCTACCCCTTCGAGGACTCGCTGGTGGCGATCTGCAGGCCGAGGGGCCGGCGCGCACCGTCGCCCGCGGCGGAGGTGCTTGCGGGCGAGGAGGCGCGGCTCGCCGCGTTTGTGGGCGCGCTCCCGGCGCGGCGCGATGTGGTCAGGTGCCACCTCGAGGCGGCGATAGCGCGCGGCGAGAAGATCGCCTTCTTCGGTGCAGGCCATCTTACTTGCACGTTCCTCATGCTCATGGGCATCGCCGACCTGGTGGCCTTTGTGGTGGACGACAACCCGAACAAGAAGGGGCTGTTTATGCCCGGCTCGAGGCTGCGTATCCGCCCCTCCGAGGCGTTGTCGGCTGAGCGCGTCCGCCTTTGCCTCATGGCACTGAGCCCGGCCTCCGAGGAGAAGGTCATCGTGTGCAACGATGCCTTTATCGGCAAGGGCGGGGCGTTCGCTTCGGTTATCCCCTCGAGCCCAAGGGCGCTCGAGATCCTCGCAGCGGCGGCGCACTGATGCGCACGAGGCGAGAGAGCGACGAGGTTCTCTATCCAGACGAGGCGGTCGTGGTCGTGGGCCCGGCCGACATCGAGGAACTCAAGGTGGCGGCCAAGGGGAACGCCCGCTGCCGCATACGCCTTTGCAGCCACCGTAACGTGGGCGACCGCGTGCACGAGATGCTCATAGTCCACGAGCGCGACACCTACGTGCGCCCGCACAAACACCTGGGCAAGAGCGAATCCTTTCACGTGATCGAGGGGCTGTGTCGCGTGGTATTGTTAGACGATGTCGGACAGGTAGTCCGAATCGTTGCGCTTGGTGACCATGCGTCGGGCCGGGCCTTCTACTACCGGATATCCGACCCTTACTTTCACACGCTGGTCATCGAGTCGGACGCGCTCGTTTTCCACGAGACGACCGCGGGCCCGTTCGACCCCGCTGAGACCGTCTTCGCCTGCTGGGCGCCCCAGGACGGCAAAGAGGCGAGGCGCTACCTTGAAGGATTGAGAGCATCCGTGGAGGGCACGCAATCCACGGGCGAAGGCAAGTGAGAAGGAGAGCTGGATGAGAGTGAGGGCCTACCGCCGCGACAGGTGCCGGCTGTGTGACTCATCGAAGCTTGAGGTCGTCGTGAAGCTCGAACCCACGCCACCGGGCGACGACTTCGTGCTGTCAGACCGCTTGGGCGAGGTCCAGGAGACCTACCCGCTCGACATCGCGCTCTGTTCCGAATGCGGGAACACGCAGCTCATGGACATCGTAAGTCCCGAGGCCATCTACGACAGATACAAGTACGTCACCTCGATTTCGCTGGGGCTGCCTGAGCACTTCGCGCGGTACGCCGAAGATATCATGGAGCGCATCGCCCCGCCCGCCGGTTCGCTCGTGGTCGAGATGGGGAGCAACGAAGGTGCACTGCTTCGGGCGCTGAAGGCAAATGGGCTCAAGGTGCTCGGTGTCGATCCGGCGGCCGAGATCGCACGCATGGCCACCGACAGCGGCGTCGAGACGCTGGCCGCCTACTTTACCGCGGAGCTTGCGGCCGAGATCCGGAGCGCGCGCGGGCTCGCCGCGGTGGTCGCAGCGAACAATGTCTTTGCGAATATCGACGACGTCGCCGACGTCATCGAGGGTATCCGCGATCTGCTGGCTCCTGGCGGCGTCTTCATCATGGAGACGTCGTATTGGCTCGATGTTGTGGACAAGGCGCTCCTTGACACGATCTTCCATGAGCACCTCTCGTACTTCTCGGTGAAGCCGCTCGGCGACTTCTTCCGCCGCCACGGGATGCAGCTCATCGACGCGCAGCGTCTCCCCACCAAGGGTGGGTCCGTGCGGATCACAGCGCAACTCGTAGGAGGCCCGCGGCGGGTCGCGGTCAACGTGGGCGAGCTCATCAGGCGGGAGCGGGAGCGCGGTGTGCAGGACGCCGCGAGGCTCAGGGGGTTCGGCGCGAGTCTCGAGGCTCCAAGAAAGGAGCTTCACGAGTTCGTCCAAGGCCTCAAGGATGAGCGAAAGAGCGTCGCCGCATACGGCGCGGCGGTCGGCCTCACGACGCTCATCTACCACTACGGTCTGGGCGAGATGCTCGATTTCATTGCCGACGATTATGAGCCCAAGCAGGGCAGGTTCAGCCCGGGCTTCCACATCCCGGTGCTGGCCCCGTCCGCCCTCTACGAAAAGAAGCCCGACTACGTGATCGTCCTGGCGTGGCGGTACTGTAGGCCGATCATCGCGAAGCACCAATCGTTCTTGAAACAAGGTGGGCATTTTGTTGTCCCCCTGCCATCCGTTCAGGTTTTCTAAGCGATGCGGTCTCCCAAGCGTCGCCACGAGCAGGTTGTCTACGAGAACCGGTATCAGCAGGTCAGCCGGGTCCTGGTGGATTTTGGCGAATTCACGAAGGAATACTTCGTCACCGATACGGGGCAGCGGGCGGGCGTGGTCGTGGTGCACGGCGAATCGGTCCTGCTGGTCAGGCAATATCGATTGTTGATCAACGGCTTGTCGTGGGAGATCCCCGGCGGGAAGGTTGATGAAGGCGAGACACCGGAGGCAGCGGCTGTCCGGGAATGCTTGGAGGAGACCGGAATCCGGTGCATGAATCCTCGCCCTCTTCTCTTCTACCACGTAAGCCTCGACACGAACCACAACCCCACTCACCTTTTCTACTCGACTGATGTGCTGGCGGGGAGCGATCCGCGGAGCATTCACCAGCGCGAGGTGAGTGGGTCTGAGTGGGTCCCGCTTGCCCACTGCCTGGAGATGATCTCTCGCGGACAGATCGTCGATTCTTTTTCGATCCTGGCATTGCTCGCGTACCAGGGACTCGGCGTGCGGTAATGGTCTCTTGCGCAGGGCGAGAGGCTGACATTCGGCGCACGCACCGATGTCCGTAACGAGAGGCAGACGGGTTCCCATGGAGAAGATTTCCTGGTGGCGCACAAGCTTCGGCGATGAGGAGGTCAGGCGCATCGCGGATGCTATCGTGCATGAGCAGATCAGCCAGGGCCCTGTCACGGCCGAGTTCGAGCGCCGGTTGGGGGAGGTGCTTGGAATACCGTATGTGGTTGCCACGACCAGCGGCAGCATGGCGCTACTTATGGCCCTTCTCGCTGCAGGGATCCAGCCTGGGGACGAAGTCATCGTGCCGAATCGGACGTGGATCGCCACGGCACATGCCGCCAAGCTGCTGGGCGCCAAGGTCGTGCTGGTCGATGTGGAGAAGGAGCGGCCGCTGCTGGATGTGAACGAGGTAGAGCAGAAGATTACTGCGCGGACGAAGGCGATTATGCCGGCCCACCTGAATGGGCGATCGGCCGCAATGGAGGACATTCTCAAACTTGCGGCGGCGCACCACCTGCACGTTATCGAGGACGCCGCCCAGGCACTGTGCTCCAGGAATACCCTCGGACTGCTCGGGACACAATCGGACGCTGGATGCTTCTCGCTGTCCGTGGCAAAGATCATCTCGACCGGTCAGGGCGGCTTTGTCGTGACCAGCAATCCGGCGACGTTTGAACGACTGAGGCTCATGCGAACGCACGGGGTGGGCGACGTCATCAACGCCTCGTACACAGAGTTGGGGTTCAACTTCCGGTTCACGGACATCCATGCGTCGATCGGCTTGGCGCAGCTCGCACGGTTGCCTGAGCGGATTCAAAAGGTTAAGGCAATTTACGCCAAGTATGCTTCGCAGATCTCTGAATTCCCCTACCTCACGCTGATCCCCGTTGACATGGCGGCGGGAGAGATCCCCATTTATGTCGAGGTACTGTGCCCGGAGCGGGAGAACCTGATTCAGTTCCTCGCGGATGAGGGCATCCAGACGCGCCCATTTTACCCGGACTTGAACCAGGCGGGCTACCTGAACAACTCCGGCCTCTTTCCACACTCGGAGGTATTCGGAGAGCAGGGGTTGTTTCTGCCGTGTGGCCCGGAGCAGCCACTGGAGAACATCGACCGCGTCCTAGATGCACTCCATGAATTTGACAAGCGACAATGAGATTTGTAGCGCTCGGCACGTCGATTTTCATCACTCGCTGTATTGAGGGGTTGCGGGACAGTGGCCATGAGGTTTGCATGCTATTGGCACTCCCCGAGCGGTTGCGACCGAATAATTCAGATGATCTGAAACCGTTTGCGTCCGATCGGCGGATCGTGTATTTCGAGGTCGGAGATATCAATGGCGGGGAGGCTTTGGCAACGATCCAATCTGTCGGTCCCGATTTCATCATTTCCGCATGGCCGCGAATATTGCGACGATCAATACTAGAGATCCCGCGATGTGGTGTGATCGGATCCCATCCAACGGCTTTGCCATTTAATCGGGGGCGACATCCTCTCCATTGGCTGATTACGTTAGGTTACTCCGAATCTCGGTTGACATTTTTTAGAATGGACGAAGGAATTGATTCGGGTCCAATCCTCTTGCAGATTCCCTTTAGGATCGAGTCCAGTGACTCGATTGGCGATGTAGTGGCGAGAGTGAATGCAGCTGCTTACGATGGCGCTCTTCAACTCGGTCGGATCATATCCGCCAAGGGCCAGCCTATGGGTTTGCCACAAGATCATAGCCGAGCGAATTACTGGCGGAAGCGTACGCCGCACGATGTTACTCTGGATTTGCGTATGTCAGCGGATATGATTATTAGGACAATCCGGTCGTTTACAGCACCCTATCCCTGTGCAAACCTTCTATATGAACAATGCCTCATCAAAATCGTAGATGCGGAGGTTGCACCTGTTGAGATACCCGTGGACGACTTGATGCGGATGGAACCGGGGAAGGTTCTCGATGTGAGTGAGACCTGTATCCGAGTGAAAGCAAATGACCGGATTGTCGATCTTAAGTCGAAAGACCCATTGCCAAAGGAAATTCGTCAAGCAAAGTATATCCACCCGCCGTCGAGGTATCTGATTGACCACGTGGGCATCCTAGCCTCGCAGTTGACCTAGTAGACGTCGGCGCACATCGGATGACCTTCACGCTGGAAGGCTTCCCGATAATGGTCTTGCTGGCTTACTGGACTTTCCTCGATCCCCTTCAAGGAAGATAGGACTATGGTCGAACGAACATTGACCGTCGAATCCGTTAGGAAGCCGGGCGTGCGCGTGCGCCGTTTCCTGCGGCGCCAGTTTGCCGAGGTGAGCAAGGGGGGCGTAATTGTTCTTAGTCGCAAGGTCGGAGTATTGGTGGCGATGGCCGTGCTTTTTCCCATCGCGTTGCTGCTTTGGCTTCTCGAGCGCTGGGTGGTGGTTCGATTCGTGCCGCTGTTCAGCGAGCGGATCGGGCATTTCGCCGCCACAACGGAAATATACTTGTGCGAACGGGATGCAGGGATCAATGTCCCGCGGCCGCGCTCATTTGACGTCCCGTACTACGGATCGCCAGCCTCCAATTCCCAACTGAAGAAGATGTGGGATCGGACGTTGCGCATCTGGCCCTTCGTCATGGCCCACCGGTTGCATCGTCTGAGTCGCCTTCTGCCGCGGGCTGACATCCACGAGGTCCGTTTGGCCGAGGCCCGAGACGTCCACGGTCTGCTGGCTCGGACGGCGGCCCACCTGGCGTTTACACAGGAAGAGGAGCGCGCTGGGTGGGCGGCCCTACGAGAATTGGGTTTGCCGGAAGGGGTCCCATTCATCTGCTTTCACGCGCGCGATTCGGCATATTTGAACGCGGTCTATCCGAAGAATGATTGGAGCTACCACGACTACCGAGATTCCAGCATTCACAGCTATCTGCCGGCTGTGGAAGAGCTTTCGAAGCGTGGATACTTCGCCGTCCGGATGGGTTCGATTGTGAAGGAACCGTTGCGAACCTCTGCACCGCGGATAATTGACTACGCCACGATTGGGAAGCGAACAGACTTTCTGGACGTGTTTCTGGCGGCGAAGTGCCGTTTTTTTCTAAGCTCTGGAAATGGGATTGATGCCGTTGCCATGATTTTCAGGCGGCCCTTGATCTATGTGAATCTGGTGCCCCTCGAACGCGCCACCACTTGGCTGCCGGATCATTTGTTCATCCCCAAGAAGCATTGGCTGCGAGACGAGCACCGCTTCTTAACCTTCCGAGAGATTCTGGAATCGGGCGTGGGGCGATTTCTCCATTCTGAACAGTATGCGGCACACGGGATAGAGCTGATCGAGAACACGCCGGAGGAGATCGCCGCGTTGGCAATCGAAATGGACGAACGCCTCAAGGGGACTTGGCGCACGACCGAAGAGGACGAGGAGCTCCAGCGGCGCTTCTGGTCTCTGTATCCTCCGAGCGAACTGCACGGCGTTATCGTATCACGCATCGGGGCGGAATTCCTTCGTCAGAATCGCGATCTGCTCGCCTGAGGGACCATTCACCCGGACGATGTGTGGTCAAGTGGAGTGATGAGAGAATAGCCTTGGCCTTTCTTCTGTTTCCCGACCATCAAGAAATCATCTTGTCTAGCCGCTTGCCGGCGGTCTCCCGGTTCATGGTCCTATTTCGGGAACTAACACGCCGGGCCGAGGTTGATCGCGCAGTCGTGTATGGCGTCCTGACGACGGTGTGGGGGGTCGTATCGGGACCGGTATCGTTGGTTCTCATTGCGACCCGCTTCTCCCCCGAGGTGCAGGGATTCTATTATACATTTGGAAGCGTCCTGGCTCTGCGGGTGTTCGCGGAACTGGGTTTGGGCGGTGTGATTGCCCGATTCGCGAGCCACGAGTGGGCAGCGTTGAGCTTGGACGATCAAGGACGGATCGTCGGCCGACCGGAGGCTTTGTCGCGCCTGGTGAGCTTGGGGCGAATCGCTTTCCGGTGGTATCTCGTGGCGAGTGGTGGCGTCGCAGTGGGCTTAGGGCTGGCCGGGTACGTCTTTTTCGCGCAGTCTTCATATCCGGGTGTCAATTGGGTCGCCCCTTGGTTCACCCTGTGCATTCTGAGTAGCATGAATTTGTACCTGGTGCCGGCATGGTCGCTTTTGGAGGGATGCAATCAGGTTTCGCGCGTGTACGCCTTTCGACTGATCCTGGGTATCCTGAGCAGTCTGTCCGTCTGGGCTGCAATCCTGTCTGGAGCGGGACTCTGGGCGGCCGCGATCGCCGCTGCGGTTGGCATCGTCTGGTCAGGGGTGTTTCTCGGTTGCCGGTATCGGCGTTTCTTCAAGCCCTTCTTTTCCTCGATGGTTGGACCGTCGATTAGCTGGCGGTTTGAGATCTGGCCGATGCAGTGGAGGATTGCGCTGAGTTGGCTGAGTGGCTATTTTACCTCCTCGATCTTCACGCCAGTGCTGTTCCACTATCATGGTGCTCTCGCGGCCGGTCAGATGGGAATGACCTGGAGCCTGGCGGCCACTCTTGGCGCGATCGCCTCCACATGGAGTTCAACCAAGGCACCTCGGTTTGGAATGCTGATTGCCAGAAGAGAATATTCGGAACTTGATCGTCTCCTCCTCCGGGTAGCTACCGCCTCAATCACGGTCCTGATCTCTGGGGCATTGGCGATCTGGTGCATGGTGTATGTGATCTACACCCTAGGCATTCCACTCTCGAAGCGTCTCTTGCCCCCCCTGCCAACCGGACTATTCCTGGCCGGAGTAGTCATGATGAACTGCCTTGGCCCCGTGGCGGTTTACCTCCGCGCGCACAAGAAGGAACCGTTCGTCCTAGTGTCCATCGGCCTGGGGGTTTTGATCGGCCTGTCCACATGGTTCCTGGGAAGCCGTTTCGCCGCGACGGGGGTGGCGATTGGATATCTGGCGGTCGCAGTCTTTGTCTCCGTCCCATGGAACGCGATTATATGGTATCGGTGTCGAGCCGCATGGCATTGGGACTCTGATCGGTCCCACGCCTGATGCAGTGCAGGTAGCGGCAGGGGGTGTAACATTACACGGCAGTTCCTCTACGGCCTAGCGGGGCGCACGATGGTGGGATGGGTACGGATCCTCACCGTCGAGGAAAATCTGCAGCGGACGATGCGGTCTGTGTGGGAAGGGAGTGTGGAGGAAGTGACTTGGTGACTAGGCCCTTTGAGCCGGATGCGCCGGCACCCGAGGGCTTTGTTCCACTTTGCGTCCCCGAGATCCGGGGGAACGAGTGGCGCTACGTGCGGGAGTGCCTGGATACGAACTGGGTCTCCTCGGTCGGCGCGTTCGTAGATCGCTTCGAGCGAACAGTCGCAGACTACGTGGGCATCCGGCACGCCGTGGCGACGGTGAACGGGACCGCTGCCCTGCATATCGCCCTGCTCGTGGCCGGAGTGCGGCCCGAGGACGAGGTGCTGGTCTCGACGCTCACCTTCGTCGCCCCGACCAACGCCATCCGTTACGTCGGCGCCTGGCCGGTGTTCATGGATGCGGAGCCAAACCACTGGCAGATCGATCCGCAGAAGGTGAAGGATTTCCTGGCGCAGGAGTGTGAGTGGCGCAACGGAGAGCTGCGCGACAAGGCAACCTTCCGGCGTGTCAGGGCGATCCTGCCGGTCCACATCCTTGGCCACCCCGTGGATATGGACCCGATCTTGGAGATGGCGAGACAGTATGGGCTGATCGTCATCGAGGACGCGACGGAGAGCCTGGGCGCTAAGTATCTTAACCGCCCCGTGGGGCACTTAGGCGACATAGCGTGTTTCAGTTTCAACGGCAACAAGATCATCACCACGGGTGGCGGGGGGATGATCGTCACGGACAACGAGGCGTGGGCGCACCGAACCCGGTACCTCACCACTCAGGCCAAGGATGATCCAGTGGAGTTCGTGCACGGGGAGATCGGCTATAACTACCGCCTGACCAATATCCAGGCGGCGATGGGTGTGGCACAAGTGGAGAAGCTGGATGAATACCTGGCCGCCAAGCGCCGCATCGCGAGCTGCTACACGGCAGCCCTCCATGACATCCCAGGCCTCCGGCCGCAGGCGACGGCGGGGTGGGCGGCCAGTAGCTACTGGTTGTACACCGTACTGGTGGACCCCGAGCGATACGGACGGAATAGTCGGGAGCTGATGGCCTATCTGGAGACCAGGCAGATCCAGACCCGCCCCCTCTGGCGGCCGAACCATCGGCTGCCACCCTACGAAAAGTGCCGGGCATATCATGTAACGGTGGCCGATCAACTCCATAGCCAGGCCCTCTCCCTCCCCAGTTCCGTCGGCCTGACGGACGAGCAGTTCGAGCGTGTGGTGAAGGCGCTGGCCGATGGACACGGTGGACGCGTGTGAGAGGCCACATCACCCAGCAGATCCTGGATGCCTACCGGCGTTGCTCCTTGGGCACACGCCTCCACGTCATCATCCGGAACCGGCTCTGCCCTATGGATCGTATCGTCCGCCGGGCGCCGGCCTCGGGCCGGTGCCTGGACATCGGATGCGGGCACGGGCTCTTCGTCTATTATCTCGCCGCGGGGTCTGGGTCACGGTCGATCCTGGGCGTTGATGTTTCGTCTGACAAGATCACCGAAGCGTGCAAGGCTGAATTTCCCAGTGGCCAAGTGCGCTTCGAGTGCCAGCCACACACGGAGGTGCACGAAGCGGACTTTGACCTGATCAGCCTGATCGACGTGCTGTATCTGATCCCGCCGGACGAGCAGGCGCGACTTCTGCGCTGGTGTCATGCGCATCTCGCACCCGCTGGGATTTTGATTGTCAAGGAGGTTGATGATCGACCCCGCTGGAAGTACTGGATCAATTATGCGGAGGAAACGTTGGCCGTCAGGGTTCTGGGGATCACACTAGGGCAGCGGCTGTACTTCAGGCCGCCTGCAGCCATCGTCAAGGATCTCACGGCAAGCGGCTTCAGCGTGGATGTGGAGCCGATCCACCGCGGCTATGCGCACCCGCACGTCCTCTACGTCTGCAGGAAGTCCGCAACATGACCGAGAGCGGGGGAAAGAAGCGGCTCATCGTCAACGCCGACGACTTCGGACTGACTGAAGGGATCAATCGGGGGATCGTCGACGCCTGGAGGCACGGCATTGTCACGTCGGTCTCCATCGCTGCTACGGGGGAGGCGTTCGAGCACGCCGTCGGTCTGGCACGACAGCACAATCTGGACCTTGGCATTCACCTCACCCTGATTGAGGAAAGGCCCCTCATGGGAGCCCTCCGCGTTCCAAGCCTGATGGGCAGCAATGGTGGAATGGCTCCGCGCTTTCATGTCTTGCTGCGACGCCTCGTCGCGGGGCGAGTTCGCACGGGGGAGGTGCGGGGCGAACTGAAGACCCAGATTGAGCGCTGCCTTGCGAAAGGACTCGTTCTCAGTCATCTGGACAGCCATCAGCACGTGCACGTATGGCCCAGCCTGCTTACGATCGCCATTGACTTGGCAAAGGAATACAGCATCCCAGCCATCCGATGTCCGCGGCTGGACTTCAAAATAGAACCTCGGAGCCTCAATGGACGGTGGACGGCCGTTCGCTTTTGGCTGGCTCTGGTGTTGAGTTCCCTCAGCCGGATTGCGGCGCGGCGGATTCAGAGGACCGGCTTATACACGACCGACTATCTTGTGGGCATCCTCGCAACCGCAGATCTTAATGAATACCGGGTCGGTGAATTACTGAGCAGAATACGACCGGGGACTACAGAGCTAGTGGTTCATCCTGGGGAGGAGGACGCCGCTACGAACCGTGCTTATGGTCATTGGGGCTTTCGGTGGCAACGGGAGCTGGAAGCATTGACGTCTCAGGCTACCTCTGCCCGCATTCGGGAGCATGGCATAGCCTTAGTCTCATATCGGACAATTGCGCAGGAAATGGGCGCCGTAGCATAAAGGTAGCCACAAGTGAGAGTTCTCGTCACAGGTTCAGAGGGGTTTGTGGGGCGGCATTTGATCGAATACCTGACGGCGGCCAAAGACGTGACCGGCGTCGGCGTGGACAGGCAGGCTCAGGAACAATGCAGTTCGGGCTGGACGACCCTCGCAGTCGATCTTTTGGATCAGATGCGTGTTGAAGAGGCGGTAAGCGTGGCGAACCCTGACGTCATCTTTCACCTGGCCGACCCGGCAGTCGGCTCGCGGGCGAGCGATTCCGGCTTGCAGCCGTATGCCGCCGCCTATGCGATCTGGTATAACCTCCTAGAGGCAACGCGGAAGCTTTGCCCTGAGGCAAAGGTATTATTTGCGTCATCGAGTGCAGTGTATGGGAGGGTCAAGCCGTCGGAGCTTCCCATCCGGGAGGACGTGCCCGTTCGGCCGTTGAGCCATCAAGGCGTGGCAAAGGCCTCCCAGGAGCTTCTCGGCGGTTACTTCGAGGCGTGCTTCGGGGTTCGAGTTATCCGGCTGCGGACATTCAATCTCATCGGTCCTGACCAGGGCGAGGGTTTTGTGTGCTCGGCCATTACCAAACAACTGGTTGAAATTAAGCTTGGCCTCCGCGAGCTCCTCATTGAGATCGGAAACCTTTCCTCCTCCAGAGATTATGTGGACGTCCGCGACGCGGTGGAGGCCTATTGGGCCCTGGCGGAGAAGGGGACGCACGGCGAGGCCTATAACGTCTGCTCGGGGCGTGCCTGTTCGGTTCAGGAGGTCCTGGACATCCTGCTGAAGGGGCCTGGGAGCCCGGAGAGGGTCGCGGTGAAGCCGAAACCCGATTTGCAGAGACGCTGCGACATCCCGATCTCGCAGGGGAGCTATGACAAGTTGCGGCGATCGACCGGGTGGTCGCCGAGGCGCAGTCTGGAGCGGTCCCTGGAGGATTTGATGACCTCGTGGGAGTGTGCCCTGTCTGGCCGAGCGTGAAATGGAGAGACCGTGACCAGCAAAGGACCGTCCCTGAGTCTAGCGATTCCCATCTATAACGAGGCCCGAAACATAGAGCGGGTCCTCAAGAAGGTCGTTAGCGCCCTGTCGGACTGGACCGATGATTTCGAGATCATCCTGGTTGAAAGCGGCAGTACGGACGGGACCCGAGAGCTTGTGAGACGGTTGAGCCAGGAAGATCCCCGCATCCGTGTCATCCACGAGATGAACCGTGAGGGCTACGGCAATGCCATCAAGCTGGGATTGACCAATGGTACGAAGGAGATCGTGGGCTACATCGACGCCGACGAGCCCTTCGACACCATGAGGATCGGTGAGGGCCTGGAGCACCTGAAGGAGCATGACGCTGTCATCGGGTACCGGATCGGGCCACGAGAGAACGTCAAGCGACTGATCGTATCTCGTACCTATAACGTCATGATCCGGCTGCTGTTTGGCCTCCGGGTCCGGGATGTGAACTTCTCCTTCAAGGTATTCCACCGAAGGGTGCTGGATCGAATCCGGGTAAGATCGCGCGGCGCATTCATTGATGCCGAACTGCTGCTGGAGGCGCGAAAGGCTGGCTTTCGGATGTACGAACACGGGTTCGAGTTCATGCCGCGGGATACCGGGGACTCGACTCTCTTCCGAGTCTCGGTGGTGTGCAACATTTTGCTGGAGATGGTCCGTTACTGGCTTGGCCCGTGGCGGGTCCATCTGACGGCCGGCCGGCATCCGGAAGATAACAAGCAACTCCCCGCGAGATGAGGATCCGAAGAGGGTTCAAGTCTCCCCGGCAGGAATTCTTTCGCCGAGGATGCGGAGCTGGCAGGGGGGATCTCCCTTACGAAATGCACATTCGCGCATTCCCGCAATCTTCCCAATCTGACGGATCGGCCCTGAGAAATCCTAGCTGTGAGATTCGGTTTCCTTTTGGCACAAGTACGATGGGGCTCTGGTGTCCCGAGATCGACGAATGAATTCCTGTACTCTCTCCAGGCGAGCCTATTGGGGCATTGTCCTGTTTGCGGGCTCCTTGGGAGGCCTTATGGGCCTCTTTTTTGTCTTTCAAGGGGACTTCTGGACGGATGAGAACTGGTATTACGCAGGAAGCTGGGCCTTCGCCAAGGGCCGCTTGCCCCATGTGGATTTCTTCATCCATCATAACCCGCTCGTCTTCTACGTCTATGGGCTCGTGCAGAAGACTGTCGGGCCCAGTTTGCTGGTCGGCCGCTTGCAGTCCTTCGTGTTGTGGTTCCTCTCATTGGTGCTGCTCTGCCGGATCGGGCGAAGGGTGGGTGGGCGATGGGCGGGAGTCCTTTTTCTCGTGTTGGCCATCACAAATCCGTTCTCTGTGAGGTTCTTCAATACGTTCAGCTGGCGCCCGCTGGAGGCCTTTCTCCTGGCGCTAGCCCTCACCTTCCTCTGCGCAGACTGGTCGCCCCGGATCCGCTACCCGCTCGTGGTGGCGGTCCTCACGCTAGAGGTCGGTCTCCGATATCTGATCGATCTGAGTTCCGTCCTCTTGCTGGTGTTCCTGATCTACGTCCTGGTGAGCCAGTGGCGGGACAAGGGGGTGATCGCCCTCTCTGTGGCGGTGGCCATCAGCGGGCTGGTTATACTGCTCCTCCCGTACCTCATCCTGGCAAGGGATCAGTACCTTTTCGACGCCGCGATCTACCCATTGCAGATGCGTACGATTCTCCGATCCTTTGGGCTGCTCTCTCACCTCGATAGTTCGATCGGCCGCATCATCAACCAGGTGTCTCTTGCCCAGGGGAGCCTCACCAGGTTCTTTGCTGCGGGGAGCTTGCTGATTGCGGTCTTGGCCTATAACGTGCATACCTTCTGGCTGCGTCCCAGAGGAGAGAGGCTGGCGTGGGTCCACAGCCGAGGCGAATGGTGGTTTTTCATTCTGCTGTACCTGATCCTCGACGAGGTCCTGCTGGTCGGGAGCGAAGTCGGGACTCCTGTGACCCGTATCGTCGCCTTTCTCCTTGCCTCTCTCTTCATCAGCGTGGAGAGTGTGCGGTGCTGCCAAAGCTTTCAGCACATCGAGACTCGTCGCCAGTTCGTCGGCATGATCATTCTTGTATTGCTTGTCAGCCCTTGGTTGCAGAGCCCGCAAGAGGTAGGAGCGCGCGCACGCTGGTCGGACAGCGATGTCCACAGGATTCGACAGGCGGCCCGATCGATTAAGGCGATGACGCCTCCCGCATCGACAATTCTTTCGTTCTATCCAGCCATCGTGACCGAGGCGGATCGAAACGTGGCGCTCGACATGATTATGGAGGTGTGGGGGATCTTTCCCACGTGGGACACGAAGACGAGCCAGAGCCACCACCTGGTCAATATCCCCATGCTGCTGGCTTCCCTCGATGGGGGGGGGCCGGCTGCTGTGGTTCTGACTCGACCCGGGCGGCTGGAGGATGATCGGGGGATGGGCGTGCTTCTCAAGCCGTACCGCGACCGGATCCGCTCAACCATCGCAGCACGCTACACGCTGGCGGCAGCGATCCCTGGACCAGCCGTCGGCTACGGTGTGCCCGCGACGGTGGAGGTGTACCTGCCTCGCCGGTAGGCGACGGGATTCTTGAGGTTACGGAGGATCGAGTCGCGCATCGTTTCATACGCATGTGCGCCGGCGGTGATGCTTTCTCGCTCTGAAAGGATATCATCCATGCTGGAGCTAACCGTCCTTTTGACAGGCTATACGGTCATTGGCACCGTCGGGCTGTTGCTCATGCGACTAGGCCTTCTGGAGATCGGCCCGCTGTCGGACAAGCTGGCCAGGCCGATGGTCCTCGCGGTCTCTCTCGTGAATCTGAAGTTCCTGCTCGGCTTCGCCTGCTATGCCGTCAGCTTCTTTCTCTTCGCTTTCATTCTATCTCGACAAACCGTCACCTACGCATTCCCTCTGGCAACCGGCCTGAGCTATGGCGCATCCGTGATCGGGGCCTTCTTGTTCCTGGGGGAGCGGGTCAGTGGGCCGCAGTTCATCGGCATTCTGCTGATCGGGGCGGGTGTGCTGATGGTGATGAGGAGCTAGCGTCTGCCGTGCGCCCTGGAGGGCCTCCGAGCCGCGGGGCGCGGCTGTTGGGCCGTATGGATACACCGGTGGATCGAGGTGGTAGGTGAGGTTGGTCCTGCTTACATCCAGCGCGTCTTTCCAGCAGGCCGTGCGCTTGACCGGTCCACATACCCAGGTCGTGTGGGAAGAAGCTCCCGTTGGGGGAAAAGCAGAGGAGACGACCGGCCAGTGTGTGGCGGACCTCGTCCTCCCGTCGTGGTCCGCGCAGGACCCCGAGACACGAACCGCAATCATCGCCCTCCTGCAGGACCTCGCAGAAGCGTTGGGGGCGCAGCGGTGGCAGTGCGCAGGCATCCCGCTGTGGGATCTGGTCTCCACCGACTTCTATCTGTATCACCTGGAAAGGGTCCTCCAGGCGATTGAGCTTGCCGGACAGTTGCTGAATGTCACGCGTCCCAGTCGAGTCACGGTGAGCGCCCTGGATAGCTGTCTGGCCCGGGCATTGGTGACGGTGAGCCGCCGGCGCGGGCTCCCCACGGAGACGTTGGCGCGGCGCCCTCATGGCGGAGTGCGCGCGCCGGGGATTCGATGGCTCCGCCACCGGCGGCTTGTGGCGGGGTGGCTTCAGGCCTTCCGCTGCAGGGGTGAAAGGGTGAAGGGCCGGGTGGCCCCCATCGTGCTCGTCAATCACACCGCCCGTAATTTCGTCGGACTGCAGCCCGTCTTGCGTGCACTCGGACAGCGCCTTCCTCCGGAGCGGCTGCTGGTCTTGCAGGTCGGGGCTGACGGCATCCCAGAGGTGCGGGCGTCAAAAGCCGCCTGCGCGCGGCTGGAGGCGTATGCCTCGCTGGACGGCGGCCTAACCGCCTGGAAGGCCTTGCAGCCGATTCTGGGGGGCTTGGCTTCGGGGGGATGGCGGAGCGCGCTGGAGGCCACCGGGATAGAGTGGGCCGGTGTCTCCCTAACCGAAGCGGCGGGACCGGAGATCGCTCGAGGGTTAGCGCACCTCTTGTGCGTCGCCGCCTGGAACGTCGTGTGTGCCCAAAGGTTCCTCGCGAGGGAGAAGCCGGCAAAGATCATCCTGACGAACGAGCGTGCAGTGTTCGGTCGGGTCCTGGCCCGGAGCGCGCAGGCGGCAAGAGTGCCGACCCTGATGCTGCAATTCGGTTTGATCACGGCCCATCCATTGTGGGCCGCCCCCATAGCGGCGGATATCGCGGCCCTGGACGGCGATGCGTCGGTGGAGGCGCTGCGTGCGGTGGGCAATGTGTCCGGTGCTGAACTTCAAGTCACGGGCCAGCCGAAGCACGACCTCTTGCTGGCTGAGGCGGCAACGGCCTCGAAGACCGAGATATGCCGGAAGCACGGGCTGGATCCCGGGCGGCCGATCGTGTTGTACGCCTGCCACGCGTTTGGCGAGCAGTCGGGACGGTTTCAACGAAATGCGGTTGAGCGGAGCCAGTTAGAGCGTGAGATAGAAGCCGTCTATCGGGCTATGGGCCACCTGGCAGGCGTGCAACTCGCGATCAAGCCGCACCCGAATGAGGATATGGCATTCCACCAAGCCCTACTCGAGCGGCTGGGTGGTCCCGACTGCCATCTGTTCCCCAAGGACGAACTCATCTATCCCCTATTGTTCGCCTGCGACGTCCTGGTCACTCATCACTCGACGGTCGGCGTGGAAGCGGTGGTCCTGGGGAAACCGGTAGTGATCGTCAATCTGACCGGCCAGCCGGATGTGTTCCCATACGTCCAAAGCGGCGTAGCACTCCCTGCCTACAGAGATGCGGAGGTGGAGCCCGCCCTCCAGCGCGCGCTCTTCGATGAAGAAGCGCGGCGCACCCTTGAAGAGGGTCGACCACGGTTCATTTGTCAGTATGCTCTTCGAGGCGACCCTCCCCCATCTGACCGCATAGCTGATCTCGCTCTAAGGACAGCGCAGCGCTGCCCTTGAAAATTCGCTTAGCTTCTTTACGGCTTGACAAGCCCGTCCCCCTCCTTGAACAGTGATCCCCTCTCCGAAAAGTGATTGTGCATGAACGAAGATCACCTTCAACACCTCGTTTGCCCGAGGTGTAAAACCGAGCTGATTATTTCTAACGTGAGCGAGCGGCGTGGTACGCGGATAAGAGCCGGAATGCTCCAGTGCCGTCTGTGCAAACGGCAGTTTGAGATTGCCGGGTCGATTCCGCGATTCGTGGCACTGCAGAACTACGCACACTCCTTTGGCTTCCAATGGAAGATCCATTCAAATACGCAATATGACAGCTATACCGGAACTAGAATCTCCGAGGAGAGGTTTTTTGGTGAGACCAAGTGGCCGAAGCGCCTAGACGGACAGACTATTCTTGAGGTGGGTTGTGGGTCTGGCCGATTCACCGAGCAAGCAGCCTCGACAGGAGCAATGGTGGTGTCGATGGATTACAGCCACTCTGTTGAATCTGCCTATGCTCACAATGGTCATAAGGATAACGTTCTCATTGTACAGGCAGATATGTATCAAATGCCATTTAAGGAGAATGTCTTTGATAAGGTGTTCTGTTTCGGTGTACTTCAACATACGCCAAACGTACAGAATGCCTTCAGAGCGCTTTGTCGCCATCTGAAGTGTGGTGGTAGTCTGGTAATCGATGTCTATCCGAAGTATGGAGATCCTAGAGATTGGCTGATTACGAAGTACTGGGTCAGACCACTTACAAAGCGCGTTTCGCCGGATAGACTCTATCGGTGGTGCAAGGGATATGTCCATTTCATGTGGCCTGTCGCTCGGGTCATCAACAAGATACCGTATTTCGGAAGAAGACTTAATCTTAGACTTCTTATTGCTGATTACAGAGGGGTCTACCCTTTAGGCGAGGAGCTGCTAAAAGAGTGGGCGGTGTTGGATACATTTGATATGTTATCGCCGATGTACGATTCTCCACAAAGGATTGAAGCGGTCAAGGAATGGTTCAGGCAAGCAGGGATGACTAACGTTGAAGTGAATTACGGCTATAATGGAATTGAAGCACGAGGGATAAAAGCGGGATAGTGCTAGTTACTCGGTGTGATCGGCACATGTGTAGACTCCTGATCCTCAATCGACAGACGCACGGGCATAGCCCATATGTTGAGCCGGTTCGTTTCCTTCTTAGCCAGGCGGGGGAGTAATGCGTGTCCTTGTCCTGACAGAGGCCTTTTATCCAGTAAGGGGCGGTGCGCAGCTAGTCATTTCAGAACTCTGCAAGAGGAGTCCGACCGCAGAGGTGGTTCTCTACACAACCCCTCTCCCTGGGCAAGCAGAGTATGATGAGCGGCAGACATGGAGGATTATCCGTAGTCCGGCACTTCGGCCGGTTACCACGATGTGGCCTGAATTGTCTCCTGATGTGCGTGCAGCTATAGCGAGAGAGGACGCATGGAGCCGCAGATTTGCCAGCCTCCGCCTGGTCCGGTGGCTCGCATATATCCGAATAATAATCGATATGATCTGCACCGCGCGAAAAGAAAGGGCTGAAGTGATTCTTTGTGGGCACCCCTTTCTTGGGTGCATAGCGGCGCGGATGTATTGTGGGATGACGGGTATTGCATATGTTGCCTATACATATGGGGAGGAATTGACAATGCTCAGTCGCCGACATATCACTCGGTGGTTGCTGCAATGGGGACTGAGGGGTGCGCGGGCGGTCTTTACTATCAGTCGTTTCTCATGCCAGGCGCTCGAATCCTTGGGAGTGGAGCCTCGACGAGTTCGCCTGCAGTTGCCGGCCGTCAGACAGTTCTTTCTTGATGCTCCGCAATTTCGTGCTGATAAGACACGCCTGGGGCTAGGCATTGAAGCCGAAACAGGCGTTCTCCTGACGGTTGCTCGATTGAGCGAGCGGAAAGGCATCGATACTGTTATTCGTACACTGCCGGGGATCCTGCGGAAGGGGCTCGACGTGCTGTATATGATCGTAGGGTGCGGCTCAGACGAATCTCGCCTGAGAGCACTGGCGGTGCACGAGGGCGTGGAGGAGTTTGTGCGATTCGTGGGGGAGGTCACGGATGAGGAATTGCTGGAATACTACCGGGCCTGCGATGTTTTTGTGATGCCCAACCGCACCTTGGAGACGACGGGCGAGACGGAAGGGTTTGGGATCGTATTTCTGGAAGCGAATGCCTGTGGCAAGCCTGTCATCGGAGGTAGGGCCGGCGGAACAGTGGATGCAATCGAGGATGGTGTCTCGGGCTTGCTGGTTGATCCATTGAATATCGACGAGGTGGCGGAGGCCATCGTCCGCCTGTTGATAGATAAGGAATATGCCCGGCAGCTTGGAGAGAACGGTCGGCGGCGCGTGGTTGAGCGATTCAGTTGGGACAGGAACGCGGCGGAAGTCTGGAAAGAACTGGAACTGGCGGCGGCGGGCGTATCACAAAAACGCACGCCGAAGCAGGAATGTCTGTGAATAGCCTGCTCAGGGCCATGATCGAGGCTGCGCATGCGCTCCCGTATAACGGCTTCAGCGTCCGGTTGGTCCACGGGCTTCTCGACCACGCCCCGGACGGTCCGGTGAGGACGCGATACGGGTTCGCGATCGAGTTCAAAAGGACTGCAAGACCCCAGGCGACAGCGATCCGAAAGGCGATCGTGAGCGGGGTGTACGAGCATGAATGTCTCGAAATAATCGGCCGCCTACTCCACTCTGGCGACACAGCCGTGGATGTCGGTGCCCATGAGGGATACCTGACCCTGTGGATGACCACCCTCGTGGGGAGAACGGGAAGTGTGTATGCAGTCGAGCCAAATCCGGAGAACCTCCGTTTCATCGAGCGGAATATAGAGCTGAATGCAGTTGCGAATGTGACGGTGATTCCAAAGGCCGTCGGGGATCGCCCGTGCGTTCTCCCGTTTCGAGCCGAGCCGGACGGCGGGGCGTGGGGGGGCCTTGCTCCGAGTGCATCGCCTGAATCCAAACCGCTGATTGAAGTCGAGGTGGATACGCCGGACCGCCTGTTCGGGGGATTGGAGCATCTGGAACTCCTGAAGGTGGACACGGAAGGGAATGAGCTCAACGTGTTCCTGGGCGGAGAAGAAGTTCTTTTACGCCTGAAGCCTGTGATTTGCTTCGAAGTGAATCTGACCTGTTGGGCCCATTCGGATCGATCTATTGATACGCTGTTGAGTTGTTGCGGAAGCACGACTATCGATTGTACGTCTTGAAAGGCTCACAGCTTCAGCCGTATCGGTGGTTGGATGAGCGTGTTCTGAATCTATTTGCGATCCACCAGAGTCGGAAGGCCGAACTCATGGCACAGAAGATTCTCACCGTCTAAGGGGAGGTACTGGGCGGGGCGTGTGCCGTCTGATGGGTTCTCATGGGAAGGCGTCAGGCAACACGGAGAGGCGGCCAGGAGCACGTAGCTCGGGAATGAGGGTGCGTTTGTTCATGCAGGATGTCTAGCTCATATGTGTGGGATTGTAGGAACCCTGAATTACGGACAAAGTGACGCGCCGGTTTCGCCGGAACTCATTGCGCGGATGTGTTCGCTGATCTTGCACCGCGGTCCGGACGACTCAGGCATGTACGTGGACGGGCCGGTGGGGCTCGGGATGCGGCGCCTCAGCATCATCGACGTGGCGGGAGGTCACCAGCCGCTCTGCAATGAGGACGAGAGCATCTGGCTCGTGTACAACGGTGAGATCTACAACTTCAAGGAACTGCAAGCCGAACTGCAGAGTCGCGGCCACCAGTTCCGGACGCGGACCGACACGGAAGCCGTGGTGCACGCGTACGAGGAATGGGGAACCGCGTGCCTGGGACGCTTCCAGGGGATCTTCGCCTTCGCACTGTGGGATGCCCGGCAGCGGCGGCTGTTCATCGCGCGGGACCACCTGGGTGTCAAGCCGCTCTACTACTGGGACAATGGGACGAAGCTGGTTTGGGGGTCCGAGGCGAAGACCATTCTGCTGGACCCGGAGTACGAGCGGCTGCCGAATCTGGCGGCGCTGGGGAGCTTTCTCCGGTACCGCTTCGTCCCTGGGCCGGACACCTTTTTCCAGGGCATCTGCAAGTTGCCTCCTGGGCATTACCTCTTCTGCGAAGTGGGCAGCGCGCCCAAGGTCGTCCAGTATTGGGACGTGCCATGCCCCGTCTCGGCAGAGGCGGAGCGTCCAGAACGCGCGTACGCGGAGGAGTTGAAAGAGCGCCTACAGTCCTCGGTTCGGATGCAACTGGTCAGCGAGGTGCCCTTGGGCGCGTTTTTGAGCGGTGGTGTGGATTCGGCGTCCGTCGTGTGTTTGATGAGCCGGCTGATGAACCGACCGGTTCAAACCTTCTCTGTGGGATTCGGGGGCGACCCCGCGGTGGACGAGCTCCGGTATGCGCGGCAGGTGGCAGAGCACTTCGGCACGGATCATCACGAGCTGGTCGTGCAGCCGGCGTCCTTTGATCTCCTGACCGAAATCATCTGGCATCTCGACGAGCCGGTTGCGGACTTTGCCGCTATCCCGACATACCTGCTGGCCCGTTTTGCCAAGCAGCATGTGACGGTCGTGTTGACGGGGGAGGGTGCCGACGAGTTGCTGGCAGGCTATCGCAAGTACTATTGGGGGCGACAGATCGACCGATTCCAGCGCTGGCCGACGGCACTGCAACGCATGGCCCTCGCCACGCTGGAAATTCTCCCGGGCATCCCCAACCGCCGCAAGCAGAAGCTGATCCGCTGGGCTCGCATGACCGGCCGCGAGCGGATACTGGAGATGATGGCGGATATTAGCCAGGATGAGATGGCGACGCTAGTTGCACCGGAAATCGCGGGGACCCCAGGCGTTGAGCTTGAAGCGTTCGCGATCCCTTCTGATGGGGAGGCTGACGGAAGCGATGGCTTGGCCGCGATGCTCTACCTGGATGCGAAGAGCTCGCTGGCGGATGATCTGCTTGTCAAGGTGGACAAGATGACCATGGCTGCGTCCCTGGAGGCGCGCGTCCCCTACCTGGATTACCACCTGGTGGAATTCGCCATGCGCATTCCAGCATCCCTTAAATTGAAGGGAAGCACGGGGAAGTACATCCTGCGCCGGGCAATGGCCGATCTGCTCCCTCCCAGTATTGCCTCCCGTAAGAAGCACGTCTTTCAGGTGCCGATCGGCCAGTGGTTCCGGGGGGATTTGCGGAAGTACCTGACGGACGTGCTCGGTGATCGACGCACGCGGGAGCGGGGATACATCAATAGTGTGGCGTTGCACCAGATGCTAAATGCCTTCTGGAATGGCCAGACGGCGTTCAGTCAACCCCTGTTCACGCTGCTGGTCCTTGAATTGTGGAATCGGGTGTTTCTCGACGGAGAGGGGGATGGCGCACTCCTGACCCAGCATCCTGAGCGATCTTCCTGGACAGAAATGCCGGTATGACAGATTCCGAGCATGCCGTCGGCGGATTCCATTTCATCAATGAGAGTCTCGCGAGATTGGTGCACAGGTTCGAGAGGATAGGATGGTTGATCATCCTGGGCCTCGGATGTCTGATAGGGTCAGGCATGATCACCAAGTGGCTGATGGTCGCTGTTGCTGCCACCCTGTTCGCCTGCCTGGGCCGCTGGTTCGCCTATCCGCTGGTGCGAAAGCGAACCTTGATGATTTCGCTCCTGGTATTCTCGTTGGCGCTCACCCGTCTACGCCAAGATATCGGCGTGATCATCCTGGAGCCCTGGCAAATTGCGACCGCGCTCTGTTTCGGCGTATGGGGCCTGGAGGTCGCCTGCGGGCGATGCAGTCGGGTCTATCGTTTGGATCGTCTCGGCGTGCTGGCGCTGCTGGTTGTAGCCGGAGCGATCCTTTCGCTTTTTGGCGCCTTGGATGTGCCCATTTGGTTCAAGAGAAGCATCCGCGTGCTCGGCCTCTTCGGGATGTACTGGTATCTCGTCCAGAACGTCCGGCAATCTTCCCAGGTCGCCGCCATGATCCGAGCCGGCCTCTGGGCCTGCGCCCTAACCGGCGTGGTGATGCTTGTCCAGTTTGCGGGGTTAGTGCGCCGGGGCGAAATCAGTCTCTACGTTCTCAGCGACACGGGGGTTAGGGGGACGTTTGCAAACGGAAATGAGGCGGGGACGTTCCTGGTCATCTTTCTTGTGATCGCGGCGGCGTTCCATTACTCCAGGGCTCGTGCGTTTCTCATGAGGCGGACGGCGTTTTCCCTGGTGGTCGGCCTGACTGCGCTGGGACTGGTTATATCCCAGTCCCGAACGGCGGCACTGATCGTTGGGATCCTCTGCGCGCTACTGTTTGCGAGAAATGTGCGGTTCCTGCGGTTCGTGGCCATGGCGGTCCTTGTGCTGGCACTGAGCTGGCCACTTCCGATGACGCAGTTTTTCGCCGGTCGGCTGCTGGCCTCCGTCGGGCTTTCCGGCGAGCAGAGCTATGACCGGTACGTACAGGCCAGCACCTCGACCCGCCTCTTCCTCTGGCGGGTGTATCTGGAAGTGGTAAGGACACACCCCGTGTTTGGCATCGGGGCGGGCAACTATGGTCTGATAGAGAAGATGGATATTCGCATGCCACAGGTCGGCTCGGACGTGCCGTTCGACCCGAATTTCTATCTGGGAGCCAGCGCGCATAACGGCTTCCTGAACTGGTGGGCGGAAACCGGCACGATCGGCCTGCTGTCTTTCCTGCTTACACTGGTGTATGCAGGATGGCTTTTGCTGGGCTTGTTCCGGGAGCGCGACGTCAGTAATTCTTGGCGGGCCATGAGTCTGGGCGGAGCGGGGGCGCTGGGTGCTTTTATCCTGACGAATTTCACGGGTGACTTCGGAGTATCCGAGCCGCGATACTGGTTTTTGCTTGCGTTAACGTCAATTCTGATTCGACTCCGGAGAGAGCAGGACTCGCTGTGTATCGCGTCGCCTACGCCGCCCACACCGGGGATCTCAGCGGCCCGAACAACAGTCTGATCGAGCTGCTTGCGGGGCTTGATCGCATGCGCTTCGAGCCGGTGGTGTACTTCCCGTCGCCGGGACCGGCTGTGGAGGAGATCAGATTACGTGCCGTTTCATGTCGGGTGATCCCTGCGCATCCAATCCAGCGGGTTCGAGGGTTCCGAAGGTGCCCATTGTATCTCAACGATCTATTGCAATGCACGCGAGCACTGCGGGAGGCCTTGGGATTGGATCGTGTAGATCTCGTACACATCAACACGGCGGTGACACCGTATCCCGCCCTGGCGGCCTGGAGCCGCCGTCTGCCGATCGTTTGGCATATTCGGGAAAGCCTGCAACCAAATCTTGTGAACAACGGGTATCTACTCGGCATCAACTTTCTGGCGACCCACTTGATTGCGGTTTCAAACGCGGTGCGAGGGCAGTTAATAACGCAGGCCCATGTGCCCCGGAGAAAAGTCAGCGTTGTTCACAATGGGATAGACCTCGGGAGATTCGACAGTGCTGTCAAGCCTTGCCGGACGCGGGCCGAACTCGGTCTACCTGAGGGGCGATTGATCGCCGTGACGGCCTTCCTACTCCCGCACAAGGGTCACGAGGTGTTCTTGGAAGCTATGAATCAATTGGTTCATGCGTGGGGAATTGTGGATGTGGTCGCGGTCTTGATCGGTGATGAACCATCGGCTGGAGGCGGCAGATTCACGAGAACCCTGCAGGAGTACTGCTCACGTCATCAACTCACCAGAAATGTTCACTTTCTCGGCCTGCGACGGGACGTGCCGGCCGTGTTGGCTCACGCCGACATCGTATGCCTGCCCTCCACGTATCCTGATCCCCTTCCTCGAGCGGTGTTGGAAGGAATGGCGGCGGGGAAGCCGGTCGTCGCGTCTGCCACTGGCGGCATTCCGGAAATGGTTGAGGATAGGCGGACAGGGATCCTGATTCCTCCCTCTCATCCCGGTGTGCTGGCTCACTCACTTGCTACCCTTCTCCGAGATCCCACGAAGTCGCAGGAGATGGGGCGTGCAGGCCGACAGCGGGTCGAATCGGAATTTACCGCCAAGGCCCACGCGCAGAAGGTGCAGGGGCTTTACGAACGCCTGCTCCAATCGACGGACACCAAGGCCGGATCTTTCGACAATCAGGATCCCGAGTATGACTCCAGGTGCAGAGGAGACAGCAACGAGGCGGCTGCCTTGCACCGAAATACTTGAAAAGAGTTCTGCGCTTCCGGTGTTGGTAGTAATTCTGATCCGGAATGGCGAAGAACATATCCACAAGTGCCTGATTCAAGAGCAGCTCTTGGGACTCGGTCGGAAAATCTGGAGCGGTTGAGAAAGACATTAGCTGAGTGGAACCAGACGGTAATGCCCTATCTGGGGCGTGCATTTCAAGAACAGTTTACTCACATTGGATGCACCGCTGTTCGGACTCGTTTTATGCACCGCGTATGGGGATTGAAGCAGGAGGTAGGGGATGTCGCGAATTGCGGTCATCGGCGCCAATGGCCAGCTTGGACGCTATCTGATTAGGGTGTTCCAAGAGAGTGGGAAGAATGAAGTCGTTCCTTTCACTCACCGGGGCATCGAGGTTGCCAATCCGAAGACGATAGAGCACGCCCTATCGGCTCAGACGTTCGATTTGGTGATCAACACGGCGGCAGCGCATGGCCAGGACACTGAAATTGAACTTGAGAAGACCTTTGCCGTGAATGCTCTTGGACCGAAATATCTTGCCACCTACTGCGAAAAAGCCAGGATGGATTTGGTTCATTTTAGCACCGATTACGTGTTCCGCGGGAACCAATGGCGACCATATACTGAAAATGATTGTCCGGAGCCGGTTAATGCTTACGGCATATCTAAGCTGGCAGGGGAGCTTTTCATCAAGTCAATGATGAGTCGCTTTTACATCGTTCGTGTTTCGGCCTTGTATGGTATCGGCGGTTGCCGAGCGAAGAATAACTCGAATTTTGTTGAGGTAATCCTACGCAAAGCATCCTTGGGAGAAACAATCCAGGTTGTGGAGGACCAGCATGTGACGCCAACGTACGCCCTGGATGTCGCCGAGACTTTGCTTGCGCTTGTTCAGACCCGTCGGTATGGCGTGTATCACATGACGAACGGGGGGGCCTGCTCCTGGTATGATTTTGCGAAGGAGATCGCACGGCTGGCAGGCATGGAGGCTGATTTTCTCCCCATAAAGACTGCGGCGAGTGTTTCAGATTCAAAGCGACCCATGTATTCAGTCTTGGAAAACCGTAATTTGCGGGCGGCTGGTATTCGGGATTTACGGCCTTGGCCTGAGGCTTTGGCCGCCTACTTTAAAGAACGTGGGACGACGGTCCAGCGGAATTCTCTTCCTTGATCAGATAGAGGTGTCAGAATGAAGAGAGTATTACTTGTAGGCGGTGCGGGCTATGTGGGAACAGTATTGAGCGAAGAGCTGCTTGATCGTGGGTATGCGGTCAGAATCCTTGATCGGTTGTACTACGGTGACGAAAGCCTAGAGGATGTTCGGGATCGGATTGAACTTATCCCGGGAGACATGCGCCGACCTCCGGATAAAATCTTTGAGGGGATCTCGGCTGTCATCAATATAGGTGGCCTATCAAACGATCCGACCGCTGAGTATAATCCTAAGGCTAATTATGAAATGAACACGAAGGCTGCGGTATGTTTGGCCGAACACTGTCTCCGATACAAGATTCCACGATATGTCTTCGCATCGTCATGCTCGGTTTATGATCGGGGGGTTGGAAACGAGGACCTTGACTTGGTTTTGGATGAAGACAGTGAGGTAGAACCCAAGGCGGCGTACTCCACCTCGAAGCGTGACGCTGAAATCGCGCTTATTAAATTGGCCTCGGAAGACTTCTGTCCGGTCATCCTCCGCAAGGGCACGATTTACGGCTATTCGCCTCGGATGCGCTTCGACTTGGTTGTCAACACGTTCGTCAAGGATGCCCTATCGAAAGGCTACATCACTCTTCACTACGGAGGAGAAATGTGGCGTCCATTAGTGGATGTACGAGACGTTGCTCGGGCTTATATTCTCGCGCTTGAGGCTGAGAGCAGCAAATTACGAGGTCAGATTTTCAACGTTGTGTACAAGAACTTTAGAATTAGTGAAGTAGCATTACGCGTGCGGCAAGCCCTACAATCCATCGGCGTTGTGTGCGATGTCCGTGCCGACTACGGATATAAGGGAGTACGAAATTATAGAGTATCTGGCAAGAAGATTGAGCATGTATTGGGGTTGCGGTGTAAAATCGGCATTGAGGAATCCGCTGTAAACATGGCAAACAAGATGCGAGGGTGGAAAGAGCAGGACTTCGAAAACCCGAAGTGTCAGAATATCCGGTGGATGCAATTACTCGAAAGGGCAAAGAATGTGATCGCGATAACAGGCGACGTTTTCTGAATAGGAGGTGCCAGACGGTTTGGCTTGCTTTGGGTCAGTGAGGCGAAGGAGAGTGACTTATCATGAAGGCACAACTCATTAGAACTCACCTCGCGGGTCTAGTTCTGGTGGAAATTCAGTGTTATAGTGATGAAAGGGGATTCTTCATTGAAAACTGGCATAAACGAGACTTTGCAAACGCGGGGCTGGATGTTGAATTTGTTCAGGAGGGACATTCGCGCTCGAAGTATCGAGTTCTGCGCGGTTTACACTATCAGGATATGACCGCCCCAATGGGGAAGCTGGTCAGGTGCACCGTGGGAGAGATTTTCGACGTTGCAGTGGACCTGCGAGTTAACTCGGGAACCATTGGAAAGTGGTTCGGGGTGAGGCTCAGTGCCGAGGACAAGAAACAACTCTACGTACCAGTGGGCTTCGCACATGGCTTCGTTACTCTGTCGGAGGTGGCTGAGGTTCAATACAAGCAGACCGGATATTACACGCCTTCAGCTGAAGGCAGTCTTTCGTGGAATGATCCAGACGTGGGTATTGCGTGGCCCATCATGGACGTGATATTATCAAAGCGTGACCAGAACGGTAGGAGTTTGAGGGAATACCTGAGAAGCCCTGCTTTTTCCATAAATTCCGCTTAGTTCGCGAAACCATGAAGAATCCCAGAACTGTTGGCCCTCTTGTCTCCGTAATAATTCTTAATTGGAATGACGGAGAGAGAATTGGTCTCTGCCTGACGCACGTGTTTGATCAGACGTATCGTCCCATCGAGGTGATCGTTGTGGACAATGGTTCTCAGGACGGATCGTATGAGTGCATTGGATCGGAGTGGGGAGGACAGATCTCGCTTATTCACAACGAGGAGAACCGCGGCTACACCGGCGGAATGAACCAAGGAATAGCAGCTGCGCAAGGGGAGATTCTCCTATTGCTGAACTCGGACGTTTTTCTGAGCGAGACCTATGTCGAGCGGGCGGTGCAAGCACTCGAGCGACATGTGGAAAGTCAGGTTGGCATTGTTGGGGGAAAGCTCTTCTTTTTTAGAGAGAATCGGAAGACTACACTGGTAAATAACCCGGGTCTCTTCCTTGGTCGAAGGATGAATGTCAAGAACAGCCGAAACATCGATCAGGAGGAGTTCGTTTTTGGCGCGTCAGGAAGTTGTCCAGTGATACGACGCGAGGTTCTCGACAGCATCCGTCTCACCGATGGACAGTGGTTTGACGAATCGTACTTTTCGCAGGGAGAGGATATCGATTTATGGTTTCGCGCTCATCTGCGAGGATGGAAGGTGATGTTTGTGCCGTCGGCTGTGGGTTGGCATGTGCATGCGGCCTCCTACGGTGGCAAGGTGCGCTTTTACGAACGCTCCGATGTGTTTCAAGTCCATGCGATGAAAAATCGCTACATGACCATCCTCAAGAATTATCCCGCGTTGTTGCTAGTGTCTATGTTTCCCGAACTAGTGCTGAGCGAGGTTCTGATTGTGATTTACTTGCTGTTGAAATCGCCTCGATCACTGCGAAATCTGCTTAAGGCTCAATCCTACATATTGAAGAACTGGTCTCGAATTGGAAAGAAAAGGAAGGAAATTCAGTCGACGCGCAAAGTCTCGGTAAACTACTTGCTCAGCTTGTATCGTGGCCTGTAGTTCACATTTTCCCGTTTGACCAAAGAGTCGGTATGGGCATTTTGCAGGTGTGGAAAAGCGAAGATTGGGGAGCGACGAGGTGATGCGCACCCCCGAGAGAAGGGAAGTACATCCAGTTGGGTCAGGTAGAGTCAAGGTAGCACATGTTACGACAACCGATATGTCACTTCGCTATCTCCTGCTCAACCAGTTGCGCAGCCTGGCGAGCGCGGGCTATGACGTGGTTGGCGTTTCCTCGCCAGGTCCTGATGTGCGCTTCATCGAGGCCAATGGGATTCGGCATATGGCCGTGCGGATGACTCGGCGGAAATTTTCACCGCTAGCCGACTTGCACTCTTTGTGGCGTCTCTATCGAGTCATGCGGCGAGGACGGTTTACCATCGTTCATACGCATACGGTGAAAGCGGGCATTTTGGGCCGTTTCGCTGCAAGGCTTGCGCAAGTTCCGGTGATTGTTCACACAAGTCACGGCTTCATTTTCCATGACGCGTCGCCTTGGCACTGGCGTGTCTTCTTTATGGCGTTGGAAAAGATTCTATCTCGGTGTTGTGATCTAATCTTCTCCGTAAGTAATGAGGATATCGTGAGCGCCGCCGATAGAGACCTCTGCGATCCGAGAAAACTCGTGTCGCTGGGAGAGGGTGGCATCGGAATAGACATCGGTCTCTTCAATCCTGAGCGTTTTTCCCGAGACGGTAGTGGTCGTAAACGGCGTGAGCTTGGATTGCCAGAGAGCGCGAGAGTGGTCGGCTTCGTCGGCCGACTTGTGGGGGAGAAAGGCGTGCTAGAATTGTTCGAGGCCGCACGCATTGTTCGGGGGAAAATGAACGAAGACGTGCGCTTTCTGATTATTGGTCCGGTGGAATCCGCAAGGCGCGACGCGGTTACTCCTGATTCTGCCCGCAAGTATGGAATCTCCGATGTGTGCGTTTTCACTGGTGTTCGCCAGGATATGCCAGAACTTTACTCGGTGATGGATTTACTTGTGCTTCCATCGCACAGGGAAGGATTCCCGCTGGTCTTAGCAGAGGCAGCCGCAATGGGAGTGCCGGTGATCGCTACGAATATTCGTGGTTGTCGCGAAGCGGTGGAACAAGGCCGTAACGGGGTGCTCGTCCCTTTGGGGGATGTTCGGGTCCTGGCTGATGCGATGATTGAACTGCTCACCGACCGGGACAGGGCCCAGCGTATGGGTGAAGAAGGGCGCCGCGTGGCGCTCGAGCGCTTTGACGAGCGGCCGGTGTTTGAGAAGGTCAAATCTGAATATTCTCGCCTGCTCCGGCAGAAGGGGCTGCCAGTGCCTCTGCCGATGTCGCAGGCGAACGCTGTGGGAAGCTGACGGGTTTTGCTTAGTGGCAATACACCTGCTCGGTGTGTCGCCGGTGGTCGGCATGGAGACTCCTTGGGGCATTCCCTCCTCAAGGTCTTGACTGACGATGGGCTGGCAACTCTGGCGGAGGAAGGCGGTCGGGGACGTGGCGTGGAGTGTTTCGACGAGAGGCAGGTGGTCAGCCTTAGGCTTCAAGGCAACGACCAAGTGATGAAGGTGGAGAACTTGGACTAGATGCTTAATGCGCTAACGATAGATGTCGAAGATTGGTGGCAGCTGGTGCACTGGAAGGTGACGGGCGAGGTGGTCCCGCCTAGTCCGGCTGTTGTCAAGGAAACAGAGTTCATCTTGGATAGGCTGGCGGCTTATCAGGTGCGTGCGACTTTCTTTGTTTTGGCGAATGTGGCCGAAACGTTTCCCGGCCTGATCCGTCGTATCGCCGACGCTGGTCATGAGGTCGCAAGCCACGGGCTGTCGCACACACGTGTATATCTTCAGTCTCCCGATACCTTTCGCGAAGAAACCAAACGAGCTAAGCGGTTGTTGGAAGAGGTTGCCGGGCAACCTGTTCGTGGCTATCGAGCAGCCGAGTTCTCTGTCACTCACCGATCACTATGGGCTTTAGATGTCTTGGCCGAGGAAGACTTTCTCTACGATTCAAGCATTTTTCCTATTAAGGGCGGAAGGTACGGAATCCCGGACGTTCCCCTGCGGCCGTATCGCATTCTGACAAATCAGGGCAGCACGCTTGTGGAATTTCCCCTGACCGCTATCGAACGGTGGGGTCGCAGGTGGCCAATAGCGGGCGGGGGATATTTCCGGCTCCTCCCGTATAGATTAACGCGAGCTGCGATTCAGGCCATCAATAATGAAGGGCGGCCAGCCGTGATCTATCTTCATCCGTACGAGTTCGCACCGGAACGTTTGAGCGTAAGAATATCCAGACCTTCCCTCCGATCCTACCTGACGTATATCCGGCATGCGGGGGTCCACAACCTAGCGCGAGCGCGGGTGGCCGCGCGCTTCGTAAGCCTCTTACGCGAGTTCGAGTTTGCACCGCTTGGGGAGCTGATGGGCTGTGTCTAAGGTGGTAAGGGACTACTTCGATAAGAGGGCGACACCATTTGATGCAATTTACCTCAACGAGTCTGCAATTTCACGTTGGGTGAACACACGTTTCCGCAGGGCAATTTATGACCGATTTCATATTGCGTTACGAGCAAGCGGAAGCATCGAGAATAAAACTGTGCTCGATGTCGGGTGTGGATCCGGACGCTACGTGGTAGAGTACGCAAAGCAAGGGGCTCGTCGCGTTGTGGGTGTGGACTTATCTCCGGTGATGCTCGATCTGGCACGCAGACTGGCAACTCAGCAGGGCGTCCGCGCAAAATGTGAGTTCTTCCAAGAAGATTTCTTCGAAGTTCTGTTGGACGAGAAGTTCGACATCGTCCTGGCGATGGGAGTGTTTGATTATGTCGAACGACCTGACACATTTTTGGAAAGGATGGTGTACTTTTCCAACGGACTAGTAATTGCTAGCTTCCCGGGGAAGTCTATTCTGAGGATGCGCTTAAGGAGGTTACGCTACAGGGTTAGGAACTGTCCAATCTTCTTCTACTCTGAATCTGAAGTGCGCGAAATTGCCCATCGCGCCGGTCTGGAAAACTGCTCGTTAGTCTTCATTCCGCATTCCGGTACAGGGTATGTTCTCGTGGGACAAGTTGAGCGGTTCCGTATTCCATCAGAGGATCAGGCGCTGTGTCTGCCGGAGAGCCGCGTCAGGGATGTGCGGGAAGCGGAGTCGCTTCTCAAGGAGAAAGAAGGTAAGACGGCCATGGGAGAGAGCCAGGGTCGGAGGACCGTATTGGACGATTCTGGTTTGAGCTGAGTGAAGCGTGAACGCTTCTGGATAGAAGAAGAAATGTGCTGATGATTCGCAGAGGTGGGACAGGATGGCACGACCTCCACGTACACTGCTACGCTCAGATGTGACAATCAGGGCGATGAGGGGAACGTGAGCGCGCCGATTCAACGGATGTTGAAACGAGCCCTTGACCTCATAATTTCTTTGAGTGCGCTACTCGTGCTCTTCCCTCTAATGGTTGTCGTCGGTCTTGCAGTTCGACTGCGCATGGGCAGCCCCGTCATGTTTCGTCAGCAACGATTGGGCCTGCTCGGCAGGCCATTCACAATTTTCAAGTTTCGGACGATGACGGACGAGCGAGACGAACAAGGGAATCTACTGTCTGATGAGGAGCGCTTGACCCCCCTTGGTGGATTCCTCCGCAAGTCAACATTGGATGAGCTTCCTGAGCTGCTCAATGTGCTGAAGGGCGACATGAGTTTGGTTGGACCGCGGCCGCTGCTGCTAGAATACCGGGACGTCTTCACGCCAGAGGAGTGGCGGCGCCACGAGGTGCCCCCCGGCATGGCGGGTCCTGTACTGGCGGGCGGGCGTAACGCGCTGAGCTGGGAAGAGAAATTCTCCCTGGACGTCTGGTACGTCGACAACTGGTCTTTCTGGTTGGATCTCAAGATCCTGGCCCTGACCGCGTGGAAGGTGCTCAGGCGGGAAGGGGTGAGCGCAGAAGGGCACGTGACGATGCCGAAATTCACCGGACGTCCGAAGAGCTCAAGGGGTTTAGGCGGCCTATGATCGGTGTGCTCGTGATCGGCGCGGGAGGGCACGGTCGGGTTGTCGCGGACATCCTCCTGCGAACTCACGAGGTCGGGGGTAACTACAAGCCGATTGGCTTTCTGGATGACGATCCGCGGCTCCTGGGAGTGCGTCTCCTTCGCCTCGAGGTGTTTGGACCGATCTCGGAGCTCGACCGGTTCGCACACGATGCGGCGATCGTGGCGATAGGCCAAAACTCAACTCGGGCGCGGATCTTCAAATCCCTGCGGGTTAAGGGTGAGCGTTTAGTGAATGCCATCCATCCGTCGGCAGTGCTGGCCCCCGATGTTAGCCTCGGAAATGGGCTTATGGTTTGTGCCGGGGCCGTGGTAAACCCGAGCACCCGCATCGGGGACAACGTGATTCTTAATACCGGGTGCACTGTGGATCACGACAATGTCATCGGCCCTCATGCGCATGTTGCCCCAGGGGTTCATACCGGTGGCGGCGTTCGCGTGGAGGATGGTGCCTTCCTTGGGATAGGTGCCGTCGTCCTCCCCGGAAGAACAGTGGGGGAGTGGGCGATCGTCGGCGGGGGAGCCGCGGTGGTTCGGGATATCCCCCCGCGTGTCACAGCAGTTGGAGTCCCCGCCAAGGTTATCAAGCAGCACGAGAGCGGAGGGTTAGCCCATGGCGATCGTGCCGGAGAGCCCTGACCGACTAGAGGGCAGCTTTCTTATGGGGATTAGTAAATGCCATGGTGCTCGACCGCCCCGGCTCTATCTCTCGCCCCCGCACATGTCCGGACGGGAGATGAAGTTCATCCGGGAAGCGTTTGATACGAACTGGATCTCAGCTGTGGGGCCGCACATCAACGCTTTTGAAGAGGAGTTTTGTCGAGTTGTTGGTGCAAATCATGCGGCGGCGTTGGCATCAGGGACTGCTGCGATTCACCTTGGACTGCAATTGGTTGGAGTTGGGTCGGGAGACGAAGTCTTCGTTTCCACACTGACATTTTCCGCCAGCGTTAATCCTGTGGTGTACCTTGACGGTCAGCCGGTACTTATTGACAGCGAGAGGAGCTCCTGGAACATGGACCCAGCGCTCCTTAACGAAGCGTTGGAGGTCCGGGCCAAGCGCGGCCGTTTGCCTAAGGCTGTGATCCTGGTACATCTGTACGGTCAGAGCGCCAACATCGATCCCATTCTCGCAGCGTGCTCCCGGTACGAGGTAGCCCTCGTCGAGGATGCGGCAGAGGCCTTGGGTGCCACCTACAAGGACAGGGCGCCGGGGACGCTCGGCATGGTTGGGGCGTTTTCCTTCAACGGGAACAAGATTGTCACCACCTCAGCGGGAGGCATGTTGGTTTCCAACGATGGTGATCTGATCTCTCGAGCTCGTAAATTGGCGACGCAGGCAAGGGATCCTGCCCCGCACTATGAGCATTCCGAGATTGGCTACAACTACCGCATGAGCAACGTTCTGGCCGGGATCGGGCGCGCGCAGCTGGAAGTTCTTGAATCCAGGGTTGCCGCCCGGCGACAGACCTTCCGGCACTATGTAGAGGGGTTGGAAGACCTCCCAGGGCTGGGGTTTATGCCAGAAGCGCCGTGGGGGCGCCATACGCGGTGGTTGACATGCATCACCATTGATCCCACACAGTTCGGCGCGGACCGTGAGGCTGTGCGGCTGGCCCTTGAAAGGGAAAATATCGAGTCCCGACCCGTATGGAAGCCTATGCATCTCCAGCCGATTTTCGCCAAATGTGAGGCTGTCGGCGGCAGCGTGGCGGAGGATCTGTTCAAGCGAGGGCTGTGTCTGCCCTCAGGATCTTCCATGAGTAGGTCGGACCTTGACCGGGTGGTGGGGGTTATCCGGTCGGTGGCCGGGCATGGTTAGAGACCTGAGAGCCAGACCCGATCGTCGTCCTGGTGAGCGTCGCCTATCTCCTGACCTTCCCACTCCGCTTCGAAGGCTTCGTGGACGACGACATGACCAGGCAAGGAGGTTTGATCGCCGGGTACAGCGTGCTGGTGTCTTCGAAGAAACTGCGCGATTTGATGCGCCAGCATGAGGCCAGCAACTGAGCATCTGTGCCCAGTCGATCTCGTCTCACGATTTACAAAAAATCTACGAACACTGCCGTGCCCTTGGAGTACAGACCCACGTGACCCCCACCATCGATCAAATCCTCAGGTCGGATGGGGTCGAGGCTGCCTCGACGGGCCGGTCGGTTATCCTGAATGTGGCCGAAGGCAGAGCGGGCCAGGAGGCGCGAAGGGCGAATGCCAAGGTGCGGCGGCAGTAAGACCAGGCAGGCTAATATCCTGCCATCGGTCATCGTGGAGGTCCTTTCGCAATGCCAGACGTAAATCCGGGCATTATGGCCCGACTCATTGCAGTGAATCGCGACTGGTCTAGGCGCGTGGATGAGGCGTTGGGGAATTGCCGCGTTGATACGTCCCAGGACTTCTCGCGTATGTTACGTCAATACCTGCGTCCGGGGATTTGCGTGCTCGATGTGGGGGGTGGGAGAGGCCCCACGATTCCTCTCGACGTCAAGGCCTCCTACGGGCTCCGCATTATCGGACTTGACATCTCCCAAGACGAGCTCGACGGCGCTCCGCCGGGAAGCTACGACCAGACTATATGCGGCGATGTTTGCCTCCCCTTCAGCCTGCCGGAGGTGGATCTGGCAATTTCGTTCGCCGTGACCGAACACGTGAAGCAGCCGGCGGCCATGTATGCAAACATCTATCAAGCGCTCAGGGTCGGGGGCGTAACGCTGAACTTCATGCCGAACAAATTCGCTGCGTTCGCCCTCCTCAACGCGTGTGTTCCAAACGCCATCACCAAGCGGGCCATGAACTTGTTGAGGCCGGGGATGAGGGGGAGGCAGGGCTTCCCTGGCTACTACCGCAATTGCTATCCATCGAGGCTAGCGGCCCTGTTGCGGGAAATCGGATTCCAGAACGTCGAATTCCGAATGTATTACTACTCCGATTACTTCACTTCCTTTCTCCCTGCCCATCTCTTGGAACTGGGCTGGCAACGTTTCACCTCTTGGCTCGGATCCCCGGACTTGTGCGAAGCCTTTTCGGTGTGTGCATGCAAGCCTTAGGTTGAGGGAAAGGGCTTCGGGAACTCAGGATTAGGTTTTATGCCCCCAAGACTTGACGAAGGTTATGGGAGCAGCCGGCACCTGAATGAAACCCCGGCTGAACAGCGGCGGGCCATGGGCGAGAGATAGTTTGAAGGAGTGTGGTTCCAAGGCAGATGTACCTCCGACCGAAATGCGCCGCACGCGCGCGTCTGAAGGGGAGAAAATTCGTTGGAGAATAAACTGGCTCTGATGAAAGCGGCGATGCGCCGCGGGTATGGACAGGGAATCGTCCGAGTACCTCAGAGCCTCAATATTGCTGCCTTTGGGTGAAGCAACAGCCATGCGCTCAGTGCGGTCGCGTTTTGACCTTTTGCCCGGCTCGCTCGTTGCTGAGTAGGGACGCCATCCCTCTAGCCTAAGGGTGCCCTCCAGGCCCCGTACTCCGAGGACACAATCCCGCTTGGGATGTGATTCACGCTGTGAAACACATTATCTCCCGATACCGGAGACCAGGAGAGATTATGCTATTCCCTAAGCGCCTGACCTTAGAAATGTCGGAACGCATCGTTGCCGACACCCTGATGATCAACCTCGCGCTGGTGGCTGCACTTATCCTGCGCTTCCTATTTCTTTTTGCTTCCAAGACTGGGGATTCAGGGGCCTCGGTCGCCATCTACACTACCTTCTGGCAGGAGTCAACCCACGCCTATCGCAACTCTGCCTGGCTGCTCACCCTCATCTCTCTGGTTGTCTTCTATCTCAGCGGCTTCTACACGTATGGGCGCGCCTATCGCAACCGGTACAAGGCCCTTCTCATCTTCCAGGCTGTCAGCCTCAGCTATCTCCTCTTCGGCTTTCTCTCCTACTTTTTCCCTTCTTCCCTTTCCCCCCTCCGTACCCCCATCCCCCGCATCGCCTTGCTAGGTAGCTGGGTCCTTACCCTATTGTTGGTCGGCGGACTGCGGGTCGGATCGGCCCTTTGGAGACGAGCCACCTGGGCTGAGGCCAAGATCTGGGGCAAGCCACAAAGCAAAATCATCCGCAACATCCTGGTCATCGGCGGCGCTGGCTGCATCGGTTCGGTGTTGGTGCGCAAACTTCTAGGCCGGGATTACCGAGTGACCGTGTTGGATGCCCTCCTCTACGGGGACGAGAGCATCCGGGATCTGTATGGCCGGGATGCCTTGGAGCTCATCCATGGGGATATGCGCAACATTGAGACCGTGGTGCAGGGGTTGCAACACATCGACGCCGTGGTGCACCTGGGTGCCCTGGTGGGTGATCCCGCCTGTGCCCTCGACGAAAAGCTCACCATGGAGATCAACCTGGCCGCCACCCGCATGATCGCCGAGGCGGCTCGGGGCTTCGGGGTTCAGCGTTTTCTCTTCGCCTCGACGTGCAGCGTCTATGGTGCCAGCGACCAGCTCCTGGAGGAACGCTCGGCTCTCAACCCCGTCTCCCTCTACGCCCGCACCAAGATAGACTGCGAGCGCGTGCTCCTTGCCCTGAACGATAACCGCTTCGCCCCCATCATTCTTCGTTTCGGCACCATATATGGCCTCTCCCCCCGCCCTCGCTTCGACTTGGTCATCAACCTGCTAGCAGGCATGGCCACCCGCGAGAAGAGCATCACCATCTTCGGCGGCGACCAGTGGCGGCCCTTCGTCCACGTGGACGACGCCGCCGAAGCTATTCTGAAGTGCCTGGAAAGCCCCCTGCCCGCTGTCAAAGGCCAGATCTTCAACGTCGGCTCTGACGACCAGAACTACCGCATCGCCCAACTAGGCGACTTCATCAAAGAAGTCATCCCCGACGTGCAGGTCATCCAAAAAGGGAACGACGTGGACCCGCGCAACTACCGTGTCTCCTTCGCTAAGGTGCGCAAACACCTGGGCTTCACCCCACGCCTCACCGTCACGGACGGCATCCTGGAGATCAAGGCTGCCATCGAGAATGGCCGCATCCCCGACTACCGCGACGCCCGCTACAGCAACTTCAAGACCCTCTCCGAAGAAGGCAACGCGACCCTCATCCGCCACACCTGTATAACCCCACTTTACGCCGGAGATCTTTGAGGAAGTGTGGAGGCCTACTCTGCCCCGGCGCCTGGTCTGGCGACCACGTTGTTGCGCGGGGCGGACGACAAAGGCAAAAGCGGAAAAGGTCAGTCTCATTATCCACTCCCGCGACCCCCGCAGAAGGCGGCGACCTCTTCTTCAAGTTGGATATGGGCGAGTGCATCCGTATAGACGAGCTAGCCCGGCGGCTCATTCGCCTGTGGGGTTTGCGCCCGGAGGTGGACATGCCCTCATCCCCGTCGTCGGCGATACCCTGGATCGGAGGAAGGCCGAGGAGGTCATTGAGGCCTACGCCCCTGACGTCCTCTACCACGCCACCGCCTACAAGCACGTGCCTTTGATGGAAAATCATCCCTTGGAAGCATTACAAAACAATATCTTCGGTACCGAGACAGTCACCGAGCAGCCAGGAAATCGGGGTCAAAAAATTTGTCTTTATCTCCACCGACAAGGCCGTCCGACCCACCAGCGTCATGGGGGCTAGCAAGCGGCTCGCAGAGATGTATGTTCAGGCACTGAATGCACGGAGTGAAACCCGGTTCATGACTGTGCGTTTCGGAAATGTCCTGGCGAGCGAGGGGAGCGTGCTCCAGGTCTTCCAAAGGCAGATCGAGACGGGAGGGCCGATGACGGTTACCCACCCGGACATGATGCGCTATTTCATGACCATTCCAGAGGCCAGCCAGCTCGTCCTCCAGGCGGCAACGCAAGGAAAGGGCGGGGAGATCTTCGTCCTGGACATGGGCGAGCCGGTGCGCATCGAGGATCTGGCCAAGGACCTCATAACGCTCTCGGGCCTGGAGCCCGAAAAGGACATCGAGATCAAGTTCACGGAACCGCGCCCCGGGGAGAAGCTCTTTGAGGAGCTCCTGAATTCCGAGACGCGGGTTCTGCCTACGCCGCACGAGAAGATCATGGTGGTGGAAACGGACCCCATTGACTTGGAAAAGCTCGAGAGCGACATCAAGGGACTCCTCAAGTCGGCAGAGATGGATGATGAAGGTGACCTTCTGCACAAGCTTACTGTCCTGGTACCAGGATACGTCAATGAGCGGAGCCCGGCATCCAAGCGCCACAAACGAGTGGAGCGGATCCTCCTCGTGGAAAGCGATTCCTACACCCGGACAGCTCTGAAACGAATGCTCCAGGCGCATTATGTGATCCTTGAGGCAGAGAACCAGCGCGATGCGTTGAAGCATGCAAAGGAATCCCGGATCAATTTGGTGATCCTGAATTTTCACCTTCCTCGGGTAAACACTGGCAAGCTGTGCGCGAGGATCCGGGAAGAGGCCACGGCAGGTAGAAATTCAGAAAATCTGGCCCTCCTGTCAACGATACAATCAGTGCCGGCTGCGCATGACGGCCCGGCGGCTGTGGACTCGAGGCTTCCGATCATCCTGTTGGTCGATTCGCGGGATACGATCAGTTCAGAGGAACTGCGTGGGCTTGGGGCGGATGACCGCATTTACAAGCCCTTGCCGGTGAGCATCGTGGAGAAGCGGATTCGGGACTTGCTGGCGAACGCGTCCGTCCATGCGGCTACGGTTTCTCAGCCCAACGACACTTGAGTGTCCTCTCATGAGTCGCTTTTCTGGCCCACTGCTTTGACAAACCTCATGGTTTCGGACCAAGCGGATTGGGTAATGAATCAAATGCGGATTGCGGAATTCGGAATGCGGAATGGTCGCGGAACTGGGAGCAGGCTGGAAGGCTGGCAAGCAAGCAAGCTGGCGAGCGGGCAGGCAGCGTACATTCGCACGTTCGTACTCCCGTACGTCGTTTCCAGGTGAACAGCATCCAAGCGTTCCAGCGTTCCAGCCTGCAAGCCTGCTAGCGGCAAACCTCTGGCGGTTTTCAGCATGCCAGCTTGCAAGCGTGCTAGCCAATAGCAAGGGGTAAAGATTATGAATCCCGAGACACGAGAAGATTGGCAAGACGACGAGATCAACCTGCTGGACTACTGGCGAGTGCTGAAGAAGCACGGCCGGATGATTCTTGGGCTGGTTTTCGTCTCGGTGGTTGTAGCCGGGGTCTTGAGCTATTTCGTGATGACCAAGATCTACGAGTCAACGGCCAGCATCCTTGCGCCAAAGGAATCCGGGGGCGGGGGGGCAGGTCTGGCGGCTGCCCTCGCCGCATCGGGAGCCGGGCAATTCCTCGGAGGCCTGATCCCTAGCGGGGGAAGCAATAGGGAGGTCTTCGTTGCAATCCTGAAGAGCCGGACAATGGCGCAGGACCTGGTGGACCGGTTCAGGTTGAAGGAGTACTACAAAGCCCAGTACACCGGAGACGCGATCAAGGCGCTGCAGGGTACGACCGACATCAAGGTCTCCAAGGAGGGGGCGATCTCGGTTACTGTAGAGGATAAGGATCCGAAGCTGGCGGCTGACATTGCGAATGGATATGTGACAACGCTGGATCGGCTGTTTGCCAAGTTGGGGACGACGGATGCGAGCAGGCAAAGAGTCTTCATCACGGACAGATTGGACAAGACCGAGAAAGCCCTGCGCCAAGGCGAAGAGGCTCTTCGACGCTTTCAGGAAAACAACAAGGCGATCGTGATGCAGGAGCAGGCGCGGTCCGCCATCGAGGAGGCGGCACGGGTCAAGGGACTGATCGTGGCGTCCGAGGCGCAACTTGAATTTCTCCGATCGTTTTCAACGGAGGGCAACCCGCAGGTCGTCGCGCAGAGGCGACAGATTGAGGAGTTGAAGCGACAACTGGGTCAGATGCAGTACGGTCGGGGAATGGACCTTCCGGCGGAAAGCGCGAATCCCGGTCAGCCGAGAAGGGAGTTCCATTTGCCCTTCACCAAGGTCCCGGAGCTGGGGATGGAACTTCTCCGGCTGATGCGAGAGGTCAAGATTCAGGAGACCGTGTTCAACCTGCTTACGGCGCAGTTCGAGCAGGCCAAGATCGCCGAGGCCCGTGATACGGCCTCGGTCCAGGTTCTCGATAAGGCGGTCCCGGCGGAGCGGAAGTCGAAGCCGTATGTGAAGTTGAATATGGCGATCGCAGGAGCACTCTCCCTATTCGTCGCGATCTTCCTGGCGTTTTTCCTGGAGTATGTGACGCGGATCAGGAAACAGCAGGCGGCATCGACTGGCTAGCATGCCGGCAGAGGACAGAGGGCAGAGGACAGAGGGCAGAGGGGGGCCTCCGGCCCCGGAGGGCTTACGGCCCGGAGGGAGGACGGAGAGTGCAGATCAGGTCGGCGAAGGAATTGAAGGTCTACCAGGTGGCCTATGCCCTGGCTATGGAGATCTTCCGCCTGAGTCAGGCCTGGCCTCCTGATGAGAAGTATTCCCTGACTGATCAAGTGCGCCGTTCTTCACGAGGGGTGTGTGCCAACCTCAGGGAGGCCTGCTCCGCCCCGTAGGCGCGTTATGTATTGGGTATATGCGATCAGGGCCGTCGGAAGCGGTCGGGTCTATATTGGGCAGACTTCTGATTTGGATAGGCGTCTCGAGATGCACAATCGAGGGGCCGTTCGGTCGACGAGGGATGAATGCCCTTGGGACCTGGTCGCCTCCCAGGAATGTGAGACGCGGAACGCTGCCCGTTGGCTTGAGAGGTGCCTCAAGCGATCGAGGGGGCGCCGGCTCAGGTGGCTCGACTGCGCCTCACAGGGGCTACGCGCCGGAGGGGGGCCAAGCGAAGATATGAGGCTCATTTCGTAAGCAAATTGACCGATGCCGATGGGGAGAATGCTGAGACGGATACGTGGCTGGATTTCGCGAGGGATTGCGGCTACCTGGACAAAGCGAAGCACGCTCGCTTAACAACAGAGTGCCGAGAGGTGGGTGCGATGCTGGGCGGCATGCTCGGCAATCCTACACCGTTCCTTCTCAAGCCAACACGTTCCGCGCCTCGTGCCGCTGCCCTCTGATTTCCGTCCTCTGACCTCATCGGTAACCTTGCACCTCAAACCTTGCACGCTGCGGCTCGGGTATCTCTCTGAGGAAAGGTTCGCAGAGCTTGAAAGCAAAGGGGCCAACCTGGGAAAGAAGCTGTGGCGCTTCTATGGCAAGGTCCGGCGGGTCGGAGCCGCTGGCTAGCAGGCTGGCAGGCTGGGAGGCGGGGAAGCTGGCAGGCGAGTAATCGGTGGCTTGATCGGCGAGGCGGGGTGGTGTAACCTAGATTTAGGGCTCTTCTCCCAAACGAGTGGGTAAGTTTTGGCTTTCTTAGAGTTCTGGCAGCATACACGTGAGCACTTTGAGCCGCAGGTACTCCTCGTCTCGCAACCCATAGGCACGACGTTGGAGCACACGG